>ENA-OPAV01000379-OPAV01000379.1-human-gut-metagenome-genome-assembly--contig:-NODE-379-length-38088-cov-6.333947_pt1 | contig 38088 bp, 26 predicted proteins | sample MGYA00241056_ERZ501428 | MGnify/ENA primary metagenome ERZ501428 (study PRJEB25962, sample SAMEA2042621) | human gut metagenome | biome: human gut; feature: human-associated habitat; material: faeces... | reverse complement strand
ATTTTGGTCAACGGGGATGACGTGGATGGTTTGGGCGCAATTATAAGGGGTATCCATAATTGTCGTTTGAAACTGCTTTGCTCAGATATGGAGGTTATGGCATGGGCGTAAGCTACAACAGATTATGGAAGCTGATGATTGATAAGCGAATAAGCAAAACGGAGCTGACCCATATAGCAGGAATAAGCACAAATGCTATGGCTAAGCTGGGGCGAGACGAAGATGTCAGGATGGCAGTTTTGGAGAAGATATGCTCTGCTCTTGATTGTAAAATCGAAGACATCGTCGAAATTCGAAATGATGACAAGACTACTGCCACAGGGAGGGACTCCTAATGGATCGCAAAAAATAACCAGTATAACAAGTTTGTTTGGTGGAATGAACCACTACGATGAAGACGGAAAACTGATTGGATACAGTTTGCCCGGAGTATTTGGTGGTATGGATCATTACAACTCCGATGGTACCTCTGCAGGATACAGCATAGAGGGAGTCTTTGGCGGTATGGACCATTATGATGATGAAGGTCATCATGCTGGCTATAGCATCGATGGAGTTATCGGTGGAGCGACACATTACGATTCTGCCGGTAATAATGTGGGCTACAGTTCTCCAAACTTGATAGCTGGAAGTACGTTTCATGGATTCGATAGTAAAAGTCATTCTGATATATTCGATACAGACCAAGATGATTGGGCTGATCAAGGCGACTGCTTTGACTCGTTCGATGACGAGTGAATGGACAAAATTGAGGAGAGTCAATGGAAATCGGAAAGATTAAGTGGGCAGGCCACTATAATTCTCAGACTGGTGATTTTAACAATTATGGCTTTATCACCAGACTCGTGAACTATGAAGATTTATATTTCCGAAAAGAGGGCGTGCGCACCGGAAGCAGACTATTGACCATGTTCAATGATAGCGATGATAAGTATGTTGTATTTGACGTGGTTCCAAGTCCAAGAAAAGCCTCTCAGCTTCAGGCTGATAAAGTCTGCTTCCTGGAGGAGATAAAGCCAGAAGAAGTTGTCAAGAATCTATCGGCGGAGAGCCTTGCGTCGCAAGAAGTGCAGCGTATCTTGCTTGAAAAATGCCCTGATGCACTCCTTGGAGATGACCCAATTGCATATTTCCCGTTGATGCACAGCGCGAAAGTGCGAAAAGCATTTGCTGACAGATATGATTCAGGACGGTTCAAGCAAAACGTTATATCTGCTTTATCCATATATTTTAAGCAAACAAAGACGCCCTCATGGGACAAACACAACTGGAAACTTATAAACTGGAAAAATGAATCTGTCGGAGAGATCCGTAAGCTATGCAAAGTAGCGGTTGATTCCGGGATTGATGTTACTCCGCTATTGATTGAGCTGCCCACTATTTGGAGAGACGATCAAGCTTTTTTCAAAACACTACCCGCAAATACGATTCAATCCCTTTTAACAAATAGCGATTTTAAGCTTCACAAAGAAGATTTTGAATATATCTTTGCTAACGCTACAGACAACTCAATCCGTACATCAGTTTGTAGCATTGCCCCTACCGAGTGGATTGTTGCAACACCTGAGAGTATTTCATACTTACCAGAAGAGAAACTGGCCGCGCTATTGAATCAGATTAACTGGGATAGCACTGACCATCAATACATCAACGCTACCGCTTCTTTCCTCAAAAGCGTTCAGAGAATTGCAGATGAGACGACTATTCGGGCTATCTCTACCTCAGTTGAAAAGGCATGGATCATCGAAGATTCACCTTGGTGGCCGTTGCTTTCAGATGATGTTAAGGCTGTAGTACTTCGGGACTATAGAAATGCTGGCCTTATTACGGAGTCGAACGCGACCATTAATCCGCAGCTGGATAGCTTTCTTGCTGAATATTATCAAGGAGATCAGCAAAGGAACTTCAGTGTACAACAGAAAGAAGCAATTCAAGCTGTCAAGGGAGTAACGCTCCTATTTGCGGTTCCGGGGAGCGGAAAAACCACGGTTATTGTCGCACGAGCCGGATTCATGGCTCATGCAATGCACATCGCTCCTAACAGTCATCTAATCATGACTTTTAACAAGGCAGCAGCAGATGAAATGAAGGAAAGGTATAAAACAATATTCTCTGATGATGGCGAAAACATTCCGGACTTTCGGACTATACATTCCTTTTGCTTCAGTGTTATTGCTTCTCTGCGCAAAAAAGGGGAATCATTCCCGCTATTATTAAAGGATCCGGAAGATGAAAAGGATCCACAAAAAAAGCAGAAGCGCGATCGAGAAATTGCAGCTGCGATATGCCACATAAACAATAATCATTCTGAACTTTCTGACTTGCTTGCTTATATCAATGATAGGCGTCAAAATCGCATCTCTGCTGAGCAAGCAAAATCAATTACCTGGTATCAAGGCCTGTCGCTAGAAGACGCTTGGACTGCCTGGCAGAAAAAAGATGTAACTCAAAAAGCTATTCTTCGCGACGTGATGCATAAAGAAGCATACGACGAGGATGCGAACACCCTTATTGATACCATTTGCACACTGATTGGATTCATCAAAAACAGAATGCTTTCAGCAGAAGAGATAAAAAAGATCACATACAAGGTTGAAAAGCAGGATTATCCCATTGAACCTATCTATAACGCCTATCAACAGTATCTGCAGAGAGAGAATCTGATGGATTTTGATGATATGCTTTATAGAGCATACTCTGGACTTAAAAAGTATCCGGATATTCTTGCTTCGTACCAAGAACAATATCCTTATGTTAGTCTCGACGAAGCACAGGACACATCGCTTTTGCAGCACGAAATTGTAGCGCTTCTTGTTAAGAAACATGGAAATCTGTTTATGGTAGGTGATGATGACCAGAGTATCTATGCATTCCGAGGCGCTGTACCATCTGAAATGCTTGACTTTCAGAAAAGATACCATCAAGGCAGAAAGCTGTTGATGGGCACAAATTATAGAAGCGATATAGACATTGTAAGATCTGCTGACCGCTTTGTGCAGGCAAATCAAAAGCGTGAAAACAAACTGATGCGTCCTTGCAGCAAGATGAGCGGAAGCATTCAACTGGTGCTTGTCCCTAATCTATCAGCTCAATACGAGTATATTACGAATGCTGCTTTACAGTGTTTACAAAGCAATAATAAGAAGGAAGACCTGGCAGTACTTTTCCGATGGAATATCTCTGCGCTTCCTGTGATGGCATACTTTTATCAAAATCGTATTCCGTTCTGGTGCAGCAAGCAAAAAGAGGCAATTGATTCAGTATTGACTAAGCAAGAAGTAAAACGAATCATCAACTTGCTTAAGTATAGTCAAGGCTTATCAAACATAAGCGCTTTCAAAGCTGCGTGGTTTGTTTGCTACCGGAACATTATCAATAAAGAAAACTTAAAGGAAATAGAGCAGATTTGGCAACAAAACCGGAACAAGCCTGTTGCAGATGCGGTTGTCCAGTTTTTGAACACTCATAATCTTTCTTCTAAAGTTGCCGATTTCAACAATGCTCATCAGAAGGTTCTGTGTATATCTGCTAGTGCTCCACGCACTGCTATCTCTTATATGATGAAGCAGAGCGAATATGGCATTTTAGGCCAAGATGGGGATGACTCCATTAGCACGTGGATGAGAGTATATGCAATACTTAGTGCAGCTGAAGCATGTCCGAATATAGATAGTTTCTTGCGAATGATTGATTATATGCAGAATCCTCGCGGGACAAACTGGCACGAAAGTAGTAGAAAGATCCGCTTAAGCGCCATGCATAGTGCAAAAGGTGCTGAATTCAGCAGGGTTATCATTATTGACACGTTAGATGATATTACTCCTGGGCCTGAGACTGGCAATGATGTTTGGTATGACCCTGAAGAGGAGCGGCGCTTGTTCTATGTAGCTGTCACTAGAGCTAAACATGAACTGGATATTCTACAAGTTGATATTTATCATGACCGTCATCAAAAGCCGTCAAGGTTTATAGGGGATCTCCACGCTGCTAATCCGAATGTTGAGGTAGTGAGCTACAGCGATAGTAAAAAGCGTAGCATGATCAGATTCAACATGCCTCATTTTGTGATTAGGAATGGCTGCTTTGCTGGAATCTATAGTAATGAAGACGAAATAAACGAGATTAGAAAGAAGACTGTCAGTGTTCAAGTAGCTCGTTGTGAATCATACGCTGATGCTATAGTCTATATGCATAAAGGTGATATCAAGCTCAGAAAGGATAACCTATTTGTGCCATCTGACCTATCAAACGAGCTAACAGAATCTATTTGGAAACTGTTCGGCGTTAACTCAATTGATCAGATGTCTCCAGAGAAGCTCGCTCAGATAAAAGAGAAGACAGAATTGTTCATGGAAACCAGTTTAACCGATTATAGTCATTGCGCCAAAGAATATGCGTTGATGTACTTGCCCGTCAACATTTTCAAAGTGTGGAAACCTTTTATGGAAATGCTGCCATCAGGACGGCTTCCTGTAGATGGAACAGTTAAGATTCTCGAAATAGGAGCCGGGCCGGGAACATCAACTCTTGGGGTTCTCCAGTTCTATTATGAGTTATCGCGCCTGAACCCTCAAAGACAGTTCAGCATAGATTATTATGTTATTGAGCGAGAGCCGGGATTTATTAGTGTTTTCAATAGTCTGGTTAAGCCTATCCGGTCAAATAACTTCGCTGTAAACATCCATGCTCCAATCTGTGGCGATGCAACTGATGTTATCAAACAGGTCGCGGGCGCCGAGATGGATCTGATTCTTGAAAGCAATATGATAAATCCAAATGAACATATTTTAGAGAATCAGCTTGTTAACTTTGTTGGAGACATTTGCAAAGCTTTGCGGAACTATGGCTCGCTACTACTCCTTGAGCCAGAAGGACCTGAGATGATGGTGTATCTCCGTTCAATTATAAAGCATGCAAATAAGACCGACTCTTTGCTTCATGAGAGTATGACATGCGAGCATGCGAGCGTTGATTTAACTCGAATGCGTATTGTTCAGGATGTTATTCGCAAAGGATTAAGAGTCAAGGCCATTGAAGCACATGGATTTAGCTATGTACTGCTTGAGCGCAAAGACGTGGAGGTGAGAACGAAATGATTCTGAGTGTTAGCCGTCGAACAGATATACCTGCGTTCTATACTCCCTGGTTTATGAACAGGCTCAGGGAAGGATTTGTTCTTGTTCGGAATCCCATGAACTACCATCAAGTAAGCCGTGTCTCTCTTTCTCCATCCGTTATCGACTGCATTGTCTTCTGGACTAAAAATGGCGCGCCTTTGCTTCCGTATTTAGAGTCAATTTCGGCCTCATATCCGTTCTACTTTCAGTATACACTGAATGCTTATCATAGCGAAATAGAGCCAGGGTTACAAGCGCTCGACAGCAGAATCAGCGTGTTTCAATCCATTTCCAAGCAGATTGGCGCGAATCGTATTATTTGGAGGTATGACCCGATTCTGTTTTCAGACAAATATCCGCTTGAGTGGCATATTGACAGATTTTCATATATATCAGAAAAGTTGTGTGGATTTACAAGAGAGTGCGTTTTTAGCTTCATTGATTTGTATGAAAAAGTTAAGACAAACATCAAAGGACTAAACATTCGTGAGTGCTCACCCGAAGAAATCGATCAAATATCCTCGAGCTTTTCCACGATTGCCAATGAAAGGGGCCTTCGACTTCGTACGTGTGCAGAAGCCGTCGATTTAGAGAAGTATGATATTGCTCACGGATGTTGTGTGGATGGTAAGTTGATCAGCGAATTAACCGGTTGGAACATATCTGCGAAAAAAGATCCTAATCAGCGTCAGGAATGTGGGTGCCTGGAAAGCATCGACATAGGTCAGTATAACACCTGCAGACATGGGTGTAAGTACTGCTATGCAAACTTTAACCAGCAGAGCGTCATTACCTTTTCAAAGAAACACGATCCTCATTCGTCCTTCCTCATCGGCAATATCGAGCCAGATGACAAAGTTACGGAAAGAAAGATGAAATCATTAAAAAAGGAGCCTTCCGGACAGATTTCAATGTTTTGAAACTGGATAAACCAAACATTACGTATTCCCAATGAATAGGACACAGGACAGGAGGCAATGAAGATGTTAGTCAAAATCAAGGCAATCATCGCTGATGAGGGGTCTTCAAAAGAGCAAGACCTTTTCATCAACCCTGACTATATTCAAAATGCTTCCGTAGCCAAAGAATCCTCCTGCTTAGAACTGAGGATGTCAGATGGAACCAGATACTTAATCCTACACCCTTATTGGATTCTAGAGGCAAGCCAAAGCTCTCATGTTATGAAAACACTCTATGATGAATTTGCACAAAGCGAACAGGGCATGACTGATGAAGAGTATGATCGCTGGGTTGATCAAAAAGCAAAGGAGTATTACAGCTCTATAGGCGATTATCCGGAGGACTGGTAATCTTTAAGACCCCAAAGGCGAATTAATTGCAGATGCCTTCACGATAATAATGAAAGGGACACTAACATGGCAATGAAGATCGAGCCTGAACGGCAACGCTTGATGGAACAAGTACTAGAATACTGGTATACTGCTGATTTTATGAACCAGGGATCTTTGCAAACTGAGCAAACTCGTAGGGATAAGGAAAACTACGCCTTTGCCATGAACCATCCGAAACAGTTTGGCTCGCTTTATCGCCATGAGTTTCTTCTTGAGGGCGAAAGTATCCTGAATAAGATTAATCAGCTTGAAGAAATCATTAATTCCAAGAGGCAAAAGGAAGATGAACAAGCTGGTATCAATAAAGCATCTGCTCCGTGCTGCCATGGCCGGATAACTGTTTATGTTGGCAGTATCAATCGAGCGTATTTGTCCAATCGCATTGCCAGTCAATTGAATTGCGACCCTCCGAGCAACCCAAGTGCGGACAGGCTAGCACTTGCATCCTTTCAGTTGTCTGATGAGGGCAAGTATGTGAAAGGCTCTTTTTCCCTGTCACCGATTCTTTGGGCGGTTCAAAGAATAGATCGTCGCAGCTCAGGCATGACAATGTATGAAGTGCTTGATCCGGATGAATACCAAGCTACTCAAGCAGGTTACGAACTGAATGAAAAGGAAACTACGGTTTCCTATGAAGAAATACAGAAAATCGCAGATAAAATCATCGAAGAAACGGTCACTGCCATAGACGCGGATGTTGAAGATGCGGATGTACTTCCAGAAATCCATTATTGTTACAGCATTTATCGCAACATTGATGAAAGAGCAAAGAGAGAAACAGATGATTATTATGGCCTTGCTATGAGCTTTTATGCTGCTGATCTAGCGGGATTTAAGAAGGCTGTCGAAGAAGGTAAATGGTGTGACAATGACATGTGGAACGTTTTGATCGACTACATTTGCGCACCTTATGATATGGCGCATGGAGTTGATCAACCCAGGAAAGACTTAAGTATTACCGCTTTGCGTGATTCTTCTACTGCAGATAAAACAAAAGCAGAACTACGCAAAATCCTAACTGTAGATCAAACTCCCTTTGGTAAATGGCCTTCCAAGTATCAGCCTTTCCTTATGCAGCAAGCAGCTATTAACCTTGCTGTGAATACGGATCGCCCTATTTTTGCGGTGAATGGCCCTCCAGGTACAGGAAAGACAACTCTTTTAAGAGAAATCGTTGCTGAAAATGTTGTTCAAAGGGCTTTCGTTTTGGCCCAATACGATCAACCAGACAGCATGTTCGTTCGCGGTGACTTTCGGATAGGATCTGGCCAGTACTATTTCTATTCTTTCCGTCCAGATATGAAAGACATTCGTAAATATGCTATTGTTGTGGCATCTTCAAATAATGCAGCTGTCGAAAACATCTCTAAACAGCTTCCGCTTGTAGATGCGATGGAACGCAATATAAAGGAGTCTGGAAATCAAAATATTGAAGCTGTTCGCGAATTGTTCTCAATGGACCATGCAAAAATAGAGACAATTAAAAGGAAAAACTTTGCTAAGGAAGGGCAACCTGTAGAGTCTTTTGATCTGCCAGACATTTACTTCAGCTCTTATGCATCTGATTTGATACGTGAACCTTGCTGGGGACTCATCAGTGCTCCTTTGGGGAAACGAAGCAATATTGTTTCTTTCTACAGAAAAGTAATCAAGCAGATGTATTGGGATTTCTATCGAGATTCATATTTCTGCAAGAACAGAATACCCCAATATCAGGAATCCAGGAAACAGTTTATCAAGCAATTTGACGTTGTAAAAAAGCTACGAGAGGATTTGCAAAAGCAAGTTGCGTTTGCAGAAAGCAAAAAACAGAACGAAGCTGGCATTGGTGAGGATCATTTCGTTTGTATATCTGATGAACTCTTAAACCATCTTTCCTCGGTTGATAATTCAGAAAGAAAAAAGGCGCAAATGATCAACCCAAGATTAAGCGCACATTATGATCGCGAACGGGAAAAATTATTCCATGCTGCGCTTCTTCTTACAAAGGAGTTTGTTCTCTCTTCTGAGTGTTGTCGCAATAATTTTAACCTGTTAGGTATGGTTTGGGGCCTTGAATCTTATAACAATGTATTTGAGAGAGCAAGTGCAGAAGAAAAGGAAACCGCATTCAAAAAATGCATGGCATCGTTAATCCAGACGCTGCAAATCCTAGTTCCCGTTATTTCTACTACATTTGCTTCTGCCGGACGCTTCTTCCGTTATGTAAATAAGCTTGATGCTTTGGGGACTATTATTGTAGATGAAGCAGGTCAAGCTACGCCTCAAATGGCCCTACGATTGTTTTCAAAAGCTTCAAAGGCGATCGTTGTAGGTGATCCAAACCAGATTGATCCCGTTGTATCAGATGAATTGGCTTTCCTTGAATCTACGCTGGATCAGGAAATTGGCGAGGTATATTCGGATAAGACGATTTCTGTTCAGAAGATAGCAGACTATCTATCGCTTTATGGCGGAATGCAAACAGACGTCCTAGGCGTTGACAGCAGTAAATGGATAGGCGTTCCGTTGTATGTTCATTCCCGCTGCATCGAACCTATGTTTTCAATATCAAACAGATTGTCTTACGGAGATGCAATGCTTCGTATTACAAGTGAGCCTTCCGCAGAAATCAAAGAGACTTTCTGCTATCAGACATCACAATGGATAAATGTGTCTGGTGAAGAAGAAAAAGCCAAGAACCATTTTGTGCGGACACAAGGCGAACGTGTTCTTCAATTGCTGGAAACTGCATTTGCGGAAAATGCAAAAAAAGCAGATCCTGTTTCCAGAGAGGCAGGCCCTGACCTCTTTATTATCAGCCCGTTCCACACAGTGGCTGAAGGAATGAGGCAATTACTATCCACGTCTCTTAGTGGTAATTACCCAGTTCTTGCGCAAAACAGAGAAATTGTTGAAAACTGGATCATTGATGAGCAGAATCCGCACATTGGCACTGTCCATACGTTCCAGGGCAGAGAGGCCAATGAAGTTATTCTGCTGCTCGGATGTGACGAGTATTCAAGAAAATCTGCTAACTGGGTTAATAGAAACATTGTAAATGTTGCTGTAAGTCGCGCGAAATATAGACTATATGTCGTTGGTGATGTAAAAGTATGGAACCAGTGCGATCCGGTTATGGAAATGAAATATGACTTGGATTCCTATGCTTTTGATCGACTTGCGGCTTTTGCAGGTGCAGCAAGCACGACTGAGATGGTCGATGATTTGGATATACCTGAATTACCTACATCGGAAATGTTCGAGATTGAGGATGTTTCTGAGGAATCTCCGGATGAAGAATTCACTATTGAAACAGATTCGAGTCTCGAGAACATCAGAGCATATGTTCCGGGCATCGGAACCGATTTTACAGAAGATCAGCTTCAGATATTTGGACTCCATTCGATGGAAGAGTTTCAGACGTTATTCAGCACTGAAGTGCAAAATCTATTGCGCACAGGTATGTGGAATTATCTATGGATTAAACCAAACGCAGATAAATTACCGGAATTTTATGACGCATCCTCAGTTGCGATATGCTTCTGCAAAGCCTTTGAACTAAGCCTCAAGCAAAACTATTTCCGTGGACTAAAGCTGCTGGTTCCTGATACCGCTGTCAAAGGAAAAACCTTATCTGAGATTGATATAGGGACAGTAATGATTGGCGATTATTCGACCATCATTTCTTTGAAGCAAAGCGAACTAGGGGCAAAGATGACCAGGCTTGGCTACAGGGATATGGATACTGAATGGTGGGGAGGACTTCTGGAAAAACTCAGGCAGTGTAAAGACTGCCGCAATAGTTGCTGCCATCCTGGCAAGGTTTACACGTGGAAGCAACTTGAGAGCCTGTTGACGCTTCTATTCAAAGACAGCAAGATACCGAAAAAAGGGCTCTTCGGGAAAGAACGTATAGTACATGGGCTGATGTTAGATTCAGACTTCAGAAAAGCAATATCCAAATCCTTTGGAGACGGTGATGACGCGTATGCAAGTGTAGCCGCAACCAATCAGGAAGCGAAGGCAATATTAGCTGAAGAATCGGCAAAGTATGTCAAGCAGTACTGTAAGGTAACATCTCGGATTAAGCTCTGTACTATAGACCAAACTCCGCTGATTCAGAAAACATTTGATGTCAGAAAGAAAAATGGGCAGCTAAAGAAAATGAATATGCAGTATTGTCAAAGCTGCGGGCGTAGATATATCAATGTTTCTGTGCTATCAGATACGCAACATATTGAGGATTATGAACTGACTGCTGTTCCTGTAAAGGAGTGGAAGTAAAAAAATAAGAACCAATGTATAAAAAGGGCTGTTGATACCGCATTAGTTCACGGCTTGGTAGATGATGATATGCGATATCGACAAGTCAGATTGAGGTGTGACGGTGCAGAAAAAGCATATTAGGTCAGCTGAAGTCAGGGCTGTAAAACTGCCCCCATTTGCACGTGGAAAAGCACAAATGGCGTTGCATCTTATGTTGCTGCCAGCCATTGTGCTAACCCTCTTGTTCAATTATTTTCCTATGCCCGGAATCATTATCGCTTTTAAGGACTATGATATTTTTAAAGGAATATTCGCAAGCCCATGGGCGAACAATCATGGATTTGAGCATTTCATTGATTTCTTTTCTTCGGAGTCATGCGGGAGAGTCATTTTCAATACGGTTACACTAGCTGGATTAAAGCTCATCTTCTGTACCTTTCCTCCTCTCATTCTTGCCGTGCTTTTGAATGAAGTTAGAAGTTCTGCATACCGGCGAATGATACAAACCGCATCTTATTTGCCCCATTTTATCAGTTGGTCCATTGCATACGGAATATTCTATAACCTGCTGAACCCATCCTCTGGAGCTCTAAACATCTTATTGGTTCGGCTTAACCTGATCTCACATAATATCAACTTTCTTGGAGACAACGCACACTATTATCCGATGGTAATCTCGACATCAATTTGGAAAGGGATCGGATGGGGGTCAATACTTTACCTTGGTGCTATTTGCTCTATTGACACTGCGTTGTTTGAAACACTGGCAATCGACGGAGGAAATCGATGGCACAAGTTTCGGTATATCATCTGGCCACACGTGCGTAGCATTTTGGCGCTGCTGCTGATTCTAGACTGTGGAGAAATAATGTCAGGTGGAGGAAGTTTTGATCAAGTCTATGCTTTCAGCAATACCATGAACAGGAATATAAGCGATATCCTCGATACATATGTGTTGAGAGCAGGTTTTGAAAACGGCAGGTACTCTTATGCGACGGCTGTCGGCTTCTTCCAATCAGTCATCAATTTTGTTTTGCTCTTTACGGCGAATAAAGTCACCGCAAAGCTCTCTGGTGAGTCTATGTTCTGAGAGGGGGTGCGAATATGCGGAGAACGCGGAAACGACTCGATTGGTTCAGAATTATCAACGCTGCATTGTTAGCACTCTTCTCACTGCTTGTTATCTATCCTTTTTACTATGCGTTTATGAATTCCCTGAACGCGCACCTTTATGAATCCCCTTCATTTATATGGAATCGTGGTTGGACATTCTCCGCATATAGCGCTCTGTTGCAGAATAAAACCATGATAACAGCACTCAGAAACTCCATTCTGCGAACGGTTGCTGGGAGTATTGTTTCTCTGGCAGTTTGTACAATGGCAGGATATGCGATGAGCAAGTCATACCTTTATGGCCGCAAAGCCTATTTAATTATCCTAGCCGTTCCAATGTTCTTCAGTGGCGGAAAGATCCCTATCTATCTCAACATAAGCAATCTCCATTTACTTAATTCATTCTTAGTATATTTACTTCCAAGGGCGTTCTCTTTCTTCTGGATGACAATCCTTATGGCTTACTTTCGGAAAACCCCAAGTGAATTGGAGGATGCCGCATATATTGACGGAGCAACGACGTGGCAAGTCTTCCTTTATGTTGTAATTCCAATCAGTTATCCAGCTCTGGCTACGGTTGCGTTATATGCAGCTGTATCTCAATGGAATGCCTGGTATGATACAGCTTATTATACAACAGACAGGTCTCTCACCACGTTATCTTGGCTGCTTCTTCGAATGACAAAAGAGCAGTCCTTGTCCGGATCCTTAGGCTCATCGGAGGTGATCAGAAACAGTTCCTATAATCCGGAAAGCATCAAGATGGCCGCAATGATTCTTGCATCGATCCCGGTTTTGGTGGTATACCCCTTCTTACAGAAATATTTTGTAAAGGGTGTAACTATTGGTTCGCTAAAGGGCTGACGGAGGTCGGCCAGAAGAAAGGAAAGGAAGGTAACTCAACATGGAAAAACTACTTTCGCTACTGCTGTGCTTGGTACTTCTTCTCTGCACCGTTCCTGGCAGTGCAGAAGAAAGTTGGGCACGTGATACCAGCCCGGTTACTCTGAACGTGTACTACAATATTTCCGCTGATGACGGAACTGCATCAGAATGCTGGGGCTCTGACCCTGTCAGTCTGCAGTGGATTGCTGACACCGGAGTAAACATTAATCTTGAAACTGCAGTCGATGATAACGACACGCAGCTAAACATGCGCATAGCCAATCGACAGTATCCAGACATTCTTATTTGCAAACAGGATTGGAGTATGCTGAATTCGCTGGTGGAAAATAGGGTTATTCTAAAACTGAATGACCTGCAAGAAACGGCTGCTCCGGGCTTCATCGCTCGTAACATGGGTGCAAATAGTGTTCTGACTGTCAGGGAACGTTTTCAAACGACAGATGTTTATGGATTCCCGCTTTCTTCTTTGAAACCGGAGGACCTGAAGAACCCGGACCTGAGCACCTGTGAAAGTGGAATTATGGTTTTAAAAAGTGTCTATGAAGCCATCGGGGAACCTGATATGACAACGATCGAGGGCTTTTTGAACGCGCTACGCCTCGTTAAGGAGAAGTATCCTGATCTTATTCCTGTTCAGGCTTCCCGTAACGCTTCCACAGACGGAGAAGGAAACCCCCGTTGCATCTACAAACTCTTCTCCATGTTTGATCTACAGGGAAAGTACTATTATGATGAAACTACCGGTACATATAGAAAATACTGGTACAGTCCCAATTACCTTAAATTGCTACAGTTCGCTAATACGCTCTACAACGAAGGACTGATGGATCCCACAGAGCTCACTTCTAGTTCGGACGTTTTGCGGTCAAGGGTTTTCTCCGGAAAAGTATTTTGCCTGATGTATACTGAGGCCAGTGCGGTAGACTGGCTGGACAGCGAACTTGCTTCCGCAGGTGTTCAGGATGAATGGGTTTTTGTGAACCAGCCGAGCGTCAATGAGACGAGAGGCTACACGAATGACGATATAGCTGGCGGCGTAGATGGGGTCTGGGCATTTGTTTTCAACACGCCAAACGCAGAAAGAGCAATGCAGTGGCTTGATTATCTGATGACAGATAAGGCACAGATAGAAATGGTCGTTGGAATTCAGGGAAAATCATGGGATTATGATGAGACGGGAAAGATCGTTGTTCTTGATTCAGTAGCTGCATTACCAGATGATATCAAGCAAAGAGAATATGGCATGAATCTTTACTATATGTTCAGACAAGGCCTTCATGTAAATCTCATTGCTAAAGAGTCCGGTTCACCTAAGCAGCAGGATACTGTTAGATTCATGAACAGATACTATAGGGATAACTCGTTCATCATGGGCATTTCCCCTGAGAATTACGATCCTGCAGGTGAAGAAATAAAGATATATACCAACATCAAAGAATTCTATGCTCCATGGATCATCCAGATGATTACCTGCCCTCCCGAACAGTTGGAAGCAAAGTACCAGGAAATGATGACAAAGCTGGAGCAACTAGGGCAGGGCAAACTTGATACGATAATCAATGATGCTTTCCAGAACAAAGCCGCCAGCATCGAACAATATGGTGCTGATCTCGATCTGTCCTATCTTGGCAACTGATATACCGGCAATGGCGCTGAAAAGCGGCTTGAATAGGCACTTTTCAGCGCCTTCTTTTACGCTCGTTAAACTGCCTTTCACTTTCACTTGAAAGCTCGTATTTTTCCGCCTTTCGCATATACGGCGGACGGCAAGAAAGCAATTTTCAAAGATCCCCAATAGTGAAATATGGCTTCATATAAAGGATCATGATGTATCGGCCCACTGAAATCCATCAACCTGGAATTCAAAAGTTTTATTGGATTTCTAATCGTAAGACCCTTAGCAGATATAATCGCTGCAAATTCTAGCGGACGACGTTGTAAAGAAAAGCGGAAGGTCGAGCATACTTCAAAGGGTTTTCAAAACCTATGCAGCACTATACAGACCCGTCTTGGCCTGCGTGAGCCTTCGATGTATGGTAAACGAAATAATTTCCGGTTGAAATATGGTCTCGGTGAGTGTATACTAATTCTAAACTTTTCTGCGGCCATTTGCTGGTTTTCAGAAAAGTGATTCCTCCGATTCTTCTAATTTTGGCGAACGATCCGGGAAAATGTCCCACCGCCAAAATTAGCTCTGCTAATTTCCTGCTAATCGCACTAGGGTAAAAGAGGGGTTTTTCGGAGGAAATGCGAACGTCCGGAAATCGTTAGAAACCCAGTAAAATCAAGCACTTACGGCACAACGAAGGGCAGCGAAGGCGAACAGTTTTTTCGTCTCCTAAGCGGAACGTCGCGCGTTCGAATCGCGCCGGGATCGCCATTTTGCCTACCAGATTCGACATTTTCGCTTAAAAAGCGATTGTTAAGCTGGCAGGTTTTTTCTTTTTCAGGACACTATGGAAGACAAGAAAACTGCTAACAGGAGATTGCCCCTGTTAGCAGTTTTCTAATTTTTCAGCCCGATTTCTAATCGCCCTTCTCGGATGCCCCTTCTTCGGCGTCTAATTTTTTCGGACGGTCAGGCTAAAAATGGCGGACGATGCGAACGGCATTTTCACAGAACCGAAAAATCATGTGAGAATGAGAATGCTTTTAGCACTCTGCAGAAGATTATCAGGAGGATAATTCGCTGGTTCTTATCTCATCAGAAATCAATAATCTGCTAACTCGAAGGGCCGGTTGATTAGCAAGCATTGAAGCGATTTGTTAGCTCTGCTAAATCCTACCGCCAGATTTAGCAAGAAGGCTTTTCAAGGTGCTATTTTGGGATGATATGAATCTGTATGAAGACGGCTTTGCTCGTATGTCCCAGTCCATTGATGGCAATGGCGTTCGCTTCTATTACTATGGCTATTGGACCAACATGGATAATGAAGAAATCTTCCTGGCTTTCACCTGCTACAGCTATGAAGGCGCAACTGTGGAAGGCACTGTGACCCATGGCGATGTATGCACTGTTGACTATTCCTACGATCTGGTGGAAGAAGAAAACGCCTTCACTTTGGCTTGAATTTCTGCCTGGGCTTTGCCGACGGTGGTCAGTATGTGCGTTCGATGACTGTGACCGACGATGGCGCTGTAGCCTTTGAAACGGAAGAAGCCTGGCTAGCTGACGCTGCCGCTTACTGGGGCGCGGCAAAATAAACAAATCTCTGCTTTGCGGCCTGCTGGAAGGAATACGCTCCGGCAGGCCGCTTTTCAAAGTTTAAGCAGGGAAAGCACCTGTTACTATCGAATTCTGAATCAGCCATTTCTATCGGGCGACAAATTCCCCGTGAAAGGAGAAAAATCCATGCAGGCCTTCAATCCTTATTTGCCCAGTTGGGAATATGTTCCGGACGGAGAACCCCACGTCTTTGGCGACCGGGTGTATGTGTACGGCTCCCACGATGCCTTTGGCGCGCCGATCTTCTGCGTGAATGATTATGTCTGCTGGTCCGCGCCGGTGAATGATCTAAGCGATTGGCGGTATGAAGGGGTCATTTATCGCAGACGCCAGGATCCCGGAAACAAGCTGGGCGTCCGTTCCCTCTACGCGCCCGATGTGACCCAGGGCCCGGATGGGCGCTACTATCTGTATTACTGCTTTGATTTCATGGGCGAAATGGGCGTGGCCGTATGCGATACCCCGGCAGGGCAGTATCAGTTTTACGGCAAGGTGCATCACAGGGACGGCAAGGTATGGGGCAAGAAATCCGGGGAGCAGTTTCCCTTTGACCCCGGCGTGCTGACGGACGACGACGGCCGGGTGTGGCTCTATTCCGGTTTTGCCACCAAGGTGCCCTTCCCCGCTTCCCGCTGGCATGATCTGCGCAATGACGGCGGTGTGGTGATGGAATTGGAACAGGATATGGTGACCATCAAAACGGAACCCAAGGTGCTGTTCCCCACCAAAGGAAAACCCGGAGTCTTTCCGAACCATGCTTTCTTTGAAGCTTCCTCCATCCGCAAGGTGGATGGGAAATACTGTTTCGTGTATTCCAGCGAACACAACCATGATCTTTGCTATGCCATGAGCGACCGTCCCGACGGGGGCTTCCGCTTTGGCGGTGTGTTGGTAGATCTGGGGGATTTGTTTTTGGACGACGCCCAGGATGAAACCCATGCCAACAATTATCTTGGCAACACCCATGGCGGTCTGCTGAATATCGGCGATGATTGGTATATTTTTTATCACCGACAGACGAACCGCTCCTCCTATGCCCGCCAGGCCTGCGCCGAGAAGTTGGAGCGGACGCCGGACGGCGGGTTCAAGCAAGCGGAGGTCACCTCCTGCGGCCTGAACGGCGGCCCCCTGCGCGGCGAAGGGAAATATGAAGCGCGCATCGCCTGCAACCTGTGGGCGAAAAACCATGAAACCGGACGCTACGATTACCCGCATCCAAAGAAATTGTTTAAGGCCCACCCCTATTTCACGCAAACCGGAAAGGACCGGGAAGAAAACGGAGACCAGTATATCGCCAATATGCGGGATGGAGCTGTGGCAGGCTTCAAGTATTTCAGCATCGAAAAGCAAACCGCTCTTTCCGTCGAAACAAAAGGCGCAAAGGGCGGCGTGATGCAGGTTTCCACGTTCCCGGACTTTCATTCGATTTGCTGTGAAATCCCCTTGTCAGCGGATCTATCAGCGGCTTGCCCTTTGAATTTGGAAAACGGTGTTTATTCGCTTTACTTCCGCTATCAAGGGACAGAAGCGATCGATTTTATATCATTTCTCTTTTCCTAAAGCTTATGAATTACGATAGAAATATGGGCAATTACGATGTATGACTTGAAAAACCATTTCTCGATTACTAAACTGATTCTGGCAGATGAATCACCATTACATTTTAAGTCAGTCTTATCGGGTTGATCGGAAAGGGGAAGATAACGATGAAACACCGCTGGATTGCCGCTTTGCTTGCTTTGCTGTTGATTGGAATGAGTCAGGCTGCTGCGGAAAAGCGCATCGCACCAGAAGACAAAAAGGTGTACACCACTGCTGATCTTATTGGACATGAAACCGCTTATCGGGTGTATGACAAGAAATTCTATGACGCGGCGTCCGAGCAGCCCGGTACTGTCGTCAGGATTGAGTATACCTCCAATCAATACGGCGAGCCAGCCCTTCATTGGGCCAACGTGTATTTGCCATTTGGCTACGATGAGAATGGAACGGAGCGCTATCCTGTGATGTATTTCTTTCATGGCACCAATGAAACACAGGACAGTTTCATCATGGATGAAAAAGCCAAGAATGCTGTTGACAACATGATCGAAGTGGGTGTGGCCGTTCCTTTTATCATGGTGTTTCCCACCTACTATTACGATTATGGAAATCGTGCCTTGAATGTGGAAAAGTTTGTTCAAGAGATTCGGCTGGAGCTGATGCCTGCTGTGGAAACCGCTTATCATACCTATGCGGAATCCACAGACACAGCTGGATTCACTGCCTCCCGGATGCAGCGTGCCTTTGCGGGCTATTCCCGCGGCGGACGCATGACCTGGGAAATGTTCGCTGCGATGCAGGATTATGCCTATTGGTATCTGCCCATGAGCGGCGGGTTCAGCAATCCTGAGGAAAACCCTGTGCCCGATCATCAGCAGGAGCGGCTCATGGACGCGATCCAGCGGCAGCCCCAATGGCAGGGCAATTATTTTGTGTATTTTTCCTGCGGCGGCAAGCGGGATAACGCTTTTGACATGTGCAATGATCTGACCAATTACATGCTGGCGGATGAAGCACACTTTTCCTACGGCCTGAATCCGGGAGAAAACAATCTCTGCTATTGCAGCTCCAACGAACTGCACCAAACCCTGATTGGCAGATTCTACCTGTATAACGCCTTCCGGGATGTGCTGTGGAGGGCTGAATGATGAAACGTATTTTGATTGTTCTCTGTATCCTTGCGCTTTCGCTGAATGCTGTTTCCGCGTTGGCAGAAAAACGTCAGGCACCGGATGATCAGAAAGTGATCACCACCAACGATATCCCCGGATTTGAAACGGTATTCCGCCAATACAACGCCAAATTCTATGACGCGCCGTCCCAAGAGCCTGGTACTGTGACCAGCCTTTCCTACACCACCAAAGTGTATGGAAGAGAATTGGAAAATCACGTGAGGGTGTATCTTCCCTATGGATACGGCGAAGATGCGCAGCAGCGGTATGATATCATTTACTTCTACCATGGCACCAACGAAACGCAGGACAGCTTCATTGGGGACGAACGCGCAAAAAACGCTCTGGACAACATGATCGAAACGGGCATTGCCAAGCCGTTCATTATGGTGTTCCCCACTTACTATTATGACTATGAAAAACGCGCGTTTGACCTGGAGCTGTTCCAGGAAGAAATGCGCCGGGATATTATGCCCGCTGTGGAAAGCGCCTACCACACTTATGCCGAAACACCGGACGACGCCGGCTTTGCCGCCAGCCGGGATCACCGCGCCTTCGCCGGTTATTCCAACGGCTGCCGCGTGTGCTGGTATTCCTTCTGCAAGCTGCTGGACACCGCCTATTATTTCCTGCCCATGAGCAACAGCATTGGCATTTCCACGATCACCAACAGCGTATATGCGCAAAGCGACTATCAGGGTAAGTACTTCGTGTACGCCTGCTGCGGCGGTCCCCGGGATGATCTGTCCACCGCCACGGTAAATTTGGTGAACGGCTTGCTCAAAAAACCGGACTGTTTCTCTTACGGCCTGAATACAGAAGCAGGAAACAATATTTTCCTCTGTAAATCCAATGGTTTGCATCAGACCTTGACCGGACGCCATTTCCTGTACAACGCATGGATTGACATTTTGTTTCACTGAGCCAACGGTAATAAATGCAGGAAATAATCCGAAAAAAGGGTGACTGGTTTTTCTTTACATCGAATTGCTTTGATCAGCCCTGATCTTCACGGAAGGTCAGGGCATTTTTACGATGTAAAACCCATAAGTTACGGTGTAACGGTTGATTCCGCCTTTTACTTCTGCTATGCTGTATATGTGAAAAACTCATGGGAATCATCCATCTGAACGCACGAAAACGAGGGGATGCAGAATGCTGAACATTATTATTTTGGAGGATCAGGCGGAGCAGGCGGAACGCTTGTCCCAAATGCTGAAAAGATACGCCGAGGCCCACGAGGGGTTTTCCTATCAATTAAAGCTGTATGACCGTTCCATTCCCTTCCTTACCGAATACAAGTGCGACGCGGACATTCTGTTCATGGATATCCAGGTGCCGGATATGCTGGGCATCGACGCGGCCAAGCGCGTTCGGCAGATGGACAACCGGGTGATGATCATTTTTATCACCATGCTCACCCAGTACGCCATCGAGGGATATTCTGTAGGTGCGTTCGACTATGTGCTCAAGCCCGTGCGCTACGAGGAATTTTCCACCAAGATGGACCGGGCCTGCCGGATGCTAGCCCACCAGAACACCTCCATGACCCTGGAGCTGCGCACGAAGGAAGAAATCCGCCGCGTCAACGCGGACGAAATCACGTTTATCGAAGTATCCAACCATGACGTGCTCATCCATACGGACAGCGAAATCATCCGGCAATGGGGCAACCTGAAAAGCTATGAAGACAAACTGGCCCCCGTTCATTTCGTGCGGTGCAGCGCGTCCTTCCTGGTGAACCTGAAATATGTGCGGGCGGTGAACGGAAACACCGTCGTGGTACACGGTCACGAGCTGCCCGTCAGCGCAAGCAAGCGCAAGGAATTTCTGATGGCCCTGGCGCAATACAAAGGAGGCAGCCGGTAATGAGCTATATGCCTGTGTGGTATCAGCAGGGGCGCAGCGCGCTGCTGCTTGTGCAGTCGGTGATCGGGCTGCTGCTGGTATCCTACCCCATGAAGCGGCGGAGCCATTTTTATCCGCGGCTGATCCTGTCCGTGCTGGCGGGCTGCGCGGTGCAGTATTTTGTCCGGGGCATCTATATCGTGGGCAGCACGCCTGCGGCCATGGTCACCCATGCCGCCTCCGCCCTGCTGGTTTATCTCACGCTGAACGCCATCACCTGGTTCTGCTACGACGAAAGCATCTGGACGGTACTGTTCATGGCGGCCACCGGGTATATCGCCCAGGATATCGCGGGCACCGTGAAAACCCTGGCCCGGCAAATCGAATGGGTGAACAGCTTTTCCCGGCAGCAGGGCGGCATCCTGGCCGTGGATCTGGCTTGCTACGGCGCGGTATACATCTTGCTGTTTTTCGCACTGCGGCCCTTTGTGCGGAACCGGGAGGAGCACTTCGATAACAAGCTGAAAGCCGTTTTTTCCGTGTTTGTGCTTTTGCTGTGCATCGGCATGGCGCGTCTGACCCAGGATAACCCGGACCGGAACCAGCAGGCCGTGATTGCCGAAGCGCTGTTTCAGATCGTGATCGACGTGCTGGTGATCGCCCTGCAGTTCGGCGTGATGGAGCAGGCGAGGCTCGCCAGCAACATGGAAACCATGCGGGAGCTGGTGCACACCCAGCGGGTGCAGTACGAGGCCAGCAAAGAGAGTGCCCAGCTGATCAATGAAAAGTATCACGATTTAAAGCACCTGATCAAGTCCTTCCGGGGCACGGTGCCCCAGGAGCAATTGGACAAGCTCAAGCAATCCATCGCCGCTTACGAGCGGCCCGCCAATTCGGGCAATGAAGTGTTGGACGTGCTGCTGGCTGAAAAAATCGGCATCTGCCAGCAGCGTGGCATCGTGCTGACTTGCTCCCTGGGCATGACGGACTTTTCCTTCGTGGAGGAATTGGACTTGTATTCCCTGTTCCAGAATGCCCTGACCAATGCCATCAACGCGGTATCCGCCCTGCCCGATGGGGTGGAGCGCTTCATTTCCCTGTCCTCCGTCCGGGATGGGAACATGCTTACCATCCACATGGAAAACCCCTGCGAGGACGATATTGACTTTGTGGACGGCCTGCCCCAAACCAAGAACGACCCGGACTGGCACGGCTTCGGCATGAAGAGCATGAACCGCATCGCGGAAAAATACAACGGCATGCTCACCGCAGAACAGCGGGGGAAGATGTTCTTCCTGGATATCCTGCTGCTTGCGCCGGAAAAGTAGAATTTCCCCATAATTACGATGTGAAAATACCCGATTACGCGGTAGCTATTGCAAGCTGCCGCGCTTTTTGTTTATAATGAAACCAACGAGAGGGCAAATAACGCCCGGAATAAAAAGGAGGACTGAAACCATGAAACGGATCGTATCTTTGCTGCTTGCGATGCTCATGCTTTGCTGCGCCGTGACCGCCCTGGCAGAAGGAAGGGAAGCGCCCGAAAACCGGAAGGACATCGTGACCGAACTGGACGGCGGCATCGAACTGCACTTCAAAAACTATCAGCCCAAGTTCTGGGAAGCACCCTGTGACAACGCCGGCACCATCGAAAAGGTGGAATACACCACCGACGTGTACGGTGAAACCTTGAACCAGTGGGCCAACGTGTATGTGCCCTATGGCTATGACGCCTCCAAGCAGTACAACATCATCTATTTCTTCCATGGCACCAATGAAACCCAGGAAAGCTTCATCTGCAATGAAAAAGCGAAAAACGTGATCGACAACATCATCGACATGGGCCTGTGCGAGCCCTTCCTCATGGTGTTCCCCACCTACTATTACGAATATGAAACCCGCACCGTGAACCATCAGCTGTTCCCGGACGAAGTGCGGGGCGACCTGATCCCCGCTGTGGAATCCAAGTACAGCACCTATGCTCCCACTGTGGACGACGCCGGCTTTGCCGCCTCCCGCGACCATCGCTGCATCTCCGGCTACAGCCAGGGCTGCGTCGCTTGCTGGAATGTTTCCTATAAAGTGCTGGATTGGGCCAAGTGGATCATGCCCATGTCCGGCAGCTCCGCCAACAATCTGGACAGTCTCAAGGCCGCTCTGGCCGAAACCGGCATTTCCGCCAGCGACATCTTCGTGATCCTCTGCTCCGGCGGCAAGCGGGATATGGCCTATGAAGGCACCGTCGCGCTGGCCAACGCCATGATCGCGGACGAAGCGTTCAGTTTTGGCTCCGACCCCGCCGTGAACAACTGCTTTGCAGAAATCTCCAACGACATGCACACCACGATCAACGGTCGCACCAATCTCTTCAACGCCGTTCAAGACGTGCTGTTCAAGTAAGACGCTTTTTCTGCGGGGGCCGCTTCGGCCCCTGCTTTTCAATGCTTTTAAAGGAGGAAAGCGTATGAAAAAAATCATCAGCCTGGCATTGCTTTTCTGTCTGCTTTGCTGCGCCTGCCTGGCCCGCGGGGAGGAAGCGCCCACAATGCTGGATCAATCGGAGCTGGCAGGCATTTCCACCCATTACCTGCTGTACGACCGGGATTTCTACGAAGCGCCGGACGAGCATCCCGGCACTGTGGTCAAAATGAAGTACACCACCAACATGTACGATAAGGCATACAAAAAATACCTGAACGTGTATCTGCCCTATGGCTACGATGAAAACGGCACGGAAAGGTATCCTGTGATTTACTTCTACCACGGACGGGGCTGCAACCCGGATACCCTTATCGGCAACGAGGCCACCAAGAATGCCTTTGATCACATGATTTCTTCCGGCATCGTTCGGCCCTTTATTCTGGTGACCCCCACTTATTACTATGGCCGAGGCACCAATTACGATAGTGAAAAATTCGTACAGGAATTCCGCCAGGAAATAATGCCCTTGGTCGAAGGAACCTATCGCACCTATGCCGAAATTGCCGATGAAGCGGGCTTCCAGGCTTCCCGGGATTACAGGGCCATTTGCGGCTTCTCCATGGGTAGCATGGTCACCTGGAGCCTGTTCGGCAGTATGCTGGATGTAAGCGCGTATTTCCTGCCCTTCTCCGGCGCTTCCGCTGATCTGGAAACCATGCACGGTATTCTGGATCACTATGACGGCAGATTTTTCATTTACATGGCCAGCGGCGGCCCCGAGGACGGCGCGTTTGAAGGCTGCGCCAGCCTTGCGCGCAGCTTCGCTGCGGACAGCCTGTTCAGCTACGGCCCCGATTTCAAAACCAATAATATCTTCTATGTGGCTTCCGATAATATCCACCAGGATCTGACCAGCCGCTATTACCTGTACAACGCTTTCCTGGACGGATTGTTTCAGGAATAAACAATAACCATGGAGGGGAACAACGACATGAAAAAAAGTCTTGCGCTGCTGCTTGTCTTTTCTCTGCTGCTGAGCATTTGCACCGCCCTGGGCGAAAATGTGAAAACTCCCTATGACGCGCTGGTATCGCTCATGCAGGGGAAATCCTTCACCCTGACCATGCGCGCCGAGGATGTGGTTGGCCTGGAGGATTACGTGAATCCCTTCGGCGGGGAAATCACCTGCTCCCTGCGTCAGGAGGGGGATACCGTTCTGCTTACCGCTGCCAGCGCGGGAGAAAAATATCTGAACATAACGGCGGATGCTGCCGGATATCAGGTGGAAACGAACCTGATTGAAAACGGTGTGGTGTCCGGCACCTGGGCAGAACTGGGGCCCAACGTGACCTACAAGGAAACTGACGGGGAAAAGGCCATGAGCATCCGTATTTCCACCGCTGAGCACGCCAACATCAATTTCGATTTTTCGGTTGTTGGCGTGGACGTAACCGACTATGTGGTGGACGCGGGCTTTCGGCTCATGAATCCTGACGGCACCTTCTGGAACATCTTTGACACCGTGACCGCCACCGGTGGTGAAGCCACCCGGGAAAGCGTGATCAGCATCGTGTCTCCCGAATGGGCCATCGAAGGCGAGGGGGAAGAAACGGCGGAGGAAACGGACGGCACAATCACCCTGTCCCGCAGAGAAGCATACCTGGTCACCCTGAATTATGACGAACTCGGCACCCTGACCTTCGTTTCCACGCTGGTGATTTCGGAATAAAATGAACCTGTTTTCGTAATTACGATGTGAAAACGCCCAATTACGATGTACACCTTGTAATGAAAGCCCCCATTTGTTACAGTATAATCACAAAGACGACCTGCCAAGGCAGGTTGAGATAATGAAGGAGGATTCCCCATGAAAAAGATCGTTGCCCTGCTGGCTGCCCTGATCCTGACCCTGTCCATGATGAGCATTGCTTCCGCTGAACCCATCAAGAGCACTTACAACCTGAGCGAAGTTGGCTTAATTGATCAGGTTGGCTGGTACTGGACCCGCGACCTGAGCCTGGTACTCCGTGACGATACCCACTATGAACTTTTCTACCGTGAATATGTGTTTGGTACCACTGATCCCGGCCTGAAGGGCAACAAGCTGATCGTGTACTCCGGCACCTATTCATCCGCTGAATCCGCTGACGACGAAGCCTGCCACTTCGACATCACCTTGGATACCCTGGATGGCATCTACTTTGAACAGCATGGCAAATCCTTCGGCCGCAACGTGCTGGGCTATGCCATGGTGCTGGACACCTTCAACTGGACCGATGAAATGAGCGACATCGCTTTCCCCGATGGCACTGACGACGGCGCTGCCGATTTCGTTGCCAACCACAACATCGCCGGTACTGTGATCACCGTGGAAGACCTCCGCGAAGACCTGGACGACGTGACCCTGGAAAACAAGATCGTTGCCTGCTCCAACGTGGAAGACACCATCGATGTATTCAACATCACCGAATAATCCCGCTTGCCTGACCTGAATTCCTTGGGCCGCCGTGCGAAAAGTGCGGCGGCCTTTTTGGGGGCTCCGCGCCCCCAAACTTGTGCCAAAGGGCTTCGCCCTCTGGACTCCAATAAGCGATACTTCTTGATTTCTTTCTCAAGATAGATTCCGCTTGCTGCACTTTAACAACAAAGGAGAATTACAATGGCCAAGAACGACAAGCCCAAGGGCAAGCTGGTATGGAAGATCCTCTGCGGCGTATTCGCGTTTCTGTTCGCGTTCCTTATGATCGGCGGGCCCATCGCCAACAACTACGCCTCCATTATCAACATGGTGCTGGGCATCGAGGGCAGCACCGTGGTGGGCGACGCGGCGGAGGATCTGCCGCCCCGTTTCGTTTCTGACTTTGAGGACAGCGCGGCCCAGGCTGCCGCCGCCGACCTGGTGTGCGAAAGCGTGGTCGCTAATGGCGCTGTGCTGCTGCTGAACCGGGACGGCGCCCTGCCCCTGTCCGGCAATGAAAAAGTGAGCCTGCTGGGTACCTCCTCTGCCCATTTTGTGTACGGCGGCACCGGCTCCGGCGGCATGGACACCTCCAAGGCCATGACGTTAAAGGACGCCCTGGAGCAGGACGGCTTTACCGTGAACCCCACCCTGTGGGCCTTCTATCGGGAAGGCGCGGGCAAGGATTATGGCCAGAAGAGCGCCGCCGGTTCCCTGAACAACTACATCTTCAAGAACGAAGAATTCGCTGTCAACGAAGCGCCCCTGAGCGCCTTCTCCGCCGCGGAATGGGATTCCGTTTCTCAGTACGGCGACGCCGCCATCATGGTCATCGGCCGTGTTTGCGGCGAAGGCAAGGACCTGCCCGTGGTGGGCGCCAGCGACGCGAACGGCAACATGCTCTCCATCAGCGCTGAGGAAAAGGACATCCTGCGGAAGCTGGCCGAGCTGAAAGCCGCTGGTTCCCTGAAAAAGATCGTGCTGCTGCTGAACACCGCCAACGCCGTGGAGCTGGATGTGATCGAGCCCGCTGTGTGCGGCGAGGACTTTGGCATCGATGCCTGCCTGTGGGTGGGCGAAGTAGGCCAGAGCGGCATCCGCGCCATCGGCGATCTGCTGAACGGCAAGATCAATCCCTCCGGCCGTCTGGTGGACACCTACTGCTACGACAACACCACCTCTCCCGCTGTGCAGAACGCCTATGTGACCTCCTACACCAACGCGGCGGAAAAGGGCCTGGCCTTCGCCAAGACCAACAACGAATACTATGTGGTCTATCAGGAAGGCATCTACATCGGCTAACGCTACTACGAAACCCGCTATGAGGACGTGGTGCTGGGCAACCAGAACGTAGGCGATTACGACTACGCCAAGACCGTAGCCTTCCCCTTCGGCTATGGCCTGAATTACAGCAATCTTTCCTACGGCAAGCTGAACATGAAGGAGAACGGCGACATGTTCGACTTCACCGTGGACGTGACCAACCCCTCTGACCGGGACGCCCGGGAAGCGGTGCTGATCTACATGCAGAGCCCCTACACTGCTTACGACAAGCAGAACGGCATCGAAAAGGCCGCCGTGGAGCTGGTGGGCTACACCAAGATCGACGTGCCCGCGGGCAAGACCGTGACCGCCAACGTGTCCGTGGCGAAGTCCGAAATGCGTGCCTATGACGCCAACGGCGCGAAAACCTACATCGTGGACGAGGGCAGCTATTACTTCGCCACCGGCAACGGTGCCCACGAAGCCCTGAACAACATCCTCATGCAGAAGGCCGCCCAAAACGATACCCTGAACGGCGCTGTGGATACCGCCAAGATTGTGGGCGAAGGACGGGCTGACCTGGCCGTGGTTTACAAGCAGGCCAAGCAGGACACCACCACCTACGCCACCTCCCGCACCGGCTTTGCCATCACCAACCAGCTGGATCACGGCGACCTGAACAAGTTCGACTCCGATGCCAGCAACGACATCAAGTACCTGACCCGCGCCGACTGGGCGGGCACCATGCCCAAGGCCGACCTTTCCAACAACACCTACAAGGCCGCCGTGCAGATGGCCGCCAACGACGAGCTGGTGAAGGCTCTGAACACCATCATCGACTCCGAAAAGAAGGGCACCATGCCTACCCTGGGCAAGGAAGGGGAACTGACCCTGGCCCACTTCATCGGCGTACCGCTGGACGGCTCCATCACTCTGCAGAACGGCCAGACCTACACCTGGGACGATCTGATGGATCAGGTGAAGTTCAACGAAATGGCCAAGCTGATCGGCCAGACCTACCATGCCACCGCCGCGGTGAAGAGCGTGGGCAAGCCCGCCACCAAGGATGAAAATGGCCCCCAGGGCATCACCGCCACCCTGACCGGCGGCTCCTCCTCCACCAGCTACACCAGCGAAGACGTGATGGCCGCGTCCTTTGACACCGCCATCGCCGAAGCCGTGGGCCGCTCCATGGGCAACGACTGCCTGATGGCCAACCGCAAGGCGTACTCCGGCATTTACGGCCCCGGGGCCAACATCCACCGCACCCCCTATTCCGGCCGAAACTTTGAATACTATTCCGAAGACCCCTTCATTTCCGGCAAGACCTGCGCCGCCGAAACCGCCGGGATCCAGAGCAAGGGCGTGTATGTATACAACAAGCACTTCGCCTTCAACGATCAGGAATCCGGCCGCGACGGCATCTGCGTGTGGACCAACGAGCAGGCTGCCCGGGAAATCTACCTGCAGGCCTTTGAATATCCCATTGCCGACGCCAGCGCCTACTGCGTGATGACCTCCTTCAACCGTCTTGGCGCGACCTGGGCCGGCGGCGACTACAACCTCATCACCAACATCCTGCGCGGCGAGTTCGGCATGCCCGGCTTCGTGCTCACTGACTTCTCCAACAACAACGCTTTCATGGACGTGATCCAGGGCCTGCTGGCGGGCGGCGACGGCTGGGACTGCAACGACGCCTCCAAGTGGACCGATAAGCTGAAGACTTACTCCGACGATCCCCAGGTAGTGTCCGCCATGCGGGAAGCCACCAAGCACATCCTCTACACCGTGGCCAACTCCAACGCCATGAACGGCATGGGCTTCAACACCATTGTGGAAGAAGTGCACGGCTGGTGGCAGGATGCCATCACATACGGCCAGATCGGCACCGGCGTGCTGGCTGTCCTGTTCCTGGTCATCGCCATCCTGGACAGCAAGAAGGCCAAGAAGCAGGCGGCGTAAGAACGCACCGATTGGTTCGGGTTCTAAGTTCCAAGGGAATACAGGATTATCCCTTGGAGCTTAGAGCTTTGAGCCGCGGTGTATGCACCAAAACCATGGGATGAAGGAAGGAGGGCTGAGCACTGTGAAGAAGCTGGTTTTTATCCTTATTCTGTGCCTGTGTCTATGTATAACGGCTGAATCGTTGGCGGCAGGCAGGAAAACCGATGAAGGCTATACCACCACCGGCGAGGATTACACCATGATTGTCCACCGCGTGGACAGCGACGGGGTAAGCATTTACGGCAGGCTGTATTTGCCACTGGATTTCGACGAAAGCAAAACCTATCCCGCGTTTATTTTCAGCCATGGTCTCAACAACTCCGCAGAGGGCTTTGATTCCTATGCCAGCAACGTGGTGAAAAATGGCTGGATTGGTTATTCTTTTGATTTTGTTGGCGGCTCAGCTGTGCAGCGCCGCACCAAGGGCAGCATCAAGACCCTGAGCGTGCTGACGCAGAAGCAGAACCTGCTGGATATTACGGCTGATATTCGCGCCTTGCCTTTTGTGGACTCCTCCCGTGTGGTGTTGTGCGGCGCCAGCATGGGCGGAGCGATTACCAGCTTAGCCATTGAGGAGCTTGGGAACCAGGTCTCTGCGGTTGTGCTGATCTATCCAGCCTTGAGCCTTGGAAACAATCTGCATGAACAGTTCGCTTCCAAAGACGAGATTCCGGAAAAGGTTGATATAAACGGGCTTACCGTTCACGGCCAGTTTTATGCCGAGCTCTGGGATCTGAATATTTTGGAGAGCGCTTTGAACTACACCGGTCCTGTGCTGATTCTGCACGGTGACGCTGATAGCACCGTGCCTGTGTCAGTGTCCATAGAAGCCGCGTCTCTCTTTGCCGATGCGGAATTAGTGGTGGTTCCAGGCGCGAACCACGGTTTCTCTCAGGCTTTATATAAAGCCTTTGAGGAAAATGTGTTCCGCTTCCTGAAAGAGAAAATGTCCAAGTAAACCATCTTCCTGATAGGAATGGAAGCGCGTCACAAATTCATTTGTGCTTTTGCGCTTCTTCTCTCTTATACCACTAATACGATGGATGATTCCCAATCAAAAGAAAAGGAGAATACCCCATGAAGAAGTTCATTGCTTTGCTGTGTGCGCTGGTACTGGTTCTGTGCGCCATCCCCGCCCTGGCGGAAAGCCGGGAAAAGCCCGAGGACAAGAAGGTCATCACCACCGACGACGTGATCGGCGCGGAGACCGTGTTCAAGAAGTACGACAATAAGTTCTACGACGCCGCATCCACCCAGCCCGGCACCGTGGTGCGCCTGGATTACACCACCAACGCCTACGGCGCGGAGCAGCCCGGTTGGGTCAATGTGTACCTGCCCTACGGCTATGATGAAAACGGCACCGAACGCTACAACGTGATCTACTTCCTCCACGGCACCAACGAAACCCAGGACAGCTTCATCGGCGATGAAAAGGCCAAGAACGCCTTGGATAACATGATCGAAGTGGGCGTCACTGCGCCCTTCATCATGGTGTTTCCCACCTACTACTACGACTACGAAACCCGTTCCATCGACATGGAAGCCTTCTCTACCAAGGAAATGCGCAACGATATCATGCCCGCTGTGGAAAGCGCCTACCGCACCTATGCCGAATCCGCGGATGAAGCGGGCTTCATCGCTTCCCGCGATCATCGGGCCTTCTCCGGTTTCTCCCGGGGCTGCTACGCCTGCTGGCATCAGTTCTTCCATAACCTGGACGTGGCCAAGTGGTACATGCCCTTCTCCGCCAACATCAGCGCCGCGGACGAAATGAGCCTGGAAATGCCTGTGGAAGAACAAATCCAGATGCTGAAAGACGCCCTGAATGCCCAGGCGGACTATAAGGATAACTTCTTCATCTACGCAGCCTGCGGTGGCAAACGCGACATGATGTACGACGTGAACGCCGCCCTGATCTCCGCCATGGTGGCAGATACTGACGATTTCAGCTATGGCACCAATCCTTCTGAAAACAATCTGTATTACAGTATTTCCGGCGAACTGCACCAGACCCTGATGAGCCGCTTCTACTTCTACAACGCCTTTGATGTTGTCCTGAAATAAAATAAAGAGAAATATGCCGCTGTCAATCCTGCTTAAAATAGCCGGGTTGACAGCTTTTTTGACCCTTTGATTTGGATAACTTCATTATAGAAAACGGCTTCACATAAAGCTTTCCGTCGATCATTCAATAGATGAATCATCAGCCTAAAGATCGCCTGCTTTGTTAGATTTCTAATCATCTGGGCAATTAGCAGCCATAATCACTGCTAATACTGGCGAACGACGGTGCAAAGAAAAGCGGACGATCACGTAGACCGCAAGCAATCCCTCATAACCATTCATGACCGCAAGCGCCTACGTTTGCTGAAGAAAACATCAAGCGTTACCACAAAATTACAGTAATGTGCAGGGTTTAATAATACTAAATATTTTCCTTCGATTTGATGGCATTTTTAGAAAAGTGATATCGGTCATCTGGCTAATTTTGGCGAACGCTGTGGGAAAATGTCCTACCGCCAAAATTAGCTCTGCTAATTTCCTGCTAATCGCACTAGGGTAAAAGAGGTGTTTTTTGGAGGAATCGGGAACAATCGAATTTGTTAGAAACGTAGTAATAGCAAGCGTTTGCGGGCATCTGAGGGGTGTTGGAGGAAAGCCCTGTTTTCGTCTCCTAAGAAAGCGCTCAACGCTTCCCTTTGCGTCGCTGACTTGATAGGAATGGGGTTCAAAACCTACCGAGTGGCGGACAAACCGCTTCCCAAGCCTTCCGTGGAAGGGAAATCGTCGCCTCGCTACGATAAGGAAAACAAATATGATTTCATAATTATTTTTCTTATCAAAGCAGAACTAAAATAAAGCCATAAGAATCGCACTGAAACCGTGCGAAAACCTTGAAATCACCGGGTTTCAGGCACATGAGCCCATAGCTCAGTTGGATAGAGTAACTGCCTCCTAAGCAGTCGGTCGTGGGTTCGACTCCCACTGGGCTCATTACCAAATAAATAAATAAATCTTTCTGGTTGACGTTCTCGCGTGCGTGTTGGCAAACGCGCGAAGGACATCGGCTGGAAAGAATTTTTTGCCTTCTATTGGAAATCTATGTTTTGCTCCGCTGCTGGCGTTGATGGCAGTTTTCCAACATTTCGCCTTTTTTGCCAACACCGCTGTTCTGGCAAACGGGCGATTTGCCTAACATTCGCGTGCGCAGCGTGTCAGCAATTTTCTGCGCTCCACATTTTTTGGCATTATCTGCATGATGGGATGGATTCTCAACAGGCAAAATAACAATATTTTTTAGTAATCGTCTTGACTTCCTGTGCATCGAATTATCAACTCTTCTCATGCCCTGTTTCGCTATGTTGGATGCGGTTAGACAAAGAAGCAGCCGTGTGCTGGAATGCAAACTGCCTGACGCTTTTGATGGCAGCAAAAAACTCTGCGGGAGATTTCCGCAGAGCTTTCGAGTATATTGGCGTATGTGCGATTATCCCAGTGTCTTGGCGAGCATTTTCAGCATAGCGACCATATCCGGATTGCTGAAAATTTTGAGCAGCACTTCTGAATTAAGCCCCGCCTGCTGCACTTGCTCTTCCACGGCTTTATCCTGCGCTTCCGGCACGATTTTCACGCCCTTTCCGCCATAAAACGCCTGCTCAAACAGCTGCGCATTGTTTCTGCGGCTCTCGTCCAGAATGTGCGAATACTGATCCGTTACCATTGTCGCCTGCGCATGACCGGAATCCCCCTGCACCGCCTTAATATCGCCGCCATTCAGCTTGAGTTTGTAGGTGATGCTGGAGTGCCGCAGACTATGGAAGCAGACTTGCGGGAGCTCGTTTGCCTCAATCAGCTGCCGCATACTCTTGCGGATGATGTTCGATTCCACCGGCTGACCACGGCTTCCCGCGATGACGAGGTTGTAGTCGTGGTACTCTGCACCCAGCTGCTCAATCAGCAAATCCTGCTCCATTTTCCACTTCGTCAGGTTTTCAGCAACCGTCTTGGAAAGAAAAATTTTCCGGATGCTGGCCCGCGTTTTCGGCTTTTTCAGAATCAGTACGGTATTGTTCTGCAAGCCGATTTCGGGGAATGTGGTCAGCACGTCCTTACTGTCGGTAGCTTCCATGCTGCGCTTGTTGACGCGCTGGAGTTGCTTGTTGACGACAATGTGGGCTGTTCCCGCCGCAATGCTCTCTTCCGAAATGTCTACGCAATCCCACGTCAGTCCGAGCAGTTCGCCAATGCGCAAAGAGCAGGAAAACGCCAGATTCAGGCACAGTTTCAGTCGCTCATCTTCACAGCAGTCAATCGCGTGAAACAGCGTCTGAGAATCCCAGATGTTGCGCTCCTTCATTTCGTATTTCGGGAGGGTTGCAAACTCGGCAGGGTTCTTTTCGATGAGTTCCCATTTTTGCGCCTGTTTGAAAGCGCTGTGCAGAAGATTGTGGATTTTGCGAATTGTCGGCGGCTGCACAAACTTCCCAGTTTGGCGATACTTCTTGTCCGTCATCAAGGGCACCGCGGGCGTTTTCAGCAGTCCCTGATAGAACATTTCCAGCACCCGCGGCGTAATTTCCTTCAACCGCAGTTCGCCGAGTTTGGGGGCAATGTAGTGCCGAATCAGCCCGGTGTTTGAGCTGTAACCGTTAATCGCCCACTTCGTCTTGCCGTAGAGCGAAACATACTCTTTCAGCAGTTCATTGAGCGTGTTGCAGGTCGGAATGGTGAACGAGCCGAGCTGCTGTTTGTATTCGATTTCCGATTTGCGCTGCTTCGCTTCCGGCATTGTCGAAAAGGCTTCCCACTTCTGATGGCGCTTTCCTGCCTCATCATAGTAGGAATAGACAACGTTAAACTTGTTGCGTTTACAGATGATTGTCGCCATTCATTTCTCCTCCTTGCTGATTGCTGTTATTCTGATTAGACAGTCTTTCGAGATCAGTCCGTGCAATGCGCCACTGCGAAGCCAACCGTTTCGCCGGAATCCGCCCGTCAGAGCACAGCCGGTAGGCGGTTCTTTCCGACAAATGCAGAAATGACGCTGCTTCCGGCACAGTGAAGAATTTTTGTGCTGGAATGGATGTACTCTCCTGCTCGACGCTGCTGACAGCCGGCAATATTTGCGGCAATTCCTTTCGCGAACGTTTTACAACAGACGCAGCAATCTGCGCGTCTGTCCGCATCTCAGTTTCACGCCAGCGCTGATAGCTGCTCATAGTAACGTACAGCTGTCTGTTAATGCGGATGATTTCCAGCTTATCTTTTAGCTGCCGAGCTAATTTGTATGTTTCATCACGCGAAAGCCCCAGTGAACTCCCCAATTCAGTGAGCTTCATGATGGGTGCTTTGTGCAGCTCGTTTGGGTGTTCAGCTGTGACAAGATGCTACGACCGCACCGACGACAACGCGAATGCGCCGATTAACCACGCGACGGAGCGCTCCCGGATGCAGCGAGTGGTGCGCAACCTCCTGCTCGACCCGATGTGTGAGGAAAACAGCAGTGTTTGGGAGAAGAGCAGCACGGGCACGATTACGCGCGATCAGTCCACGCGGCAGTTCGGTCTCGTTTCGTATCGCCTAACGATTTGGTCGAGCGACTGCGTGTATGTCCGTCAGGCGGTGACGCTCACGCCGGGCAAGTCGTACACGCTGTCGGGATATGTCCGCTCTGGCGGCCCGCGCGGTGTGATGCGCGTTGCGTATACCGTCGGCGGACAGAAAATTACGCTGGATTCCGAGCCGGGCAAGGTGTGGGAAAAGACGGATAACATGCCATATGAGCGTGTGTCGGTGTCCTTCACGCTGCCGGAGAACGCAGAACCTAAGGTTTACTGCATGGCGTACTGCGACATGCAGAACGGCTTCGCGGGCGGCAATTGCTGGTTCGATGCGATGCAGCTGGAAGAAGGGCTGACACTGAATCATTTCAATATGGTTCAAAACAGTGACTTCTCTGCGACCGGCACGGACGGCAAACCGAAGGCGTGGACGGTTGGCAAAAACGATGCGTCGTATGTTAAAGTGCTGCCTTTGGAGACGCCGAAGGATGAATTTCACGCGCCGGACTGCCTGAAACATGACAATACGCAGAAAATTCGTCTGGCAGGTCGCTATGACCGCACGGTAACGTATTACCAGCAATTGCGGCACTACGGCAAAATCGGCGACCGCTTCACGGTGGGCGGCTGGTGCAGCTCGTTCGCGAAGAAGAACGATCCGGACAACTACATTTACTGCCGAATTACCGTTTTGTTTACGGCAGGAAACCCGGACAATGCGAACTGCTACTGGGCAACTGGCGGTTCGGCAGTGTTCAATGCGGAGGAAGGCAACTGGCAGTTCGCGAGCGCGGGCATTGTTGCGCCCAACAACTGCACCTATATCCGTGTGGTCTTGCAGATGAATCGGCAGATGAATTTTGCGGATTTCACCGGCATTTATCTCTACCCGGAAGCGTTCGGGACGCAGTACGTTTATGACAAAAACGGCAATCGCAAGACGCGGAAGATGCTCTACGGCGGGCAGGAGAAATCCGAGTTCGACGACGCGGACAACCTGACGAAGCACACCGCTGCGGGCCGCACGGTGTCCAGTACGTTCTCGTATGGCGATACGGAAGCGGAGCAGAAGAAGCATCTGCTGCTGAAAAGCATTGCGCCGCTTGGCAGCGTCAGTACGTTCACTTACGATGCGTTCGGGAATCCGCTGACGAGTCAGGTGAAGGATGCAGAGGAGAATCCGAGTTACTTCATTCGCGGCGAAACGACGTACACGGATGACGGCAACTATGTCACGGAGCAGAAGGACGCGCGCGGCAAGATTGTGCGCACGGAAATCGACCCGCAGCGCGGCACGACGACGAGCGTGACCGATGCGAAGGGGCAGACGGTGACGTATGAATATGATAATCTCCGTCGAATTGTAAAAACTTCTGCAAGCGTGGGCGCAAAAGAAGGAATTCTGACAGCACATAACGAATATACCTATGACGCACAGCGTGGGAATCTGGTCGAAATCCGTTACAATACGGACGGGAATGCCGCGAACGACGTGGTGTATACTTTCGAGCAGGACGCGCTGGGTCGTCAGACTGCGGTCAAGGTCGGCAGTCAGACCTTGTCGCAGAGCCAGTATCAGAACGATCCGACGAAGCCGAATTTCGGCACGCTGACCGCGACGACATACGGCAACGGGGCGAAAATCAGCAGTCGGTACGACGATTTCAACCGCGTGACGGGGGTGGTGTACGGCGAGGAAACCGCGCCGCGATATGAGTACGACTACAACGCGAAGGGTCAAGTGGCACGGGTACGCGACAATCTGCTGAATCGGACGACGCAGAGCGAATACGATTTGGCGAATCGCCCGGTGCGCGTGAAGACGTCGGAGGACGCGAAGCACGTCTACACGGGACAGGTCGCTTACGACAACGTATACGGCAACCTGAGCGAATTCACGGAGAAAGTGGGTGAAAATCGACAGGAATATGGGACGAAATTCGGCTATGATAACGAAAATCGTCCGACGTCGCTGACGTACAGTGCAAGCGGCAAGGAAATCGGGCAGAGCACGACGACCATTGACAAGCTGAATCGAACGACGTTCTCGGCGGTCAAGCTGGGCAGCAAAACGTTCACGAGCGAGTACCATTTCGCGGCGGGCGGCTACGGCACGGGCAGTGTGACGAATCTCGTTTCGTCGATTACCCAGCCGGGGTGCAACTGTGGCTACGGCTACGACGACAACGGGAACATCGCGAGTGCGACGCTGAACGGGAAGTGGACTGGCTACACCTACGATGCGCTTGGGCAGCTGGTGCAGGTCAACGACCACAGCGACACCCGCTCCGGCGCGAGTGGTACGACGTGGAAGTACACCTACGACCTCGGCGGCAACATCCTGAAAAAGGAACGCTTCGCGTATGCCGACACGACGACTCCTCTGGAAACTGTTACCTACGAATACGGTGACGCGAACTGGCGCGACAAGCTCACGGCGGTCAACGGAAATGCGATTCGCTACGATGCGATTGGCAATCCGCTGAGCGACGGGACGTGGACGTACATTTGGCAGAACGGCCGGCAGCTGCAAAAGATGCAGAAGGCGGGCGTGACGGCTGAATTTGTGTACAACGCGGACGGCTTGCGTGTGCAGAAAACGGTCAACGGCGTGGCGACGAAGTACACGCTGCATGGCAAGAATGTTGTGCATATGACTTCCGGCGCGGATGAGCTGCACTTCTTCTACGATGCGCAGAACCGTCCGGCGGTGGTGGTGTACAATGGCGCGGCGTATGCCTACGTCAAGAGCTTGCAGGGCGATATTGTTGCGATTCTGGATGAGAATGGCAATGCCGTCGTCAGCTACGGCTACGATGCGTGGGGTGCGCCGCTGTGGTGTACCGGTGAGCTGGCGGAAACGCTGGGCAGGGTGCAGCCGTTTCGGTATCGCGGGTATGTGTTTGACGAGGAGACGGGATTCTATTATGTATCCAGCCGTTATTACGATCCTGAGATTGGTCGGTTTATTTCCCCATATACAACGGATGTTCTAACTGCTACCCCTATGGGGCTGACAAATAAAAATCTGTATCCAAGAGGAGTTAGAAGTGGTATTCGTCAGCTGCAAAAATATAATAAAGATATAGGCGGAGGCTTTAACTTGAGATTAGAGTTATATTGAGGTTAATATATGGATAAAAAACAATTTAAGGAGTTTTGCAAAAATGAATTTAAAGCACGAGGATTTAAAAAACAAAGAAACGTGTTTTATTTGACTGGACACGATCTTTTGTGTGGGATTGATTTGCAAAAATCCAATTATGGTGATGTTTACTACGTTAATTATTACTATTTTATAGGAGAATTTAAAAATATTACAGATTATCCAACCCACTACGAAAGCGATATCCAGGGAAGGATTGCTGTAATGTCTAGAAAGCAAACTTTTCAAGGGAAGCAATTTATGACTGCTCAAGTTGAATACGAGGAATATACGGAAGAAGAATTGCGACCATATTTTGAGAGGGCGTTCGAGGAAGAGATTCTCCCACCTGTGAATCACGGTAAATCATTTATTCTTAACAACTTAGGGAAAATCTATTCTTTAACCCTGCATAAAGAAGAAGTGATACAAAAACTAAAATCATGATCCATACCAGCAAGCAAGGAGCTGTCCTTGCGGTCGGGAATCAGTGAAGCAACCATCAGCAGAATGTGCAGCGATGACAACTTTCGGTATGATATTCGTCAGATTACGCGCATCGTAATCAGCCTGCATATGCCGCCGCTGCTGTCCGCCGCATTTATGGAATCAATACTATTTCCAGATTTACCTGCTCCATCTGCTTGTGTTTTTTTGATTCTGGCGTCCGCTCATTCCACTTAGCGTAGCGCTGCTACGCTGCGTTTCATTC
>ENA-OPAV01000374-OPAV01000374.1-human-gut-metagenome-genome-assembly--contig:-NODE-374-length-38351-cov-10.773057_pt1 | contig 38351 bp, 40 predicted proteins | sample MGYA00241056_ERZ501428 | MGnify/ENA primary metagenome ERZ501428 (study PRJEB25962, sample SAMEA2042621) | human gut metagenome | biome: human gut; feature: human-associated habitat; material: faeces... | reverse complement strand
TGCCTGCGGTCGTCTTCCTTGACTTGGATTATTCTATCTGTCGTCTTTGTCTATATAACGGTTTGGAATTAGTATAACAGGACTTCTCCCGACGGAATATCGTGAACTTATCGGCAAATAACTTACTGCGAAAAATATTTCCTTATTTTCAAAACAGCGCTTTCCGTCCAGATCCCAGAATCGGTTATTTTTCCGTTTTCAAAAAACAAAAATCGGTCGCAGCATTTTTCGATAAGCTCAGGATCGTGGGTGATTATAAACTGGGTTTTCCCCTGTTCCGAAAGCTTCAATATATTTTCCGCCGTCCGACACATATTTTTATAGTCAAGACCACTTGTCGGCTCATCATAAATTATCAGTTTTTTCTCCGCTGCCACAGCCCCTGCGATCGCAAGCCGCTGCTTCTGCCCGCCCGACAATGACATCGGGTGGGCATCTTTATATTCAAACAGTTCCATGCTTTTCAGCACTTTTTCCGCAGTCCGCATCTTTTCATTATCGGACAGCGGAAGTCCCAGCGTCACATCTTCAAGCACACTTTCCGAAAAAAGCTGGTGATTTACGTCCTGAAAAACTATATATGAAAATCCCGTAAGCTTTCTTCCCCGATATTCCTTTTCGCCGTCAGATACGCATATTCTGAATTTTCTTTCAAGTCCGCACACACACCTTGCGAACGTGCTCTTTCCCGCACCGTTGTTTCCAATAACAGCCACAACTGACCCTTTCGGTATTTTAATCTCGGGGATATCCAAAACAAAACCTTTTCTCGTATAAACAAACGAAGAGATCGTACAGCAGCTTTGTGCAGCCTCAGACGGTTTTCTTATCGGCATAAGATCGCAGCCGCATCTTAATCCTGCAGAGTGGAGTTCTTCCGCCGAACGGCTGTAAAAAAGCTCTGCCGAAATATCCTCCGCTATCCTGCCGTCATCAAATCGTATCACTCTGTCCGCAAAGCTCTTTGCCCACCAAAGGCGGTGTTCGGCGATTATAACAGTTTTCCCTGCATTTTTCCATTTCAGAATAATATCCCTAAGCTCACGGATAGAGTCAACATCAAGGTTTGATGTTGGTTCGTCAAGCACAAGCATATCGGGACTGAGCATACTCACCGAAGCACACGCTATCCGCTGCTTTTCTCCTCCCGACAGCTCCGAAACGCTTTTTCCGAGCAGCTTTTCAAGATGAAACTCACGGACATTTTTCTCAAATCTCCGAAGTATCTCACCCTTATCCATTCCCATATTTTCGCAGGCAAAAACTATCTCCGTATCGGTAAGCATAGTATAAAACTGTGATTTAGGATTCTGAAAAACCGAACCGACTTTTTTCGCAAGCTTATGCAGATGTATTTTTGAAGTATCAGTCCCGTCAATATTTACGCTTCCCGTAAGCGTACCCTCATAATAGCAGGGAATAAGCCCGTTTATCAGTCTGCCAAAGGTCGTTTTTCCGCTGCCCGAGCCTCCGCAGAGAATGACAGCCTGACCGCTTGGAATTATTATGTCAATATCTTTCAGTGTTTCTCCCGACGGCGAATTTTCATAGGAAAAACCAACATTTTTTATCTCGATCATATTACCTGCCCGTTACCTTTGAAAAAATAAAGATCATTACTGCGGCTGCACAAAAAGCAAGCACCGCAATATCCTGAAAATGGAACCCACTTGTGCATACATTTGTCCGCTTGTTCGGCGAGTCAAGTCCCCTTGCCATTGCCGAAGCGGAAAGCTCACTTCCCATCTGCATAAGCTCCGTGAGAAGCGGCACCATTCGGTATTCCAGCATTTCAATGGGCTGCCCCAATTTGCCTATCCCTCTTATGCGCAATGCGTCACGGATAAAGCCGTACTCCTCCTTTATCGCAGGAAAAAAGCGGAACATTACCGATACGGGAACGGAGAATTTCTTGGAGATGTGAAATCCGTCCACTGCTGCGATAAATTCACTTACCGTTGAAGACAAGATCAGCACCCTGAACATTGCAAGCCCGGGCAGCATTTGCGTAAATATCGAAGCCACGGCAGATGCAAATATGTTCAAAAACGGAACATTGTACATTCTTAGCAGATTGGGAATCACAAGACAGATGATATACGAAGTGCAGTAAGCTGCGGCGTTCCAATATTTTTTCAGTATCAGAAATGACACAAACGGAACTGCCGCCAGAATCGGCAGCACATACCGCATAACGCCCGTATAGCCACAGGAAAACATTATCATCGGAAGCGTGAGACACAGAATTATTTTTGTTCTTGCGTCAAGAAAAAGCTGTCTGTAGGTCGGCTTTTGTGCAAAAATAAAGCTGCCCATCAGATCAATCCGCTCCTTGCAAAGTGCTTTTTCAGGACGGCTTTTCCAATATATCCGCCGATCATTCCCCCAACAAATGCCGATACCGCCACAAGCGGGATCGTATAGGCGTGAGAGAAATATCCCGACATAATATCCATATACTCCTGACCGTAATAGGCTGTTTTTTCGGTCAGTTGCTTCTGCGTCATGAATACATAGCTTGCCACATTTGCATTTGCTCCCACACTGCATAAGCCGTAGGCGATGATCGTTGCGGCTGCGCTTTTGTATTGCTTTGCTTTGAGGATCATCTCCGCAATTGCCGCACATATCACTCCGCCGATAAGGCTGTATATCCCTACTCCCGCAAGTGTAAGTATCACGCCGTAAATAATGTAGGTTATCAGCACCATACCGAATTTCTTTATCCTCGAAAAATAAAGCATCATAGGTATTCCGAGGATCACCGAGCTTGCAAATGGTATCATCATATTCACAAACGGAATAAATCCCATAACCGCTGCAATTACCAAATTCAATATGAAATACAGCGCCGTAAAAATGCCGATATTGATAAGATCCTTGCCGTTGAGCTTGCTTTTTTCATTCATAAAATTTTCCTCCTATGCTCTGGCCTTCCATTCAAGGCTTTCATTCTGAAGAGTATAAAGTTTGTGATAAAGTCCGTCCTTTTTCATAAGCGTATCGTGCGTTCCTTCCTCCGAAACAGTTCCTCTGTCAAGCACAACTATCTTATCGCAGCCTGCAACAGTCCTCAGCTTATGGGCAATTATCAGAACCGTTTTGTTTTCAATAAGCTGACCGATCGCACGCTGTATTTTTGTTTCATTTTCTGGGTCAAGGCTTGCCGTGCTTTCGTCAAGAAGTATTATGGGAGCGTTTTTCAGCAGCGCTCTTGCGATTGAAATTCTCTGACGTTCACCGCCCGAAAGCGTTTTTCCGTTTTCTCCGATAATAGTTTCATATCCGTCGGGAAGCTGACGTATAAATTCATCACAGGCAGCCGTTTTTGCAGCCGCATAGATTTCTTCTTCCGAAGCATCTTCTCTGCCGATGCGGATATTGTTGAAAATCGTATCATTAAAAAGCACAACGTCCTGAAAGACTATGGAATAATTTTTGAGAAGCTGTTCGGGGGCAATATTATTCACATCTTCACCGCCGACAGAAACCGTTCCGACGTCTGTGTCCCAAAATCTTGCCGCAAGACGTGCAAGGGTGCTTTTACCCGAACCCGAAGGACCGACAAGAGCCGTTATTTCTCCCTGCTTTGCCGTAAACGAAACATTGTGCAGGACCTCCTCATTGTTGTATGCAAAGCTTACATTGTCAAATTTTATGTCAAAGCTGCCTACAGCGATATCATCTCTTCCGTTCTGTTCAGGCTCTTCAAGCAGCTTGGATACACGGTCTGCCCCGACAAGCGATGCGATAAAGTCCCCAAGATGTTCGCAGGCACTTGTGAGCGGCTCATAAATTCTCACTGCCGCATAGATAAATACAAGGAACTTGAATAAGCTTATCTCTCCCGATACGAGCATTCCCGAACCGTATATTATAACTACTCCAAGCCCTACCCTCATAACATTATAGGAAACAGATATCGACAAACCTGCGAGCAGTTCATACAAAACCTGCCCCGGAATTATCCGCTTTATTTTTCTCCCAAGCTTCTGACGATAATCGTCCATAGCCTCAGATGTCCGCAGAAGCTTTATGTTCTCAAGATATTCCTGCAGGCCTGCACTCACATCAAGCTTTTTGCTGCGATTCTTTTTGTTCGTGCCTTCCGAAATTTTTCTTGAAAGCGACATAACTATCAGCACCACAGGCAGGCAGACAGCCAAACAAGCCGCAAGACGGAAATCATATATAAAAAGCACGGTGACAGAAACAATTCCCGTCAGTATTCCGCCGATAAGCTCCGCCGCACTCTGCGAAAGAACGTGTGACATCGTCTGAACATCGTCCATAATAATGCCCGTGATATCGCTCAGATCACGCATTCCGAAAAACGACAGCGGAAGCCTCCTCAGCTTATCCGCAAGCTCCATTCGCAGGCTGTATTCCTCCTGCCCCGATGTAAGATATTCCTTATGATAAGCGACCTTGTATGTAACAAACATCACTATGAGTATCACGACCAGCGCCGCAATGTACGGCAATAACTGTATTTTCCCGTCTGTTCCCTCAAAATGCTTTGTTATCATTTGTTCGCTTGCCATTGCAAGAAAAATGATCGGGAGCATTGCCGACAGGTTAAACAGTGCAAGCCACACCCCTGCTTTCGTAATGTTTTTTTCACCGCTTTTGCTCAGATGAAAAATTTTACCCAACATCTTTTATTCCTCCGATCTTCCAGGTTGCGCTGCTTTCATATTCACGGAACATATCGGCATAGATCCCGTTTATCTTCAAAAGCCCGCCGTGAGTTCCGCTTTCGGCAATTTTTCCGCTTTTCATAACAAGAATTTGATCGGCATGAACTATCGTCTGTAATCTGTGGGCGATCATAAGAACTGTTTTTCCTTTCAGCAACACATCAAGCGCTTTCTGTATCAGATATTCATTTTCAGCGTCCGCAAAAGCCGTTGCTTCATCAAGCAGAACTATCGGAGCATCTTTGAGTATCGCTCTTGCAAGAGCTATTCTCTGCATTTCACCGCCCGAAAGATACACTCCCTTTGTGCCTATCACCGAGTCAATACCGTTCGGAAGCTTTGCTATAATATCTTCACAGCGAGCCGATCTCAAAGCACTCATTATCTCTTCCCGTGAAGCATTCGGCTTGTACATTGCAACATTATCCGCAACCGACATCTTAAACAGATTCGTGTCCTGAAAAACAATGCTTATATTTTTCATAAGTTCGGAATAATCAATATCACGGACATCAACTCCGCCGATAGTGACCTTTCCCTCCGTAACGTCCCAGAAACGTGCGATCAGATTTGCCGCTGTGCTTTTACCTCCGCCCGATTCTCCGACAAGAGCCGTGACCGTATTGGGTCTTATTTCAAAAGAAACATCATCAAGTGCTTTCACACCCTCTTCATATCGGAACGAAACATTGCTGAACCTTATTTCACAGTTGTTCGGAAAATGCAGCTTTTTTTCTTCGGATAAAGGCTTTTGCGCCATTATTTCATCAATTGCGGTAAATGAAGCTTCCGCCAGCATAAGATTTGATGAACTGTGCATAAGCTTTGTGAGTATCGAAGCCACAAGCGGTACAAGCACGGCAAAAAAAGCAAATGTCATTATGACTTTTTCCGCTCCGCCGCCGATATTGTAAAGGATAATTCCTCCCGGGATCAGAAACAGAAATACCGCATTTATGACCGTTGTATATGCGCTGAAAGCATTCTCCATCGAGAAGGAATATTGCGTCATAAAATCGGCATAATCCTTGACAGCTCTCTGATACCGTCTGAATGAAGAAGCCGTCTGTCCGAATGTTTTCACCACGGCAATTCCACGAACATATTCCGTAGCCGCATTGCCAATGTCCTCCCCCGATCTCTGCACCTTTTCGATAAATTCGCTGCTTTCGCCTTTCAGCATTGAAAAAAGAAGCCCGAAGCCAATGATTATCGGCGCAAGACATATAAGCGACAGCCGCCAGTCATAACGAAACATAAACACAAGAAATGCAACGGGAAGCACCATCGACTGCACATAATCGGGAATGTTGTGAGCAATAAGTATCTCAAGGTTGTCGGTATTTTTTTCGATTATTTTTCTCTGCTTGCCGCTTGGATTGAGTATGTGATACCCAAGAGGCAGCGTTCCGAGCTTTTCAATAAGCCTAATACGCACTCCTGCAACTGTGTTGTATGCGCTGATATGCGAACAAAGAAGCGCCATTCCGTATATTCCGAAACCCATACAGATATAATATACCGCTTTTATTCCAAGCTCTTTCATCGCTGCAAGGTCAATTGAGCCGTAATCCCCCGCCGAACCTATCAGCAGTTTCATTACTTCGTAAACACAAATGTATGACTTCAGATTTATCACAGCGGAAACCGCCGCCAGAACAGCGGAAAGCACTATCGTTATTCCAAAAGCGCCCGCATATTTAAACAGCTTTGCGAATATTTTTGATGATTGACCCATTAAAATGATCCTCCTTTTAGTTAGAATACGCTAACCATAATTCAAATTGAAATCACCTGCTGTTAAACAGATGATCTCAAAATTTATTTCAGCTTCAAAATGTCAGCCCAGCCCACATCAAAGAAATATTTCAACTCTTCAACATATCGGACAGCCTCACTTTTGTCCATTTTATGCGCAACAGGCTCGAACAAGCCGTAAAGATATGAACTGACAAGTATGTGAATGGTTTTTTCGCCTGCTTTATGACCGTTGATTATTGCTTCATGCCCCGTGAACTCCATAAAACGACGTGTTGAGGCTTCAATTATTTCCACCAATTCGTCCATATAATGTTCGTATGATGAACCGCCCGAACAGCATAAAAGCAGCCTGAAAACATCAAAATTGTCATAAATAAAATCAATGAATCCATTCCCGTCCGTGTCCTCATGAAGAGCGGAAGCTTCCTGCTCCAATTTTGTCTGACCGTGAAAATTATTGTTTGTTTCAATAAGGTTTCTCTTGAATTCCTCAGCAACTCCCGATACAAGCGAGCAGAAAAGAGCGTCTTTCCCCGAATAACGTTTCTGGAGCGCCCCCCATGTAACGCCTGCATTTCTGCAAATATTATTTGTTGATGCCTTTTCATAGCCCTTTTCAAGGAACTCCGACATTGCCGCTTCAAGAATTTTGGAATCTATGGTTTTATCCGCCTTTGACATTATGCAGCCCTCCATCTGATAGTATATCTATCGGTAGTATCACTATCATTATATCAAAAAACCAAAGCTTGTCAATAGCAATCGACAAGCTTTGTACTTTTCTACAAACAAATTCTATTTATGTCAGACTATTATGTACAGTATATTTATACTAATTCCAAACCGTTCTATAGACAAAGCCGACAGATAGAATAATCCAAGTCAAGGAAAGCGACCGCAGGCAGGCTGCCGCCTGTCAAGGGAGCTTGACGCAGAATTGGATTATTATATCCGAGGATTTGTCTATAGGTTGGTTTGGAATTAGTATTAAAGCAGTGACACAAAAATTATGTGCGCATTGCCTTAAACATCATATCAGCTGAAATATCGCCATTCCCACAACACATATTACGCTGCCTATCATATTGAGCGTAGAACGCTTTTCTTTCCGTATCAATCCGATAACGAACAGCGTGACGAGTATCATCGGCTGAATGAACGAGTAATTTGCAAGGCTTATTGCAAAAAAGAAGATGTGCTGATAATTCCCCCGGGAAAGCTTCACCGTCCCGTTATTGAGGAAAATATACCTTATGAGCGTTATGTGCTGTGGATATACAATTCCTGCCTTGCACGGAACATCGGCATAAACGGATTTATCCGAAACATAAACAGCTGTGCCGATGAAAAGAAAACGCACCGCATTTTCTTTGAGGGATAAGAGTATGACCGACTGTGCAGACTTCTTGACAAGGCTATCGACAGTTTTGTTTCGGAATATGTCACCAAAAGCTGCATAACGCTTATAATTGATAAGCTGAACAACGAATTTTCAAATATCAGACGTATTGAAAATGATTGGGACGATCTTATAGGTCTGGTGATAGTTTATCTCAATGAAAATTTCGTAGATTCATCAACACTCGATAAAGCTTTCTGCGGAGTTTTTCGAATCAAAATATTACCTTTCACACCGATTCAGAGAGTACACAAAAACCTCCATTCACAACCATATCCTTATGAAAAAATCAATCTTGCAAAAATGCTTCTCAAAATATGAAAAATGCGGATTTTTCACCTATTCAAACTTTTACAAAGCTTTTGTTGAACGGACAAGTGTTTCGCCGAGGGATGCCGAGGGATTATGCTAATTCTTAAAAAGCATACTTTTTTCAGATAAATCCCTTTTGTTGCATAGAAAATAGCTGTCATACACAATAGGCATTGTTTACGATACACTTGTTCATCTGAGCAGCATTTTTATTGCATATCGGTCTTAAAAAGCAACGTAAAATCGCCCTTTTCCCGTACGCTCCTCTTGTTGTGTTGGGATTTCCTGCACAGAGGGCTTTTACCACCGCATAGTCCAGCGACTGTTCATCAATGTCGGAGCATACTCTTTCGGGCGTTTTTGAGGTCATAACCTGTGAAATGAACTTCTGCTTGTTCTCCAAGATCTGATAGAGGTATGCATCAAAGCTCTTGTCGGTAACATAGCGGAATATATCAACTTCGGGATTTTCATTGCCCTGTCTTTCGATACGTCCGGTTCGCTGTTCCATATCGGAGGGACAATTTATACGGAACATTTCAAGAAAACCAACCGAACAAGCCGTAATATATTGAAAAAGCAATAAACACGTTGCATTATGATTAGAATACAAGCAAAATCAGCCGTGGCTACTCCCTTATGTGCAGCCACGGCTGATTTTTTGATTTTCAAATTCCAAACAGTATGTATGTGCAGCATGATAAGGTATTATTCTTCCTATAAATATGCATTTAAAGCTCCTGTATGTATAAATTTATAAGAAGTATAATTCTTATATAGGAAGCAAGGAGGAACTAAAATGCTTATTTTTGATTTTAAATCAATAGGAAATAAATTACTTGCACGGCGTAAACAAGCAGGAATGACACAAGGAGAGCTTGCTGAAGCGGCAGGATTATCTGACCGAACCTATGCAGACATTGAACGAGGTACAGTTAATGCACGTATTGAAACCATTCTCAATATCTGCAAATCTCTTGATATAACTCCTGATGATATACTGACCGAAATGACCGACAACTTGAATAAAAAACAGGAAGAAATTTTAGAAAAGCTTAATAGATGTACTCCCAGCCAACGGGAAACTGCCATAAATCTTTTAGAGGTATACTTGAATTCGCTGAAATAACAATGGATTTAATAGAATTATTGTGTGAAAGGATACCCATATTATGTTGAATTTTTATCTGCTGCTATTGGACACAGCAGAAGAAAAAGATAAATTTGAGGAACTTTATTATACCTACAGACAGGATATGTTTAAAACCGCCAAAGCAATTCTAAAGAATGATTTTGATTCTGAAGATGCTGTGCATGAAGCATTTTTAATCGTTGTGAAAAAGTTATCAAAAATTTCACAGGTTAAATGTCCCCAAACACACGCTTATTTGCTTATTATAGTAAAGAACATTGCTTTAAAAATATTGAACAATAACAAGCGTGAATTTGCTGATGAAGAAGAATTTGAAAATGCATCTGATACTGTTGATAACGAAGATGATATTATAGCAAGGTTTTCCGTTAGGGAGCTTGAAACTATTTTGAAAAAGCTGCCCGAAGATTATTACAATGTTATTCTTATGAAAACATATATGGATTTCAGCACCTACGATATTGCCGAATCGTTAGGCATTACATACGAAAATGCAAAGAAACGACTAAGCAGAGCGAGAAAAAGATTCAAACAATTACTGGAGGAGAACGATTATCATGCAGCCAAACCTTAAAGCGGCTTTTGAATCAACCCTTACCGAACGTATAATCAATTCTGTTCCCGATATGCCGGATCATATTTTCTCCGAACGCTTTGAGAAGAAAATGAAAACTATTATTCGGCATAAAAGTACGGGTAAAGTAAGAAGAATACCACGAGGTAAGTTCATAAAATATATAGTGGTAGCTATACTTTGTGCTGCTATTACTGCTTGCAGCATAGAACCTTTGCGTGAATTCTTTAAAAAGTTCTTTATTGAGATTTTCGATACTCATACGATTGTTCAATCGAATGACTATGCTGATACTCCTGAAAGCATTACAGAAATTTATGAAATTACAAATGTACCTCAAGGATTTGAGTTGACATATAAAGATCAGTTATCTGATATTACTACTTACTATGTAAATGAATATAGAAATAATGAGCAATTCATATTTTTCTCACAGACTGTCAAATCTAAATACCAAGTAAATGTTAATACTGAAAACACTACTATGATACCAATAAATGTAAATGGATATGAAGGTTATCTTGTTGAAATGACTAACAAGGAATATTGCATATCATGGGATAACGATATTTATATATTTACTATAACCGGCAACATTGACAAGCTCTCGCTTATCAAAATGGCTGAATCTGTGCAAAAAGTCAAAAAATAATTTGTTTTAGAAAAAAGTGTCCCCAAAACACTCTCTTTAAGATTATATTGAAGGATGTCTATGACATCAGCAATATTATGCGTAAAATAGTTTTGCTTTCTATATCAGTAATAATGGCAGTTATGTTATGCGGTATTAATGCTTTTGCAATTGAACCAATATATACTTATGTATCTTTGGCAACAAGTACGTTAAACATAGTATCCGACACAGCATATTGCAAGGCATCTGTTGTAGGAAGTAGCAGTGTTACAAGTACATCGGGAACAATGTATCTCGAAAAGAAAGGTATTTTTTCTTGGAAAACTGTTAATACGGAATCTTGGACAGACTCTTCAAGCTATAATACCCTTCATATGGAAAATTCATTGAGCGGTCTTAGCAGCGGAAAATATCGTGTAAGAACTGTATTTACTGTTTACAGCGGAAATTCAAGCGAAACTGTTGAAGCAATCAGTATTGAAGAATCGATCTGATTGATTTTTAACAGTAAGATCCATTCGGAACAGATATTGTTTGCGGACAATATCTGTTCCGCTTGGAAATACTAATCATCAAAGTTACGGAGGTATGAATTTATGAAGCATAAGTATAGTACCCGATTAAAAAAGGGAATATCGGGTATTCTTGCTGCGGCAATGTCAATGTCGGTATTTACTTCAATTCCTGTTTACGCCGAAACAAGCAAAACAACATATAATTACGATGGATATTCTGTCGAGTATAACGTAACCAACGAGTGGGACGGCGCACAGACCGTTGAACTTACAGTTTCCAACACAGGTGATGAATCTATACTCAACTGGGCACTCAAATACGATACAGACGGCGAAATCAGCAATCTTTGGAACGCAAGTGTTTACGAGCAGAATGCTGATGAATATGTAATCAAAAATGTCGGCTGGAACTTTGAAATTGCTCCGAGCCAAAGTGTTACATACGGCTACACTTTAAACGGCAATGACCTTGCTTTGCCAGACAGCTTTGAAATATATTCAAAAAGAGTTGACAAAACCGAGGGATATGATGTACAATATAATATAACAAAGTCCTGGGATACAGGTGTTGAGGGAAATATTGTTATTACCAATAACTCCGATGCACCTATCGAAGCTTGGACTTTATCCTTTGACAGCAATTTTACTATCAACAATCTTTGGGACGGACGTGGGCTTGAAAATAACGGAACGTCCTACAAAATTGCCGCTGAGATGTGGACTAATCCTGTTCAGCCGAATGGTTCTATGACAATAGGCTTTGTCGGCTCAAAGGCTGCTGATGTTGAAGCTTTGCTCAGCAATTTCAGACTTACCGAGGTTATTATCGGTGAGGGTACGCCTGTTACTCCCATCGACCCGCCCGAAGAGAAGATAGAAATTACCGCAAATGCAGAATACAACGAGGAAACCGATAATGTAACCGTATCGTGGATTACAAATAATCCTGACGGCACATTTGATATTCTTATGTCTGCTGACGGCGAGAATTTCACTTCTGTCGGTACGGTTGAAAACGCTTCCGAATTTGTGTATACTCCTGCAACAGATTTTGAAGCTTATCATTTCAAGGTCGTTCAGACTGTCGGCGGACAGACAGCAGAGAGCAATGTTGTTTCTGTTGTAAAATCCGCTGAGGATATAGCTATTTCAGCAGAAGCAGTATATGATGAGGAAAGCGGCAGCATAGCCGTAAAGTGGACAACAAACAAGCCCAATGGCACGTTTGATGTACTTATGTCCTCTGACGGTGAAAGCTTCACTTCTGCCGGTACGGTTGAAAACGCTTCCGAGTTTGTTTATACTCCCGATGAATTTGATACTCTGTATTTCAAGGTCAAGCAGACAGCAGGTGCAAAAACTGCCGAGAGCAACGTTGTTTCCGTTGTTTACACTGTTGATTGGTCTGATAAGACAGACACGGACAATGACGGTCTTCCGGACGTATATGAGAAGCATTATTTTGAAACCGATCCCGAAAACGCCGATACAGATGGAGATGGTCTGCCTGACGGATATGAGGTGTACTATCTCGGAACTGACCCTAAAAAGGCTGATTCCGATGATAACGGAGTATCCGACAGCGATGAAGATTTCGACAATGACGGTCTGAATAATCTTCGTGAATACGAGCTTGGTACAGACCCTAACAATGCAGACAGCGATTCGGACGGTCTTTCCGATTCCGATGAAGTAAACACATACAACACAGACCCACTGAAATATGACACCGATGCTGACGGCATTTCAGACGGTGACGAGATTGCTCTGGGACTTGACCCTAACAGTGCATCTACCGATGGAGTTTCCGATTCGGAACGTACTTTTGTACAGCATATCGGTACTGATTCCGAAAGTCTTGCGGCTGTAAACACAGATGAAAACCCATTCAAGGTATCTATTGATATTACTGCGGCAGGCGTTGCGGCTAACAACCTTGTATCACACGAAAGCGGTTACTCCAATGCTATCAGGAATGATGCTATCCTTGGCATTACTCCCGAATTTATTTATACCGATGGATTAAAGGTAGAAGATGTTGTTATCAATTTTGATATCAGCGATAGTGCCGCTGCAAATACAAACGGCAAATACACATCTCTCTCCGATGAATTTGTTGGAATAAAGCGTCTGAATGTTTTCAAATTCTTTGAAGACACAAATATGCTCCTGCCTATCGAAACCTTCCACGATGTTGAGAACAACAGAGTTTATACCCACGTTGACGAGCTTGGCACTTACTGCCTTATGGATATGGAGGTATGGCTGGAGGGTCTTGACATTGCTCCCGAAGAAGCAGACGCAAATGCAGCTAATGAAGCTGTTCCTATGCTCTTTAGCACAATGACATATTCCGATGAAGCTGAAAATACCGAGAATGTCGAGAACACTGAGGAAGACCAAAAGTACATTGATGTTGTTCTTATTGCATATCCCAATAAGTCTTTATTAGACGAAACAAAATCGGAGCTTAAAACTACTTGTAAGAGTATTTTTGAACAAGCCGAAATAGATAATATTGATGCAAGGATTTTCTTTGTTTCATTCTTGGGCAATTCAATAGAAACTCCCGATGGCAACATATATGTTTCCAACTATGAGGAAGCAGAAGAAATTATCAATCGTCATATGGGAATAACATCTGCTCTCAGCGAAAATTCATATGCATTATATAAGGCGTTAAATTATTCTGCAAATAACTGTGTACCTCAGTTTAGGGAAAACAGCGATAGATTTTGCTTTGTAATTGATGTTTGCGGTTATCCCCGTGTAGATTCCGGCATTGGTGCAATTGCGAAATTTAATGAAAATAATGTCAGATTAAGTTTTTCCTATAACGCAAATAATATCAATACTCTGAACTATACGATGCTTTCTTCCGGTGCGTGTGAAGCAGCTGTCATCGGCGGCGGAAGATATAATTTCGAAGATTTTATTATCAGAGAAATTTTCGGTGAACACGAAAATGAATATCCTATCATTTCGGCAGTCGGTTGGAAGAGAATAAATCTCGATGAACCTATAACTAAGGAATGCAGGGATTTTTCATTTGTTGTTAAAACCAATCCTTCGCTTCGATATGATATTATCAAAAACAACAAATTAGCCGATACAGACGGTGACGAACTTTATGACTTTGAAGAAATAATGTTCGAAACCGAAGAAGACATCGACCTTATAACCTTTGATGCTTCGGACAATGTTATTTTACCGAATTTTGAGGACTGCACAGGTGCTTTGCCTTGGAACAGACGCATCTTCTATGTTGAAGAAGGTCTGCGAAGATATGCTGACGTTGCCAAATTCCAGGATTTGTATAAGCTTAGGATTTTGCCTATCAAGTCGGATCCTACCAACAAAGACAGCGATGGCGATGATATTGAAGACGAAGAAGAAACCTTCATTGGTACAAGCTGCTTATCAACTGACACTGACAGAGATGGTCTGGACGATTGTACCGAGTACATAAATTGGTATGACCCACTCGACCCTAACCCCGATGGTGATATTTATAACGATTATGAGGAGTTTATAAATGGTACAAATCCTTATGCGTTAGATTTCACAGCGGAAGCTTGGGCTGCTGAGTTTTTAAAGGGTATTGTAGAAGGCGACTTCATTGAAGATCCTTCCATCCCAGCGTTGGCAGGTCAAATTGCCGGAGGAATTGCTCCCGGTGTGGGAACAATAGCCGATGTACGTGATACTATTGCTAATGCATCACGTGGTGACTGGGCTATGGCAGGAATGAGTGCGATGGGCATTGTTCCTATCGGCGGTGATGCTCTAAAAACCGCAGCAAATATAACTCAATTTATTGCCAAAAAAGGTGACGATGCCAGCCAAATTGCTGAATTAATTATCACTTTCTCAAAACGCTCTTCTACTACTTTTTCCCGAACAAGAGCAAGTGTATCTTTTGAGGATTTGACAAAAATCGTTCCGGCTTCATCTATTGATGAGTTAATTGAAGCGTTTGGAAAGAGCAATAAGAAAATATCGCGTGAGTTTTATCTTCAAGTAGCTGAAATTGCTAAAAAGGAAGGCAAAAAGATTCCGACAATATTGGATGACTTTCCAGAGGCAACCGTAAAAATTGTTGATGAAGATTTATGGAATATGGGATGGGTTTTAAGAGGTGATGAGATTGATAAGTTACTTAAGAATAATCTCGGACATAATTATCCCACATACGATCACATTGACGAAGCCTCTGGATTAGCTACAAGCGTAAAAAGTATTGACCCTATGTGCAAAACATATAAGGATACATATGAGCAGGCTAAAGGATTCGAAAGACGATTAGAAAGATGCAGAGATCAGCTGTTAGCGGGTAAATCTGAGGTAGTCCGTAAGGATGAATTAGGAAACATAATTTCAAAAACTGAAGTTAAGAAAAGAGCTTTGCATTTAGTGTTTCCCGATGTTCCTTTAACTGCTGACCAAAATCAAGTTTTAAGAGATTTCATAACCAAGAATAAGGACAAAATTGATATATTAATCACGGTTGTAAAAACATAATTTTATAAGCACAGCATTCAGGATTACGGGAACTTGCTTTTATATGCAAAGTAAGGCAGATATTTTCATTGATAATTTGCCCCTTGATTTAGGGAATCTAGGGGCAAATTGATGATTATGCTATTTAACTTATGAAAGTATATAAAAGTATGAACAAGAAATTTACATAAATAATCATAGGAGTATTTCAATGATATTTAATAAGAAATTTAAACTACAAAGCTATTTTGATAATCGCATACCGTTATGCATATACAGAAGAAATAATGTAATATATTTTCAAACGCAGATTGAGGTCGCAAGAGCTGACGGACTTCGACGCAAAACTTACACTGAAGAAAAATGCAAAATTGATGAACACAATATCAAGGAAGTCGGAACACTTGCGGACAAGCTTCTGAAAAGTTTTGAGGACATAGGCGATTTGTCAATTGCCGAGTTTAAAGAGTTGGTTGGCATGGACATTGAACAGTATGAAAGTATTCCCAAAGATAGAGATGCATTTCTGAAATTCTATGATGCTAAGGATACTAAAGATTTGGATCGGTATTATGATTCCTGTTCCCTTTATTATAATATTTTCAGAAAAAAGTACTCATTTAATATATGGTGGCATAAAAAGGGATGTCAATACCCTATAAGCTGTGATTCATCCCAAGGTGAAAAGGGCATACTTACCTTTGACACACCTCTTGAATTTACCGATCACTCCGACCCCGAAAAGCTTGGCAAAATTATAATTGAGGCTCTTGACCGTAGCAGAAAAATCAGCGATAAGGTCGCAGGCAATCCATATCCCGAAAAAACTATCGAGCTTTTAAGCGGTACAACGATGATTGTGTCTGCTCCCCGTGACAATCATTTTTCTGACTGTGAAGATTACGGTGTTGGTGAGCTTCATCAGGCTTATTTGTATTTTCCCAAAGAGGGTGCAGACTCATCTGCGGAATTTTACCTTGGCATTGCCGCTGAGCTTGACTGCGATATGAGCGAGGACAACATTCGTAACGCTTGGGAAAAACTTCACGGTAAGGCAGAACTTTTCGAGGTAAAACAGGCAGAACACGGCGTTTGGAGGCTTCGTGCCGAAATGAGGAACAATAGCGTTCACCGAATTTCTTATCTATTGCAGATAGATGAAAGTGAATTGCTTGACTGCACAATGGAGCTTCACAAGCCAAACACACGCAAAAAGCTTGATGAGAAGCTTACAGCGATGTTTGAGGAATTTGCACGTCAGTGCAAGTTTAAAGATTAATCAATTTGTTGAAAAAGATATAATCTTCAACACAACTTGATTTGATTGGAAATATTTTGTATAATGGTATTGAGGGTGGTATATCTTCTGCCCTCAATATCATAATTTGTAGGAGGAGATTTATTATGGGTATTTTAGATAGTTTGTTTTCAAACCAAAAGCCAACCCTACTTCAGGATATTATGACATCAAAGGATTGGGTTGCTAAGGCTCTTAATTCATCAAACTATAAAGCTGATTTTTCTATCAACAGTTTGAAGGAAATTGATCGCTTTTTTGATGAGCAGAATACGCCTGACGGTATAATAAACCGAAATCGAGGTCAAATACTCTTTGCTCTCGGTGCATACATTGGTGAGGTAATCATTTCTGCCTATGGCGGAGAATGGCTTACAGATGATAACGATCCTCATGGAGAGGTTAATATTGCTGTCAAGTTCAAAAACGGCAGCATTATTTTTCCTGTTCAGCGTGCTATGAAACGCTATCAAAACGGAAAAGAAGACAGTATTTATGACTATGGATATGTTTTGGGCGAGAAAAATAGTAAAGCATAAGTCCGTTGCGAAAATTGACAATGTAAGTCGTATTCATAACGGTAGTGCATTAGCTGCCATTACAAGAGTAGTGAAAACCACCCTATGAATCTATCAGACAATAGGCTTGTATGATAGAAATCAGCACAACAAAATCTTTGAACAGCACCGCAGGATTTTCTTGCGGTGCTGTTCTGCATTATTCAACCCCACTACCCACAAAACCTCCCCATCAACTCATCCGAAAACTCCTTAAGCATATCCCTTTCCCTCTCGCAATAATGAGAAAACCTTTCAATATCCTCACTTTTCACAGTTTTCGGCAGAGAGTTTTTCGTTTCAAGCACAACCGCACGAACCTCTCCATATTCCTTATCATATAACGCCAATGCTTCATCTGAACGAAGCAGCTTTTTCCGATAAGTCCTGCAAGCTCCGGTAAACGCAAGATAGGTCTTTTCAATGGGATTTTGCAGTAATTTCCTGCGGCTGTTTGAGTTTACCTTGTTATGATATTTCTTTTTGCACTCCGAACGATTGCAAGTATAGGCAGAACTGCTTGACTTTACCACCATAAGATTATCGCAGACAGCACAGCGGCTCACCGAAAAGCCGTACATAATAAGAATATCCGCATACATTTCAAGGAAAGTAAACAAACCATTCTGATTATTCATACCGCACAAATACATAGTTTTCCTGTCACCGTCAGCACCGACAGCCTTTAACACCGATGTGTTGTAAAGGCTGTCGGTGTTGTTGTTTATGGCGGTGAAATAGTCAAAATATTTTTTGCTGCGAATTTCGGAAAGTATAGCAATATGCTTCTCAGTGTCAGCCTTAAATTGGCTGATACGCTTTTCGGCTTCTTTAAGCAAAAATCCTCTGCCCTTTAAAAGATTTTTCGGGTCATTGTATTTTCTTCTCTCGCAAATACATCTGCCGTAAGTGTTCATAACAATAAGATTGAGAAACATATTAACGTGATTGCCGTACTCATAATTATTCGCAATGCTTTCAAGCACAACACTGTAATTTTCAGCACAGTAAACCTCAATGTTGCTTGCACGTTCATAATCATCAAGAAAAGAGTCTGTTTCACGGCTGAAACGGATAAGCTTGTTTATGTTCTTGATGACTGATCCGATTTCATTTGTATGCAGTATAAGGCTGCCCGTCTGCCTTTCGGGAAATCCGCTTTCTGCCCATAAAATCAAATCCACAGAACTGCCGATGATAAATGTTTCCGTTTTGACTTTCATATCAATCATCACGCCGACAGATATATCCGCATTATCGTTATCATACATTTTTCTGATAGTGTTTGACATTATCTCACCTCAAAATATTTGTATTGCTCGCATAGAAAATCGTCTGAATACAATATATCATCAAAATGTCGAAAAGTCAAGTAAATACAGTATGATACCGCTTTGTATCAAATCGCTCGCATTAGATGTACACGCTGCTCTCTATTCATTTATGCATTGCATTTCCCCACTTTTGAAAAACTTTGTGATAGAATGGAATCATCGCAAGGGACAGCTTGCGAAATAAAATGAAAGGACGTGAGAATATGAACGGAAATGAATTTCCGATGATGCTCACAGCAAATGATTTACAAGCAATGGGATTCCGCAGAGCTATGGTTTACAAAATCCTTAACTCCGCCGATGTGCCTGTTGTGAAAATCGGGAGCAGAAAATTTATTCAGCGTGATAAGTTCTTTAAGTGGCTGGACAGTAAGGAGGTACAGACTGATGCTGAAACACAACGACATTAACATTGTTGGCATTGACCACGGATTCGGTAATCTGAAAACAGCAAACATTGTTGTTCCGTCAGGAGTAAAGGTGTATGACCTTGAACCGCCCTTGAGCAGCGGACTCATCACCTTTGACGGAAAGTATATCGCTGTCGGCGGCAATCACAAAGCATTCAATGCAGACAAAACTGAAGATGATGACAACTATTATCTCACACTTTACGGAATTGCAAGAGAATTTTCAATGGCAGGATTGACCGAGGGAGATGTTTATCTTGCGGTAGGACTTCCGCTTATGTGGGTATCGTCACAGCGAGATAGCTTTTCAAAGTATCTCACCCGAAATGAAAATGTTGAATTTGATTTTAACGGCAGGCATTACAAAATTAACATCGTTGGAGTAAAGGTTTTTCCGCAGAGCTACTGTGCCGTTTATGATAAGCTGAAAGAAATGGACGGGTACAGTATGATTGCCGATATTGGAAACGGAACGATCAACATTATGAAAGTCAATGACCGCAAGGTTAACAACGAAAGCTGCCGCACCGAACGTCTGGGTGTGGGCAGATGCGTGACCGATATTCAGAATGCGGTTATGAACAAATTTCAGAACAGCATTGACGAGAGCATCGTTACGAATTATCTTATCGGCAAGTCTGTCATTATCACGAAAGAATATGAGGAGGTAATGATTCACTGCATTGACGAATATATCCGTGAAGTAATTTCCGTATTCAGAAAATATGACTACAATCCCGATTTGATGAAGCTCTATGTTGTGGGCGGCGGTGCGGTTGTGATGAAAAGATTTTCACAGCTTACCGACAACGTTACATACATTACTGATGTTTGTGCCAACGCAAAGGGTTATGAGTATATGACCAAGAATTTCTTGAGGAAGAACGGCGTATGAGTTTATGGACAACAACGCTCCGTCTTAATCTTGACAAGTCAGACCACAGCAAAGCGTGGGAGATTTTAAAGAAATCAGATATGAGCCATACGAAATTTATCGTTACCGCTGTTCTTGCTTATGCGGAAGCGGAGAATAACAACAAAATTCTGCTGTCGGAATTTTCAAAAATCATCAAGGCGGAAATCGGAGAAGCGTTAAAGAACTGCAATGTCGAGCCAAATAATATTTCCGAAAATGAAAGTCGGGTAAATAGCAAAGCTGATATTTCTATTCCGACTACTGTTGAAGAAAATGAAAAATCCGCAGATGTTTCACCGACAGAAAATTCGGAAGCAGATAATTTCGATGAAAATATTGATATGGATTTTCTGGAAATGTAAAAAAATGCTTTTGGTATTGATTTTTTGACAGTGGTGTAACTGCAAAACACAGCCGTTTTAATACCGATTATGACTTTGGTATCGGAAACGCCCGATTTTAAAGCTGATATATCGGTATTAAAACAGCCTTTAAACAGAGCTGCCACCAAAAAAGGGCAGATTTGATACTGATATATGCAGTGTTGAAATCAGCCAAAAGTGAAGCCACTTCCGAAAACGGCTCTAAAAAAGTCTGATATTAAAGCCAACGTTTTTATGTCAAAAATGAAACTAACACCAATGCGAAAACTTTCCGAGAAACTAATTTCCAAGCCTGCTGCCGTATTGCAGACAAAAGCAACGGTTTTAAGGCTTTTCGGCAGGTATTCTCAACGGTTGATAATATTTTCAACCAAGTTGAAAATGGAGAGAAACGGCAGAGGGCGGCAGGGGGAAGAATTTGATTGGAAGTTCCCCGGAAGTTCCCCGCAAGCGTAGATTAAGTCTGGACTTAATCGTATCAAACGCCATAGAATAGGCGTTTGTCAGGGACAACCCTGCAACCCGAATAACAAAATACAAGGAGGTATCAGAATGAAGGATAAATGGAATAATTCAAGGAAAAACGGCAGACGTCACAACAGATTTGATGTGAAGCTTACCGATGAGGAGCTTGCTGTCGTAAAAAGAAAAGCAGATTTTTTGAAAATGCCTGTGGGAAGATTTCTTCGTGTGATGGCGGTCAAGGGTGAGCTAAAATATTTCGACCTGAAAGAAATTCTTGCCCTTAAAAGGGCGTTGGAGTCAATCGCCAACAATGTCAATCAGGTTGCAAGAACTGTGAACGAAACAGGTTCGATTTATCAGAAAGACATTGAGGAGTTGCAAGATGAGTTTAAGTATTTCAAGAAAGCTATCAAAAATTATCTTTTTGTAATTTCTCCGACTTTTATTACGTGAGATTTTTATTTTCAAGGTCGAGAAAGAAAAGCAAATTGCAATTTCACAATAATCATAATTTAATAACGGCGTCCTAAATGAGATGGACGGAACAGCGAATGAGAGCTAAAGAACAGATTTATTTCTGTGCTTTAGCTCTCTTTTTTTACGAAGGGAGCAATCTAATGAAAAAGACTTACAAGAAAAAAGAGAAAACACCTACAAGAATTATTGTAGTTCCTCACTACATCGGCACTGAAAAGGACAGCAAGGTTTTCAAGAAAATCTTTGAAGAAAAGGTTCAGAAAAAGCTGAACGAATCCGCATAAAAATATTGCTTTTACGGTTCAGCCGTGGTATAATTATGATACAATATATTACGGCTGTTCCGAAATTACAGGAGGAATTTCATTATGAAACAGCCAACAGAAAAAATTTACACCGCAGCTCTTTATCTCAGACTTTCCAAGGACGATGGCGTTATGGACAAGGACAGTGCGAGCATTGACACTCAGCGTGATATGCTCACTCGTTATTGCAATGAAAACGGCATCATCATTCACGATTTGTATATTGATGACGGCTTTACGGGACTTAACACAGATCGCCCCGGATTCAAGAAAATGATTGAGGACGTTGAAGCGAAAAAGGTGAATTGCGTTATCACAAAAGACCAATCCCGACTTGGCAGAAATCACCTTGAAAGTGATTTTTATATGGAAGTGTATTTTCCCGAACACGGAATACGCTACATTGCTCTTAATGATAATGTTGACACTCTCAACGCATCGTCACTTGATATTGCTCCGTTCAGAAATCTGCTGAATGATATGTATGCACAGGACATCTCCAAGAAAGTCAAATCCGCACTTTATTCCCGTCAGAAGCAAGGCAAATTTATCGGAAATAAAGCACCTTACGGATATGCAAAAGACCCTGCCGACAAAAATCATCTTATCGTTGATGAACGTTATGCGCCCATTGTCCGCAGGATTTATTCTCTCTATCTTGAGGGAAACGGCGTACATAAAATAGCGAACATTCTCCGTTCGGAGAAAATTCCAAAGCCTGCTGCCGCTGCCGCCGAATATGTTGATGCATATAACTCTTATGTAAATTCCGATGAAGATGTGTATGGTTGGAGAGAGGGAGCTGTTGACAGAATCCTCACCAATCCTGTTTATGCAGGACACGTTCAAGGACAGTACAGACCGAAAATCTCCGCCAAAAGCAAGAAAAGACACTCCATAAATTCCAAATCCTTCATTGTGGAGAATATGCACGAGCCTATTATCGAACCGGAAAAGTGGGAGCTTGTGCAGACCATTATCAAATCTCATCATCACGAACGTGGCAAGGACGGCTATGACAACATTTTTGCAGGCTTGCTCATATGTGCCGATTGCGGTAAAACCCTTACCAAAACGACAGCTCACAGGAGAAAGCCACGAGCGGATGTGATTGATATGATAGGTTATCAGTGCAATTATTACAGGCTCAACGGCAAATCCGCCTGCACACAGCACTGGCTTGAAGCGAGAGATCTATACAATGCCGTGCTTGCGGATATTCAGTATCGTGCAAAATGTGCCATTGAAGATGATGACAAGATGATTTCGGAAATCATATCCAAAATCGACAGCAACACATTTGATGATGCAAAAAAGGCAGAAAAAGAACTCCGCAAGGCAAAGAGCCGTATTGCAGAGCTTGACAAGCTGTTTTCCAGTTTATATGAGGACAAGGTCAGCGGAATCATCTCCGAGCGAAATTTCAAGCAGTTATCCGCAAAGTATGACACCGAGCAGATTACCCTTGAAAGCAGGATAGCAGAGCTTGAAAACACCGTCAGCAACAGCAAATCTGCTGCCGAAAATGTTGATACCTTTGTAAATCTTATCAAGGATTTCAGCCTTATCACCGAGCTGAACTCCGCTATTTTGAACACACTTATCGAAAAGATAGTTGTTCACGAAGCCGAGGCTATTGAAGGTGAAAAGGTACAGAAAATCGAAATTTACTACAAGTTTGTGGGCAGGATTTGAGTCTGAATAATAAACTGTGTAAATGCCAATAATAACCACAAAGAAATTTGGAGGTAAAAGGTAAATTGGTATGAAAAACAGAAATCACGGATTAAGCGAAAAGGAAATGGAGCTTGTTCAGCTTCTGGTGGCAGACTGTGAAACAACAGGAGATATTCAGGCAAAGCTGAAAAAGTTGTTTGCAGGAACGATAGAGCAGATGCTTGAAGCTGAGATGGACGAACATCTTGGCTATGAGAAAAACTCTGCTCTCGGCAACAACTCCGGAAACAGCAGAAACGGTTATGGCAAGAAAACCATAACCAGCGATTACGGCGAATGTGAAATATCCGTACCCCGTGACCGCAACGGAGAATTTGAGCCTAAAGTCATTGAAAAAAGACAGACTCACACAGATGAAATTGAACAGAAAATCATGGCAATGTATGCAAAGGGAATGTCCCAGCGTGACATTGAAGATACGCTCAGAGAAATCTATGGTGCAGAAATTTCTCAGGGACTTGTTTCACGCATAACCGACAAAATTCTTCCCGAAGTAAATGACTGGCAGAACCGTCCTCTCGACAAAATTTACCCCGTCGTTTTCTTTGACGGAATAGTTTTCAACTCACGAAAAGACAACAAGATCATCAGCAAATGCGTGTACTCCGTGCTTGGCATAAACATGGAGGGACAGAAAGAAATTCTCGGCACATGGATATCCGAAAATGAGTCCGCAAGCTTCTACGCAAGTATATGCTCAGACCTGAAAAATCGTGGTGTTACGGATATTTTCATAGCTTGTCATGATAATCTGACGGGACTTTGTGACGCAATAAATGCGATATTTCCAAGGACAAAAAATCAGCTCTGCATCGTTCATCAGATAAGAAACAGCTGCAAATTTGTACCCTACAAGGACAGAAAAGCAGTGTGTGCAGACCTCAAGAAGATCTACGGTGCGGTCAATCTTGATGATGCAGAATATGCAAAGGAAGAGTTCCGTGAAAAATGGAATAAAAAGTATCCCAACATCTTAAAATCATGGGACAAAAACTGGTCAGAACTGACTACTTTCTTTGAATACCCGCAAGAAATAAGGAAGATAATATATACAACGAATGCAGTTGAGAGCTACCACAGAATGGTCAGAAAATTCACCAAATCCAAGGCAATTTTTCCAACTGATGATTCGATCAGAAAAATCATTTTTATGAGCGTAAAAGAGATCTCAAAGAGGTGGACAATGCCCGTTCGTGACTGGGGACTTGCGTATTCTCAGCTTGCGATTTTCTTTGAGGACAGGTTTGCAGCCTGACGGCTGATGAGGGCTCTGCCCTCAAACTCCCGAGGTTTATCCGCTTTGGGAATATCCGGTGAAGATGAAGAAAAGCAGCAACATTTCTGTCACTGCTTTTCACCGTTTTATTCCGCAGCCTGCGTCGGGTCGCTCCTCAGCGTTGCCCTGTTTGGACTGCATCTTTAGTATGGTCAGAATTTTGGCGATTATTGCGTTTACACGGTTTGATTTTCAGAACCTTTAACGGGTTTTGAAGGTGCTTGTTTTTTTGTGAAATTCTAACTCTTTTCTAACACTCGTTATCATCTAACGCCTTATTTATCTTTTCAGCCATACTGACCTTTGAGGAGTATTCAAGGTGGGAATATATATTACCCGTTGTAGCAATATCACTATGCCCTAACCACTCCTGAATTTCTTTTAAGTTGCACCCCGACTTTATAAGGAAACTCGCTGCACTATGCCTTAGATCATGGAATCTGACCATAGGCAGATCACTTTTTGAAATTGCTGTTTTGAACTTATGTGATATATAATCAGGTCTGAATAGTTTACCATCATCAAACTTGCATATATAATCATTGTCGTTATAACAATCTCCGAAAAGTTCCCTCATCCTGTCTTGATGTGCTTTCAGCTTTATAAGATATGTCTTTACGCCTTTTGTAAGCGGAAACGTCCTTAAACTTGATTTCGTTTTAGTTGTATCATCATACAATGTACCGCCAGTTTTTGATAAAGCCGTGTGACGTACAGAAATGGTGTTATTCTGAAAATCGACCGCATCCCACTTTAAGCCAAGAACTTCACTCCTGCGAAAACCATAATGAACAGTCAGAAATATGCAGCTTTCAATTTCGTTTCCTTTGAATATCTCCAACACCTTTTTAAGCTGATCTTCATTATAAAAGTTACCGACAAAACGCTTCTTTTTAGGAATAATCACCCTGTCAGCAGGATTATAGGGTATGATATTCATTTTCATAGCATAGTCAAGAGCTTTATGTATGTTGGTATGGTGCTTATGCATTGTCGAGGCTGACAATCCTTCATCAAGCATTGCATTGTAATATTCTTGAATGTGCATTGGAGTAAGCTCATCAAGATTTACATTAAGCCGATCAAAAAATGGCTTGATATGCTTGTTGAAGTTGATACAATATCCATCGTATGTTGTGGACTTGATATTATTTTTAATTGTCTTAAGCCATTCTTCCATAAATGCAGTAAATTTTTGTTTGTCGGAAACAATTATCTTTGTCTTTTCATATTCCGCAATCAGTTTATTTAATGCCTGTTCCGCTTTGCGTTTATTATTCTTGACCTCCATATCAAGAGATATCCATTTTTGCTTTCTTTTACCCTCCTTATCTTTAAAATTAAGTACAGCATAATATTTGCTGTTTTTTATTTGCAAACTGCCTGTCATTTTATAACCTCCATAAAAAACAAACCGTCTGCCGTTTGACAATATCATTATATCACGGCAGACGATCATAACACAACATATTAATTTGAATTTTTCAAAAACTCTATAACTCTGAATTTTGGAATAATATGCTTTTTACCTATTCTTATACTCTGAATTGTATTTGTGTTCAATAGCTCATATGCTTTGTTTCTTCCTATATGCAGCATTGAAGTAAGGTCGTTAACACTCACTACATCGGAATATTCACTAAACATTGTACTTTCGATTTGTTCCATATTTCACCCTTATAAATCATTCTTTATAGCATCAAGCATTGAAATAACATTGCTTATTTCTGCTTTGGCTTTATCTATCTTCATATCTTTTGGAGTATAATCAATTATGTTGTTCTTAATAACTCCCTCTGCGAAAGTATCGGGGTTTTGATTTTGTAATAAATTTAAATGTCTGACATAATACCCTATCCCTTGACCTATTTCAAGCGAACGGTAAATATCCCAGTAAAAAGCTATATCAAGTGTAGCACAACAAATAAAAATCGCAAGGTGTTTTTCACATCTTGCGTTCAATTCACTATACTTTTCCTTGATACAGTCCTGACAGATAAATGATCTGTGCTGAATGGAGCATTTAAAGAACTTGTCATCGGTCTTGTCCTTATCACAAAATCTGCAATGATAAATAGTTTTAGGCTCTTTGGCAATAGCTTTCTTTTTCTTATTCAACCTCAATACCTCTCTTTTTCAACCCTTGCTTTAAAGCCTCTGTATGCTCTTGATTTTCCTGTAACCTTTCAGCGGTTTCAGCATAAAAATCACGTTCAAACGGCTGATTACCCAACCCATAAACAATAATTTCATTAAGGTTATAGTCATTACGTCCATTGTCCAGCGGTGCAGCATTGTGAACAGATATACCGTTTTGAATTTCTGATACTTCCATATTGTGAGTATCAGACAAACCACCGTTATTCATACGTCTGTTATAGTATTGTGGGCTGTAAGCATCATAAACGCTTGTTTGTATAGCTTCAGCCATATTCTCTGTTACGGCATCGGCAACTTCATTTGTCATTGTATCTTGTATTTGTTTTTCTATGTGTCTACATAAACTATTTAAATTTTTAAAAGTCACTATATATCCCAACCTTCAAATTCAATAACCGAAACATTAGGGGAAAATCATCTTCTTGACTTCTTGATCATTTCCTTTGTTTTCAATTATCAGCTTGTATTCGCTTTCAAGTTCGTATGTCTTGCCATTGGTTTCAACCTTGTGATACTCTGTATATGAATTCTTTTCATTATCATAAACAATTTTATACGGTATAACTCTTTTAACAAGAGGCTCAATATACATTCTGTTCCTGTCATTCTCAGGAACGTGAACCTTAACACGTTCACCAACTTCATGGACTAAACCGTCATTGAGCTTAATTGTTTTCTCTGTACCCGTACCATACCTAATTTTGTATTTGCCGAAATTCTCATCTTTAATATCTGTAGTAGGTTCAAACAATACATCCGAGATAATACCCGAATAAGTTTTATCATAGGGAGCAGATTTAACACTATTTTCAGCAATACGAGAAGCTTCATATAGTATTAATTCAGAAATATCTCTATTCATTTTATCACTCGCTTTACTGTGTACAAATTAAAAACAGCAATTATTTCATAAGAATAATTGCTGTTTTTTATTTAAAATTATAATAAACAAATTTATTTTAATTGTATGACATAATTCTTTTGACGTATATTTTTATGTGATTTTTACTAATTGTTTTTGTTAGATTTAATATTTTCAGAAATTTTTTTTATTGATTCGTCCAGTTCAGTTAATTCTGGTCTATTATATACTATTTCTTGTTGAGCTTCATTCTCAAATAGTAATCTAATCAAGATAGTGTAGATTAATACTTCATATCCTAAGAAAGAAAAAATTGAAACCGTCCATACATAGAAGACGCAGAAACGAGCCTCTTCTCCCATTGCATAATTTGTAAGCATAATTAAAGAAAAAATTATAATCATAATGCAGTTAAATATGCTTGAATTTATATAATTTGAGAACTCTTTGTTTTTATTTGCCTTGCTGAAAAAGAAAGTAATTAGATTTTTTTCTTTATTCTTGATGCTGTCATTTTTAGCCGAGAGTATCTGTGAAATTAAAGACCCAGAAAAACCTAATAATATTGATACACAAGTTATAGCTGATTCAAATATTTTGCATGATGAATCAGAATACAAAATATTATATACATAATTTGACATATCAGAATTATTAAATACAAAAAAAAGAAGTGTACCTATTATTATAGGTATAGAAACAGCTCTTAAGAAATTTAGTATTTTCGATTTTATAGAATTACCCCCTATTAGTTATATTTAATTATTGAATTGATTTTTGGCAACTTATTTTTATACAATTCTAGCATCATTTTACCAATGTCATCAAATGGAATTGAGGTTTTAGGAAGAACAGAAATTCTTCCAATATCATTCATCACATTATCAAATAAATCATATATAAATGATTTCCCTTCTTCCATATATGTAATTTTTGCAGAAGAAACTGCTTCAACTTTTTTATCTCTCAAATCTTGAAGTTCTTTAGTTAATTGCATTACATTATCATGTTCCAATTCAAAATTTTTAATTGATCTTCGACCAGTACTTATGGTAATATTTCCAGCGATTCCGCCAATTTTATTAAAACTATCTATAATCCCACCTAAAAAAGTACCAGAGTAATATGTTGTATTTTCAAGATTTCCAAAACGTATTTCAATTTTTTTATTCTTTTGTTTATTATTTAAGGATGTTTCATCATTAATTCGCGTTATTTCCAAAACTTGCTGTTTATTTAATAAATTAAAATCATGCGCTAGTGTATTAAAATATATTTGAACACATGTATCACTTAATGCCTCTCTTGTAACTTGTAGCATTAAAACATTATTGTGCATATCATATAATATGTGTGTATCTTTACCTAAATACTCATCATCATCTAATTCAATAGGTTCAGCTTTTTTATCATAATCATATACCTTAAAAGGAATAGCAAACTCTGTCATTTTCATTAGACTTAAGTGAATATATCTATCTTCATAAATATCTATTCTTTCTGTTTTTGCTTTAAAATTCCCCATATCAATTATGGTTTGACTAGGAGATAATGCTGAAAGTTTTTCCATAAAATCGTGTAAGCTATATATCATTGGAAAATTTTTAGTTAAATCGGTCATTTCAGCAAAACAATAGTGAAATTTAAATTCTTTATAAGCCATAATTATTCTCCTTAAATAGTATTTTATTCCATAATACTACATAAAAGAGTAAATTTCAATATTTTGTAAGTAAAATTGTATTTTTGGACAAAAACATACATATTAATAGTACATTTTGCTAAAACATAGAACATATGTTCTAATACTATTATACTTTATTTTGATCGACTTGTCAAGAGCTTTTTCAAAAAATTATACGCCCCACCGATCAGCAGGGCGTATTTTATAAACTCACCTTAAATTACTGTATATAATTTTGTTGGCGGCATTATGAAGATTAGCTCTGAGTTCTTTTGCCAAATCATCACTGTTTCCAACAGGGTTATTGATAACAATATCTCCAATAGTAATATTAGCTGCATTATTGTTGTTGACATTATTAGCATTTGCATATTCACTGCCAACAGTTCCAACCCTTTCAGTCATAGCCGCATATGGGTTATATCCCATTTTGTTAGAACCATTCAGAACATCTGAAACCTTGTCAAGAGACAAAGAACCATCTTTCAATCCTAACTTTTTCTCCAAGTTTGAAAAGAACGATTCAACAACCGAACCCGTGGTATCCGCTACGTCCTTAACGTCAGATGTTTCATTACCAATATTCTGTCTTGTAAGATGACCTCTTATAACGTCATCTTTATTATTGCCTTTGCGTAATGAACCCTTTAAAGCGTCCCTTGTGTCATCTGGTTTTTTGCCAACACCAAGATTATCTTCCTTTTTCGCAGTTTCAACAGTGTTGACTAATTTATCAATGTCAATTGCTTTTCCGTCTTTATCAGTCCATACGCCGTTCTTATAGGTAGCACCTTCAAGGTGAGCAAGCATTTTCCAAACATCAGAATTTGATTCGCCCTGATCGGGATTGAGATATTTGTCCAAAACGTCTAACAGAATGTCAAAACGTTTCTCACTGTTTTCTTTCTCTGTTTCAAGGTTATCAATTATACTGTCATAAGCTTCAGATTCTTTATCCTTGGCTTTTTCAAGTAAATCTTTCTGCTCTTCAAGAATATTTATCTGCTGTTCCTGTATCAGTTTATCAAGATTTTCCTGTGCTTCCTTGACCTTTTCGTCATCAACCTTGAATGAAATACTACCGTCAGAACCGTAAACCTGCCTTGTGCTTTGACTTGCTTTTTCAAGTTCTTTTCTTGCCTTTTCAATATCAAGAGCTTCCTGTTCCTTGTCATTAGCATCTTTAAGAGCATCTATTTTCTTTTGAACAGCATCGATTTCGGCTTGTGCAGCCTTTTCAGCAGCATCTTGCTGTTCTTTGATTTTCTTTATACGCTCATCGTAAAGGTCAGAATAATCGTCTTTCAGCTTCTTAATATAGGTCTGCTCTTCTTCAGCAGCAGTCTTAGGTAATTCTGCAAGCTTTTCCTGATATTCGATTATCCGCTGTTCAAGTTTAGCGACATCTTCTTCGTGTCCTTCAATACCAGTATCAAGGATTTCTCCAATACGAGAATTAAGTTCATTAATGATTTCCTGATAAGCACTACTGATATAATCATACTTTTCTTCAACGTTAAGCTTATTACCGTCAGAATCCGTACTATAGTTAGTGGCTATTTCAATATCATTTTCAAGATTAGAAATTCTGTCTTCAAAGTCTTTCTGCTGTTCATCATAGAAATCATCGGCAAGCTGTTTACGTCCCTTATAAACCTCTTCTTCGTATTTCCATAAATCGTCCTGATAGTCAGCAAGTCCGTCATAAGCCGTATGAGCAGCAGACAAAAGCCAAGAATAATAGTCCTCGTTTTCTTCTCTCTGACCCATTGCGATTTCGTGTTCTTTTTCAGCAAGTTCTTTTTCAAAATTAAGGATGGATTGAGGTTTAGAATTACTGGTTCCACTTCCACCATAAGTGCCACCTGTAACTTGACCAAGTGCGTTTTTAAGGCTTTCCAACATATTGATTTGAGCTTCATAAGCAGATATATCAGCTTCAGCATTTGATATTCTGTCGATTGTGGATTGATATCTTAATGCAGCTTCAGCCGTATCCAGATAAGACCAGCCCAAATTTGCAACCATTTCATGTTCAGCATTAAGTTTGTCTTGCATAGCATCATTTTTTGCTATTTCTATCTCAGTTATCTGCTGTTGAATTTCAGCATTGGCTAAGTCAAGATATGCTTGTGTGTTTAATCGAATTGCACCTGTCTTATTATCATACATCAACGCAGCTGCGTATCCGTTTTCAATAAGCGACAGAACAGTGTCTTCAGAAAGTTTACCATTCTCATTCTGCTCTTTAAATGCAGATGAAAGAGTTTTTGCTTTGCTGACAAGATTCGATGTTGATTTTGAAAGGTCTTCTATTTTATCTGTGCTATCTTCGGTCGTTAATCCAAACATAGTGAGAATTAAATTCAGACTTTCAAGTTCTGATTCAGCTTCGGTTATAGATTGCTTCCACTCACTGTATTTTTGAGCCTCATAGCTACCGTTTATTTTACTTGTATCATAATCAGTGTTAAGGAACTTCTTTAAATAGTCAGCACGTTCTTGTAAAGATTTCTTTGTGCTTTTAAGCATATCATCATTGGCTTGTATTAATTTATCAGCACCAATAGTGTAACCATCAGAGGTCTTGATAAATTCAGAAGCTAACTTCGGACATAATTCAACAAGTTTTCTAACTTCATCAACAGAGAGGGAAGAACCCTTTTGGATTTTATCAAATGCAGACTGAATTGTAGATTGATTACCAAAGGCATTGTCAATAGCCTCCTGTAATTCCGTTAAAGATTGTGTTGTTGTTTCAAATGGTTTGTTTTCGATTGATTTAGCAATATCAAGACTGATACCATTTGCCATTCTAATAAGATCATTCTTTATTTCAGTATCGCCTTGTGCTTGCTCTAATAAGCCATCACGCCATTCATCATATGTTTCTTTAGTAATATCTTTAATCGGATAGTTATCTACATATTTATTGAAAATATTTGCTGCTTCAGAACTCTTACCGTTAGAGTAATCTTCACCATATTTTTCAATCTCTTCTGAAAGGGTGTTATAAAATAATTGTACAGACGATTTGATTACAGACTCATCGTATGTTAAACCTCTGTTTAATTCGATATTATCAAAGGTTTTTAACAATTGTTCTGCCTGTCGGAACTGTTCCATATAATTGCCTGTCAGTGCATAAAATTGTCTGCCAGTTTCGTCAAATTTAGTTCCAAGAGACTCCAATATGGATTCATCTATATTTTGATTGTCATGAATACTTGTTAAATAACCATTTAACCCTTTATCAAATTCATCTTTTATCTTGAAATAATTATCGGTAAAACCATCAATATTATATTCGTCAAATTTTTCAAGGTTAGCCAACTGATTAGTGTAATCATTTATATATCCACTGATAGTTTGATATTCTTTAGAGGTTTTACTTAATGAATCACGATATGTAGAGAGTGTTTCAATATTAGCTGATAACTCTCCTCTAAGGTCATTAACATCGCCCATCACATTGGCAAAGGCTTGGTAATCAATTTTATCGGGTGAACCATCGCCAATTATTTTATTGATCTCTTCGATGTTTTTATCTAATTCATCTTTGAATGATTTAGTTTCATCGAGTATAGAACGTGTTTCTGGAATAAATGTATCAACTACATTTCCCAAAGAAGGAGCTACAAACTTACTGATATTAAGTATCTTTTCTCCCCATGTTGTGTTTTTGTCAAAAATCTGATTAAAGTCATCAACAAAACTATCACGATTTATGAAGTTATTCCAAACACTTTTCCAATATCCATCATCAACATTCAGTTTTGACTTTTTGTTGAGATATTCAGCGGTCGTATCATTAAGTGCCTTGGCTTTCTGCTTTTCAATTTCTTCAAGCAGTTTCTTTTGACGTTCCAATTCAGCATTTTCAAGCTGCAATGTTGACAACGTTTCCTTGTCAGTGATACTAAGTGGCTCAGAATTGAGTTCCTTGATCTTCTCTTTGTTTTTGTCAAGAGTTGAATTAATGTCTTCGATTTTAGACTTTGTATCATCCAAATCAGATTTTAAATCATCAATTTTATCTTGAAGTTCCGACATCTGGTTGACAACTTTGGTAATACCCCATACGATAGCATTAAGTGCAAGTGATATTCCTACATTTAATGCTGCTGTAGCTAACTGTAAACCAATAGTTTTTGCTGTTGCACTAGCAAGATAGCCTATATAACCCTTTAATGTAGCCGTTCCATTTGTACCAAGAGTAGATAAATAGCCACCAAGCAGAGTATTACTTTGACCAACTGCTTTTGCAAAATCCCGTGCGTTATCTGCGCCAGACTGTTGTGCCTGATTAAACAATGCCATTGTTGATTTTACATTGGCAAGACCCCTTGTATTACCACTAAGAATTGCTTCGTAGACACCCTCAACACTTGCTTTTGCAGAAGCACCTTTTTCAGCAAGTTCTCGGAAATATAGAGAAACATTAGAATCTTTAGATTCCATTCCAGCAAGAAAGTTTGTCCAACCTTTTCCGAAATTTTGTTTAGAGTTTATATTAGCAAAAGCCTCAACATACCTATTTACACTATTGGTTGATAAGTCTATCTTTGTTTTTAATAAATCAACACTTTTAAATATATTTGTTATATTTCCATCAACAGTCTTAAATACCAAATTATAAAATTTACGTTTTGAATAAATTTTATAAAAATGTTGACTTCTTTTTTATTATAATATATACTTAACATAGAGGTGATATATCATGAACAATGACACTATTTATAAAAGTTATTGCCCCAAATGCGGAGAAATAGGAATGTATGAAAGTGAAAATGAAATATGTCCTTTTTGTGGTACAAAAGAATTACCAACAGAGTATGATTGGAATGAATGGTTATTTGGAAATAAATATCCTGAAAACTTAGATGAAATAATCTTTAATGATTACATCAAACCCAATCCACTCTTTGACGAAGAACTCTACAACAAAAGGGTAGGAGTAGAAAAATCCCAGCAAGAAGCTACTCTTAATCAGATGCGTATGGAAAAACGACAAGCTCAAAGAGCTAATGTTCCTAAGTGTCCTACTTGCGGCTCAACAAACGTCCACCCGATATCAACAGCTAAAAAAGCATTTGGTTTCGCTATGGTTGGTTTGTTTAGTAGTAACTTAGGCAAGAGTTACGAGTGCGACAACTGCAAGTATAAGTGGTAAAGGTTATTCTTTCTTTATCATTGAAAAATCTTCATTCTCAATATTCCACGAATATTCTACGCCAAAGTTAAAGAGCCGTGGGTAAATCATTGTACTTTCACCTTTCTTAGATATCTCTTTCAACTTGTCTTTATCCCAATCAAGATAAAAGCGTTTCACGTTTTCAAGGTGTTTGCCATTGACAGTAATAAAAAACGGTGTCTCATAATTAGCAATATCAGGATTGGCTTCAATGATAATCTTTAATGGTTTCTCGTTAATAACCATATTATCTTTTTCAATCATATTATATTTTCCTTTCTTGGAGTGATTTTTATGAAATTAAATGCCGAAGCTGTCAGAGATGTTTTATTATATTTAGAGCAAAACCTCGAATATAATGATACAGAATATGAGGCTCAAAAGATAATTGAGCCAATATCAGTACAAACTCTTGTTAAAGTTTTAACACCGTCCAAGCATTATACCGATAACGAGGTAAGATATGCTGTGAAAAAATTATGGGAAAACCAAATGATTCACGCTAAAGTATCAACAGGAACACACGGGAATTTTTTAAATTTTCAAGTGCTTGACATCACTTGGTCTGGACACGAATTTTTAAACAATGTACGTCCTCAAACTATTTGGGAGATAACTAAAGATAAAGCAAGTAAATTAGGTGGAATGTCAATAAAAATGCTTTCGTTTCTTTCATCAACAATTATCCAAGCAGTTGCTTCAAATCCCGAATTAATACAGAGTATCGTCAATAATTTAAAATGATATGTACTATAATTCTTGAATGGTATGATTTTTAATTTACAAAGTGGTAATTATCGTTACTTTTTAGTTTTAAAATACTCATTATATAAATCATTAAGACGTTTGTAGTAGTCTTTTTTATTGATACTACCGCAAGTATTATGATTGTAATTATTTAACTTTTCCTTAAATTCTTTTATAGTCATTTTATTAAGCATAGTAAACTCCTATCTTATTAATTATATAGAGGGAACTTTTATGAAATCTCATGTACAAATAAAAACTAGGGAATTTTCTCAAGAACCATTAAAAAACATAACAAAACAACTTTTTAAAGAGTATCTTTCGTTTATATGCTATGATCCTCTTGAGTTTCCTACAAATGTTGAAATAAAACCATTTAATGGGTTTCAATCAAAAGAACATAATTTGGGATTGTTGCGCATTCCAGAAAAAGATAACGAACCGTATATATTGTATTTAGAACAATTGGCTATTGTGAATAAAAACAAAGAAATTTTATATCATGAATTTACGCATATGATGGATTTTGGAATAATAAATAATTATATCAGTTTTGAGGACAAGTTGCATAATTTTTCTTTCATAAGTGAAGTAAGAGCTAAATACATTGAATATTTATATAGGGCTGGTTTTAAAAATATAGCAGATAATAAACTGCTTGACGGTACATCTATAATATTAAGTAATTTCACTTATAAGTCTGATACATTATCATTTGAAATAAAAAAATATAATAATAAAATAATTAATGATATTAATTCTTTGTACGATGACTTTTTGGATGTAATAAAACAAATCTCCTATTACATTGGTTTTATTGTTTTTGTAGAAAAACATTCTAATTTGTTAATTGATATTACTCAAATAACAGAAAAACTTTCTTATGCATTGGGAAAAGATATAGAAACCTTGATTGAATATTGCAAAACGATACCTTTAGATTTTCAACCAATTGACAGGTCAACTTTAATAACTGCTGGAACTATAGAACGATCTATGTATCAATATTATATTGATAATCATTTAAAAAAATAATAGTACAGGTTATAACTGCCTTTTCTGCTTATTTAAAGCGGTTATCTGTTTCTGTATTTCAGCATTTGTTTTATTATTATCAAGCTTTGCATGAAGTCTTAATTGTTTGAGCTGACCTTCTATCTTTTTTATATCGGCATTTATCCTTGTTACAGAATCTTTTGTATCAAGACCTGCTGTGATTTTTATGTTTAGTTGATTATCTGACATTTTGTTTTCCTTTCGTTTTTTGAATTGACTTCTTTATTCTGTTATGATATAATATAAATAAAGAAAAATTATCGGAGGTGTGGTAATGTTACAGTTAGCTTTCAGCGGTTGTGCTTTTGAGCGTCTTCATTGCGTTGACTTACGCTGTGACTGCGGAAATATCATATCTCTTGATACCAATGATTTTTCAGAAGTAAGATCGGACTATGTTGTTATAAAATCCAACATTCCGATCACTTGTGAAAAATGCGGTCGCACATATCACCTTAAATCAGGTCGCATTTCAAAAGAACCGCAAGCAAACATTAAACCGAAAACCACACCCCAGACAATTTCAACAGAACAGTTATTAAACGCTGTAATATATAATTGATACCGTTTTATATTTTCACATATAAGGCGGTATTTTTATACAATAAAATCAGAGTTTAATCGTGACATAAGTATTTTCTGTTTAATCCTTATTTTTCTTTCTTTTTCTATGCAGTTCCTTGTGTTCTTCAGCCGTTACCCACATAAGGTTATCCGCTCTGTTATTCAAGGCGTTACAATCTATATGGTGTACTATTTTCTTGTGCTTGGGATTATCAATAAATGTTTCCGCAACAAGCTTGTGAAGCCGTATGCTTTCTTTCTGACCTTTGCATTTTGTCAGCTTAACATATAAATAATCCATTTTGCCTTTGAATGGGCATACATAAGGCTTTAATAATCTTTCCTGATACAAACTGAATACTCTGCCATAGCTTGAAATAATATAGTTTGGAAAGTCTTTGCTCACCTTCCAGACCTCGCCCTCGATATAGTCAATGTAGCCATTATCCCGACGATTCAATTCCTTTTCTGTTATTATTTCGTTGTTCATAATTACGTTTTCGTTTATGTTGTGCTGTGTTTTTTATCATTTGAAAATCCTCCAATGATTTTGGTTTATGCTTTTTGACTACTCATTTTGTAACATCATTTGCTTGAACCGTTAATATGACCACCCCCGATCTGCAATAAATTTGCGCCTGTGGATATTCTTCCAAACAACATAACTTAATTTCCTCACTTTCTGTTTTGTTTTTACTTGCTAATCTCAATAAGTCTCTGAAGCGTTCTGCTCATAAACTCATTAACATTAATAATAGTATTATTACTAACATCTGCACCGCTAAAAATATTTCCAAGCGTTGTAGGACTTATTCCTGCGTTTCTACAGAAATTTGTCTTAGGCATCTCTGTAATTTCAAGGAATTTCTTTATCTGTTCTGATAATTTCATATTATCACCCCCTCAATTTGTAGTCATAAAAATAAGACGGCTATTGCAAACCGTCTTTTTTCTCAATTCGGTCACGATTTTATTTTACCGTTGTGTCAGAACCGTCACACAACATCATATAAGATAATATCCTGATATTTTATAAATAATTATTGATATGGAACTTAATTTAGAGAAAGCCCGTTCTATTCACAAGAAGTAACCTTTAATCACGATCACGTTTTCCACAATATCCATTCCACCCCAAAGGTACTGTATCCTCATCGCAAGGATCAATGTGGGCGATTAACTGACCATTAGGCAGAAAGTAATCGACAACTTCTCGGTATATATCTTCTTTTGTCCCTGTTCCAATTACACTTTTTACTTCTATTACAGAAATTATTTTTGCTTTTGTTACAGACATTATATCTTTTGACATTTGAATTTACCTTGAAAATTGCAATATAAAATGTCACCAAAGAATCAGAGGAAGATTTAGCGTAAGT
>ENA-OPAV01000344-OPAV01000344.1-human-gut-metagenome-genome-assembly--contig:-NODE-344-length-39947-cov-2.934147_pt1 | contig 39947 bp, 40 predicted proteins | sample MGYA00241056_ERZ501428 | MGnify/ENA primary metagenome ERZ501428 (study PRJEB25962, sample SAMEA2042621) | human gut metagenome | biome: human gut; feature: human-associated habitat; material: faeces... | reverse complement strand
ATTTTTTCTTATCTTCTTTCTGACTCATACATGAAACACTATTACAAAATCTAGTAGTGATAAACTTTCCTTCTACTCCGTAAAAAATAAATCGTAACAATTAAAGTCAACATCTCCGCCACAACAACTCCCATCCAGATTCCATTCAATCCAAGCAAAATTGGCAGCAGCATAATACACCCAATCTGAAACAACAAAGTTCGAAGGAACGCAATCATCCCAGAAACAACCCCATTATTCAAAGCTGTAAAGAACGAAGAAGCCCAGATATTAAATCCATTGATCAAAAACACAAATGCATACAACCGGAATCCATGTAACGTCATAGCAAACAGATCCGCATCATATCCAACAAAGATATTGATCAGCGGATGGGCAAAAAACTCAGAGATCAAAGTCAGACAAACCCCAGTTACAGCAATTAAAGACAAACTCTTCTTCAACATATTCTTCAATTCCGAATGATTTCCAGCCCCATAATTATAACTGGTGATCGGAGCGCTTCCCATAGAATATCCAAGATAGATCGCAGCAAAGATAAAGTTCGCATACATGATCACACCATAAGCAGCAACACCATCTGCACCAGCAAGGCGCATTAACTGTGTATTATAAAGCATATTTACAACGGAAGAAGAAGCATTTGTCATAAATTCCGAAGAACCATTTAAACAGGTCTTTAATAAAATATCTTTTCTCCAGACAGGTTTCACAAGACGAAGACGACTGCTGTTATTTTTCCGCGCAAAATAGATCAACGGTACAAGCCCGCCAACATACTCACCCATGGCAGTTGCAACCGCAGCCCCGGCAACACCATAATGCATGACACCGATAAAGAGATAGTCAAACACAATATTGATCACGCCAGAGATCAAAGACATACGAAGACTATAAGAAGGTTTCTCAGCTGTAATAAAGAAGTTATAAAAGATCGTCTGCATCATAAACATTGGCTGTGATACAAACATAATACGTCCATAAGTAGACGCATATTCAAGTAGCTGTCCACGCGCACCAAGTGCCATACAGATCTGCCTTATAAAAATAAATCCAAAGACAGACAGGATCGTAGCTCCGATCAAAGCAGTAAAGATCAGCATAGAAAAATATTCATTTGCTTTTTCTTTTTTGCCCTCACCAAGCGTTTTTGCAACGATCGCACTTCCACCAGAACCGATCATAAATCCGATCGCTCCAACACCCATCGCAACAGGAAGGATCAGATTGACCGCAGCAAATGCTGTTTTTCCTGCAAAATTGGAAATAAATAATCCATCAATAATACTGTACATCGAAGTACAGATCATCATAATGATCGATGGAAATACAAAACGGATCAGACGTTTGTAAGTGAAATGATCTGATAATTGAATCTTCATAATAAACTAAAACTCCTTTTCCTCTAAGACATATTGTTTCATATTTTTCTTTAAAATCTGAACATATTTTCTCGTAAGAGAAAGCAGCTGTTCACACTCCGAAGGCTCCATAGATTCAAATGTAGCATTTTCCATATCAAAGACAGGACCGATATGTTTTTCAGAAAATTCTCGTCCAAACTCTGTAAAAAATAAGTGGATATCCCTTCCGACGCCGGCTTTACGGATCAAAACTCCTTTATCTTCTAATGATTTTACGGAAGAATTCACCGTTTGTTTTGAGATGGAGTAAAGTTTGCAGATATCTTTCTGAGAGCAACCATCTCCAAGTTCTAACAGACAATATAAAATGAGAAATGCGGAATCCGTAAGATGCATGGAAAGAGCGATCTCATGATAGACATCATCGATCATCTTATAGAGAGAATCAAATTCCTTTAAGGCACGATTTTGTTTCGATTCCATAGTGACTTCCTTTCTTATAATAATTATATCAAGTCCGAAATCAGACTACAAGATTATGATAATTATAGTCCGATTTCGGACTTATGTCAATTATTATTTCATAGGAAATCACTTTACGAGGTCATTCGAATCAGTTAAAATAAAGAGTCAGAGAATAAAGTACAACCAAAGAAGGAAGTTACCTATGAAATTTGCCTATGATATCCCAGATTCATTCTGGAGTTTATTTCGTTCGATGAACAGAGAACTTTATATGGAAGCCCTGCTGAAGATCAACGAAGAATATGAATATAACAATTATTATTTAAGTAAAGAAGTATGCCTTCAGGTATTAGAAGACTGGAACGAAAGCCAGCGGATCTGGTTATCTCCTGAAGAATTTGAATCAGAAACTGATGCAAGCCAGACACCACCAAACAGGATCTTAAACTGGCTGATCAAGACAGGCTGGTTAAAGAGGATCGAAGATTTCTCAACATTAACTACCAATATCATCATTCCTGATTACGCAGCCGTATTTTTAACAGCATTTGAAGAATTAGTCAACCCATCAACGGATGACACAGAGATCTATATCCAGAATGTATACGCAACACTGTTTTCATTCTGGCATGATAAGAAGATGAACTTAGCCATGTTAAAAACAGCGCTTGTTAATACAAAGAAATTAAATAAAGCCTTGCAGGATATGTTACACAACATGGACCATTTCTTTAGCCGACTGCTAAAACAGAAATCATATGAAGAAGTGCTGGCAGAACATTTGGAAGGTTACGTCGAGGAGATCGTTGAGAAGAAATATCATATCTTAAAGACAAATGATAACTTCTATTTATATAAAAATGATATCAAACGATGTTTAAGAGAAATGAGAGAAGACATTCCATGGATGGAACAGGTACAGAAGAAAGCAGATAAAGAAAAAGGCGAAGATGTGCTAAGCATCATCAATGCGATCGAGCGTGGATTTGATGATATTGAACATCGAATTTCCAACATGGATAAAGAACATTCCAAATATATCAGGGCAACTGTAACACGTATGAATTACATGCTGAATGGAGAATCCGACACAAGAGGTCTGATGATCCAGCTGTTAAAGACGATCGGGGATTCTAAGGACAGCGAGGAAAAGATTGAGAAGGTCGGACAGAGTATGAATCTGTCTCATTTTGAAGTGCTTTCAGAGAAGTCTTTGTATAAGAAGAGAAAACGAAGAGATTTTGCAAGTCAGGTAGAAGAAGAAAAGCAGCAGGAAGAATTATCAAGAGAAGATGTCCTAAGATTAAATAAGATTCATACAAGATACCAACAGGCTGAGATTGAAGATTTCATTGAATCTAATATGCAGGATGACCATATGGAAGTTAAGGATATTGATATCAGGGATGAAGAGTCCTTTGAGAAATTAATCCTTGCCTACGATTACAGTACGAGAAGAAACAGTAAATATAAAGTGATCGAGAGAGACGATAAATTGATTGATAATGGAAGTTACCGCTATCCGGCATTAACTTTTGTAAGGAGGAAACCGAAATCATGATACTGTATTATGAAGAATTGAATGACGAAGAAAAAAATGCGGTCACGAAAGTGATCCGTACGTTGTTAAAACAGACATTTGTATTAGAAAGAAAATATGATAAAAAGAGCGGAAGACTTGTATACAATAAAGAATTTAGAACCATTGACCTGCATCAGGAATTTTTAAGAGAATATTTTAAGATTTCAGGAATCGAATTAAGAGAAAATCTGCATCTGGGAGTCTTTTATATTGAAGGAGAAACTTTGATCGGAGAGAAGATTTCCAGATTATCAACCATTTATCTTCTGATCTTAAAATTATTGTACGATGAACATATGGCAGAGGCTTCATCGAATACAAGTGTGTATACATCATTAGGAGAAATCCATGAAAAGATTAATGATTTCCATTTGATGAGAACCTTGCCATCCATCACTGAGATGCGTCGTTCCATCGCATTATTAAAGAAATATCAGATCATCGAACCACTCGATGTATTAGAAGAGTTAAATGACGAGACAAGAATGATGATCTATCCATGCGTGAATGTCGTGTTACTAGGAGATGACATCCGCAGATTGATCGAAAGTTTCAGCAAGGAGGAAGTAGACAGTGAGTTTGACGAAGACGAAGCAGCCATTTCTGGCGTTATCGAAGATATGCCTGAATAACTGGCATTATATAGATCAGAAAGTATTAAGTTTCAACGATGGAATCAACTTTTTTACCGGACATTCTGGAAGTGGAAAGTCAACAGTGATCGATGCGATGCAGATCGTTTTATATGCGAATACAGATGGTCGTGGATTCTTTAATAAGGCGGCAGCAGACGATTCCGATCGAAATCTGATCGAATACCTGCGAGGAATGGTTGCGGTTGGAGAGAAAGATGAAGTTACTTATTTGAGAAATAAAAACTTCTCCACAACGATCGTTCTTGAATTTACACAGACAGAATCTGACGAAAAAGAATGTCTGGGAGTTGTATTTGACGTAGATACAGCAAGAAATGATACATCCAGATTATTTTTCTGGCACAAAGGTGGCATTTTAGAGAATGCTTACCGTACGGAAGAACATGCGATGACAATTTCGGAACTCCGCAAATATATGCAGAAAAACTTCAAAAAAGAAGATTTCTATTTTGGAACAAGCAACGAGAGATTTAGAAAACAGATGTATGATATCTATCTTGGCGGTCTTGATATGGAGAAATTCCCAAGACTGTTTAAACGTGCGATCCCATTTAAAATGAATATCAAACTCGAAGATTTTGTGAAAGAATACATCTGTATGGAGCAGGACATTCATATTGAAGATATGCAGGAAAGCGTCATGCAGTATGGAAGAATGCGTCAGAGAATCGAAGATACATTAAAAGAAGCAAAGAGCTTAGAAGAGATCAAAGAAAGTTTCGATAAATTTAAAATAAAGAAAGTAGAACAAGATTACTGCCAGTACCGCATGAACAAACTGGATGTCCTGAAACTAAAATCAGATATTCATCTGTTACAACAAAAGATTGAAGATGGAGAAAAAGATCTAAAGACACAGGAAGAGAATGAAACAGTTCTTGAGAAGAAACTAGAGAAACTCGCCAAAGAATACGATGCATTAGTAGCACAGATCGCAGGAAGTGGATACGATCAGATCGCAACAAGGAAAAAGGATGTTCAGGAGTTGTTAGGACAGTTAAATCATTCTGTACAGCGTTGGGAACAGACATCAAAAGACTTAAAAAAATGGTGTGATCTCGATATTACGCCAAATCAGGCAATCTGGGATATCGAGAAATTTGAACAGGGAGATATCACAGAAGATGATCTAAACCGATTAAAACATACATTGGATATCTTAAGAAAAGAAACTGAGGAAGAACGACAAGATAATGCGTCTGCACTAAGAGCCTTAAAGAAACAGGAGAAATCCATTTCTGATGAGTTGAAAGAACTGAAAAAGGGTAACAAAGCATATCCAAAAGAAGTTCTGGATGCAAGATATGAATTACAGACGAAATTAAGCGAAAAATGTGGTGATTTTGTAAAAGTAAATGTGCTTGCCGATCTGTTAGACATGAAAGATGAGAGATGGCATAAAGCGGTCGAAGGATATTTAGGATCGAATAAATTAACACTGATCGTGGAACCAAAATACGTCAAGGATGCCATGGAAATCTATCGTGATATGGATCAGAAGAAATACTGGAGAATTTCGATCGCAGACACACAAAAGATTGATAAGCAGGACATGAAGGTTGAGGAAAATGCGTTATCAGAAGAAGTTCTTGCAGAACAGTCTTATGTGAAAAAGTTGATAGAATCCTTGATCGGGCGTGTGATTAAATGTGAGACGATCGATGAATTAAGAAATTGCCGTACTGGTATCACACCAGATGGAATGCTTTATAAAAATTTCCAGTTAAAACGATTAGATCCAAAACAGTACACAAGAAATTCCTACATTGGAGACAACAGTTTACGCCACAGGATCAAAGAATTAGAGAAAGAAAAGGACAAGATCTTTGATAAAAAAGATCCATTAGAAAAAGAAGTTTTAAGTGCTGCCGTTATTTTAGACTATGAATATCTTCCACAGTCAGCCGAAGAATATCTAAAACAGCAGGAAACACTGGAACGTGCGAAAGAACGTCAGGAAGAATACGAAGATTTAGAAAATCAGCTGACAAAATTAAGAGAAGGTGCCCTAAAAGGTCTGGAAGAGGAAAGAGACCAGAACAGGTTAAAACAGGAAGATTGTAAACAAGAGATCAATGCAATGAAAGAAGCAATCTGGGCAACACAGAATGCATTAAAAGAATGCAGACAGCAGATCATTGACCAGAATGAAGCATTGATCCGGGCACAGAATGAATTGCCGGCAAATGGAGAGTACGAGCAGCAGTTTGCACAAGAGATCGAGAAGACAGACACAGAAGACTATGAACGTCTCAAAAAACGTGCAGCAAGGAAATACTATGATGCCGGAACGAAGAAGGAAGAAGAATATCGAAAGCTTGTGGAAGTCAGAACTGCATATTTAAGGGAATATCCGAACCGTACATTCTCAGCAGTAGATGAGAATAATGATGTATATGACAAGCTTTATAAGGAATTATCATCTGACCACATGGAAATGTATCGTGAAAAAGCTGCAAAACAGGCAAAAACAGCAATGGAACATTTCAAAGATGACTTTGTATACAAGATTCGAAGCGCAATCAGGGAAGCTTATCAGCGCAGGGACGAATTAAACCGCATGATCAGTGGACTCGACTTTGGGAAAGATAAATACCAGTTTAAGATCACAAGAAATACAGGAGCCGATGGAAAATATTATCCAATGTTTATGGATGATTCTCTGAATATCGATCCATCTGTCTTGAATACCACGATGGATGACCAGATGAATCTCTTCTCTATGGAACATGAGAATAAATACGGGGAACTGATGAATGAATTGATCGAGATCTTTATCCCGCCAGAAGGTGCAACCGGTGAAGAACTTGAGAATGCGAAACGTGATATGCAGAAATATTCTGATTATCGTACGTATCTGTCCTTTGATATGGAACAGATCGTGGATGGTGACGAAAAACTGACGATCGGATTAAGTAAGATGATCAAGAAAAACTCTGGTGGAGAAGGACAGAACCCATTATATGTTGCATTACTCGCAAGTTTTGCACAGGCTTATGGAATTCATCTTTCACCAAAAGTACGAAGAAATCCAAGCATCCGTCTGGTTGTCTTAGATGAAGCATTCTCTAAGATGGATGCAGAGAAAGTTGCAAGTTGTATTGACCTGATCAGGAATCTCGGATTCCAGGCGATCATCAGTGCGACAAATGATAAGATTCAAAATTATCTGGAAAATGTAGATAAGACTTTTGTATACGCCAATCCAAACAAGAAAAATATTTCCATTCAGGAATTTGAGAAATGTGAATTTGATAATTTAGTCACAGAAGAATAGATAAAAATACAGATACGAGGAGAAATGTATTTATGAATCGAAGTTTAAAAGGAATTTGCTTCACAGTTGCAGGAGGATGCTGCTGGGGCATGTCCGGTGTGATGGGGAAATATTTATTTGATGCAAAAGATCTGACGGCTACGTGGCTTGTGACAGTCAGATTATTAGGGGCAGGAATCTGCCTGCTGTTGCTTATGTATCAGAGAAAAGGGAATTCAATTTTTCGTGTATGGAAAAGAAAAGATTCAGCGGTCAATCAGCTGATCTTCGGGATGATTGGAATGGCTATGTGTCAGATGACGTATTTCCTTGCCATTCAGGAGTCAAATCCGGGAACTGCGACAGTTATTCAATATTCTGCACCAATCTTAATTATGGTGTTCTTTGTATTAGTGGAAAAAAGATTTCCAAAGAAAGAAGAAGTGTTTGTATTGGCAGCTGTGATCATAGGAATCTTTTTGCTCGCAACACATGGAAGTATAAAAAACTTAGTGATCACCAACGCGGCATTATTCTGGGGATTGTTATCCGCCTTTGCTTTTGCAGTTTATAACGTGCAGCCAAAGAAACTATTAGATGAATTTGGTACTTTAGAGACAACAGGATGGGGAATGTTTGTCGGTGGAGTATTGGTGACTCCATTTACAAAAGTATGGAGTGTCCCAGGACATTGGGATATCATGACGGCTGCAATGACAATTGGAGTTGTATTCTTAGGAACGATCGTGGCGTTTTCATGTTATCTCCATGGGATTTCCATGTTAGGACCAGTTCAGGGAAGTATGCTTGGATGCGTGGAACCGCTAGTTGCAACGATTCTTTCCGCAACCGTGCTTGGACAGGCCTTTGGAATGATCGATGTTGTTGGAATCTTATGTATTGTTGGAGCAGTGACGGCATTGACGGTTTTGGATGCGTGATCAGACAGAGACTCAAGGTTGCCTGAGATTCCCATTTTTTGTATACTAAAAGAAGAAAAAAGAGATATATATAAATTAGAAAGAAGGTGATCGACGTGACAAAGGTAATAGGAATTGGAAAACAAAGTTTTGAAGATATCATACAAAGCAATTGCTTTTATATAGATAAAACAAGTCTGATCAAAGAGTGGTGGGAATCAGAAGACGATATCACGTTGATCACAAGACCGAGACGTTTTGGAAAAACGTTAAATATGGATATGTTAAAATGTTTTTTTTCCAACCAGTATCGAGATCAGGGACAGCTGTTTGAAGGGCTGAATATCTGGAAAGAGGAAAAATATCAACAGTTACAAGGAACATATCCAGTTATTTATTTAAGTTTTGCAGATGTGAAGCAGACAAATTATAAGGATGCAGTATTAAAGATAAAGAAGATCATAACGGATGTGTATCAGCAATATATTGAGTTGGCAGGATGGGAAGGACTGACAGAAGTCCAGGTAAGACAATTCCAGTCAGTTGATCCATATATGGATGATGTGACAGCACAATGTGCATTAAAAGATCTTTCAGGTTATCTTTATCGATATTATGAAAAGAAAGTTATCATTCTTTTGGATGAATTTGACACCCCGATGCAGGAAGCATATATTCATGGATATTGGAATGAATTTACTGCATTTATCCGAAGTTTGTTTAATGCAGCATTTAAGACAAATCCATATTTAAATCGAGCAATGATGACTGGGATTACCAGAGTTTCCAAAGAATCTATTTTTTCGGATCTGAATAATTTAAAAGTTGTGACAACAACATCAGAAGAATATGCAACATGTTTTGGCTTTACACAAGAAGAAGTTTTTGCAGCATTGGAAGAGTTCCAATTAGCAGATCAAAAGGATGCCGTAAAGCAATGGTATGATGGATTTACTTTTGGCTCACAGCAGGATATTTACAATCCATGGTCCATTACAAATTATTTGAAAGAAAAGAAGTTTCTTGCTTATTGGGCATCTACAAGTTCCAATGGTCTGGTAAACCGATTGATTCAGACGTCCAAGCCAGATGTAAAAGAATTCATGGAAGAGCTTTTAAATGAAAGAGAAATCGTTCTCAATTTTGATGAGCAGATCGTATTTGATCAGTTGGAGACAAAAGAAAATGCAATCTGGAGCCTGATGGTTGCAAGTGGTTATCTGAAAGTAGATAAGATCGAATACAGAGGAATCCTTCATGTACCATGGTATCATTTAAAGATTACGAATCTAGAGACCTTAGGAATGTTTTCAGAGATGTTTACTGGATGGTTTCAGAATACAAGATCGAATTATAATGCATTTATTAAGGCAATGCTTTGTGGAAACATCAAAGAAATGAATGCCTATATGAATGAAGTCGCATTAGCCACATTCAGCAGTTTTGATACAGGAAGTCATCCTTCTGGCAGAACACAGCCAGAGAGATTCTATCATGGTTTTGTATTAGGATTATTGGTAGAATTGCGGGATCAATATGAAGTGAGATCAAACAGGGAAAGTGGATATGGAAGATACGACGTTATGTTGATTCCACGCCAGAAAAATCAACTTGCATTTGTGTTGGAATTTAAAGTTTACAATGCACAGGAAGAACTGAAATTAGAAGATACTGTGCAGTCTGCATTATTGCAGATAGAAGAAAAGCATTATGATACAGATTTAATAGAAAGAGGAATTTCAAAATCAAAGATCAGACATTATGGATTTGCCTTTGAAGGTAAGAAGCTGTTGATCGGAGAATAGTAGGTGAATCGCTGAGTTCATATGAATTATATGGATTCAGCGATTTTTTCATAGAATGATTATTTTATTGAAAAAAATAACCTGTAAATATATTGTATTAAGTATAAAACAATGTTAAAATAAAAGTAACCCAAAAATAGGACATAAAGGAAAGGAGGAATACGAAAATGGAAGAATTAACCAGACTAGAAGAACGAATCATGCAATGCATTTGGGATTATCAAGGAGAAGTTCCTTTTCTTGATCTGATAGAGACAGTCAAAGAAAAGCTCAATAAAGATTATAAAAGAACAAGTATCCGCGGATATCTGTTCCGTCTAGAAGAGAAGGGATATATCAAAGTTACCAAGAAAGGAAGAAAAGCATATGTGCAGCCATTGATTGATGAAGAAACATATGGAAAATATCAAGCCGAGGAAGTTTTAGATCGTTGGTTTGATGGATCTGCAAAACGATTAGTAAGTGCATTAGGGGAGAAACTGACAAAAGAAGACGGAGAAGAGTTAAGAGGGATCTTAGATGACGTTGATTTTGATGATAATAATAATAAAAATATTTAGCGGAATATTCTTATGTACACTGCTTGGAACGATCTTATATCTTTTTTGGAAAGCTGCAGGACTTTTGATAGAACACAAGGGTTATGTTGATATCAATTATCTGATATGGAAGATGGTATTATTGATGTTTGCCATACCGATCACGTTGATCTATGCAAATGGATTTGAGAAGAGTACTTATGTATTTGAAGTTACAGGTCCGATCAAGTGGGTCATTGGAATTTTGATGATCATCTGGCTGGTTGGAACGATCATTTTTACGATCAGATTTCTAGAGAAATACAGAGCAATAAGGAAGGATATTTTAAATGCAGATTTGTGTGGCGATGAAATTCAAAGTATGGTAAAAAGCATATCAAAAAAGTTAGGGGTTCATAAAGAAATTCAAGTAGTGATCTTAGAAAAAGCAGGCGGACCAATGTTATATGGGATTTTGAAACCAAGAATCATTCTGCCAAGAATTTATGATCCGCAACAGCTAAATATGATATTTACACATGAATTGATTCATTATAAACATCATGATCTTATTTGGAAACACTTGGCGAACATTATCTGTTGTGTATACTGGTTTCAACCTACGTTAAAGGATGTTTTTTATCAATTAGATCAATGGGGAGAAACATACTGTGACAGGACAGTATGTGAATATCTGCCAGATGTAAAAGGATATTTTTCTACGATCATAGATATTTCTATGGAAGAGATCAGATACGGAAGATATACAACAGCGGGGTTATATGAGAGTAAGGAAGTATTAAAACTACGAATAGAACGGATGAAATCTTATCGACAACAAAGAAGGTTGCGAAGAGGAATTTCTGTAAGTGTCTTATTTGGAATGATCATACTCAGTGCAACTACGGTATTTGCTTCAGGGATAGGATTTGTAAAGGCATACGATAAGATTGCAGATGAAACAAGAGAGGAAATCAATGTTGGAACGGAAGGTGATATAAAAGATCAGAAAGCAAAGTATAGAATGTATGATAAAACCAGAATCAAAAAGTGCATGATAAAAAATGAAAGATTAAAAGAGAATGATGGAAAACCATTTACATGGAAGATCAAGCCAAAAGAAAGAATAGAAACAAAAGAGGGACACTTAAAAAAGGGAACTTGTGTTCAAGTGGCTGCCTGTATGGGGTTTGAAGAAGAACACCCTGAAACACATATAGCAATTGGAATTATTGATGAGGATGGAGAGGAAACTTATATAGAGAATGGGGTAAATCTGGTAAGTGTCTTAAAGGTAAAAAAAGATGGACGATATCGAGTGTTTATAGAAAATCAAGGAACGAAAAAAGCAATAGCAGGGGGATATTATTGGGTGGAAACGGAGAAATAGTAGAAGAAATATTACCATTTTCTACAATAGTTAATGTGCAATTTCTCTAATGATATCAGCAGTACCTGGATGTGGATGGGGGCTTTCAGCAGTTTCCTTGGCATCATCCTATGGAGGATATTCAGCTTTAGAGAAGGCGGTTCATAAAGCTTATTATAAAAAGAAAGGAATAAAAGTATATTATAAAATTCATAAATCAGTAATGAGTATGAATAAAGTAAGATATGTTGTTGGTTAAGAGAAAGGAGCAAAAGGATGAAAAAAAAATTGCGATTAAAAACATTTCGTAAAAATATAATTCAATTGTTAATATTTCTAGGAATTGTTACCTTTTTAAGTAGCTCACAAAAATATATTCCGTATACAAGACAAGAAATTATAGCGCAGGATATAATTCTATTTTTATTGTATTTGGTTTTGAGTATTGTAATTGATATAATCAATGAGAAAAAACAAGGCTAGTTGATTTAAGAATATGAAAAATAGGAGCAATTTGATATGAAGAAAAAACGAAGCATAATTCTAATAAGTATTCTAATCATTGTATCGGCTGGCCCATATTTTTACAAACCACAACACAACAAAAACAATTCCTATCAACTTGGAATCATTATCTCAATAGGGAACAAAGATAAAAGCAATATTTTATATTATAATGACCAACTTCAAAAAACAGGACAAAAGAAGTTGAAGATCGGAAATATTGCGAGTCAGTATGATATTCCAAAGACAGTGAATGATAAAGTGTATATGATCCCAAAAGGAGTTCCATATGTAAATGAGCGGGAAGAAGTAATGGAGCTTGATCATAATACACAAAAAATAAAGTTATATAAAATAGGACGGCCGGGACTTTTTGTTTTTGATGAGAAGGATGGTGATATCTATAAAATCTAAGCAGAGTACCACGTCCATATTTTAATATGGGCGTGGGTGAATGCGTCCTGACGGACACATTAACGTTTCCCCTGATTCCGAATATACTGTTTTATTGTGTGCAGACTGTTTTCACTAACAGATGAAATAAAATAACTATCCGACCAAAAATAAGGTTTCCAGTAATATTTTTTTAAAATGGTTTCGCCATACAACTTTCGTGCTTTTCGTGCTGTTTGTGTTTTTAAAACATTTGCAAGTTCCGCCGGTGAAGTTGTTGTATCAGCTTCCATCAGGATATGGACATGATCCGATTCGCCATTGATCTCTAGGATGTGAAACCCTCTTTGATCTGCTACATAGTGGATACGTTCATAAACAACATCTTTTACTTTGCCTGTTAAGACTGGATGTCTGTATTTTGTAACAAACACGATATGGTATTGCAATAAAAAGCAACTATGCCGGTTTATATAATAATCTGTATTATCTTTCTTTCGCATGATGTATCTCCTTTACAGCTAAACATATGTTTGGTATAATTATACTATAAAAGTACGATATTTTCAACATATCAGAAAGGAGACAACCATATGGCATACCGTGTGACACAAAGAATCATTTCTTCGGATGATCTGTTATATCCATATTTTGACGATCTGTGCAGAAAGTCCAAGCTGTTGTACAATGCAGCTCTTTTTCGTGTGCGGAATATCTTTACCGGTTATGACAAAGAACATCGGACAGAGAACGAAGTCGAAGTCTTTCAAGAAGTTGCGTTATTACAACGATCTTATCCAAACATGCACGTCCGCAGAGTGATCTCTTATACACACCTTGAAAAGATGATGCGTGTCACAGAGAATGCAGATTTCTTTTCCGGACTTCCAAGACAGACAGCACAGCAGATGGTCAAACAGTCAGTCACAGATTTCAAAAACTGGCTTGCTTCTTTAAGAGAATATAAAAAGCATCCAGAAAAGTATCTGGGTAAGCCTAAGATGCCTCGCTATAAGAAAAGTGACCTGACGACTGTGATCATCACAAACCAGGATGCTGTCTTGTATCGGGACGATATCGGGATGTCCTTAAAACTGCCTTTGCAAAAGCAACGCTTGTACTTTTCAAATCTTTCTTCGGATCCTGTATTAAAAGAAGTCAAGATCAAACCGTATTATGGTCGTTTTTTACTCTGTCTGACACTGGAAGAACCAGATGTTGCATTTGATCCTTCCGGATCTCATGTATGTGCCATTGATCTTGGAACAGATAACTTCGCAGCGATCGTATGTGATGATCACTCATCCGCAATATACAAAGGCGGAGCTGTCTTATCCAAGATCCAATGGTTCCATAAACAGAGAGCAAAGTATGTCTCCATCATCACAAAAGGTCATGAAAAGAAACACGCTGTTTCCAAGCGGTTAAGAGACCTTTCTTTCCATTATGCCAATTTTGTGAAAGACCAGTGCCACAAGATCAGTCGTAGTATCATTGACTTCTGTATGGAACACCAGTGTGGAACACTGATCCTTGGTGTGAATCTGCTCTGGAAGCAGAGATCCAATATGAATAAGATCAACAACCAGAATTTTGTCTCCATGCCGATCACTCTCCTGCGGACAATGATCACATATAAAGCTCTGAATGCCGGCATCAGAATCATAGAGCAGGAAGAAAGTTATACTTCCAAAGCGGATCTGATCGCAAATGACAGGATCCCAACCTATGGTGTCGATGATAAGGATGCTTCGTTTTCTGGAAAGAGGATCAAACGTGGTTTATACCGTTGCTCTAACGGAATGATCTTAAATGCGGATTGTCACGCAGCAGCAAATATCATGCGGAAAGCGATCCCTGATATCTGGAAAGATACCAGAGATTATACGTTTCTTTCTGCTCCTGATGTGTATGGATTCCACAAACTGAATCCGAAAGGTATTCCCGTCAAAGGGATAGCGGCATAAGTGAATATGCCTTGATTGGTACGGACAGCCAATCTTTTGGTCAGAAATGGGTAACTGTCACGACTGTTAGAAGCCACTTCCATAGGAACTACTGTACCACATGGGAGGGGTAATTCACTCAGATGATAAAAATCTCTATTTTTCTTCAGGAAATACAGATAAAATCTTGTATCAGATGGATTTAAAAAAAGACAAGATCAGCAAGCTCAAATTAAAAGAAATAAATCCACAGCAAATTTTACCGTATAAAAATAAATTGTTTGTTACACACTGTGATCTAACCAGTGGAATGGGAAAAGCAATTTCATTGTTAAACCCACAAACAGGAGAAAGCAAAGTTTATAAATTCAAGCATAATGTAATTCAATGTCAAACAAAAGAGGACTATTTGTATATACTAAGTAATGATAGTATCGATAAATATAAATTTGATGGAGAAAAAATGCATTTAGAAGCAAGCAGTAAAATCGCTATCAAAGGATTTTGGAAGAATGGGTATATCAGCAGCTTTTTTCTGAAATAGTAACACCAGTCTTGACATCCAATCATCGTTTGCATATAATAAAACCAATAGAAATAGTAGGAAATACAAAAATACCAGCGGAAGCGCAGCATAACAAGAATAGAAATGCTAAGCATCCGCTTTTTTATTCTAAATAAAAGGAGAAAGAAATGTTAAATCAGTTTTCAAGAACAGAACTATTACTTGGAAAAGAAGCACTTGATAAATTAGCAGGCAGCAGAGTTGCTGTCTTTGGAATCGGTGGTGTTGGTGGATATGTATGCGAAGCCTTAGTACGAAGCGGTGTCGGTGAATTCGACCTTGTTGACGATGATAAAGTCTGCTTAACAAACCTAAACCGCCAGATCATCGCAACAAGAAAAACAATCGGAAAATACAAAGTAGAAGTGATGAGAGACCGTATCTTAGAGATCAATCCAGATGCGAAAGTCAACGTTCACAAATGCTTCTTCTTACCTGAAAATGCAGAGGAATTTCCATTTGAAGAATATGACTACATTGTTGATGCCGTTGACACAGTAACAGCAAAGATCTCATTAGTTATGGCAGCAAAGGAAAAGAATGTACCAATCATCAGCAGTATGGGAGCTGGAAATAAAGTTGATCCTACCCAATTTAAAATCACAGATATCTATAAGACAAAAGTATGCCCTCTTGCAAAGGTTATGCGAAGAGAATTAAAGAAGAGAAGAGTTAAGAAATTAAAAGTTGTATATTCAGAAGAAATGCCGATCAAACCAAAAGATGATATGGCAAACAGCTGCAGAACAAACTGTATTTGTCCTCCAGGAGCACAGCACAAATGTACAGAGAAAAGAGCGATTCCAGGCAGTACAGCATTTGTACCATCTGTCGCAGGACTGATCATCGCAGGGGAAGTAGTGAAGGATTTATGCAAGGCGTAAAAAATGTAACAAAACAGGCATTTATGAAATCCATACCGATCATGTGTAGTTATGTATTTGTCAGTATGGCATATGGAATGATGATGGAGAATGTTGGATTTGCATGGTATTATTCGCTTCTTACAAGCCTTACCGTGTATACAGGAGCTTTTCAGTTTGTCCTGATCACATTTTTAAGCAGCGGGGCATCCATCGTCACGATCGCAGTGACAGCTTTGTTGATGAACAGCAGACAGAGTTTCTACAGCCTTTCATTTTTGGAGACATTCCGTAAGATGGGAAGAAAGAAATTTTATATGATCCATACGATGACAGATGAGACATATGCAGTAAACTGCACGATCGAAGACAAAGATGAAAACAGCAGAAAAGAGATGTTTCTCGTTGCATTCTTCAGCAGATGTTACTGGATGTTTGGAGCAGTGATGGGTGGATTGATCGGGCAGCTGATCCCATTTGAATTAACAGGAATCGATTTTTGCATGACTGCATTATTTATCATCATTTTTATCGATCAATGGGAGAAAGCGGACAAACATTTTCCAGCGGTTGCAGGAATTCTGATTGCAATTATCGCATTACTGCTCTTTGGACAGCGGGCATTTATGCTGCCAGCATTGGTGATCGTTTCAGGAGTTTTAATCTTTTGGAATAGTGAAAAACAGGAAGTTTAGGCAGAAAGGGGAAAATAATGAACACAAAAATGGCATTGATCGCAATTTTCGTTTCTGCCGTGATCACATTTGGACTTCGAGCCCTCCCTTTTCTTGTATTTCAGGAAGGAAAAGAGCTTCCAGATCAGATCAAACGATTAGGAATGGTGTTGCCATCTTCGATCATGGCAGTACTGATCGTGTATTGCCTGAAAGATGTCGGGGATGACTTTATGGCAGATGGCTTATGGAAACTGATCGCAGCGGCAATTACCGCAGTCAGCTATAAATGGAAACATAATACGCTGATCAGCATTTTACTTGGAACAGTGAGTTATATGCTGTTCTTACATTTTTTTGGATAGAACAAATTTGAGATAGAATAAAACATAGGATGAAACAGGAGATATATATGGCAAGAGAAATAGAGACAAAATGTATTCATTTAGAAGAAGCAGAAGGGGCACTAAACCACTTTGGTGCAATGGCATATCCAATCTATCAGTCAGCAACATACGCACATCCAGGAGTCGGACAAAGTACAGGTTATGATTACAGCCGCCTGCAGAATCCAACGAGAGAACATCTGGAGAAGACAGTTGCTTCTCTGGAAAATGGAATCGATGCATTGGCATTTTCCTCAGGAATGGCAGCGATCACATTGATGATGGAATTATTCAAACCGGGCGATCATCTGATCGTGGATGCAGATTTGTATGGTGGCAGCATCCGTCTATTTAATCACGTATCTGAGAAAAACGGAATCGAATTTTCCAGTGTGGACTGCCACAAAGAAAATGTCGCAGCATATATCAGAGAAAACACAAAAGCAGTTTATATCGAGACACCAACCAACCCAATGATGAACGTCACAGATATCAAAGCATTAGCTGAGATCACAAAGAAACATAACATTCTTCTGATCGTTGACAATACATTTTTATCTCCATATTTCCAGAATCCATTAAATCTCGGAGCAGATATTGTTGTACACAGCGGAACAAAATATCTTGGAGGCCACAACGATACACTAGCTGGATTCTTAGTTACAAACAGAGAAGATATAAGCGAAAGATTTCGTTTCCTGATCAAGACAACAGGAGCCGGATTAGCACCATTTGATTGTTTCCTGATCCAGAGAGGGATCAAAACCTTAGGAGTTCGTATGGACCGTGCACAGGAAAATGCGATCGAGATCGCAAAATGGTTAAAAGAACAGGATATCGTAAAGAAAGTTGTCTATCCAGGATTCAAAGAACATCCAGGATACGAGATCATGAAAAAACAGGCAAGAGGATTTGGAGCAATGCTTACATTTGAACTTACGAAGAAAGAATATGCGATCAATATCCTTGAAAAAGTAAGAATGATCAAATATGCAGAAAGTCTTGGTGGGGTGGAAACACTGATCACATATCCAATGACACAGACACATGCAGACGTTCCAGAACATATCCGCAAACAAAACGGGATCACGGATTGTGTGTTAAGAATGTCTGTCGGAATTGAGAATGTCAAAGATTTATTAAATGAACTGGAAGAGGTATTTTCAGAAGTACGAGGTGAATAAGATGCCTGAGAGAAACTTAAACTTTGATGAACCTGTGGATCGAAGAAATACAGATTGTTTAAAATATGATTTTGCGAAGCGTAAAGGAATGCCAGAAGATGTGCTTCCATTATGGGTTGCGGATATGGATTTTGCAACATCTTCTTATATTGAAGATGCTTTAATTGAACGTGCCAAGCATGGGATTTTCGGTTACAGTGAAGTACAGACGCCATATTTTGAAATTCTGGAAAATTGGCTGAAAAAACATCATAACTGGGACGTTCAGGAAAAATGGCTGATTAAAACTCCCGGAGTTGTATTTGCGCTTGCCATGGCAGTAAAAGCGTATACGGAAATCGATGAAGGTATTTTGATACAGGCACCTGTATATTATCCGTTTTATGAAGTTATTCGGGACAACGGCAGAAAAATCGTTGAAAATGAATTGTATCTCGGAGACGATAATCGTTATCATATTGATTTTGAAGATTTTGAAGATAAAATAATTTCTGAAAAAGTCAGGCTGTTTATTCTTTGCAGTCCGCATAATCCGGTTGGGCGTGTGTGGACGGCAGAAGAACTTGTTAAACTTGGCGATATTTGTGTCAAACATGGTGTAATTGTGGTGAGTGATGAAATTCATGCGGATTTTGTATTTAAGGGCAGACACCATGTGTTTGCATCTCTAAAAAAAGAATTTGAGAATATCAGCATTACTTGTACGTCACCAAGCAAAACATTCAATCTTGCAAGTATGATGATGTCAAACATTTTTATTCCGAATCATGAATTGAAAAGAAAATTCCGAAAGGAACTTGATGCCGCAGGTACAAGCCAGTTGGGCATAATGGGACTTGTTGCCTGTGAAGCCGCATACTGCAAAGGCGAGGAATGGTATCGGTCAATGATTGAATATGTGAGGAAAAATATTGAGTTTACAAAAGAGTATATTGCTGAAAATATTCCCGATGTTTCCATGATTGACATTGAAGGTACATATCTTGTATGGCTTGATTTTCACAAAACAGGATTGTCTGCGGAGGAGCTTGACAGGCGAATTATTCATAATGCAAAATTATGGCTTGACAGCGGAAAAATCTTCGGAAAATGCGGCGAGGGCTTCCAACGTATCAATGTAGCCTGTCCGAGAAGTATTCTGAAAGAGGCACTTGACCGTATCAAAAATATATTAAAGGGATTATAGATATGAATGGGCTATTGAATCATTCTATAGTTTGCAATAGATTTTGTATATAACTAACTTTTCCAAAAAGCCCTTGACAAAATGAAAAATATGATGTATACTAAGTACATACCCGATAATACCTATACAAAAAATAGGATAACTAAGAGATCATTTTATGGAGGTAATTATTATGAGCAACATTAAGGAAAGCGCACTTGAGCTTATCGGCGGAACACCGATACTTAAACTGAACGGCTATGCAAAGAAAGCCGGTATAAATAATGCAACCATTCTTGCAAAGCTGGAATATCTGAATCCGGCAGGCTCAGTTAAGGACAGAATCGCACTTGCAATGATTGAAGATGCCGAAGCCAAGGGAATTCTGAAACCCGGTGCAACAATAATCGAACCGACTTCAGGCAACACAGGTATCGGACTTGCAGCTGTGGCTGCCGCAAAGGGATACAAGGCAATTCTCACACTTCCCGATACCATGAGCGTCGAAAGAAGAAATCTTCTTAAGGCTTACGGTGCAGAGCTTGTACTTACCGAGGGCGCTAAGGGAATGAAAGGAGCTATCGCCAAAGCTGAGGAACTGAATCAGCAGATAGAAGGTTCTGTTATTCTCGGACAGTTTGTGAATCCTGCAAATCCGGCAGTTCATAGGGCAACAACAGGACCTGAGATATGGGAACAGACAGACGGCAAGGTGGATATTTTCGTTGCCGGAGTAGGAACAGGCGGTACGGTTACAGGAGTCGGCGAGTATCTGAAATCCCGGAATCCCAACGTTAAAATTGTAGCGGTTGAACCTGCAACGTCTCCCGTACTTTCCAAAGGAACGCCCGGACCGCACAAGATTCAGGGTATTGGGGCAGGATTTATTCCCGATACACTGAATACACAGATTTATGACGAAGTAATTGCAATAGAAAATGAAGACGCATTTGCAGAAGGCAAGGCTTTTGCGGTAAGTGAGGGAATACTTGTAGGAATTTCTTCCGGTGCGGCGCTGAAAGCGGCTTCTATTCTTGCGAACAGACCTGAAAATGCAGGAAAAACTATTGTTGCACTTCTTCCTGATTCGGGCGACAGATATTTGTCTACACCGCTGTTCAGCAATAACTGATGAACACTTTTTGAATGGGGGTGAATGTTAATGAGCGAAACAGTAAAAAAGCAGATTCCGGAGCATTCGCATTTAGAAATGCTTGAAAAGCTTTTGAGTACCACGAAATATGGAAGTATCACCCTCATTGTGCAGGATGGCAAAATTATTCAGATCGATAAAACAGAAAAGTACAGATTAAAGGACTGACCGGAAAGACCGGAGGTTTTGTTAGGTGAACTACACTTACGATTCCTCCGGTCTTTTTGTTTTATGATGCTGTAGCCGTTGAAATGGCATAGGTCTGCAAAACCAAAGTTGGCGGTTCAAATCCGCTCAGCATCGCCAAAGGTAATACTGATGTAAATTTAAGTAAGAGAAGTGATAATATGAGTAATACATATAAGGACTTGCAAAACTCCCATCCGTGCTTTGGAAGACATAAAAATAATGTTGGAAGAATTCATTTGCCAGTAAGTCCGGAGTGTAATATTGCCTGTCGTTTCTGCGACAGAGTTATAAACGATATTGAAAACCGTCCGGGAGTAACTTCTAAAGTGATTACACCTGATGAAAGCATAGATATACTGGAAAAAGCACTGAAAATTTGTCCTGAAATTACAGTAGCAGGAATCGCAGGACCGGGAGATACGCTCGCCTCTGATTATGCACTGGAAACATTCAGAAAAATAAAGGCAAAATTTCCGAAACTTATCAAGTGTATGAGCACGAATGGTCTTTTGCTTTATGAAAAGGCAGATGAAGTAATTGAGGTCGGAATTGATTCTCTGACCGTCACGGTAAATGCAATAAACCCTGAAATAGAGGCAAAACTTAATAAGTATATAATCTATCACGGCAAGCGTTACGATGGAGTTGAAGGTGCAAAGATACTGATTGAAAATCAGTTAAAGGGTATTCAGAAAGTAGCTGCTGCCGGAATTACTGTTAAAATAAATACTGTGCTTGTACCTGAAATCAACGGAGAACATATTGAGGAAATTGCTAAAACGGTCAAAGATGCAGGAGCGAGCATTTATAATATTATTCCGCTTATACCGCAGTTTGAACTTGCTGACCAGAAAGCTCCTACCTGTTTGCAGATAGACGAGGCAAGAACGAAAGCTGCAAAGCATATCGACGTTTTTCGTCATTGTCAGCATTGCCGTGCAGATGCAGTAGGAGTTCCGGGAAAATCGGAATACGGCGATCAAATCTATCAGAGAAGATTAAATGTAAAGGAAACGTTTTCTCATGGATAACTCATATAAAATCGCTGTTGCTTCATCTGACGGAATCGTTGTCAATCAGCATTTTGGACGTGCAGATAAATTTTTGATTTTTAAAATAGAGAACGACGGCAGCTTTAGCTTTATTGAAACTCGTGCAGTAAAGCCGGTTTGCAATTACGGAAATCATGATGACGGACAGCTTATAGAAAATTTGCAGAAGATTAAGGATTGTAAATATCTTCTTGTCAGCAAAATTGGTAAAGGAGCATCCATACAAGCAGAACAGCTTGGAATCACTCCAATGGAGTTACCGGATATGATAGAAGAATCTATCCAAAAAGTAATCTCCTTTGAGCAGATACAAAACTTATTTGAAAGGAATTGAATACGATGTCAGAAATCAGACAAATTGCAATTTACGGAAAAGGCGGTATCGGTAAATCGACCACAACTCAGAATCTTACAGCAGGTCTTTGCGAACATGGCAAAAAAGTAATGGTCGTAGGATGCGATCCAAAGGCGGATTCTACAAGACTTCTCCTTGGCGGGCTTGCACAGAAAACCGTACTTGATACTATCAGGGACGAGGGCGAGGATATTGAGCTTGACAGAATCATGCGTGAGGGCTATGGCGGTACAAGATGCGTAGAGTCAGGCGGACCCGAACCGGGCGTCGGCTGCGCAGGACGAGGCATTATCACATCTATCAATATGCTTGAAAACCTCGGCGCCTATACGGATGATCTTGATTACGTTTTCTATGACGTACTTGGAGACGTAGTCTGCGGCGGATTTGCAATGCCTATCCGTGAGGGCAAGGCAAAGGAAATCTATATAGTTGCCAGCGGCGAGATGATGGCTCTTTATGCAGCAAATAATATTGCAAAGGGAATCAAGCGTTATGCAAAAACAGGAGGTGTAAGACTTGGGGGGATCATCTGCAACAGCAGAAATGTTGACAGGGAACTCGATCTGCTTCGTGCATTTTCAAAGGAACTGGGAACTCAGCTTCTGTATTTCGTACCCCGTGACAATATTGTTCAGCGTGCAGAGATAAACAAGAAAACTGTAATTGAATACAAACCGGATTCAAATCAGGCACAGGAATACAGAAATCTTGCGAAAGCTGTTATCAACAATACAAAATTTGATATTCCGACCCCGATGACACAGGAACGATTGGAAGAAATATTGCTTGAATTTGGTCTTATGGATTCGGCAGATGATTATCACATTTAAGGAGTAAAAATTATGGCGAAAATATATAGTTCTATTGCGGAGCTTGTCGGAAGAACTCCGTTACTGGAACTTAAAAATTACGAAGAAAAGCATGATCTTAAAGCGAAAATTTTTGTAAAGCTGGAGTATTTCAATCCAAATCAAAGTGTAAAAGACAGAATTGCTCTTGCTATGGTTGAGGAAGCTGAGAAATCTGGTGAATTGAAAAAGGACGATACGATTATAGAACTTACAAGCGGAAATACAGGTATCGGACTTGCGGCAATCGCAGCGGCAAAGGGTTATAAATTCCGTGTGTATATACAGGATCAGGTCAGCAGCGAACGATATCAGGTGATTCAGGCTTTTGGCGGTGAAACGGTAAAGCTTTCAGAAGTTCCAGAAATTGTTGAAAGCTTTGAAAAATATGGCGCAGACTTTATTGAAGCTACCAAAGCTCTTCAAAGACATCTAAAGGACGAAAAAAATTACTGGTTTGCCGATCAGGGAACTAATCCTGCAAATCCCGATGTTCACTTCAGAACCACAGGACCTGAAATATGGCAGGATACTGACGGAAAAGTCGATATTTTTGTTGCCAATGTGGGAACAGGCGGTACGCTTTCAGGAGCGGGAAATTATCTGAAATCCCAGAATCCGAATATACAGGTAGTAGGTATCCAGCCGACTGAAGATTCGTTTCAGAGTCCTGAACGTCCTGAGCAGGAAGAGATTACAGGGGTTCACCCGTTTGAAAATGTGGAAGAACGTTTTATTCCGGCTAATCTTGACAGAAAAGTTTATGACGACTGGTATGAAGTACATACAAATCAGGCTTATGAAGCAGCAAGAGAAGTGGCAAAAACAGATGGAATTTTAGTCGGAGCGTCATCGGGAGCTGCTATATATATAGCTACAAAGCTTGCTAAAAAGCCTGAAAATGCAGGAAAGACAATCGTTGCTGTTTTGCCTGATACCGGACTTCGTTATCTTTCCACACATCTTTTTGATGAAAATTATCAGGGCTAAGGAGGCTCATATGGCAGTAAATTTAGAAAGCTCAAATGTAGCGACCAGAGAAAACCGTATTGGTTCAATAACAGGCTATATTGGTACGCTCAGCGATCTTGCCGAGCAAAGCGGTTGTGGCACATTAAAAGGCTGTTCGAGATGTTTTTCACAGTCAAGTACCTGTCTTTCAAGCTGTGCTTTGGGACAGCTTTCAGCAATCAGAGATGTAGCTATAATACATCACGGACCGGCAGGCTGTTCCGTTGCAAGCGCAGGCGCATATTACCTTGACAAGGTAATGGCGAAAAAGCGTGGAGTTACCAACAATACAGTTTATGTCGGAACAGATATGAACGAAAAAGATACTATTTTCGGTTCATCAGACGCACTCAGAAAAATTATTCTGGAGGTCAACAAGAGATACTCTCCGAAAGCAATTTTTGTGACAAGCTCCTGTGCGACGGGCATTATCGGTGAAGATATTGACAGCGTTGTTGACGATGTAAGAGATGAAATAGACGTTCCAATTGTGGCAGTACATTGTGAGGGGTTTAAATCGAGAATCTGGGCTACAGGTTTTGATATTTCCGACCATGCAGTACTCAGCAGTATTGTTCAGCCTCCGAAACAGAAAAGAAATACGATAAATTTTAAAAATTTCTATGAAAGTGCAAGACCTGAAATTATAGAGATTTTCAAAAATTTTGATCTGGAGCCTATATTCCTTTACTGTAACTCTACTGTAGAGGAACTCAGCCATATTTCCGAATCACTTGCTACTACTTGTATCTGCGGTACGCTGGGAAATTATCTCGGCAACGGACTTGAAGAAAAATACGGCGTTCCGTACATCAGGACAATCAATCCACTTGGAATCGCAGGTTTTGAAACATGGCTGCGTGAGATTGGAAGAGTGACAGAACGAAGTGATGCCGTTGAAAAATATATTGCTGAACAGCGAGCAATCTACATTCCGCAGATTGAGAAAATCAAAAATGAATTAAAAGGTTTGAAAGCTGTTCTTGGTATGGGACCCGGATATACTTTCGAGGTATCGAGGGTTTTGAATGAGCTTGGAATTGAAGTAGTGTGGGCGCTTGCATGGCACTATGACAAAAAGTACGAAAATGGTGACGTGCCGCCGTCTATGGAGTATCTGCTTGAAAACGGTGTGGACTTTGAGGCAAGTGTTGCAGATCAGCAGAACTACGAGGTAATGAATATTCTGAACAAGTATCAGCCTGACTTGTATCTTTCACGACATCCCGGTTCTACAGTATGGGCAATTAAGAACGGTACGCCTGCTGTCTATGTGGCTGACGAATACATGATCTTTGGTTATAAGCATACCCTTGAATTTGCACAGTCTGTTCTGGACAGTATTCATAACCGTAGCTTTGAAAAAAATCTTGCAAGAAGAGTAAAACTTCCATACACGGAATGGTGGTATGAACAGAACGTAGATAAATTCTTAGAGGAGGGAAAGAAGTAATGGCAAAGCTGCTTGATAAACAAAGATACAAATGTGCATTGGGTGCAATGCAGACGGTTCAGGCTATTACAAGAGCGATTCCCGTGCTTCATTCCGGACCGGGCTGTGCTCAGAAACTTTCAGATTCTATCGGAAGCAGCGGTTACTTTTCGCCGAATATCTTCCCATGTACCAGTATCAATGAAAAGGACGTTGTGTTCGGCGGTGCAAAGAAGCTGGATACTACCATTGCAAATGCTTTGAAAGTGATTGATGCAGATTTGTATGTTGTGCTGACTGGATGTATTCCTGAAATTGTCGGAGATGATACAGCAGAGGTTGTAAGCCATTTTGAGGATTCAGAGAAGCCTGTTATTTATGCATCTACGGCAGGATTTAAGGGCAATAATTACAAAGGACATGAACAGATAATAGATGCTATTATCGACCAGTATCTTGAAAAATCAGACGAGAGAGAAAAGGGACTGGTAAATATCTGGGCAGATGTTCCATATCAGGATCTGTTCTGGCTTGGAGATATCAGAGAGCTGGAAAATCTCATAGCCGAGCTTGGTCTTACGCCTAATACGATATTCGGTTATCAACGTGGAATCAAGAACATTGACCGTATTCCGAAGGCTGAATTTAATCTTCTTGTATCGCCTTGGGTATCTGTTGGAAACGTGAAGAAAATGGAGAAAAAGCTTGGTATCCCCTATCTTCATTATCCTACACTTCCTATCGGAGCTTATGAAACAAGTAAATTCCTGCGTGAGTTCGGTAAGTTTGCAGGAGTAGATGAAGAAAAGATCGAAAATATCATTAATGAGCATGAAAATTATTACTACTATCTCATCGAACGCTATGCAGATATGTTTCTTGAAACCCGTGTTATGGCAAAGCAGTTTTCCGTTGTTGCGGACGCCCAATATGCCCTTGGAATCACGAAATTTCTTGTAAATGATCTTGGACTTGTTCCGGCAAAGCAGTTTATAACGGACGATACGCCAAAGGCATTTCAGGAGCAGATAAAAACTGAATTTGAAAATCTCAACTACGGACTTAAATCGGAAGTCAGCTTTGAAACGGACAGTTATAAGATACATAACGAAATTCAGTCCCATGATTATCACGGCTATCCGTTGATTCTTGGAAGCTACTACGAAAAAGAGATAACCGAGAAAATGTTCGGACACTTTTTAAATATCTCATGGCCTGTACAAGACAAAGTAGTGCTTGATGATTTTTATGTTGGCTACACTGGCGGAATTCGTCTGATAGAGGATATCTATTCTGTTGCCGTTCAGAGATGGAACTGACGGAGGCTGAGAAATATGTCTTATAAAATAGCAATTGCGTCCTTTGACGATGAAATTATCAATGAAACTTTTGGTTCTGCAAAAAGTTTTTTGATTTATGAAGTGATAAACGGTGTATACAAAAAAGCAGAAGAAAGAATCTGCGCTGCTGAAGAAACAGTTTCAAAAAATAACTGCAATTCAGACGGCTGCGGAAATACAGGAAACTGTGGTTCAGGCTGCGGCGGACAAGGAGAAGCTTCTTCAAAAGTGGAGCTTATTTCAGACTGCAGAGCTGTAGTTTGTAAAAAGATAGGTTTTCATATTCAGAAGCAACTAGAGCGAAAAGCTATAGCAGCGTTTGATGTGAGCTGTACTATAGATGAGGCTCTTGATAAAATAACTGCCTATTACAGCCGTATCGATAGGCATGAATCACTCAGAAAATAGAATATATGGATAATTGACCGGACAACCGGAGATTTTGAATCTCAGAAATCTTCGACTGTCTGGTTTTTTCATTAGAAAAGAGGTAATATTATGAGAATCCTAAAAAACTTGCTTCATTGTTGTTATGTCGGCAAGACCATCAAAAGTGGAGGCAGTCATAGATATTGATCTCCCAAGACCTCGTGCCAGAGCACAGGACACATTTCAGGTATATCGTTCTAAAATCCTTGATATTCTGAATCTCGGCGGAGATGTCGGAACAATTGAGTATCAGATTTAAGACCTTAAAAGGATATTTTGCATTTGCGATTTATCCTTTTTGTTATGTAACAATATGTGATAGAGTAAATATATAACAGGTTATAGAAAAAATATATTTGACAATTCCTATAGATATAGTATAATTAGAATGTAGTGGAATGTTGAATACTAGAATGGCAAAACGTACTTTGGGCTGATCAATATGTAATATAAAGAAAGAAGGAAATTCTATGAGTGAAATCATTTATCTGGATAATGCAGCTACAACACAGGTAAGCGAGGCAGTTTTAAATGAAATGCTTCCGTTTTTCAGACAAACTTACAGCAACCCGTCAGCAATTTATGGATTTGCAGAAGAAAGTAAAAAAGCGATAACCAAAGCGAGAACGCAGGCGGCAGAACTTATAGGATCAAAACCGGAGGAAATTTATTTCACAGGCGGTGGAAGTGAATCGGATAACTGGGCATTGAAAGCAGCATTTGAAGCGTATGCTGGCAAAGGGAAGCATATCATTACCAGTAAAATCGAACATCATGCCATTCTGCACACCTGTGAGTATCTGGAAAAGCACGGCTGTGAAATTACATACCTTGATGTGGACGAGAACGGAAAAATTTCTCTTGACGAGCTAAGAAATGCAATTCGTCCGGATACCATATTAATATCCATTATGACAGCAAACAATGAAATCGGAACAATTGAACCGATCGCTGAAATCGGAAAGATAGCACATGAAAACGGTATTCTTTTTCATACAGATGCGGTGCAGGCATATGGTCATATTCCAATTAATGTGGACGAAATGCATGTTGATATGCTTTCCGCAAGTGGTCATAAATTCAATGGTCCAAAGGGAGTCGGAATTTTGTATATCCGTAAAGGTGTAAAAATCCGTTCTTTCATTCATGGCGGCGCTCAGGAGCGAAACAGGAGAGCAGGTACATCCAATGTACCGTCAATTGTTGGACTTGGTAAAGCTGCACAAATTGCGGGAGAAAATATGGCTGAACGAGTCAAGCAGGAAACAGAGATCCGTGACCATCTGATTGAACGGGTATTATCTGAAATTCCTTACACACGACTTAATGGTCATCCGACAGACAGACTTCCGAATAATGCAAATTTCTGTTTCCGGTTTATAGAGGGCGAATCGTTGCTGATACTGTTGGATCAGCTGGGTGTATGTGCGTCAAGCGGCTCTGCCTGTACGTCCGGTTCACTTGATCCATCTCATGTATTGCTGGCACTCGGACTGCCTCATGAGATTGCACATGGTTCATTAAGGCTGACTTTATCGGAAGAAACGACATTGGCGGAGATTGATTTTGTTGTAAATGAACTGAAAAAAATCATCGAGAGACTTCGCAATATGTCACCATTGTATGAGGACTTTATTAAGAATCAAAAAAGAGGTTAAAATATGTACAGTGAAAAGGTTATGGATCATTTACAAATCCACGGAATGTAGGCGAAATTGAGTTGTCACATTGTCTTTTATAGTCGGGTGGCGTTTCACACCTTTCAGATTTTGTCCGCCTTTTGTAGACAACCCTCCAAGCGTTACTCCCTGAGTAAAAGCACAGGAACTGCAATTTAAATAATTTGAGGGAAATAAAAACATCATGACAATATATGAATTCCAACAGAAAATTCTTCGGCTGAAAAAAGAAAAAGACATTTGTATTCTTGCCCATAGCTATCAGGCAAGAGAAATTATAGAGGTCGCCGACTTTACCGGGGATTCATATCAGCTCAGCGTACAGGCAAAAAATGCGTCGCAAAAAACTGTTATCATGTGTGGTGTACGTTTTATGGCGGAAACTGTGAAATTACTCTCTCCACATAAAACAGTGCTGCTTGCAAATTCTACTGCCGGATGTCCGATGGCAGAACAAATGGACAAGGAGCTGATTGAAAGGGTCAAAGAGCAATAACCCGGTTATACGGTAGTCGCTTACATAAACACGACCGCAGAGCTTAAAACGATCTGTGATGTTTGTGTGACTTCATCTTCTGCCGTCAAAATTGTCCGAAATTTGCCGAATAAGAACATTCTGTTTATTCCTGATTGTAATTTAGGTGACTATGTGGCAAAGCAGGTACCAGAAAAGAATATCAAGCTTCTACAGGGCGGTTGTCCGATTCATGCACGGGTTTCTTCGGAAGATGTTAAGGCGGCGAGACAGGCGCATCCAAACGCCGAAGTGCTGGTTCATCCGGAATGTACACCTGATGTATTGATGCTTGCAGATTTTATCGGTTCAACTTCAGCGATTATGGAGTACGCAAAAGCATCTGACAAATCAGATTTCATAATTGGTACAGAAATCAGTATTGCTCAGCATCTTTCCTACCAGTGTCCGAAAAAGCATTTTTATACGCTGTCCAAAAACTTGATTTGCCCGAATATGAAAGCAACCTCTCTTGTTGATGTATATTACGCCGTATCTGGAGTGGGTGGAGAAGAAATTCTGCTTGATGATGAAACTATCGAAAAAGCATACTTGTGCATCGACAGGATGATTGAATTGGGGTGATGCGATGAATAAAAAAGCTATTATTGCCATGAGCGGCGGAGTGGATTCCAGTGTTGCAGCCTATCTAATGAAAAAACAGGGTTACGACTGTATGGGTGTCACAATGAAGCTATTTCATAATGAGGATATCGGTATTCCGCAGACACGTTCCTGTTGTTCTCTGGATGATGTGGAGGATGCAAGAAATGTAGCTTATGAACTTGGAATTCCATATTATGTGCTCAATTTTTCTGAACGTTTTGAAGAAGATGTAATTGAACGTTTTGTTGCTGCCTATGAAAATGGGATGACGCCGAATCCTTGTATTGACTGTAATCGTTATCTGAAATTTGATGAGCTGTATCGTCGGGCAAGGGAACTCGGATATGACTATGTGGTAACAGGACATTATGCCCATATAGAAAAAGATGTTTCCTCTGGCAGATACCTTTTGAAAAAAGCACTTGACTCTGATAAGGATCAAAGCTATGTACTGTATGCTCTGACACAGGAGCAGCTTGCACATACACAGTTTCCTCTTGGCGATATGACAAAACATGAAGTTTGCCGCATTGCTGAATCACAGAGGTTTATCAACGCACATAAGCATGACAGTCAGGATATTTGTTTTGTCAGGAACGGAAGTTATGCGGATTTTATTGAGGGGCATACCGGCAATAAATATCCGGAGGGGAATTTCATAGATTGCAGAGGCAATATTCTTGGTCGCCACCACGGCATAATTCGTTATACAATTGGACAGAGAAAAGGACTGGAACTTTCTTTTGCTGAACCCATGTATGTATGTGAGATCGATTCAATCGAAAATACCATCACACTGGGAAAAAAATCAGAGTTGTATTCAAGCGTTTTAATAGCAAAGGATATCACCCTGATTCCTTTTTCATCTATTGACAAACCAATGAGATTAAAAGCAAAAGTTCGTTATCGCCAGCCGGAACAGTGGGCAACCGTTACACAAATAAACGAAGATACGCTGCGTATCGAATTTGACGAACTGCAGCGTGCCGTCACTAAAGGACAGGCTGTAGTGCTGTATGACAGCGATACGGTTGTCGGTGGCGGAACCATTTTCTCTGTAAGATAAATAATAATTTAGGGAGATAGAATATGGAATTAACGTTGCAGCAGATTTCAGCTATGCTCGATGATTCTTATATATACGTTGATGTGCGAAGTGAAATCGCTTATCAGCACGGTCATATAGCGAATGCTGTTCATTGGAACGGTATTGACAATATCACTTTTCCTGAAAACAAGAGAATTATTGTTTATTGTACCTATGGTGAAAATAGTATTCCTTTGGTTGGAAAGCTGAAAAAACGTGGATATGACGCATATAATTTATCAGGCGGTTACAGAGAGTGGCTGATTCATAATTCTGAAGAACTCAGCAATGAAGAAATTGACAGATACGACAGGCAAATTATTTTACCACAGGTAGGTGCTGACGGTCAGCGAAAACTGAAGAATGCAAAGGTTTTAATTATCGGGGCAGGCGGACTTGGTTCACCAGCAGCTCTGTATCTTGCCGGAGCAGGAATAGGTACTATAGGCATTATGGATGCTGATACTGTAAGCATTTCTAATCTTCAAAGACAAATAATCCATAATATGGAAAATTCAGATCAGAATAAGGCTGAATCTGCCAAGGTGGCACTCCAAAAATTAAATGATAAAATTACTGTGAAAGCGTATACCGGTTTTCTTACGGCAGAAAATTCAGAAAGAATTATCAGCGGATATGATTTTATCATTGATGCAGTAGATAATTTTGCGACCAAGTTTCTTATCAACGATGTCTGTGTATTGCTGAAAAAACCGTTCTGTCATGCAGGGATAATGCGTTTTGAGGGACAGGTGATGACGTGTGTTCCGGGAGAATATCCTTGTTATAGATGCATCTTTGAGGAAATCCCTGAAAATGGAACTATTCCTAATTGCAGTCAGTCAGGAATTATTGGCGCTGTAGCAGGAATTATAGGCAGCATTCAGGCGCTTGAAGCAATAAAATATATTTTGGGAATTGGAGAATTGCTAACCGGTAAAATGTTTATTATAGACGGTTTGTCCATGAAAACACGAATTGCAGAATTTGCAGTGAAAAATAAAAACTGTAAGGTATGCGGTGAAACTCCCATGATAAAAAATATAAAAGATCATGCAGAAAAATATACGATCAACATGTGCGGATTTTAATAATTAGGAAGGTGGATATTATGGCGAATGTACAATATTCCGGTGTGCGTGAAAGCAAATTGGGAAGAGTCAATGATTTAGGCACGACAGGAAAAAAAGTTGAAGAAAATTTCAGAAAAGGCTGTCTGAAGAGAGCAGACAGGAGTTTTGCACAAGGACTTCAATGCCAGCAGATAAACAGTATGGCAGCATTGATGTCGTTAGAAGATTCTGTGTTTATATCTCATTCACCGCAGGGATGTGTGGGATGTTCCATTATGGCTGTCGATATGTATCGTGTAGGACAGGCTCACAGAGGAATCAGGAATATCAAGAATCCAAGAGTTATTGTAACGAATATCGATCAGAAAAGCGTTGTATTCGGCGGAGATCAGAAACTTCGTGACTCTGTAAAAAAGGCGGTAGAACGCTATAATCCGAAACTGGCATTTATCTATGCATCATGTGCTTCCGGAATCATAGGAGATGACATTGATGCTATTGCAGGGGACTTACAACAGGAATATCCTGATACGCTTATGGTGCCTATTCATTGTGAGGGATTCAAATCCAAGATATGTGCATCGGGCTTTGATGCGGCATTTCTTGCGATTAACAAATATATACTCAAAAAAGAATCTGTACCCAAAGAGGAGGGACTTGTTAATTTATTTGCTCCTACAACAGTAAGCTATGCAGATCAGAAGGAAATGGAGCGTATGCTTTCTCAGATAGGCGCAAGAGTAAACTATATTCCGTTTTACAGTTCATTGGAGAAAATTAGAAAGATCCCTGCTGCACAGGCTTCTACTTCTATCTGTAAAGTTTTCGCTGATGAGTTTATGAAAACCCTTTGGGAAGATTACGATATCCCCTATTCTCATACCGTTATGCCCATTGGTATACGCAATACGGATAAATGGTATCGCGGTATTGCAAAGGTACTCGGAAAAGAAAAGGAAGCTGAGGAAATCATTGCGAAGGAGCATGAGCGTATTGAACCTTTGGTAGCTGAACTGAGAGAACGGCTGAAAGGAAAACGAGTATTCATCTGCGGCGGAACAGGACGTTCTTTTGCAGCGGCAGCCCTGATCGATGATTTCGGAATGGAACTTGTCGGACTTGAAACGCCTATTTACGATGAAGACGCACAGACAGATATTGAATACCTGAACGGAATACACGAAAATTTTGTTGTGGATATTGCCAATATGCAGCCTTTTGAACAGGCGAATCTTCTTAGTAAACTAAAACCTGATGCGTTTATCGGAGTACTGGAATGGGCGGCAAAGTTAGGTATTCCAACTACTCATGTACTTGATGGAAAGCGTCCAACAATGGGATATGACGGACTGCTGTTTTTGGGAAATAAAATTGCAGATCAGCTTCAGAATCCCGGATTTAATGTCAAACTTGCACAGCACGTTAAATTGCCGTATAAAGATTCGTGGTATCAGGAAAACGCTTTTAAATACATTAAAGGAGGTAATTGAGATGTCACAGATAATGGAAAATCCAAGAGGCGGCTGTGTTCTTGCTGGAATCAATTCCGTTCTGGGAGCGATTAACAGAGTCTGTCCTGTTTTACATTCAGGACCAGGTTGCTGTATGCAGACAACGGCAGCTGAACAAGGACAGTCTGGACATAAGTCGTCATGTTTTGTAAGCGGTGTATCGCTTCCGTCCAGTAATATGCTGGAAAAAGAAGTTGTATTCGGTGGAACGGAGAAATTGCGTACAACGATTCAGGGTGCGGTAGATATAATAGATGCTGATGCTTATTTTATTCTTACAGGGTGTACAGCCGGAATTATCGGTGATGATATTGTAAGCGTAACACAGGAATTTCAGGATAATGGACATGAAGTTTATCCGATAGAAACGCCTGGCTTTGCAGGTGACAGCAACCTGGGATATGAAATTGTATGGAATACGATGATTGAGCAGGTTATTGAGGAAAATGTTCCGAAAGACGAAAGGCTTGTAAATATTTTCGGGGTTGTTCCTTATCATGATCCTTTCTGGAGCGGAACTCTTGAAGAGATAGATCGTATTCTTTCCCGTCTCGGATTAAAAGTTAACACATTTTTCACAAAAAATCAGGGTATAGAGGACATAAAGAAATGCTCCGGCGCAGCACTGAATATCATTGTGAATCCATGGCTTTTCAAAGGACCTGCGAAGAAGTTTGAGGAGAAATTCGGCGTTCCGAGCATCAGAATACCCGGCTTATTTATCGGAGCAACTGATACGACAAAATTCGTAAGAGCAGTTGCGGAGGCTTTGAAGCTGGATAATGAATTAGTGGAGAGTGTGATTCAGTCGGAAGAACAGTATGTTTATAACTATTTGGCACAGGCTATCGGCGTTGTGAGTTGGAAGCGATTTGCAGTTGTTGCAGATGCAAGCAATGCAGTTGGTATTACAAGATATCTGGCAAATGATTTTAGTTTCACGCCTGTTCTTGTTATCATTTCTGAACCTATTTTCCGTCCTGATGATAAAGAACGGATAGTTGAACAGATAAACGATATGGAATATGCAGTACCGCCAAAAGTAGTATTTGTAGCAGATCAGTATGAAATTAATCAGGCTTTGTTAAATGAGGAAAAAGAAATAACGCTGTTGATTGGCAGCAGCAATGACCGTGAGGTTGCTTTAGAGAAGGATATACAGTTTATTCTGGCATCGTTTCCAATGAGCGAAAGACTGATATTCAATCGTACATATGCAGGATACAGGGGAAGTCTTACTTTTACGGAAGACTTATACGATAATTTATAATGAAAGAGGTAAAATACAATGGCAGGAAAAGATATTCAGAAATTACATGATTTTTTGAGAGAAGCTGAAACATATTACCTGGCAACTTCTGACGGAGAACAGCCGAGAGTAAGACCATTTGGAACAGCTCTTCTCTTTGAGGACAAAATTTATATTCTTACGAGCAGAGAAAAGACCGTTTCAAAGCAGATCGACAGTAACCCGAAGTTTGAAATTTCCGCAATGAATACGTCTGATAAATGGATTCGTGTATCGGGTGTGCTGAAGCAGGATAATCGTCTGGAAGTGCATGAGGCAATGCTTGAGGCGTATCCGCATTTGAAAGATATGTATACAGCAGGCGGAGAAAATACGCATACGCTTTATTTGGACAAGGTAAAAGCCGTGATTTATTCGTTTACGGAAGAACCAAACATACTCAATGTCTGATGGAAAAGTATATTATCAGACCTGCCGTCGAAAGTGATGCAGATAAAATTGCCGAATTGGAACGCTTATGTTTTCCTGTAGAAGAAGCTGCCTCGAAGGTTGATTTTGTAAACAGGTTAAATGTATATGCCATACATTTTCTCCTTTTGGAATCAGATGGCGTTCTGATTGCAATGATAAACGGTATGGTATCGGACGAACCTGATTTAAATGATGAGATGTATCACAATGCTGATATGCACAATGAAAACGGAAAATGGCAGATGATATTCGGTTTAGAATCTCACCCTGATTACAGAAGAAAAGGATATGCTGCACTTCTGATAGAAAAATTTATTGAAGATGCCAAAAATCAGAATCGTTATGGATTGGTGTTGACTTGCAAGGAGTCATTAATTCATTACTATGAGAAATTCGGATTTATAAATGAAGGCATTTCTCATTCTGAACACGGCAATGCAGTATGGTATCAGATGAGAAAAAAATTGGTTTGAATGGAATCGGTTATTTATGAATAGAGATTCAGCATTGCAAATCCGTAGGCAGAAATTGAATAATAGGAGATGAATTATAATGAGTTTTCAGAATAACAAATTAAAAAAGCTGATAATTGCAGCCATGTTCGGAGCAATAATCTGCGTTGTCACAATGGTGGTAAAAATACCTCTTCCTCTGGGTGGATATGTTCATTTAGGAGATGCATTTATAATTCTTGCAGGACTTTATCTCGGTTGGGTTTACGGTGGAACTGCGGCAGGAATCGGCTCAATGCTTGCGGATGTTTTTACTGGATATGTCATTCATCCGCACAGTATGAGTTTAGATAATCGAAAAAGATGTCTTTATACTCTTAAAGAAATCGGATATCAGGTCGGATCAGGTTTTAATGCCAAATCTTACACCAATAAGTGTGAGAAAGCTTTATTCACTTTATGAAAATAAGATTTGTACCGACGAAGAAGCAGCGCAATGCCGTGGCTGTCTGGAACAGCGTGTAAAGGTGGCAGGTAATCGAATTGTCACTTCAATTGGCAATAGGGTAAAAGAGACAGAATGACATTAAATGTATATCACAATGAAATTCTGAAAAATATATGCTTTACCAAAAGTACATGATTTTGGACATCGCTAAATATGGTAATAGAATAAATTAAACGCATAAAGAAATGTAAAGAAGAAAGCCTTGCACATAATAAATCATTTTAATTCCAAATTAGTGAAGGGGTTATTTTGAATCCGGATAAAAAATTTCCCTTTCACTTAATCTTGGAAATTGGAGGTCAATGCTATACAAACACAGAATACAGAAAAAGTGAAGCGTGGAGAAATCTATCTGCACGACTTTGGGGACAATACAGGCTCAATTCAAAATGATTTTTTCAAAAGTGATCAACTTAAAAAACACAATGCTTTACGCAAAATGTTTTTGGTATTATACTTGATTTCAGAGTAAAAAAATGATATACTAATACTATAAGATTGGAGGTGCGGCAATGGGTATTTATTTGAATCCAGATAATACGGCGTTTCAAAAAGCTGTTAATACAGAGATATATGTGGACAAAAGTATGCTTATCGCTTATACCAATAAGCTTTTAAATACAGAGCATGAGGAAATTTGCGTAAGCCGACCAAGGCGTTTTGGTAAATCAATGGCAGCAAATATGCTTGCGGCATATTATAGTCGTGGCTGCGATTCAAAAGAATTATTTGCAAAATTAAAAATTTCCAAGCATCATGATTTTGATAAGCATTTAAATCAGTATAATGTTATTCATATCAATATGGTGCATTTTGTAAGTAAAGGAAATAATATTAATGAATCGCTCGATTATTTCTGTCGAAGAATACTGCACGAATTGAAAAAAGAATATGGTGATGTTGACTGCTTTGACTGGACGGATATTGTATCGGTTTTGGGTGAAATATTTGACGCTAAAAAAATACCCTTTATTTTCATAATTGACGAGTGGGACTGTATTTTTCGGGAGCATAAAGAAGATAAAGCTGCACAGGAAGCGTACCTTAAATTTTTAAGATATTTACTTAAAAATCAGCCGTATGTAGCGCTTGTTTATATGACCGGTATACTGCCGATCAAAAAGTACGGCGATCATTCAGCGCTTAATATGTTTGACGAGTATTCTATGACAAATCAAATGGCTTTAGCAGAATTTACAGGATTTACGGAACAAGAGGTAAAAGCTTTATGCGAAAAATATGGAATGTCATTTGAGGAGACAAAACGTTGGTATGACGGCTATGATTTAAAGGGATTGTCAGTTTATAATCCTCGTTCTGTAGTAATGGCAATGACAAGTCATGATTTTGATAATTATTGGACAAAAACAGAAACCTATGAATCGCTGAAAAAATATATTCAAATAAATAGTTTTGGATTAAAGGAAATTGTCAAAAGATTAATTGCAGGTGAACATATGCCTTTGAATCCTGATAAATTTCAGAACGATATGACTACATTTAATAGTGCGGACGATGTTCTGACATTGTTGGTTCATCTCGGTTATCTGACGTTTGATTTTGATACGAAAACAGTATGGATTCCTAATAGTGAAGTGCAGCGGGAATTTATCAATTCTATTGAAGACGGCGGTTGGGAAGAAGTTATGAAAGCAATAAGAATTTCAGACGAACTTCTGACAGCAACCCTTAACTGTAATGAAGAAAAAGTTGCAATAATCATAGAGCAGGTACATCGTGAAAATACGTCTATTCTTCAATATAATAATGAAAATTCGTTGTCATGCGTTCTTTCACTTGCGTATTATTCTGCAAAAAAAGATTATGCTATGTATCGTGAGCTTCCAGGCGGCAACGGATTTGCCGATCTGGTATTTATACCGAGAAACGTATGCCAAAATTTGGCGTTTATAGTGGAGTTAAAATGGGATAAATCGGCAGAAACTGCAATAGATCAGATAAAGCAAAAAAAGTATGCAGATTGTCTGAAAGATTATTCCGGAGAAATTTTGCTTGTTGGAATTAATTATGATAAGGCTGATAAACGGCATACTTGCAAAATAGAAAAAATTACTAAGTAAAATAGAAATCCGATTGGCGCACTCGTTTTTGAACGGGTGCGCTTTTTCTATGCCATAAAATAGAGCGCTTAAATGCAGCGGTCAAAAAAGTGAAGAAAATATTTGCGGGATTTTTCTGAAAATAGGTTGTCATTTGGCTGATTAATTCCAAATTAGTGAAGGGGTTATTTTGAATCCGGATAAAAGATTTCCTCTTCACTAAATCTTGGAAATACGAGGTCAATGCTATGCAAACACAAAATACAGAAAAGGTGAAGCGTGGAGAAATCTATCTGCACAACTTTGGGGACAATACAGGATCGATTCAGAATGGTGTAAGACCTGTTCTTTTGGTTCAATGCGATAAAGGCAATCAGACAAGTACGACAACGATTGTCGCAGCTCTTACATCAGTTATTAAAAAACGTTACATACCCTCACATATTATATTAGGAGATAAATTTGGTCTGAAAGAGCCTTCAATGGTTATGTTTGAACAACTGAAAACGGTCAACCAGTCCGAGCTTGTGGAGTATATCGGATTTGTTGACAGCGAGTATCTGTTCTATAAGATCAATTGCGGTCTGAAGAAAACTCTTGGGTTGTGGGTAGACAAGCCACAAAAGCACAAGGGAGATATTCGCTGCCTTTGCCCTACCTGCTTACAGGCATATAAGAATACTTCAAATTATATTGTTAGGCGACTTGATCCGCTGGCTATTAAAAGGGAGAAATGCGATAAATGTGACAATATGGGCTGGAACTATATCATTTATGAAAGGCGCACTTCCTCTGAGGACAAGGGGGTGCAGAAATGATGAATGGTAATAAGAAGGTAAAGCAACCCAAATATGAAGTCCCATTGTGGCATAAAACAATCTATCTATTGAAGAAGCAGTCGCTTATACCGGAATTGGCAGAGACAAATTATACGAAATGACAAGCCGGGAAAATTGTCCCTTTGTCCTGTGGATTGGAAATCGAAGATTGATCAAACGGCAGGTCTTTGATGAGTACATTGCAAATATGTATTCAATATAACGGAGTTGTCATGTATGCGATAAGTCAGTTCACATAATTGGCTTATCGCAGTTTTTTTATTATGATGTACTTACCAAATACAAGGAGGTATAGCGAATGGAAAACAAAAATGAAAATGCCGTGATCAGGAAGATTCAAGTTCCATTATGGCATAAGATGAATCTGTCGATCGACGAAGCAGCTGCTTATTCCGGCATAGGCAGAGATAAGCTGTATGAGATGACAAACAAAGCCATCCAAAACGCTAGCAAGATAAGTCCAGCCATTTT
>ENA-OPAV01000337-OPAV01000337.1-human-gut-metagenome-genome-assembly--contig:-NODE-337-length-40198-cov-6.567870_pt1 | contig 40198 bp, 35 predicted proteins | sample MGYA00241056_ERZ501428 | MGnify/ENA primary metagenome ERZ501428 (study PRJEB25962, sample SAMEA2042621) | human gut metagenome | biome: human gut; feature: human-associated habitat; material: faeces... | reverse complement strand
CATATCCGTCCACTCGTAGTTCTCGCCCTCAGCGGCGGAGAGAAGATTTTCGGCGGTGTCGCCGATGCCGTTCAGTTCTTTGAACCACAGCTTGGCATGTTCCTTCTCGTTATCGGCGGTTTTAAGGAACAGCGCCGCGATCTGCTCGTAGCCTTCCTTCTTGGCCTTGGATGCGAAATAGGTGTACTTGTTGCGTGCCTCAGACTCACCGGCAAAGGCAGTCATCAGGTTTTTTTCGGTTTGAGTACCTGCGTATTTCGTTTCTTTCATGGTCGATGCTCCTTTCAGATTTTCTGCTCATATTATAACACGGATTCGTGTTAAAAACAATATTTTCATTTTAAGTGATTCAATCCGCCTGTATCCCGCAGCGTGATCGCACCGCGCTTCAGCTCCACCAGCCCGTCCTCCGAGAAGCCTTTGAGCATCCGCGCCACTGCCTCCCGCGCCGAGCTGATGTGCTGGGCGATCTGCTCATGGGTCATGCGTATCGTGTCGGAGCCGGTACGCTCCGCTTCGGCCAGGAGAAATTCTGCCAGCCGCCGATCCAACCCCTTAAACATGATCTGCTGCATCGCCCACATCACATCAGAAAACCGTTTCGTTGCCAACTCATAGAGGAAGCAGCGGACATGAAGATTTTGCTCCTTGAGCGCAGCGATGACATTTGCAGGGATAATCAGAACCTCCGTATCCATTCCAGCGGTCATTTGCGTATCAAAGGTGATCTGACTGATCACGCAGGAGGCAGAAAGCACGCATAGTTCGCCCGGATACAGGCGGAACAGCGTTACCTCCCGCCCCTCCTCGGAGAGAAGATAGGTGCGGATCTCGCCGGAAAGGACGAACAGCATTCCGAGGCATTCGGTGTCGCTACTGTGTACGAATGCACCCTTTTCATAATGACGGACAAAGGCGCTTCGGCGCAGCGTTTCTTGCTCCTGTTCAGTCAAGGATGACCAAAACGGAAGCTGTGTCAGTGTGCGTTCCATATCAATGGCAGCTATGCTTACCGCAGCCGTTGTCACCGCAGGTGTGACCAGCTTCGCCGTGCGCATGGTCATGGTGGTCACAGTGGACGTTGGGATCGTAGCCCAGATTTCCGCTGAGCAATGCGCTCACCGCTGCGTCAGCGTCCCCGCTGACACCGCCGTAGAGCTTGATGCCCGCCTCGGCCAGTGCTGCCTGCGCACCGCCGCCGATGCCCCCGCAGATCAAAGTGTCCACGCCGTGCTGCATCAGGAAGCCTGCCAGTGCGCCGTGACCGCTGCCGTTGGTATCAACGACCTCCGTATGCGTGACTTTGCCATCCGCAGCTTCATAAATCTTGAACTGTTCGGTATGGCCGAAATGCTGAAAAATTTGACCGTTTTCATAGGTAACTGCAATTTTCATAATGGAATCTCCTTTACAATTTTTGCCTGATTTTTCTGTGTTGGCTCTCTGCGTCCGGCAGTAGCGGCCGCAGTGGGTTGCCTCCTGTCCTCCGCAGATGCGGTAGTTTCCCCCGGTGATGTGCAGCGGTTTCCCGTGGACAAGACACGCTGCGATCTTGCGTCGTGCGCTTTCGTAAATCTCCTGCACGGTGGAGCGGGAAATGTCCATTTGTGCGGCACACTGCTCGTGGGTTTGCCGCTCCAGATCAACCAGCCGAATGACCTCATACTCGTCCAGCGTCAGCAGGATCGGCTCGACATCCTCGCCCCCGTTGGGGCAGAAGGTATCAACTTGTGGTGCACCACAAATCCGACGGCATCGTGGCGGTCTTGGCATGGACACGCCTCCTTTGTTTCCGGTATATGCCGATTATAGCACGTCGGACAGAAAAATCAATATGGATTTTTAAGAAGCCGCTGCAATTTCCATCCTCATGTAGATGTTGGCTGATAGTCGGAGTCGAACGCAACATGTGAGCTATCCTCAAGTTAGATACTTCACGAAAAGAAGCGACGCCTGAACGAGTGCCCGTGGCACTCGTTTTTTTGTTGCAATGCAATGCGGGTTAAAACATTTTTGATACGCTATAAACAAGCACAATTCGATAAATGACTTGAATCGCAGAGCAAAAAATATAATTCTCTGTATTATAGCATAAACTCTTGTATGCTTTCAAGGCAAACAGCGTAAAATCGTGGGTTATTTTTCTTCGGTCATCACCTAAAATAATCATAAGATAGGTGGTGAATATCATATGGACACACAATTCGTGCGTGATCGAATTACTCAGCTGAGATTAAAAAAGGGTGTCTCTGAATATCAAATGAGTTAGATCTCGGGCATAGCAGAAGCTATGTTTATAACATATCCTCTGGCAAATCGTTGCCACCTATGGCAGAATTTCTTCAAATCTGTAACTATTTTGATATTACACCAAGCCAATTCTTCGATGAATCCGAAGAAAATCCCGCACTCCTGCAAACGGCCATTGAAGAATTGCGAAAGCTGAATGACGATGACTTAATGCTCATCATCGGCAATATTCGTCGGCTGACCCGTGAGTGACCATTCCCTGAAATAACACATTTGTAAGTACAGAGAAACCGCAAGGCATCGGTGTATAATCCATGCCTTGCGGGATTTTGCTTTATAGAGGTGATTTGCATTGAAGCCTGAGAGAAAAACAATTTGCAGTTCTAACTCTGGGTAATACGCCGGAATTGCATAGTATATCACCACAAAGTACACATCATTGGGATTAAGGATATACTACCTGACAACAAAAGAAAGCGAGGAAGCGACTATGGTAAATCAGAGCACAGAGAAGAAAAACACCAGGCAGATCCAGATGACCATTGAGGGTCATAAGGTAACGATCAGCTTTGCTCAGGAGGCCAATCCGACCCTCTCTGCTCTGGTACGCAACACCCTGCTGGACGCATATATCCGAAAGAACGGGCTGTGCAGTGAGGAACAGCCTGCATAAAAGAGTGGTTCGGAAATGCTTCTCTTCGTTGTAAAAACGCTTATCATGTGTTATACTATGCAAAAGGGGCGTGATGACCAGTGACTTTTGCAGACTCTATTATTCAGCTTCGCAGTGAACTGCGCATTTCGCAGAAGGAACTTGCGGAACAGCTGAATATAAGTGTTGCGACCGTCAATCGCTGGGAGAACGGAAGAACCGAGCCGAATAAAATGACACTGTTTGTGATTCGGGACTTTTGCAAATCCAAGAATATCGCTTTTGCATTTGACACATTGAAAAGTGTTGAGAGGGGTGAGCAAAATTGAATCTCGGACACGAAACCGAAACCTTAGAATTTAAAAAGACTACTGGAGAACTGAAGGAAGGCGTCGTATCAATTGCTGCCATCCTGAACAAACATCAGAAAGGCGAACTCTATTTCGGGATAAAACCAGATGGGACGCCTATTGGACAGCAAATTTCCGAAAAGACCCTACGGGATATCAGTCAGGAGATTCCAAACCATATCGAGCCGAGAATTTACCCGGAAATTGCAGTAGTCCATATTGATGATAAGGATTGTATCCATGTCAGCTTTGAAGGGCACAACACACCATACTTTGCCTATAATGTGGCCAGAATCCGTGTCGCGGATGAAGATAAGGTAATGTCCCAGCAGGAATTGACCGACTACATTATGGAGCGGCAAAGCAGCGAAGGTGTATGGGAACGCAAAGTTTCTGAGTGCTTGACAAGCTCGGTGGACGAGAACTCTCTCAAAGAGTATATCCACCGCGGTCAGGAGTTCGGCAGAATCAGCTTTGATTATTCCGACAGGGATACGGTGCTGGGTAAGTTGAGCTTGACTGCGGGAAGCTACCTGCTGAACGCAGGCATGGTCCTGTTCGGTGAGACACCTTACAATGACCTGCAAATGGCGGTATTCGCCGGAACGGAGCGGCTCACATTTTTGGATATTCAGCGTGAGCATGGAACGATCTTCGAACTCGTTGACCGTGCCGAAAAGTATATTTTCAAAAATATCCGCTGGCGGGTAGAGTTTGGATCTTTGCAACGCAAAGAAATCCCAGAAATTCCTGTGGATGCCGTCCGTGAAGCGCTGATCAATTCGTTTTGCCACAAGGAATACGGAACCGGACAGAACAACGAGGTTTCCATATACAAGGACCGAGTTGAGATTTATAACCCCGGTACTTTCCCGGCAGGCTATGAGCCGGAGGACTTCATCTCTGGTCGAGAGCGCCCTATCCGCAGGAACCCGCTGATTGCACAGACACTTTATTACTCCAAGAATGTTGAGAGCTTTGGTACTGGACTGAAGCGTATTGCTGATGCGTGTGACGCTGCTGGATGCAAATATAAATTTGAGGTTTTGAAGTCCGGATTCGTGGTTGTTTTCTATCGGTCCGACGAGAATTTTGACACGACTGGAACGGATACCACTCCAGTTACCATACCAGTCAACACTCCAGATAAAGATATTCGGAGTAAGATTGTTTCTCTGTGCCTCAATGCCCCTCAGACGCGCGAACAGTTGATGCAAGCCTGCGGAATGAAAAACAAAGCACATTTTCTGAAAGCATATTTGAAGCCGATGTTGGAGACAGGAGAACTCCAGTTGACAGTTCCTGATAAGCCCAATAGCCGGAATCAGAAATATATTGCAACCCGTCATACCACAGGAGAAGTACGATGAGCAAAGAAATCTATACCTGTGACGCCTGCCACTATACCTTCGAAGCGGAGACCGGATGCGACCAATGCCCGGACTGCGGCAAAAAGCGAGTGCGGCCTGCCGATGAGCAAGAATCAAAGGAATATCTGGATCGTCAAAAGCACACCGAGAAGTGGAATTGAGAAACTGCGGAGGAAAAACAAAATGGTTACCAGAGATGATTTGGAGCAGTTGGTAAAGAATCGCGGCCAAGAGGCTGTTGGCGCAGCTGTCGTCAAAATCCCTGACGAGGATGTGCGTCCGGCTCTGATGCTCATGGTTATGATATATCAGAAATCGGACGAAATAAATCGTGAGATATTTCGTCGAGATCAGAAGCGCATTGCTGAATTGGAAGAAGAACTTGAAAAAGCCCGCGCAGAACTCCATCGGTTAGAGCAGGAAAAATAAAATTCTTTTGTCATTACGAGCAGGCTGCAGTTTAAAGCTGCGGCCTGCTTTCTATTCTCGGCAAGCTGGCGCTTGGGCAAAAAGTCTTTTACTCAAGCGCGATTTTACCGGATCGGAGGCCGTTTCTTTGTTGCTTATATTTCGAGGTTTTGATAGCTATTCAACCTGAAATGTGAGATAATCAAGGTGGCAAAATGCCGTGTACTTTGAAAAGTGAATACATGAAAAGGTGTATCTGAACCTCTCACATTTCTAAATCATTCATTGAGAGGAAGGATACATTATGGCTGAAAGAGTTTGTTGTTCTTATCAAAATGTACTCAGCATCCAGAACAGAGTATGCTGTCTGTACCGCGTCTCCACCACCAAGCAGGTCGACCACGATGACCAGAATCAAGCTGATATCCCCGTGCAGAGAAAAGCCTGCCGTGAGTTCGCAGAGCGGATGGGCTGGACCATCGTGTACGAGGAACAGGAAAACGGCGTGTCAGGCTTCAAGGTCAGCGCCAATGACCGTGATAAAATTCAACTCATCAAGGAATATGCCGAACAGGGCAAATTCGATATTCTGCTGGTGTTCATGTTCGACCGTATTGGCAGACGAGCCGAAGAAACGCCTTTCGTGGTCGAATGGCTCATCAACCACGGCATTCAGGTCTGGAGCGTCAACGAAGGTGAACAGCGAATCGACACGCATGTCGACCGTCTCACCAACTACATCCGCTTCTGGCAGGCAGACGGTGAGAGTCAGAAAACCTCCATGCGTACCAAGGCTGCCCTCGGGCAGATGGTACAGGAAGGCCGCTTCCGTGGCGGTTCCGCCCCTTACGGCTATGACCTGGTACCCAGCGGCACATACAACAAGCGCAAGCATGAGGTCTTCAAACTGGAGATCAATCCTGATGAGGCAAAGGTCGTGCGCATGATGTTCGACCTGTGCGTCGGCTCCGGTTACGGCAGATTTAAAATCGCCAACTTCCTGTCTGAGATGGGCATCAAGACCCGTGACGGGAAGAACTGGCATGAAGCTACCGTCGGTCACATTCTGCATAATATCATGTACACTGGCGTGCTTCGGAGCGGCAGTACACAGTCTAAAGCATTCCCTGATTTGCAGATTATCTCACCGGAGAACTTCGAGCTGGCGCAAAAGCTCATGGCTGAACGAGCCAATGAGTGCAATGCGCTGCGAACCATGCCCCGCAACACCAGGGGGCAATCCCTACTGTCCGGCAATGTGTTCTGCGGACACTGCGGCGGGCGTCTGACGCTGACCACCAATGGGACAACTCGGATCAACGCTGCCGGTGAAAAGGTTGGCCGCAAGCGCATCCGCTATGTGTGCTACAACAAGACCCGCAAGCGCAGTAACTGCGATGGGCAGACTGGTTACACCATGCACATTCTGGACAAGATGGTCACCGACATTCTCCATCAGGTATTTGATCGGATGCGGTCTGTAGAGGAGAACGAGATCATCTCCCGTACCCACCGCAGTGTCATGGTCAGTCTCAAGAAGCGCCTTGCGGACGCCAAAGCAGAGTCTGCTAAGGCTGCCAAGGAATATGAATCACTGAAGCTGGAGATCATCAAAGCCGTGCAGGGTGAGAGTGCGTTCCCGATGGAAGTCCTGTCGGAGCTGGTCAACAATGCCCGTACCAGGATGCTGGATGCCAATGCTCAATTGACTGAACTCAATGAGGAAGTCGAGAAAAGCAATCAGCGCATCGAAGCCATCAAAGCGGATTACCGCCGCATCATAGAATGGTCCGAGATATTCGATGGCAGCGACATGGATGTGAAGAAGATGATCGCAGGATACATCATCAAGAGAGTGGATGTGTAATCCGATTATCGCCTGCACATCGAGTTCAACATGAGCTTCGCACAGTTCGAACTCGGATTGGAAACAGAAGTTGAGTATGCAGCACAGGACATTGTTTCATGAAAAAAGCACTGCCTGACAGTGCGCTCATTCAGCCTCTCCAATTGACAACAGTTCCAAAACACGCTAAAATAATCGCAGAAATGCGTGTGGGTGGATTCTGATGGAGATATGACCCCAGATGCCTGTGGGGGTGCTTAACCGATCACTCGGGAGAGCGCTTGAATGGCATTCAAGAGGTCAGCGGTTCGATCCCGCTTATCTCCACCAAAGAAAACCTTGAAACCACCATGGTTTCAAGGTTTTCTCTTTTTGCGGGCGACGGGGAGGTGCCGGATTCTTTCTGACATATTTCTACCCCCGCAGCTACCCCCGCGCACATCTCTTGACAAATCTCCGTCCCGCGCATATAGTAGGGAACGGATCGTGCCGCGCACGGTACCTGTATTTTCAAAGGAGAAGTTTTTGAAACGTAACAAATCTCGACTGGAGAGTGTGGCCTGACCGGGAGGTTGGCAAATCACTTTCCGCCATTCCTCCCGAACCGGATCACAGCGATCTTCAGGAGGAACAGAACATGAACCGCGAAAACAAGCGCAAGCAATACGAAAAAGGTTACTACAAGACACATCCCTGTCAGGACAGCTTCACCTGCAAGGTCTGCGGCCGATTGATGACGCCGGAGCACGCGGGCTCGGAGCACCGGAACCACTGCAGCAACTGCCTGTGCAGCCTGCATGTGGATATCGAGCCGGGCGACCGCGCCGCCGACTGCGGCAGGATCATGGAGCCGGTGGCGGTGTGGGTGCGCAAGGGCGGCGAGTGGGCCATCATCCACCGCTGCCGCCGCTGCGGCGCCCTCAGCTCCAACCGGTCGGCGGCGGACGATAACCCCATGAAGCTGATGAGCATCGCCCTGCGGCCCCTGTGTGAGCCGCCGTTCCCGCTGGAACGGATCCAGGAAATGACAGACCTGATGGGCGGCGACGGCAAACTGCCGCCTGATACCTCACATCGTATGTAAAAGCGCAGCACAGAAGCCCTCCGTATGCTTTGCCATACGGAGGGCTTCTGTGTCATATGCGAAAGAAAGATCAGACCTTCAGTTTGTCGTTTTTGACTTCTTTCAGGCTGGCCAGCACCATGCCCGTCAGAGCGAACAGCGCGATGACGTTGGGCAGGACGATGAGGTTGTTGAACATGTCGGTCAGCTCCCAGACGAAGTCGCTGCCGGAGACAGTGCCCAGGAAGATGAACACCAGCGCGATGACGGTGTAGATGACGCTGCACAGCTTGCCGTTCTTACGGCCGAACAGGTAGTTGGCGTTGATCTTGCCGAACAGGTTCCAGCTGAGGATGGTGGAGAAGGCGAAGAACAGCAGGCAGATGGCCACGAACTTGGCGCCTAGGCTGGCGCCGAACACGGAGCCGAAGGCGGTCTGGGCCAGATTGGTCTTGCCGATGCCGTCGGGGATGATACCAGCAGTCAGAGGGCCGTCCTTGGTGTACAGGGTGCAGATGATGACCAGTGCGTTGAGGGTCAGCACCACGAAGGTGTCGATGAACACACCGATCATGGCCACCACGCCCTGATCGTGGGCGTGGGCCACATTGGCCTGGGCGTGGGCGTGGGGCGTGGAGCCCATACCGGCCTCATTGGAGAACAGGCCGCGCTTGGCACCCTGGCTGATGGCGGTCTTGATGGCGTAGCCGAAGCTGCCGCCGATGATGGCCTGAGGCTGGAACGCATACTTGAAGATCATGCCGAAGGTGGCGGGGACGTACTGGATGCGGGCGATGAGGATCGTCAGGCCGCCCAGCAGGAAGATACCGGCCATGATGGGGACCAGCTTCTCCGTCACAGCGGCCAGGCGCTGCACACCGCCCAGGAAGATAACGGCGCAGATGACCACCAGAACGATGCCCATGACCCAGGAGGGGATGCCGAAGGCCGTCTGCATGGTAGAGCCGATGGAGTTGGACTGCACCATGCAGCCCATGAAGCCCAATGCCAGAATGATGGACACGGCAAAGAAGCCCGCCAGGAACTTGCCGAAACCGCCCTTGAACGCCGTGGTGATGTAGTACACAGGGCCGCCCTTGATGTTGCCGTCCGGATCCACGATGCGGGTCTTTTGTGCCAGCGTGGCCTCCGCATAGACGGTGGCCATGCCGAAGAAGGCGATGATCCACATCCAGAAGATGGCGCCGGGACCGCCGGTGAGGATAGCGCCGGAGGCACCCACGATATTGCCGGTGCCCACCTGGGCGGCAATGGCGGTGGCCAGCGCCTGGAAGGAGGTCATACCGCTTTTTTGTGCGCCGCCGCGGAGGTTCATCTCACCGAAAAATTTCTTCATGCCCTCGCCGAAGCAGCGGACCTGCACGAAGCGGGTGCGGATGGAGTACCACAGGCCGACGCCTACCAGCAGGAAAATGAGGATGTAGTTGCTGAGATACTCGTTGATCTTGGAAACGATAGGGAACAGGGTGGATTCGATCATGGTTTCTTTCTCCTTACATAAAAATGAGAGCCGCTGCAAAACAGCGACTCTGGAGAAGTCAGGGGGCAAGCAAAACTACTTGTCAGCTCCGTCCTTTTGCCTGAGAGATTCAGCGCGGTAAGCGCCTTGCACCTTCGGCACCCAACTCAATGGGATTCTCCAGAGTACCCTCCGCGTCCGGTCTGAACATTCCGGACGACTCATCGGGTGTATCAAATTGATGGACGTATGTTACCACAGAACGGACAGCTTGGCAACCCCCAATTTTGCTTTTTTCGCAAAAAAATGCGTGCCGGGCCGAAAGAAGGCCGGCGGCATGGTTTTTCAAACACATTGCTTGTCAAGCGGCGGTGCTTGTGGTATGATGAACAAAAACCGAGAGAGAGGGACGCGGCTATGGAAACCAGCTTCAAAACATGCATGTTCGGGGGATTTGACCGGGAGGATGTGATCTCCTTCATTCAGAAAACAGCGGAGGAGAACCAGACCCGGCTGGACACGCTGACAGCGGAAAACCAGCAGCTGCTGTCGGAGAAGCAGGCCGCGGAGCAGCAGAACCGGGAGCTGTCTGACCGTCTGGCGGAGCTGGAGAAGCGGCTGGACGATGAGTCTGCCCTGCGTTACCGGGTGCGGGAACTGTCGGAAAAGCTGGAGGCCGTGCAGCGGGAAAACGAGTCCCTGCGGGAGCCGGCGGCCCAGTACCAGTCCCTGAAGGAGCATATCGCGGACATTGAGATCAGCGCCCACCGCCGCACGGAGGAGTTCCGCGGCAAGGCCATCGCGGAGCTGACACAGCTCATCGGACAGCAGCGTCAGTGGTGCGCCGAGCAGCGCGGTGTGTACCAGCGCATGGCGGAGGATGTCCTGCAGGAGCTGCGGCGCGCCGAGCGCCATGTGGAGGAGTGCGACCTTGAGAGCTTCGACCAGATGGAGGAGTCCCTCCGCCGGCTGGAGGACGCCATCAACGGCGCGGAATAAAAATACGAAGCAGAGTGAGACAGCCCCGCGGCATGCGCTGCGGGGCTGTCTTTTATGGGGAAAATACTTACAGCAGCATGACGCCGGCCTTGGCGCAGCCGTCCACGGTGTCCTTGTCCCACAGGCTGGCCTGCACCTCGCCGATGTGGCAGGTGCCGATCATCAGCATGCACAGACGGCTCTGGCCGATACCGCCGCCGATGGTCAGGGGCAGCTGGCCGCTGAGCAGCATCTTGTGGAAGGGCAGCTCCCGGCGGTCATCGCAGCCGCGCTTGCGCAGCTGATAGTCCATGGAGGCCTCGTCCACGCGGATGCCCATGGAGGAGATCTCGAAGGCGCTGTCCAGTACGGGGTCATACATCAGGATGTCACCGTTCAGGGACCAGTCATCGTAGTCGGGGGCACGACCGTCGTGGGGCTTGCCGCTGCGCTTCAGGTCGTCGCCGATCTGCATGAGGAACACGGTGTGGTGCTCGCGGCAGATGGCGTTCTCCCGCTCCTTGGGGTTGAAGTCGGGCCAGCGGTCCTCCAGCTCCTGAGTGGTGGCGAAGTACACCTCCCGGTCCAGCACGGTGTGCAGGCTGGGAAAGGCGATCTGCAGGGCGTCGTTGGTCTCCACCACGGCGCCCACGATGGCGCGGACGGTCTGGCGTAGGTACTGCTCGTTGCGGTCCTGCCGCTCGATGACCTTCTCCCAGTCCCACTGGTCCACATAGACGGAGTGGAGGTTGTCCACTTCCTCGTCGCGGCGGATGGCGTTCATGTCGGTGAACAGGCCCTTGCCGGGCTTGAAGTCGTAGCGCTTCAGCGCCAGACGCTTCCACTTGGCCAGGGAGTGCACCACCTGACCGGTAGCGCCCACGTCGGGGATGTCAAAGGAGACAGGGCGTTCCACGCCGTTGAGGTTGTCGTTCAGACCGGAATTCTCCTCCACGAACAGGGGAGCAGAGACACGGCGCAGATTCAGCGCCTGCCCCAGATTCACCTGAAAATTGCTCTTGATGAACTCGATGGCCCGCTGCATCTCGTAGGTGGACAGCGGCGTCTTGTAGCCGGCAGGGATCGTCAATTTGCTCATGCGTGAAACACCTCTCTTAATAAAAAATATGTTGCCATTATAGGCGAGGAGGCCGCGGATTGCAAGTAAAAAATACGCAAAAATATGCGGTGGCTGTCCCGATTATTTTGTATAAAAATGTCCCCCGGCACAGCCGGGGGACATTTTTATACAATTTGTCCGCGAACCGCTTACTTGAAGGACTCGATCATGGCTTTGAAGGCGGGCAGGCTGCGGCGGATCATGTCATTGGACACGCAGTAGCTCAGGCGGAAGTAGCCGGGGCAGCCGAAGCCGTCGGCGGGGACCACCAGCAGGTTGTGGCCCAGCTTGGCCTTCTCGGAGAACTCGTTGGCGTCGCCGTTGGGAGCCTTGACGAACAGGTAGAAGGCGCCGTCGGGCTTGGCGCACTCATAGCCCATCTCGCGCAGGCTGTTGTACAGCAGGTTGCGGTTCTCATCGTAAGCCACCAGGTCGGGACGCTCCTCGGCGCACAGCTCGATGACCTTCTGCATCAGCGTGGGGGGGCAGACGTGGCCCATGATGCGGGCGGCGCCGGCAATGGCGGCGTACACCGCGTGGCTGTCCTCAGCGAAGCTGGGAACGTACACATAGCCGATACGCTCACCGGGCAGGGACAGGGACTTGGAGTAGGAGTAGCAGACGATGGTGTTCTTGTACAGGCAGGGGATGAAGGGGACCTTCACGCCGCCGTACACCAGCTCACGGTAGGGCTCGTCGGCGATGATGTAGATGGGATGGCCGTACTCCTTGCTCTTGCGCTCCAGCAGAGCGGCCAGACCCTTCAGCGTCTCCTCGGTGTAGACCACGCCGGAGGGATTGTTGGGGGAGTTGATGATGATGGCCTGGGTGTGGGCGGTGATGCGCTCCTCCACGGCGTCCAGATGGATCTGGAAGGCCTTGGTATCGGCGGGGACCACCACCAGCTTGCCGCCGTTGGCGTTGACGAAGGGGCGGTACTCGGGGAAGAAGGGAGCCACAGCCATGATCTCGGAATCGCTGTCCACGATGAGGGCCTTGATGATGGAGATCAGCGCGGGAGCGGCGCCGCAGGTGAAGAACAGCTCGCTGGCCTTGACATCCAGACCGAAGCGGGCGGCCAGGTCCTTGGCCACAGCGGCGCGGGCCTCCTCAAAACCGGGGGCCATGGAGTAGCCGTGCAGCTTGATGGAGTCTGTCTCGTCCACGATCTTGTGGATGGACTCGTTCACCTTCTTGGGGGCGGGGATGCTGGGATTGCCCAGGGAATAGTCGTAGACCTTGTCGGCGCCCACCTTGGCGGCCTGCTCCAGACCGTAGGCGAACAGCTGGCGGATGACGGAGGGAGCGGTGCCCAGATTGTAGAATTCCTGATTGACCATGATATAATCTCCTCTTTTTTGTTGTTGATGCACACAGGCGCAGATACACAAAACCCTGCTTTTATGATATCACGTCCACCGTAATTGTCAAGCAATTATCAATGTGACGCCGCATTTTTAGCAAAAACGTAATCTGACGAAACAAATCCTTGTGCAAAGCGCTGTCAGGACAGGTCCATACGGGCGGCGAGGACGCTGCCCAGTGCGATGGAGGCCAGCTTTGAGTAAGCGCTGTCGGCGCGGCTGACCAGCACGATAGGCACCTTGGCGCCCAGGATGATGCCGGCGTTCTTGGCGTTGCCGAACAGATTGGCGGCCTTGCCGATGCCGTTGCCCACCTCGTAATTGGGGACCAGCAGGATGTCGGCCTTGCCGGCGCCGGGAGCGGTGTAGTGCTTGTGGTGGCAGGCCTCCTCGCTGACAGCCAGATCCAGCGCCACAGGGCCGCAGACATCCATATTGTACTTGGCCCAGCGGTCGGTCATGTGGGCCAGCGCGTCGGCATCCACGGTGGACTGCACCTTGGGGTTCACCTGCTCCGCACCGCAGACGCAGGAGGCGTTGATGTGCTCATAGCCCAGTGCCTGCAGCACCATGGCGGCGTTTTCCAGGATCTCGGCCTTCTTGTCCAGATCGGGGAAGGTGTTGACGCCGCCGTCGGTGAGCACCAGCATCCGGCCCAGCGCGGGGATCTCGTACAGCATGCAGTGGGTGGTCAGGTGGGAGGTGCGCAGACCCTGCTCCTTATTGAACACGGCGCGCATCAGGTCGGCGGTGCCCAGAATGCCCTTCATCAAGAAATTGGCCTTCCCCTGGGCGCACAGGGCCACGGCCTTGGCGGCGCAGTCCTGATCGGTGTCGCCGGCGATGATCTCATAGGCGGCGGGATCCTCGCCCAGACCGGACAGCATGGACTGGATATCGTCCACATGGCCCACCAGAATGGGGGTGGCGATGCCCTCTCTGCGGGCCTCGACCACAGCCTCGATCACCGGCTGGTAATGAGCGGCGCCCACGGCAATGACGCCGGTTTTGCCGCCGCGGGCGGCGGAAATGATGCCATCAATGGTGTTTATCATGTGTTTTCCTCCTGCAAGTGATAGTTTCTTTTGCCATTTAAAGCAATTCAGCACAAATCCGGGGTGTTTTCTGGGATAATTATACAACACATTGCCCATAGCGTCAATGAAAACCGAATGATTCAGCAAAAGAAATTCCGGCGGGGGTTGACGAAATCCGCCGCAGCGCATACACTAAGACGGTGTGTATTATCAATAAGGAGCAGAGATATGAAAGAGATCAAAACGTGGTCGCTGGCGTTTACCTATGTGGGATGCTTTCTGGGGGCGGGCTTCATCTCCGGGCAGGAGCTGTGGCAGTTTTTCGGCAGCTTCGGCAACTGGGGCTATGTGGGGTTCGCGGCAGCGGCGGTGCTGTTCACCGTCATCGGCATCCTGTTCGTGCGGCTGACCCAGATGACCCAGTGCGCCGACATGGACCGGCTGCTGGTGCCATGGGACATCAAATGGCTGCGGGGCGCCTCCGGCGCCATCGGCGCGGTGTTCCTGTTTTTCGTGGTGGTGTCCATGTCCGCCGGTGTCGGCGCCATGCTGACCCAGCTGTTCCGCGTGCCCACATGGCTGGGCAGCATCGTGTTCATGGCAGCGGTATTTCTGGTGACGCTGCTGGGCGTGACAGGTATGGTCAACGCCTTCTCCGCGTTGATCCCCGTGCTCATCGCCGCCACGGTGGCCTTTGCGGTGGGAGCCTATACCACCTTCGGTACGGCGGGCATCCTCCGGCTGGATAACGTGAATACCAACCCGCTGATGCCCAACTGGGTCATCGCGGCGCTGACCTTCGTTTCCTATAATATTCTGGGCGGCATCGGCATCATGTCCCCCGTGGGGCAGTACGTCCGGAAAAAGAAGCATGTCTACGCGGGCATTGCCCTGTCCGGTCTGATGCTGCTGGCGGTGGCGGGCAGTATCCTCACCAGCCTGGCCACCTACCCGGAGGCGGTGGCGGCGGAGCTGCCCATGGTGGCGCTGGCCAGCCGGCTCAACGGCACGCTGGGCACGGTGTACGGTCTGATGCTGCTGGTGGCCATGTTCTGCAATGCACTGGCCAGTCTGGTGGGCCTTATCTCCTATCTGGAGCAGAAGGCCCGGTTCGTGCGGAAAAAGAAAAAGCCGGTGCTGGCGGGCCTGTGCCTGCTGGCGTGGGCGGCCAGCCTGCTGGGCTTCGGCGAGATCATCGCCGTGGTGTATCCGGTGTTCGGTTATCTGAGCATCGTGTTTGTGGTGTGCGTGGTCATCCACTTTGTGCAGGCGCGGAAAAAGGAAAAGACGGAGACAACGTAATAAAACATGAAAATAGGACCCGGAGCAGCAGCTCCGGGTCCTATTTTTGCAACATATGTAACGTAAAAGCGCTTTACACGCTGAACAGGATGTCAGCGTAGGTGGGATACGGCCACGCCTGGGCGTCCACCAGCGATTCCAGCTGGCTGATGAGTTCGCCGGCCTTCTGGGTGCGTGCGGCCACCTCGTCGCGGTAGTACCGGGCGGCGTCGATACCGCTGTCGGCGGCGGGCGCCTTCTCCAGCGCCTGAGCGAGGTCCTGGCAGACATCCAGCAGCAGCCCGCCCTGAAGGCTCAGCCGCCGGATCATGTGATCCTCAATGCGGCAGAAGCCGGCCAGATCGGCCTCCTGCTTGTGGGCCATGCCCTTGGCCAGATCGCCGGTATAGCGGGCCACAGCGGGGAGGACACGGCGCTGTGCCATGTCCAGCAGGGTGTTGGCCTCAATGGCGGACACCTTGCAGTAGTTCTCCAGATGGATCTCATAGCGGGCCCGCATTTCCGTCTCCGTCAGAACGGCGTGCTTCGTGAACAGGTCCACGTTCTTCTTGTCGATGTAGGCGGGCATGCAGTCCACGGTATCCCGCAGATTGGCAAGGCCCCGGCGGGCGGCCTCCGCCACCCATGCGTCGTCGTAGCCGTTGCCGTTGAAGATGATGCGCTGGTGGGCGGTGAACGTCTCCTGCAGCAGCTCCTGCAGGGCGGACTGGAAGTCCTGTGCCTTTTCCAGCCGGTCGGCGAACTGCCCCAGCTCCTCGGCCATGATGGTGTTGAGCACCACATTGGGGCTGGCGATGGACTGGGAGGAGCCCAGCATGCGGAATTCGAACTTGTTGCCGGTAAAGGCCAGGGGGGAGGTACGGTTGCGGTCGGTGGTGTCCTGCGGGATATCCGGCATGGCGTCCACACCGATGCGCAGCTTCTTCTTAGTGATGTCCACATACTCCGTGCCCTGCACGATGGAATCCAGAATGGCTGTCAGCTCGTCGCCCAGAAAAACGGAAATAATGGCGGGAGGCGCCTCGTTGCCGCCCAGACGGTGGTCATTGCCGGGATAGGACACGCAGCAGCGCAGCATCTCCTGATACTCGTCCACGCCCTTGATGAACGCCGCCAGGAACAGCAGGAACTGGGCGTTCTGGCTGGGGGTGCCGCCGGGCTTCAGCAGGTTCTCACCGGTGTCGGTCTGCAGCGACCAGTTGTCGTGCTTGCCGGAGCCGTTGATGCCGGCAAAGGGCTTCTCGTGGAGCAGGCACACCAGCCCGTGGCGGGCGGCCACCTTTTTCAGCAGCTCCATGGTCAGCTGGTTCTTGTCGCAGGCGGTGTTGGCGTCGGAGTAGATGGGCGCGATCTCATGCTGGGCGGGAGCCACCTCGTTGTGCTCCGTCTTGGCCAGCACGCCCAGCTTCCACAGCTCCTCGTCCAGCTCCCGCATGAACGCGGCCACCCGCGGCTTGATGGCGCCGTAGTAGTGGTCGTCCAGCTCCTGCCCCTTGGGGGGCTTGGCGCCGAACAGCGTGCGGCCGGTGTAGATCAGGTCGTGCCGCTTGTCGTACATGGCCCTGTCGATGAGGAAGTACTCCTGCTCCGGCCCCACGGAGGAGGTCACACGCTTGACATCGTCGTGACCGAACAGCTTCAGGATGCGCAGCGCCTGTTTGTTCAGCGCCTCCATGCTCCGCAGCAGCGGCGTCTTTTTGTCCAGCGCCTCGCCGCCGTAGGAGCAGAAGGCCGTGGGGATGCAGAGGGTCCTGCCCTTGATAAAGGCGTAGCTGGTGGGGTCCCAAGCCGTGTAGCCCCGGGCCTCGAAGGTGGCGCGCAGGCCGCCGGAAGGGAACGAGGATGCGTCCGGTTCGCCCTTGATCAGCTCCTTGCCGGAGAACTCCATCAGCACCCGGCCGTCGGGGGCGGGGGTGATGAAGCTGTCGTGCTTTTCGGCGGTGATGCCGGTCATCGGCTGGAACCAGTGGGTAAAGTGGGTGGCGCCGTTTTCGACTGCCCAGTCCTTCATGGCCGCGGCGACGGCATTGGCCACGGAGGGGTCGAGCTTTGCCCCCTTCTGGATGGTTTGCTTCAGGGAACGATATACATCTGCGGGCAGACGGGCCTTCATGACGCGGCTGTCAAAAACCAGGCTTCCGAAGTATTCCGGTACAGTCAACATGGTCGTACTTCCTTTCAGAAAAAGTAAAAAAAGAGACACCTGCGCCGCAGAGGACTCACCCTCCGAGACGCCAGTGTCTCTCAATGTGGCCGAATATACACCCAAACATTTCAAAAGTCAACCACAAAAACGCAAAAGCGCTGTTTTTTGCACAATCTGCCAGAATGTTGGGAAACGCGCAAAAGCATTTTTTGCAATCTGCCGCATTGAAAGTTTCACGATAGCGGTGTATACTAGAACTGAACGACGGTGTTCTGCAAGTACAGCGGTGCTGTGCCTGCATGACACCGCCGTTTTTTATGTTATGTAGGGAGCTGATGATATGGACAAGCTGGAGGGCCAGGTCCGCATCCCGTCGGGCTGCGCGATCTCCGCCGTTATTTCAAGGGACGGGCACCGGATGACCGGTGAAAAGATCATCGAGAGCATGCGTCCCATGCACGACCGCTCCAACGGTCTGGGCGGCGGCTTCGCGGCCTACGGCATTTACCCCGAATACAAGGACTTCTTCGCCCTGCACATGTTTCTGGAGGACCGTACCGCCCGGAAGAACTGCGAGGCCCTTCTGCGGGAGACCATGGAGATCGTCCATCTGGAGCGCATCCCCATCCGGACGACGCCCGCCATCACCGACGAGCCGCTGATCTGGCGCTTTTTCGTGACGCCGCTGCGCAGTGTGCTGGCGTCCATGCAGATCGACGAGGAGGAGTGCGTGACCCGCACGGTCATGGCCATCAACACGCGGATGAAGGGCGCGTATGTGTTCTCCAGCGGCAAGAACATGGGCGTTTTCAAGGCCGTCGGCTATCCGGAGGATGTGGGGTACTTCTATCGCCTGGAGGAGTATGAGGCGTACAGCTGGACGGCTCACGGCCGCTATCCCACCAATACCCCCGGCTGGTGGGGCGGCGCGCACCCCTTTGCCCTGCTGAACTACTCCGTCGTCCACAACGGTGAGATCTCCTCCTACGACGCCAACCGGCGCTTCATGGAGATGTTCGGATACAAGTGCACCCTCCAGACGGACACGGAGGTCATCACCTATATCGCCGACTACCTGCTGCGGCGGCAGAAGCTCTCGCTGGAGGAGATGGCAGCCGTCATCGCGGCGCCGTTCTGGTCCACCATCGACCGGAAGCCGCCCCAGGAGCAGAAGAAGCTGCTGTATCTGCGCAAGGTCTTCTCCAGCCTGCTGATCACAGGCCCGTTCTCCATCGTGCTGGGCTTCGAGGGCGGGCTTATGGCGCTGAACGACCGGCTGAAGCTCCGGAGCATGGTGGTGGGCGAAAAAGACGACCGGGTGTACATCGCCAGCGAGGAGGCGGCCATCCGCGCCATGGAACCGGACGCGGAGAACATCTACGCGCCGGCTGGCGGTGAGCCGGTGATCGTGCGCGTGAAGGAGGGGAAATTCTGATGGGAGTCGGCTACATTTATCCGCAGTTCGAGGTGGTCCGCGACAGCGGCAGATGCACGAACTGCCGTATCTGCGAAAGCCAGTGCGCCTGCGGTGTGCACGCCTTCGACAGCAGAACGGGCCGCATGACTTGCGACGACAGCAAATGCGTGGACTGCCAGCGCTGCGTGTGCTTCTGTCCCACCCACGCGCTGAAGATCCGGAAAAGCGACTGCGCCTTCCGGGAGAACGCCAACTGGGACGAGGACACCATCAAGGAGATCTATAAGCAGGCGGACAGCGGCGGTGTCCTGCTGTCGTCCATGGGCAATCCCAAGCGCCTTCCTGTGTACTGGGACAGGATCCTGATCAACGCCTCGCAGGTGACGAACCCGCCGGTGGACCCCCTGCGCGAGCCCATGGAGACCCGTGTGTTCCTGGGGAAAAAGCCGGACACGCTCCGTCGGGATGAAAGCGGACGGCTGGACTGCCGGCTGCCGCCGCAGATCGAGCTTTCCATGCCGGTGATGTTTTCCGCCATGAGCTACGGCTCCATCAGCTACAACGCCCACGTCTGCCTGGCGCGGGCGGCACGGGAGCTGGGCATCTGCTACAACACCGGCGAGGGCGGACTGCACGAGGATCTCTACGCCTACGGGGAAAACACCATCGTACAGGTGGCCTCCGGGCGGTTCGGCGTACACAAGCAGTATCTGGAGGCCGGCGCCGCCATTGAGATCAAGATGGGACAGGGCGCAAAGCCGGGCATCGGCGGCCACCTGCCCGGCGCCAAGATCGTGGGAGACGTGTCCCGCACCCGAATGGTGCCGGAGGGGGCGGACGCCATCTCCCCCGCCCCGCACCACGATATCTATTCCATCGAGGACCTCCGGCAGCTGGTGTACTCCCTGAAGGAGGCCACGGAATACCGGAAGCCCGTGATCGTCAAGGTGGCGGCGGTACACAACATTGCCGCCATCGCCAGCGGCATCGCCCGGAGCGGCGCGGACATCATCGCCATCGACGGTTTCCGCGGCGGGACAGGCGCGGCGCCCCCCCGCATCCGCGACACCGTGGGCATCCCCATCGAGCTGGCGCTGGCCGCTGTGGACCAGCGTCTGCGGGACGAGGGCATCCGGAACCGCGTCTCGCTGGTGGTCAGCGGCAGCATCCGCTCCTCGGCGGACGTGGTCAAGGCCGTTGCGCTGGGCGCGGACGCCTGCTATATCGGCACGGCGGCCCTGCTGGCCCTGGGCTGCCACCTCTGCCGTACCTGTCAGACCGGCCGGTGCAGCTGGGGCATCGCCACACAGGACCCGGCGCTGGTCCGGCGGCTGGACATCGAGGCCGGGAGTCGGCGGCTGGTGAACCTGCTGACGGCGTGGAAGCACGAGATCAAGGAGATGATGGGCGGCATGGGCATCAACTCCATCGAGGCGCTGAAGGGCAACCGCCTGATGCTCCGGGGCATCGGCATGACCGACCGGGAGCTTGCCATACTGGGAATTTCCCATGCCGGTGAATAATTTCATGTACAGAACATGCGGAGGTGTGCTATAATGACCCATATTGATGCGTCGCAAATGGACTACCGGCAGCTGAACGCGGCCATACGGGGCTGCACCGGGGATATCACGGTGACGGGCTGTCTCGGACAGCGGTTCATCGGCGCGGGGCTGGGGCAGGAACGCCTTACCATCACGGGAACGCCCGGCAACGCGCTGGGCGCCTATCTGGACGGCGCCTGCATCGAGGTGCGCGGCGACGCGCAGGACGCCGTGGGTGATACCATGAACGCAGGGCGCATCGTTGTCCACGGCAGCATCGGCGACGCCGCAGGCTATGCCATGCGGGGCGGCGAGCTTTATGTCGCGGGCAACGCCGGCTACCGCGCCGGCATCCACATGAAGGCCTACGGCGACAAGCTGCCCGTTATGGTCATCGGCGGCCGGGCCGGCAGCTTTCTGGGCGAGTATCAGGCCGGCGGCATCATCATCGTGCTGGGGCTGACGGAGCGCAGCCGCCCCATCGTCAGCAACTTCCCCTGCACCGGCATGCACGGCGGAAAGCTGTTCCTCCGCTCCGACTGCCGGGACATCCTGTTCCCCAGTCAGGTGGTGGTCCGCCCCGCGGACGAGGCGGACCTGCGGGAGATCGAGGGGTACCTGCATACGTTCTGCCGGCTGTTCGGCGGGCGCTGCCGGGAGCTTCTGCACCACCCGTTCACCGTTGTCACGCCCAACAGCAGCGATCCCTACCGGCAGCTGTATGTCACAAATTGAATGAAAGAGGTGGAACCGTGAAGTATACGCGGGAAGAGGTCATGGAGTTCGTGCAGCAGGAGGATGTCCGGTTCATCCGCCTGGCCTTCTGCAACGTCTACGGAAAGCAGCACAATGTGGCCATTATGCCCAGTGAGCTGCGTCGCGCTTTTGAATACGGCATCGCCATCGACGCCTCCGCCATCGAGGGCTTCGGCGGTGAGACACGCTCCGACCTGCTGCTGCGGCCGGACCCGTCCACGCTGGTACAGCTGCCGTGGCGGCCCGAGCAGGGCAAGGTGGTGCGGATGTTCTGCGATATTTTCCATCCCGATGGCCGCGCCTTCGAGCGGGACACCCGCAGCATCCTGAAAAAGGCGGTGGCCGATGCGGACGCCAGAGGCTACCACTTTGCCTTCGGCGCCGAAATGGAATTCTATCTGTTTGAGCTGGACGAGCACGGCAGAGACACCACCATCCCCCACGACGAGGCCGGCTACATGGACATCGCTCCCGACGACAGGGGCGAGCACATCCGCCGGGAGATCTGCCTGATGCTGGAGCAGATGGGCATTCAGCCCGAATGCTCCCACCACGAAAGCGGCCCGGGGCAGAACGAGATCGACTTTCGCTATTCCGACCCGCTGACGGCGGCGGACAATGCCGTCACGTTCCGCACGGTGGTCCGCACGGTGGCGGCGCAGAACGGCCTGTGCGCCAGCTTCTCCCCGAAGCCGCTGCCGGACTGGGACGGCAGCGGCATGCACATCAACATCTCCGCCAAGGGCCGCGGACAGGCGGATATGCCCGCCGGCATCATCGCCGGTGTCCTTGATAAGGCTGCGGAGATCACCCTGTTCCTCAACCCCTGCGAGGAATCCTACCGCCGGCTGGGCCATGACAAGGCGCCGCGCTATGTGACCTGGTCGGAGGAGAACCGCTCCCAGCTTATCCGCATCCCCGCCGCCATCGGTGAAAACCGCCGGGCGGAGCTGCGCTCGGCAGACGCCACCGCCAACCCCTATCTGGCCTATGCCCTGCTGATCTACGCCGGGCTGCACGGGCTTGAAAACGGCCTGACCCTCCCCCCTGCATCGGATATCAACCTCTACACCGCGCCCGCCGAAACGCTGAAGTCCCTGCGGACGCTCCCCGGCTCTCTGGCCGAGGCCGCCACGCTGGCCGACGCCAGCGCGTTCGTAAGGGCGCACCTCCCGGCATCGGTGATCCGCGCCTACACGCGCCTGTAAGCCGCCTGACAGCGGTATCACACAGGAAGGAGGGAGTTTGTGGTTTTTCAGGAAAGAACATACAGCGTGCTGATCGTCACCGCCTCGGACAGCTTCACCAACAGCGTCATGCCACTGCTCCCTGTGACGGACTACTGGCCGGTGTCCACGGTGCGCAGCGTGGGGGAAGCCCGGCGAAGGCTGACGGATACGGAATTTGACATCGTGCTCATCAACACCCCGCTGCCGGACGATTTCGGGATGGGGCTGGCCATCGACATCTGCAGCACCAGCGGGGCCGGTGTCCTGCTGCTGGTGAAAAGCGATCAGTACAACGACGTATATGCCAAGGTGGTAAGTTACGGCGTCATCACGCTGTCCAAGCCGACGAACCGGCAGATGGTGGCCCAGAACCTGCGCATCCTCTGCGCCACGCGGGAACGGATGCGGCAGATGCAGGCGAAGCAGGCCACGGTGGAGGAAAAGATCAAGGAGATACGCCTCGTCAACCGCGCGAAGTGGCTGCTGATCGAGTGCCTGCGCATGACGGAGCCGGAGGCGCACCGCTACATAGAAAAGCAGGCCATGGATCTGCGCATCTCCAAGCGGGAGGCGGCGGAGAACATCATCCGGACATACCAATAGAAAAGAGCGCTTGAAGCGCGCCGCGATCCCCCGGCCCGCACCTGCATTGCAGATCCGCGCGCCTTATGCCTCCTGGTACAAGAAAACAGCACCTCCACCGATGGTGGAGGTGCTGTTTTTGGCGCAGCGGGAGGGATTCGAACCCTCGTGCGGTTGCCCGCAAACTGATTTCGAGTCTTTTATGCAACTGTGACGGGGGTGTCCGTTTTGGGGTCGTTTCTGTAAGCCCCGTACCCGCCGAAAGCCGCTTGAAATCAGGCTTTTTCGCTCGGAAAGCCTTGTGGGACAGACTTTTTTGAAAGTGGGTTCAAATCGGCATTTTTCCCGATTTTGGAGAGAAATGCGGGAAGATAGGAGAGAAAAAACGGGAGACGGCCATACACCGCAGAATAGAGCTTCCAACCGACGATAATCTATTTTTGAGGTGTTACAAATGGATGTATTTCCCGTTAACTGGGACAGTGTTCCCGAGGTGATGAACAAGGAGCAATTTTTCCGCATCTGCCACATCAGCAAGTCCACGGCGCTGCACCTGCTCAAAAGCGGCAAGGTGCCCTGCGAGTGGTCGGGTAAGAAAACCCGGTGCTATAAAATCCGAAAAGAGGATGTGAAAGCATACTTGGAGGAGCGGGCGATTTTCCCTGAACTCTACTCTGCGCCGAAGGGATGGTACGGCACCCACTATGTGGCGAGGTTCTCTAAGGAACTGCCGGAGGACACGCTGCGGCAGATGCACGGCTACTATGAAAAGCTGCTGCGCAAATACCCGGATGTGGTCACGGTAAAGGATGTGGTGGCCCTGACCGGCTACACCCTGACCACCGTCCACAACTGGTGCAGCCGGGGGTCGCTGAAAGCCTTTCAAAAGGGACTGAAGTTCTGTATCCCGAAAATCTTTCTTGTGGATTTCTTCTGCTCCCTGACCTTCCGCTCTATTACCCGTAAAAGCCTCTGGCATATCCAGACGCTGAACGAGTTCAGCAGGAAGATGAGGCATAGAAAATAGAACTTAACATATTTCTGCATCTCCTTTGTGTTTGATAGCCACAAAGGAGATGATTTTTAATAAAATACTTGCATTGCTTTCGTGATTTAGGTATAATGAATATGCTTAAGGGCGTAATACATTAAATTTGAAACATTGTATCTTAGTGTTTATTCCTGTTTATGAAAGTGAACCCGAGTAAACAAACGGAAACAAAGAATTAAATTTAATGATATATGTCTGGCATTGTCTTTCCTATTCTCACAGGGAAAGTGTTTTTGTCAGGCTATTATTATGCCTTTTGGTAAAATACATTACCGAAAGGATTTTTTATTATGAAAAAAGAATTAGTATGGAAAATGGTGCAGGGACAAATCGGGTATGATTTTAAAAATCTTGATTTGTTGCAGCAAGCTTTCACTCGTCGCTCATATACTGCAGAGAACGGCGGTGAAAACAATGAGGTGCTCGAGTTCATTGGAGACAAAGCACTTGATTTTGTGGTTGTTAAACTGCTTATTCAGAAGTATGGGCATTTAGCAAATGGGGATCCGGTTGACGGAACAAAGCTTTCTGTTTGGGAACAAGAATTCAAACGTAATCAAGAGGGTTACGAAGCGCCGGCAGTAAATAGTTTCGGCTGTGACTATGACGAAGATGACCTATCTAAAATCAAAAGTCGAATGGTGAATAAAAAAGCATTGGCTCGCCGAATGGATGAACTTGGTTTTTCTGAACATCTTATTATGGGGAAGGGCGATATACAGAATAATATCAACCAAGAAGATTCCGTAAAAGAAGATTTGTTTGAAGCTATTATCGGAGCTGTTGCGATCGATTCAGGATGGAATCTGAAGGACTTGCAAAAAGTGGTTGAAGTAATGCTTGTGCCCGAAGACTTTCTAATTAATGATACCGACACCAATTATGTGCGACTTATTCAGGAATGGGAAATGAACGAGAATGGGTGCATTCCTTGGTACAAATACAAAGAAGCTTCTTACTCATCGACTTGGTATTTAAAAGAGGATAACACTATATATCAAAGCTTTCCGTTAGGTTACAACTATTCTAAGCTTAAATATCATTGTTACCTCAAACTGCTTGATTCTCTACCGGTGTTTTGTGGCTTTGGTGTGTCTATCCGTGAGGCAAGAATGGCTGCTTGCAAATTAGCGTATGAGTATTTAGAGAAAAATGATATGCTTCCATCTATCCGTGACGAAATTGAAAATCCTAACCGTGATGATGCAATTAACCAACTTGAAACATTGGCACGAAGAGGTTATTTTTCCATTCCTACTTATGAGTTTAAGGAGACATATGATAACAATGGTAATCCTATTTGGAATTGCGAATGTCGTATAGCGGAAGAAGATTATTACTTCGATGGGACATCCTCATCAAAAAAAGAAGCAAAGAAAGATTCTGCTTTTAGAATGCTTTTTTATGTACTCGGAATGGAGGATGAATAAAAATGGCCAAGTGGTGTTTTAATTATGAGTCCGGCGAATATGAATACATCGAAAAAGATGGCTTCAGTATTGACCGAGGCGAATATGTTTGCAATTGGGATGATAGCCAATATCACCGTGAAGAGGAAGAATGCCGTAATTCTTTATTTGATGGTGAAGATGACGACTGACCCCAGATACTAAAACAATACCAATGTGCGATTTGAAAATTCGCATACTCGCACCTGCTTTTCGATTTTGCTAAGCTGTAATCGAAAGGCAGGTGCATTTTGCATTGCAGACCTGCGGTGGAAATTTTGAGTGGGAGGATCACATATGGAATCGCTATTTGAGCAGCTGGGCGGCACTTACACAAGGCGGGGGGACTATTGCTTGCCGGATGTTTGCTTACCGCCCGAAGAAAAACGACCCATCGGCATTTACGGGCAGCGGCGGCGAGCTTTTCTGAAGGCGCACCACCGGGTGCTGTATTATAACCTGCTGACCGCCGGGACACTGGGCGGCCACCTTGCAGACATCGAGGAGCAGGCCCAGGAACTCTTTCTTCGGTTGGTAGAACAATACGCAGACACCGAGGGCGTGACGGAGGCCTTGAAAGCCGATGATCCGATGGCGTGGGTGCGGAAGATGAACGGCATCCGAAACCGAGCGAACGAGATCATGATGCAGGAAATTGTATACGGGTAACGAGCAAGCGGGGGTCGAGGACCTCCGCTTGTTTTATATGTAGAAAAGAACAATGTTATTATAAAACGACATTGTTCCGAACTTTGTTGACATTGTTCTTTTATTTGGGTATAATGTACTTGTGATTTTATGCGTGGAGGTATCCCCTATGGCTGAAATGATCTCGGTAAGAGAGGCAGCAGTGCGCTGGAATATAACGGAGCGGAGAGTTGCGACGCTCTGCAAGAATGGGAGAATCGCCGGTGCGGAAAAGCAGGGCAATCGTTGGCTGATCCCCGCTGATACGCAGAAGCCAGCGGATCAGCGGCTCAAGACGGGCGCTTTCCGCAAGACGGAGCGCGCGCCGAAGCTGCCCCTGCCCATCGGCGTGTCCAACTACTGCCTTGCATCGTCGGAATACTACTACATCGATAAGACGATGATGATCAAGGACTTTATCGACGAGCGTCCGATGGTGACGCTGTTCACTCGTCCCCGCCGCTTCGGCAAGACGCTGAATATGGATATGCTGCGCACTTATTTTGAAAAGAGCGACAAGGATACCTCTGTTTACTTTCGGGATAAAAAAATCTGGGCCTGCGGCCAGAAGTACCGGGATTATCAGGGCAAGTACCCTGTGATCTTCCTGACCTTCAAGGATGTGAAGTTTGATACTTGGGAGGAGACCTTTGCGGCCATCCGGGATATTTTCGCAAAGGAGACCCGGCGGCACAAGGAGTTGCTGGCCAGCGATAAGTGCGACGAGTACAGCAAAAAGACCTATGCAAAGCTGGCAGACGGCAAAGTCAGCGAGGTTGAGCTGGCGTCGGCGCTGCTGGATCTGTCCGCTATGCTGCACAAGCACTATGCCGTTGCGCCCATTATCATCATCGACGAGTACGACACCCCCATCCAGCAGGGCTATCAGAAGGACTATTACGACAAGGTCATCCGGTTTATGCGAAACCTGTTTTCCGGCGGGTTCAAGGATAATCAGCACCTGTCCTTCGGCTTCCTCACCGGCATTCTGCGGGTGGCCAAGGAGAGCATCTTCAGCGGGATGAACAACCTGTCCATCAACTCCGTGCTGGACAACAAATACAGCGCCTACTTCGGCTTCACCGCCGATGAGGTGATGGAGATGGCGGAATACTACGGTGCTGCCGATAAGTACGACGAAATTTGCCAGTGGTACGACGGCTACCGCTTCGGCAAGACGGAAATTTTCAACCCGTGGTCGGTGGTCAACTACTTCAGCAACGAGTGCGAGCCGAGGCCCTTCTGGGTCTCCACCGGCAGCAACGATATTATCGGGGAAGTGCTTGCCCAGGCGGACGAGGAGATTTATAACCGTCTGACCTCCCTGGTCAACGGCGAGACCTTCACCACCTTCATCGACACCGGCGTGATTTATCCGCAGATCAAGAGCAATCCCTCCACCATTTACAGTTTCCTGCTGGTGACCGGCTATCTGAAGGCGCTGAAAACCACGCCCTCCTTCAGCGGCGATTTTATGTGTGAGGTCTCCCTGCCCAACCGGGAGATTTCTCTGGTGTATAACAAGGAGATTTTGCAGCGGCTGGAGAATCTGATCCCGCCGTCCACGGCGATTTCCGTTCAGGAGGCCATCTTCTCCGGCGATAACGCACGGCTGAAAGCGCAGATCCAAACGCTGCTGACCCAGTCGGTCAGCTCCTTCGATACCGCCGGGGAGAACTTCTACCACGGCTTTATGCTGGGCCTGTGCGCCCTGCTGGGCGGCGCTTTCGTGACCTCCAACCGGGAATCTGGCGACGGGCGCTATGACATTCAGCTGAAGCCCACGAAGAAGGGACTTCCGGGCATCCTGATTGAGCTGAAAGCGGAGAAAAATTGCAGCGACGAAAAGCTGAAAAAGCTGTCCGAAACGGCCTTGCAGCAGATCAACGATAAGAACTACGAAACCGAGCTGACGACAGCCGGGGTCAGGACGATTTATAAATACGGCGTGGCCTTCAGCGGCAAAAAGGTCGAAGTGGCAGTAGGGTGAGGAGAGAGACCAATGGTTAACGAAAAAAGCAGCGCCGTGGGCGTAAATATACAGGAAAAGGCCACAATGATCTGGAATGTGGCGGATGTGCTTCGCGGGCCGTTCAAGCCCCACGAATATGGCCTTGTGATCCTGCCGATGACGGTGGTCAAGCGGTTTCACGACTGCCTGCTGCCCACCCACGATGCGGTGATCGAGCAATATGAAAAGGTTAAGAAGCTGGCGGTCATTGACGGTTTCCTGACCCGCGCTTCCGGCTATCAGTTCTATAACACCAGCCGTTTTACCTTTGAGAGCCTGCTGGCTGACCCGGACAACATTGAAGCGAATTTCCGGGACTATCTGGCCGGGTTCTCCGGCAATGTGCAGGATGTGCTGGCCAAGTTCGATTTTGACAACATCATCCGCCGTATGGTGGAGTGCAACAGCCTGTATCTGGTCATCAAGGAGTTCAACTCCCCCAAAGGCTACCTCGGCCCGGATAAAATCAGCGCCGTGGACTGCGGCTATATCTTTGAGGATCTCGTCAAGCGTTTCTCCGAGTCCTTCGGCGAGGAGGCCGGAGCGCACTTCACCAGCCGGGACATCATCTATCTGATGACCGACCTGCTGCTGTGCGACGCCAAGCTGGATGACGGCAATGTGACCGTGTACGACATGACGATGGGCACCTCGCAGATGCTTTCCTGTATGGAGGAGCGCATCCACGAGCTGAACAGCGATGCGGAGGTGACCTGCTTCGGGCAGGAGTTCAACCCCTCCACCTTCGCCATTGCAAAGGCGGATATGATGATCCGGGGCGGCGATCCCAATAATATGCGGTTCGGTGATACGCTCTCCGACGATCAGTTCCCGGGCTTCACCTTCCGGTACTGCATTTCCAATCCGCCCTTCGGCATCGACTGGAAGCGGGAACAGAAGGCAGTGGAGGCCGAAGCCGCCAAGGGCGAGCTGGGGCGCTTTGCGCCCGGTCTACCGAAAATCAGCGACGGCCAGCAGCTTTTTGTGCTCAACGGCCTGTCCAAGCTGGCGCCGGGCGGCAAAATGGCGATCATTCAGAACGGCTCGCCTCTGTTTGCCGGCGATGCCGGAAGCGGACCCAGCAATATCCGCCAGTATATCTTGGAAAACGATTGGCTGGACGCCATTGTTCAGCTTTCCACCGACCAGTTTATGAACACCGGCATTTCCACCTATATCTGGGTGCTGTGCAAGGACAAGCCCGCCTACCGCTGCGGCAAGGTGCAGCTCATTGACGCGTCCCACTGCTATGAACAGCGCCGCAAAGCCATCGGCACCAAGCGCAACGACATCAGCGACCATTGCCGGGAACTGATCGTGCAGGCCTACGGCGAATACCGGAACAATGCCGCATATGGGGACAAGTCCGGCGTGTACTGTGAGAGCAAGATTTTCTGCAGTGAGGAGTTCGGCTACAACAAAATCGTGGTGGAGCGTCCGCAGCGGGACGAAAACGGCGAGATCGTGATGAAGCGGGGCAAGCCGGTAGCGGACACTGCCCTGCGGGATACCGAAAATGTGCCGCTGGTGCAGGACATTGACGCTTATTTTGCCCGTGAAGTCCTGCCCTACGCCCCGGATGCGTGGATCGACAAGAGCAAGACCAAGGTGGGCTATGAAATTCCGATGACCCGCTATTTCTATGAGTATCAGCCGCCGGAGCCGGTGGACGACATCGTGAAGCGTATTCAAAAACTGGAGCGTGAGATTGCCGACAGCCTGAACGCACTGTTCCATAAGGAGGGCTGACGGCAGATGCGTGAAATGAAAGACAGCGGGATTGAGTGGGTTGGGGCTATACCTGCCGCTTGGGGAGTTCATAGAATAGCGTCTCATTTTCAAGAGATAAAAGAGAAAAACACAGCTAATGCGTACAGTAATGCATTACAATTTAAGATGGGGAAAATTATTGCAAAGCCTCAAAAATGGGACGAAGACGAGACTAACGAGACATATTCTGCGTATACGGTTGTGCACCCCAATACCATTATGATAAACGGACTAAATCTGGAATTTGATTTTGTGACGCAACGAGTTGCTCGAGTTGAATACAATGGAATTATTACTTCTGCATATATTGCGCTGTCCCCTAGAGACGATATAAATGCTGAGTACATTTGCTATTTATTAAAGTCATATGATGCGTGCCGAGCATTTCATAGTATGGGTAGAGGATTGCGAAAAATCTTAAGTTATAGCGAATTAAAGAATAAGCCAATCGTTGTCCCACCACTTGCCGAGCAGGAGCGCATTGCGGCGTTTTTGGATGCGGAGTGCGCCGAGATTGACGCTGTATTGGAAAAGACCCGTGCGTCCATTGAAGAATACAAAAAGCTGAAGCAGGCGGTCATTACGCAGGCAGTCACCAAGGGCATCCGTGGCGACAGGCCGATGAAGGATAGCGGGATTGAATGGATAGGGGCTATACAAAAGGACTGGGGCTCAAACACTATCGCCCAACTTTGTTCACAAGTAAAATGTAAAAATACTAGGTTGCAGGAGAAAAATTTGCTTTCACTAAGCTATGGCAAAGTGAAGCGAAAGAGTATTGATACGGTTGAAGGGCTGTTGCCGGAAAGCTTTGATGGATATAACATTATTGAAAAAGATGATATTGTTTTAAGACTCACAGACCTCCAAAACGACCATACAAGTTTAAGGGTGGGTCTCGCAGAAGAACGAGGGATTATAACCTCAGCGTATTTGACAATAAGAAATCGAAGTAACATGTGCACTAAATACCTGTACTATTATCTGCACTCTTTTGATATTGCAAAAGGCTTTTATGGCATGGGCGCAGGCGTAAGGCAGGGACTAAATTGGGACGGTGTCAAATGGCTAAAAGTTCTTGTGCCATCCGTGTCTGAGCAAGAGCACATTGTCGCCTTTTTGGATGCGGAGAGTGAAAAGTTAGATGCACTAATAGCAAAGAAACAGCAATACCTCACCGAAATTGAAAACTACAAGAAATCCCTGATTTATGAGTATGTGACGGGCAAGAAGGAGGTTGTATAAATGAATCCATTCTACAACATTTGGAACTATGACTATATTCAGCAGCAGGCGCAAATGCAGCACCATTTTTCGCAGGTCAAGCAGGTACAGGACACAGCGAAGGCACTGTCTGATTTTCTGGACGGCTGCGACAAAATCGAGCCTGCTTATCAGCAGCAGGCAACGGCAGAGTTTTGTGCAGTTATCGCTGCGTATTTTAATAAGCACAACAGAGGATAACTTTACATAAGGGGAACGAATTATGATCACCACCGAAAAGCGTTTTGAAGCGGATATAGAATCCTTCTTTCTCTCCCCGGCGGGCGGATATACCAAGGGCGCAGACACCTATGACGCCAAACAGGGGCTCTATGTGAATACCCTGATCGACTTTGTGCAGCGCACCCAGCCCAAGGAGTGGGCACGATTTGAAAACGCCAATCAGGTGGACCCGGTGCGGAAGTTCTGCACGGCGTTCAACACGGCTTGCGAGACGGAGGGACTGCTCTCTGTCCTGCGCCGCGGCTTCAAGCACCGTGGGCTGCGTTTTCGGGTGTGCTATTTTAAGCCGGAGTCTGCCCTGAATCAGGCGGCGGCTGCCCAGTGGGCGGCAAACACCATCGAGTGCTATCGCCAGTGGTACTTCTCCGCCGATACGAAAAAGAGCGTGGATATGGTGCTGGTGCTCAACGGCATCCCGGTGTTCGCCTTTGAACTGAAAAACCAGTACACCGGACAAACGGTGGACGACGCCAAGCGGCAGTGGATGTATGACCGCGACCCGCGGGAGCTTTGCTTCCAGTTCAACAAGCGCATTCTGGCCTATTTCTGCGTGGATCACACCGAGGTGTGGATGACCACAAAGCTCGCCGGAAAGAACACCTATTTCCTGCCCTTTAACCAGGGGTCCAACGGAGCCGGAAACGACGGCGGCAAGGGCAATCCGGCAAACCCAAACGGCTACCCGACGGCGTATCTGTGGGAGAATGTCTTTCAGAAGGACAGTATGATGGACATTGTCCAGAAGTTTATGAACCTGAAGGACGGCAAAACGCTGATTTTTCCGCGCTATCATCAGCTGGATGTGGTGCGCAAGCTGCTGGCCGATGTCAGGCAGAACGGAGCCGGGCATAATTACCTGATCCAGCATAGTGCCGGAAGCGGCAAGTCCAACTCCATTGCGTGGACGGCTTACCGGCTGGCCTCGCTGTTCAATGAGGAGAACAAGCCGGTGTTCTCCAGCGTGGTCGTCGTTACTGACCGCACCGTGCTGGATGCGCAGCTGCAAGAGACCATCTCCGGCTTTGACCACACCCTCGGCGCCATTGAGACCATCGGGGAAGATAAGACCTCCAAGGACCTGCGGGACGCCATCAACGGCGGCGTGCGTATTATCGTCACCACCTTGCAGAAGTTCCCGGTCATCTATCAGGAAGTGGATAAAGTAGTGGGACGGAACTTTGCGATTATCGTAGACGAGGCCCATTCTTCCCAAACCGGCAGCTCGGCTCTGAAACTGAAAGCCGCCCTTGCGGATACCGAGGACGCTCTGCGGGAATACGCCGAGATCGAGGGCAAGGCCGAAGAAGAACTGGACCCGGACGACCGTCTGATGCGGGAAATGACCGTTCAGGGGCGGCATAAGAATCTGTCCTTCTTTGCCTTTACCGCAACGCCCAAGGACAAGACGCTGGAATTGTTCGGCACGGAATATGAGGACGGCAGCTTTCATCCGTTCCACATTTACAGTATGCGGCAGGCCATTGAGGAAGGCTTTATTCTGGATGTGCTCCAGAACTATATGACCTATGACACCTGCTTCAAAATCGTCAAAACCTCGGAAGATAATCCGGATGTGCCCGCCAGCCGTGCGGCTAAGGTGATCCGCAAATATCAGGAGCTGCATCCGTATAACATCTCGCAGAAGGCACAGATCATCGTGGAGACCTTCCGGGAAACCACCCGAAACAAGATCGGCGGTAGGGGCAAAATGATGGTCATTACCTCGTCCCGCCTTGCGGCAGTGCGCTACTACCACGAGGTCAAGCGCTACATAGAGGAGCAGAAGTACAACGATGTGCAGGTGCTGGTGGCCTTTTCGGGTGCTGTGCAGGACGGTGATGAGGAGTATACCGAGCCGAAGCTGAATGTTCGTGCGGATGGAACGCACATCGCCGAAACGCAGACCAAGGCGGAATTCCACGACCATTTCAATGTGCTGATCGTTGCCGAGAAGTACCAGACCGGCTTTGACGAGCCGCTGCTGCACACGATGATCGTGGACAAGAAGCTGAAGGGCGTCAAAGCGGTGCAGACGCTGTCCAGATTGAATCGCACCTGCACCGGCAAGGTGGACACTTTCGTTCTCGATTTTGCCAACAAGAAAGAGGACATTCTGGAGGCGTTTCAGCCGTTCTATCAAGAAACCTCGCTTTCGCAGGAGGTCAACGCTGACCTGATCTATCAGACGCAGAAGGAGCTGCGGGGATTTGCGGTCTATAACGATGCGGACATTGAGGCTTTTGCCAAGGAGTATTTCAGCACAGGCCGGCAGGATGCCCGGGCGATGGGGCGAATGACCAGTGTGTTGAAGCCGGTGGCAGACCGTTATAATCAAAAAACGCCCAATGAGCGGTATCAGTTCCGCCGTCAGGTGCGCAATCTCATTAAGTGGTACGGCTATATTTCGCAGATCCTGCGGATGTTTGATAAGGAGCTGCATAAGGAATATGTATTCTGTTGTTATCTGATCAATTTGCTGCCTGCGGAAACCACGGATATGGTGGACCTTGAGGGTAAGTTGAAGCTGGAATACTACAAGCTGCAAAAGACCTTCGCCGGAAGCATTGAGCTGGAACAGGTGAAGGGCGTGTACGAACCGGCCAAGCAAAAGGGTGCAATGGGACTGGACACAAAGTCGCCGCTGGATGAGATCATCGCCAAGATCAACGAAAAGTACAAGGGTGAATTCACCGAGGGAGACAAAGTGCTGCTGGCGGCTCTGCGCAGCCGTCTGATGGCCGACAAGAAGCTGACCAAGATGGCGCAGACCTCAGATCCGCAGATTTTTGTAGAAAGCATTTTCCCCAAGGCCTTCGGAGCAGCGGCCCAGGACAGCTATCTGGAATCGCAGGATACCTATACCTCGCTCTTTGAGGATCAGCACAAGTATAATGCCATTATGAGTGCATTGGCTGATGTGGTGTATCGGGAGATGAGGATGGGCTAAAATTGATTGCTTATGTGGAGGTGAAATATAGTGGGCTATGTATATGCGACTATTAATAAAGATACTTTGGCTCATATCTGCAAAGAAAAGGGCGTATCTAGTGAATTCCTCGCAAGTAAAACAAAATTAAATATGTCTAGGCTAAATCAGTGGCTTACTCCTACTGATATAAACTTGCCAACCATCAACCAAGCGAAGAAAATTGCAGCCTGTTTGCATATACCCTTTGCAGGTCTCTATATGAATCCTTGCGATATACCATTGAAGCGTATTCCAAATATTCGGAATATGCGAACGATGTCTGGGGCAGTTAGTATTGATGACAGCTCATTAAATATCGCTATGATAGATGTTCTTCTTGAACGCGATTTTCTGTTAAGTGCCGACGATGAATTTGGAATAACTCCACCAGATTTTGAGCCGCTTATTCCTGACAGCGATTCTGTTGATGAATGGGCAAATGCGATCCGTAAACAATTCGCTATCGATCTTGGTGAACAGTATAAGTGTAGTTCTACACGCCAATTTTACCTATATGTTCGTGATAAAATCGAGACAAAAGGCGTTTTTGTGCATTGCTTCACGGATGTAACGATTGATACAGCTCGAGGCTTTTCAATTTATAATGCGCTATTGCCTATTATCGGCATTAATGATGAAGATCGTCCGCCGGCAAAGACATTTACAATTATTCACGAACTAGTTCACCTATTCAAAAGGGAATCCTCCTTGTGCAATGATATGAGCAGTTCCGCATCGACTTTGTCAGAAGAAGTGTTTTGCAATGCTGTAGCGGGCGAATTACTTGTTCCCAAAAGAGCTCTTAGAATTGTACTTGAACACGGTCACTATTTTGCGCCATATTCAATTGATGATATTAAGCGAGTTGCGGATCGCTTTTCTGTAAGTCGAGAAGTAATAGTGCGCAGATTACTTGAACTTCGTAAGATTGACCAAAGCGAATATGAAACTTATGCAGATTTGTTTAGGAGAGAAATCGAAGAAGATCGGGAAAAGAGAAAAATTCAGAGGGAAAATGGAATAAAATCCTCTATTCCGCGGAATATGAGTAGAGAAGCAATCGACCGTACAAGTCCTTCTGTAAGCAAGATTTTATATCAGGGATATGTGAACGATGTGTATAGCAAACTTGATATTGCCCGCCATTTGAATGTAGGCCAAAACCATATAGACAAGTTTTTGCGGGAGGTATCCAAGTGGAACAGATGACACTATTCGATAGCGAAAGACCTTATAAGTACATAATGGACACATCGTCTATACTGTCTCAGAAACCAGGGGAAACTCATACGCGGCTTGTTTATAAAAGTCAGTGGGAACGAATCGAAGAATATATGCGTTCCCATTCGATAGTAACTTGCTCTGAGATATTCGAAGAAATAAAGGATAAAGAAATTAAAGAGTGGATTTTTTCCCAACAATGTACTGTCCTTGAAATTGACGACGACATCCAAAACAATGTTAGAAAAATCGTCACTGAAAATCCGAAGATGATTGAATTTACAGGAAAAAGCGGTACATCTTCTGGCGACGCATTTCTAATTGCAACGGCTATGAAATACGGATTAATAATTATCACCGAAGAAAACAAAGACAAACAAATGAAGATTCCACAGATTAGTAAGAAGTATGGGATTACATCCGTAAACATTACTTCTTTGTGTGAAATGGAACAATGGAAATTCTAAACAGCATATTATTCAGTAATGTATGTAGAAATAGGGCACCGACCGTTTGGCCGGTGCTCTATTTCTATATGAGTCACCTATAAGTCAATAGTGATTATCAGCCGTCCTCCTATCACCGGGAGGGCGGTTTTTTGCGTTCAGATAAAAAATATTTGAGAAATTTTTCGAAAACACCCCCACAAACGGCGCCCCTTATTCAGAGTAAGTGAAGGGAGAAATATTTTTGCGGGGAATTTTGAAAAGCACCCTGCCAAATGGCACCCCTTATTCAGAGTAAGTAGAGGGACCTTTTGAAAAGTTGAGAGAATTTTTCAAATTACTTTGCCAAAATCTCAAAAAATTTCCCAATTGGTTAGTAGGAGGGGCACTTAAAAAATTTTTCTAAAACCCATTTGTTATTTGCCCGAAAAGTTCCCAGTTGATTAGTAGTAGGGTTCGCAGAAAAATTCTCAAAAGTTTTTTCGTTCAAATCCGAAAAATTTTCCCAGTTGGTTAGTAGAGAGGCTTTCAAAGGAAATTTTCAAAATTCCTTCGTACAAATCGAAAAATTTTTCCCAGTTGATTAGTGAGGGGGTTAAAAAACAGGCCTTCTCGCTGGCTACCTATTGAGGGGACTGTCTCCCTGTGTACCTTGAAAAATGAATCGCCGCTTCCAAAGGATATGCCGTGCTGGCGGAGACGAAGCCCAACCAGCAGGAGCAGCTGAAATTCAAGCGGGAGGAGCTGCGGAAATATTTCCCTTCCGGCTACACCGAGGAGCAGATGCGCCGGGACATCATCAAGGGGTTGGAACTGCTGAAGCGGCAGAGAGAACGGAACAGGGATGCCCGCTGATTCGTATTGATGCGGCTGTAATCAAACAAATCGCAGAATAGAGAGAACCCCAAACCGATGGTATACTGATGCTGTCGGTTTGGAGTTCTGTTCTGCAAATAGAAAGAGACAGGAGGAAAACAAAATGGTAGCAGGACATTTGACTTTGAAAAACGGCAAGTATTATGCCGTGTTGAACTACAAAAACGCCGGAGGGCAGCGAAAAACGAAATGGATCTCGCTGGGGCTTTCCGAAAAGGGAAATAAGCGCAAAGCCGAGTCAGAACTGGCAAGGCTTCGGGCGGAGTTTGAGCCGCCCAAAGAGGTGGGCGACCTGAGCAGTGATATGCTGTTTGCCGATTATCTGCTGGAATGGCTGGAGATCGCCAAGGGAAGGCTGGCCCACGCAACCTACGGTGCCTATCAAGGACTGCTGAAAAGCACCATCGTCCCTTATTTTCGCAAGAAAAAATTGACACTGCGGGAACTGGAAGCCCGACATTTGCAGATGTTTTATTCCGAAATGCTCAGGCGGGTCACGCCCAATACCGTTATCCATTATCACGCCGTCATTCACTCGGCACTGAAATATGCAGTCAAGACCGATATGCTGATCCAGAATGTGGCGGACAAGGTGGACCGGCCCAGAAAGAACAGCTTTCAGCCGGTCTTTCTCTCGGCGGACGAGATGCAGAAGATGTTTGAAGCCCTTCGGGGAACCAAGCTGGAGCTGCCGGTGCTGGTGGCTGCCTTTTACGGACTTCGCCGTGGCGAGGTGGTGGGCTTGAAATGGGACGCCATCGACTTTGAGCAAGGCACCATTTCCGTAAAGCGCACCGTGACCTCAACGATCATCGACGGCAAGTATCAGGAGTTTGAGCAGCAATCCGCCAAGACCAAGTCCAGCCTGCGCACACTGCCGCTCATCGGCAGCTTCCGGGAATACTTTATGCAGGTGAAAGAGGCACAGGAGCTGAACAAGCAGGTCTGCGGCAACTGCTACAACTATGAATACGACGGCTTTGTATTCGTGGACGAGCTGGGGGAGCGGATGCGGGTGGAGTACCTGACCAACGCATTTCCGAAATTTCTGGAGAGCCACGGCCTGCGCCGGATGCGCTTTCACGATCTGCGTCACAGCTGTGCCAGCTTGCTGCTGGCCAACGGCGTCCCCCTCAAGCACATTCAGGAGTGGTTGGGGCACAGCGACTTTACCACCACGGCGAATATCTACGCCCACTTGGATTACAAATCCAAGATCACTTCGGCGCAGGCGATGGAGACAGGGCTTGCTCTGCCGGAGGGCGGCGACTTCAGCAGCCGCTGGAGTTCGATCAGTGCCGGGGAGAACAGCTGATTTTCTCCCCTGAAAACCGAAAATCGTGCGGGCTTTGCCCTTTAGGCAAAAATTAAAAAGCCTGTAAACGGGCTTGTTTACAGGCTTTTTGTGGCGGAGAGTTAGGGATTCGAACCCTAGAGACCTTTCGGTCTACAGCATTTCGAGTGCTGCACCTTCGACCACTCGGACAACTCTCCGTGTCTATTTTCGTCCGGTTTTCTTTCCAGAAATTTGCTCAAAAATTCGTTGGAGAGAAAACAGGAGAGACGGCAAAAAATATTCGATTTTGAGATTTTCTGTGTTGAGGAATATCAAGGAGAATCAGGGGGACGAAATTCCCAGCTTCTGCCGAAATTTCGAGTCAGCCCCGTTATGACCACTTCGATACCGCTGCGTATGACACGGTGTGTATCATACCACATTTTTTCCGGCGGCGCAACACCCTTTCCGGCATATTTTCCGCCGGGCGCGCATCTGCTGAAGGGGAGGTGTCAGCCATGCGAAAACCCACGAATACCGTATTTCTCTACGGGGATGCAGCGGACTACGCCAACTATCGGGCGGCGCTGGAGTCCGTGGGCCTGCGTCCGGTGGTGAGCCGCAGCCTTATGGCGGCGCTGGGCTGCGGCGGACTGCTGCTCCCGGGCGGCGGAGACATCCACGGCACGCTGCCGCCGGAGGAGACGTTCCTGCTCCGCGCCTTCTGGGAGGCGCGCCGCCCCATTCTGGGCATCTGCCGGGGAATGCAGGCCCTCAACGTGTTCCGGGGCGGCACGCTGCTGGACGATATCCCCGGCCATCAGCTGCCGGAGGGCGACATGGTGCATCCCACCCGGGCGGAGGGCCTGCCGGCGGCGCTGCTGGGCCCGTCCCCCATGGTCAACAGCAATCACCACCAGGCGGTGGGCCGGGCCGGCGAGGGCCTGCGGCTGTGCCAATGGGCGCCGGACGGCACGGCGGAGGCACTGTATGCCCCGGGCCGGCCTGTACTGGGTGTGCAGTGGCATCCGGAGCGCCAGAGCTTCGCCCGCCGGAGGGCGGACGCCGCCGACGCCGCGCCGGTGTTCCGCTGGTTCAGAGATGCATTGACAAACAGCGGCATCACCCTATATAATGAAAGCTGACAGCCCGCACCCGCGGGCCGCTGTTACATATGAGGTGGAAAAGAATGGAAAAGATACGGGCGTTTCTACGCCGTAAGGACATCGTTTTCTCCGCGAAGCGCTACTTCATCGACGCCATGGGCGCCATGGCACAGGGACTTTTCTGCACGCTGCTGGTGGGCACCATCCTCAACACACTGGGCCAGCAGCTGCACATCGGCTTTCTCAACGCCGTCATCGTCACGCTGGGCAAGGGCGACGGTGCGGTGCAGTACACCATCGGCGGGCTGTGCTCGGCCATGGTGGGCCCCGGCATGGCCGTGGCCATCGCCCGGGCGCTGAACGCGCCGCCGCTGGTGCTGTTCTCCCTGATCCCCGTGGGCTTTGCCGCCAACTATATGGGCGGCGCTGGCGGGCCGCTGGCCGTGCTGTTCGTGGCGCTGTTCGCCGCGGAGGTGGGCAAGGCCGTCAGCAAGGAGACGAGGATCGACATTCTCGTGACGCCTATCGTCACGGTGCTGGCCGGCGTCGGCCTCTCGGCGCTGATCGCCGCGCCGGTGGGCAATGCCGCTGCCGCCGTGGGCGCAGCCATCCGGTGGGCCACGGAGCTGCAGCCCTTCTTTATGGGTATTCTGGTGTCCGTCATCATCGGCATCGCCCTGACGCTGCCCATCTCCTCCGCCGCCATCTGCTTTGCGCTGGGACTGACGGGGCTGGCCGGCGGCGCCGCCGTGGCGGGCTGCTGCGCCCAGATGGTGGGCTTCGCCGTCATGAGCTTCCCGGAGAACCGCTGGGGCGGTCTGGCCGCCCAGGGACTGGGCACCAGCATGCTCCAGATGGGCAACATCGTGAGAAATCCCCGGATCTGGATCCCGCCTACGCTGGCGGCGGCCGTGACCGGGCCAATCGCCACCTGCATT
>ENA-OPAV01000327-OPAV01000327.1-human-gut-metagenome-genome-assembly--contig:-NODE-327-length-40499-cov-2.646573_pt1 | contig 40499 bp, 39 predicted proteins | sample MGYA00241056_ERZ501428 | MGnify/ENA primary metagenome ERZ501428 (study PRJEB25962, sample SAMEA2042621) | human gut metagenome | biome: human gut; feature: human-associated habitat; material: faeces... | reverse complement strand
TTTCCTTTCTCCTTTTTGAATACACTGCCATCTGTGAATTTTTTTGGAAAAGTCTGTGATTTCCCCTGTATTCCCTGCCGATGAAATCCGGTCACAGAAAAAACAACAGGATGATGTCTACTTCACCGAAGCCGCCGCGATGCGGTCAGCCGCTTTTTTCACCATTTCATTGGCGGAGTCCGTTGTCAGAACGGAAAAAAGACGGTACTTATCGCCGTACTTCATCACATAGCCTTTTCCGTAAACGGGAACGGCAAATCCGTCGATGAAGAAAACGGCACGCACGCCGCTTGTATAAATACGGGGTCTGTCCTGTGCACGGTGGATCTGCTCCACATTCAGGAAACTGACACCAAGCATGTTGAACGGAATCTTGGGATCCGTCTCAGGCTTTTCATTGATCCGCTTCGCCATTTCCAGAAACATACCATTCAATACGTTTTCCATGCCCAAAAGAGCCACGTTGCAGCCATACAGTTCGGAAACCGATTTCCCCGACAGACGGGGTGCGTCAAAAGCGTCTTTCATAGCTTCTTTACCGACCACAGGAGCAAATTCGCAGTTTATGACAAAAGCGGGCACGCTGTTTCCTTCTTCCGTCACGGTAAGCAGTCCGAATTTTCCATCCTTCCCAAGAGGAGTAAAATCGGTATTCTTCGGAAGCTTCACTTTTTGAAAGAAAGATTTCGCGTCTTCCTGCACAATACCGTTCCATACAGCGGAAACGATATTGTCATCTTTGGGGATATTTATGCTTGAAATCGGTGGAAGGCCTGCCATGTTTCCCATATTGTCCGTCATATCGGCAGCACTCCCGCACATGTTGTCGTCATGGCACAAAGAATCGAAGCCGCCAGCATTATTTTTATCTTCATCATTTCATCTCCCGTGCCGCTTTTTCCACATAAGGCGCAAAGTATGCCCCTGATTTCTGATCACTTGCAAAGAGTGTGTATGTCGTACTGTCGCCGTCTTCCAGAATAAGACCTTCCGCAAAGAAAGGGATCAGACAGCCGCCGGCGTATAATCCGGCTTTCACCTTTGCCAGCCGGTACGCTTTCCCCCCGCGGGATTTCTTTTCTTTCCAGCGGGGCGCACCGCTCACATACAGACGAATTCCCTTTTTCCCCAGAAATTGTTTATACGGCTCTCCGATTTCAGCTTCTTTCCACATTTTGCCTGCAAACGGTATGACAGCATTCTTTTTGTCAGATGCTGCCTGTTTCACTGCAGTACTGCCCGCCGTGTCTGTCATTTCTTTCCCCATCAATTTCACAAAGGGCAGTAAACCATTCTTCTCTTTCCCCGGATTCTTATGATCCACGGAAAAGGAGAAGACGAGGGATTCGTAAAAAGCTTCCGGCGTGTTTGCGCGAAGCTGGTATACCCGCAGCTCTTCCAAGGTTTCCGCCGCCAGACGGGATACATGCGGTGCCAGTTTGGACGTCAGATAAACAGATGTCGGGCTGTCAACACCGCCGATAATGCCGATAGCAGCTGCCTGCGGTTTCGACTCCTTTTCAACTGCTTCGTGTTCCGCCCAGTTTTTCATCTGCTTTCCGAAGTACGTCTGTCTCCCGTCAAGAACATCGACAGTATCTCCAAAATCCAGCACGTGTCCTTTCGGAAGAGTGAGTGTATCTGCTGAAGCAGAAAAAGTGAGTAAAGCGGCCATGCCGAGCGCTGCGCATATTGTTTTCATAGTGACCTCGTTCCTTTTATATTTCTTTAATTATAGCAGAAACGAGCGTCTGTTATTCTATTATTTTACTTTTCTTTATTGTGTCTTCTGCAATGAAATGTCCGGATGGGCGAAGCAAAAGATCTTGTATAGAATCCCTATCACCGGAGGTCTGCAGATGATCCCTGACTGACAGGCTTTTTAAATTCATTTTTGATGCGGCTTTCGGCATATGCTATTGTGTCGGATTTTTTGTATCCGCAATCAATTCCCTTATGATTCTACACTTGTCTTTCGCAGCGCAAACATAGCATAAGAAGAAATACTTTACAATTTCCTTCCAGACCGCTTTTTCTCAATTATTTCACCGATTTGTAGCATACAAAAAGATCAGAACACATCCAAGAATGAACCCGTCTGACCTTTTACTATTGCATATTTTATGATCCTATGGAATAGGAATGAACAAATTCCCTATCCTACAAGCCAGGTTCTCTTCGTCCCAAAATTACAACCCCTGCTTGAAGAATTTCCTGAAAGCAGATACCTCCGCATGGGACTGCGTGACAGATACGGCATACTTGCTTCCGCGTTTGATTCCCGGTTCATAGGTAATCGGTTCAAACTGGAACGTAACATCCGGCTTGGATGCGGTGCAGTACCCCACCAGGGTGGACTTAATCTGTCCGCCATTCTCTTTATTGAACACAACCGGCTCCTCATGCCCTTTCAGCTCCGCATCCACAGGCACTACAACCACTTCTCCCGGTTTATATCCTACGATGAAATTACTGTGCGTCGTGACCTTAACGACCACTGCATCCGTAAAATCCTCCATATGGCAGTATATCAGCGTATACTGATCCCCCTCCGGCACACACTCGTTGAAAAGCTCTCTCATCCTCGCCTTATTTCTTGCATTTTCCTCATCTGTCGCACCGGTCAGAAGCTTCTTAACGATATCCATCAATCCCATAATAATCTCCTCGTCTAAAACAATATAAATTTAATTACACTTCACAAATGCTATTTTACCATATATGACAATACCGGAAGAACAGTACGTAAATTTACTGACCTCATATTCAAAAATAACACAAGATTATTAAGACGAGTCTCTGCGATAGTTTTTTATTCAAATTCACTTGTTTTGTACAGAAGTCATTTACTATCAGAATACATCATGACATAGCAGAGCGCATACTTCAATAAAAATCTTCTTAAAATAAAATCAAAATGCCTTTTGTGTGATACTATATGTTTTCCTGTCTTATGATATCCATTCGTCCATCATAATTTTTTTCATCCAATTAAAATTGATTTTGGACGAAACATCAAATAACCGGATGAAAACCACTGTCCTCATAAGTTAATGAGAAGTGCTTGAGACTTTTCTATTTCCGACATGTTTTCACGTCTCAGTCATTCCCCGGTATCATCAAGACCACTGTCTCCACGTGCTCATCATTATCTAAACCTAAATAAATTACTTTTGATACATCTCTCTTATAGCGGGCATCCTCTAACGATGTAGCTACATGTCCTCATAATTTGTTTTCCGTTTTTTACGTCTGTAATTTCTTGCATATATTTCGAAAATCACAATCCCCAGCGCAAACAATAAAAAGATACGGTAATCCATTCCATATTTCACAGTTGCCTTGGATTGAACTTCCCCGGAGTCCGCCTCCATTTGTTTCTGATCGATCACTTCTCTAGGTTGTATCAATAATTTTTCGCAAATTCAGAAATGCCTTCGGTAATGAATCAAATCAACCGGTACTTTCCTGTTCGTAAACGCCATCCTTCTCCAGTTCAAACAGGTGCTGCATGTTGAAGTAACGTTTGGCTCCCCAATCTGTTCCGGCAACATAACGAAGTCTGGCGCAGACAAGCATCAGGGCCCTTTAACCATCTGGGAAAGCACTGATTGCCCGGGTTCTTCTTTTGATCTCACGGTTCACCCGCTCAATCAGATTGGTCGTTCGGATCCTATTCCAATGTTGGGCAGGGTAGTCCCTGTAGGTCAGCGTTTCATCAATCCCGGTTTCTATCTTTTTGGCGGCGGCTGTGAGCTTCATCTCCGCCACAGCCTGTGATTTTACGCGGGCTGTATTCTTGTTTTCCTGGGCGTGGATGGCCTTGAGCCTCCTGTTTACTGTCGGTATCTTTCCATGTGGAATGACGGAAAATACATTGCGGGAAAAGTGTACTGTGCAACGTTGTTTCGGACAAGATCTTTAAGATTGTCCTTTATAAGAGTTTTATTCAACCGTATAATGTTATCAGACATAGTTTTTGCCTCCTTGGGATATTGATTATGGTGACTTAATTGTACCGAGGGCAAAGACCTATGTCTATTTAATTGAATTTGCGAAACTTATTATACGTTATCACTCTTTGCCCTTACCATACTTTTTTTACAAGCGTGAAGTTTGCAATTTCCACTTCCTCTCCCTCTTTATCAAAACCTGAAAAAATTGGTTTTGCCAATAAGTTGGCATTTATATTAATCATTTCTTGCTTCATTAAAAATTTCTCCTTTTCTTTTTCAACAGCACCGACCGGAGTTTTTCTTCTCCAATCGCTGATACTCATACTATTTTAAGTAGGACTTCTTATCCTTATCATCTTTCCTCCTGATTTTGAGTACTTGAATTGTCAAGCCAAGTGCAACATAGTTGAATAATAGACTTCATAGGGAGTTCTAAATCCAAGGCATTTCCGTGGTCGTTTGTTCATTTCATCCACTTTGCTTTGTATATATTCTTCCGACACATCATCAAGGTCAGAATGCTTAGGAAAATACTCTCTAAGAAGTCCATTTGTATTTTCATTCGTTCCTCGTTGCCAAGGGTGATGTGGTAGCGAAAAGTAAAACTTAACCTTTTCCAATGCAATAGAAATTTCAGCATGCTTTGCAAATTCCATGCCTCTATCCGGTGTAATTGAATGACAAGGCTGTTCCTTAAGACAGAAAATCATGGTATTTTTTACAGATATAGAATCATTCTTCTCGACTTTAGAACTTAGAAGAAATCGACTCTTTCTATCAACTAGGGTAACAAGGCAAGCACCACCTCTCTTTCCAATAACGGTATCAGCTTCCCAGTCTCCTATACGATTTCGATTATTAGCCTCTTGCGGTCTGTCTGAAATAGTATTGCTGATGGGGATTTTGCCACGTTTTTCAATGTATTTCTTGGTATGTCGGGATTTTCCACGATGACGAAGTTTACGTATAGCACCTCGATTGCCATTAGAAGCACGTTCCTTGTCTGTGTCAAACATTCCGGAGTATATAGCTCTATATATTGTTGTATAGCTAATATACAGTTCTGATTTCTCCAGCTTTAGTCGACCGCATATTTGTTCAGGTGACCATTTTAATTTCAGAAATTTATCCCTGACATATTCAAATCTTTTAGAATCAGAAAGCTTGAGCTTAGGTTTGCAAGTAGTGCAACGTTCTAAATATTTAGAGTGAGCTACACTTGATGAATAAATTCCATCACAGCAATTACGAGCTATCTCTCGAGAACCCGTAGACTTATCACGATGAATAGTTTCAGCTATATAAGTTAATGTTTTGTTCTGAGAGTGAAGAAGAAATATCTTTTCTCTCTCAACTGGTGTAAGATGTTTGTAATGACTCATAGTTTCTCCTTGATTATTAGATGTCTTAGCAAACACCATTATACCAAGGCTATGAGTCATTATTTAATTGTTGCACTTAGAGTATAAATTCAAGTAATAAAAAAGCAGCAAATCTATGTTCTTTAGACTTACTGCTTAAAACATTACTATACTTACATAAATAAATTGAAATCAACTTCATATCCAGAACTTTTCATTTCTTTTGCAAGTGGTATTTTCCACCCGCCATTACTATCAAAAGGTATATAAACAACTCCTGATATATCATTCGGTTTTTCAATATCATCTTTTACTAAAGCACATACATTATTTCTTCCCAATTTAGAAGTTAAAAATCCATGTTCAAAAACCACATTTTGTCTTGCTCTACTCTTTATCTCCTTAGGGCTATCTTTTTCGTAACCTTTATCACAAGGAGTATATAGTACAATTCCAAAACCAACATTTGTGTATTTTTCTATTTTTTCAATGATAGTCATACCCGAACTTGACTGTTCGTGTAATATAATTGGTTCAAGACCAATCTTTTCTATGAAACGTGCAACTTCTTGCTTAGTTTCATTATCTCTTCCATGAACAATAAACACTTTATTTTTATCTTTTTCTATTATTTCATCTTTATGCCTGTCCAACATTATATGTTTTGTTTTGTTTTGTTTTGTTTTCTTACCTTCATTAAGTAATTCTTTGGTCACATCTGTTATATATTTATCATATGTAAGTATGTCATTCGGTGACACATACATTATAAGCCCCTGTGGCATATTATCATTTTCATATTGAGATAACGACCTAACAGTTTGCTCCGTTGTCATTACCTTTAATCTATTTATTTTTTGTTTATTTAACATATAACCATTAAAGACAAATTCTTCATTGTTAAGATATGGAATGACTATATCATTTAACACCTCATCCCTTGATTCCACATCTAAAACTGTAATTTCTTTATTTTGATTTGACTTGCCAATCTTTTCTTTAATTTCAACTAAAACTTGATAATACAATTCCAAACACTCCTTTCATAAAATATAAAATATAAATCATGTTATTATATCGCTATATCAACTAGATTGTAATCCATTTTATTTATTACAAATTTCTTCAATATTTCTGCATCATCATTTTCCTTTTCTGGATATATCGAAAAACAAAAGCTTATGGTTTTATCATCCTTGAAATGTTCAAATAATCCTTTTCTTAAAAGCTTAGCTTTATCTGAATTAAATTCACTTCTTTTTTCCCATTTGTATTTCTCTTTACATTCTTACAATATATCTTCCTATGATCTTCCGCATCACTCAAACTCAGCGAATTTACCATAGATATTTTTTCTACCTCAGATATATGTTCTGGTACTTTAATAGGAATACACCGCCCCAAACACTCAGTAAATTGTCTTAAAATATCACCTAAATTTTCTGCGTATTCTATCCCAAAATATTCTCTCATAGCTTTTGGATCTATTAACAACCTAAAACTATTAGCTTCACAAATCATTTGATAAATCACTCAATCTCATAAAATGTAATTTGACCAAGGCAAATTTATCAGTTCTTAACTCATTCCCAACAAATCTTTTCACTAAAACAATATACTCAATTTACTTATAGCAAAAAATAAAACTAGATATTGTCCAATCAAGCTTTTCCATATCTTTTTTTAGTAGCATTAAATTCTCGAGCATAATTCTACCTCTTTAAATACATATTTCATAATAAATTTTCAATTATTTTATACACTTATATTTCATAAGCTGTAAAATAGTTATTTTTTTATTATATCAAATATACCCATGCCCTATAAAGCATTAACAATAAATATTACAATCTTGTAATCACCGTATTTCTATTAAGCTTTGCTTTGCCTTTTCTCCTAATATAACTTTCAATATCAAACAGATTCTTCGCTGACGCTTTGAATAACGCCTTACCGCTTTCCCCTCCACGGTAATAGATCCTTCGCTCACGCTCGTATTATTAAGTAAGTCAAGCAAATCGCTTGATCATATGCTCCGGAAGGAGTATACGGTATACTGTTTTGAGATACTGTGGATTGGTCACATGCTGCGCTACCACACAGATGGTTTTCCAGAGTCTCCAACCACAGTCTCTTTGCAACTTTGTTGATTAGTTAGATACCGCTTGACGGTTTATGTAGAACGAGTATACAAGCGTAAAGAGCCCTGTGGATCCATGCAGTATCAAAAATAATACGGGAGGTTATCATATGATCTTAGTTGGCATTGATGTGGCCAAAGACAAGCATGACTGCTGCATCATAAACTCTGACGGAGAATTTCCTGAGGAGGTATTCTCTATCCTAAATAACCGTGAGGGTTATGAGACTCTTTATAAGCGGATTTGCTCATTAGCCGTAGATCTTGCAAAAGTAAAAGTAGGGCTGGAATCAACCGGACATTACAGCGGCAACCTTCTTGCCTTTCTGCTGGACAAGCATCTCACCGCTTATGTAATCAATCCTTTGCGCGTTAATCTTTTCCGTAAAGGACAGAGCCTAAGGAGAACAAAGACTGACAAGATTGATTCAAGAAATATTGCTCATCTGCTTATGACCGATTCAAGCTTAAAGCCCTACTCCTTATCATCCTACCACATGGAGGAATTAAAGTCTCTTACAAGATATAGAGCTTCTATGGTCAGGGAACGGACAAAGCTTAAGACTTCTATAGCCAGGCTTGTTACCATATTGTTTCCTGAACTTGAGCAGCTGGTCTCCAGTATCCACATACATTCTATTTACGCTATGCTGGAAGAGTTTCCGGGATCCGCATATATCGCATCCGCCCATCTTACCCGGTTAACTGCCCTGCTCCTCAAGGCTTCACGAGGACGCTTTGGTAGAGAAACGGCTATCAGGATCAGGGAATACGGCAAGGCGATCTATTGGGGCCGTCAGTCCTGCCAAATCGATGGAATTACAGCATACCATAGCACATTTACGAGTTTATGATCAGGAGATTGGTGAAATCGAATCCGAGATTGGAAAGATCATGGATGATGTAAATTCTCCAATCACTTCCGTGCCGGGCATCGGTATGCAAATGGGGGCGGTTATTCTTGCGGAAATCGGCAGTTTCCGCAGATTTGACTCCCCTGATAAGATTCTGGCTTATGCGGGCATGTCGCCTTCAACGTATCAGTCCGGTAAACTGACAGGCAGCGATTCCCGTATGGAGAAAAGAGGATCCCGCTATCTTCGTTATGCACTGTTCAATGTCACAAGGTATGTCTGTCACTATGATCCCGGCTTCACTGCCTACCTGTCAAAGAAACGGAAGGAAGGAAAACATTATTACGTTGCCATCTCCCATGCAGTAAAGCGGCTTGTGCGGGTGCTGTACGCCATGGAGATATCAGGGAATCGGTACAAAACAGCCTGATCAGCATTCTTGAATATTTTAATTTTCTTGAGGCATCTTTATAGATGTCTTTTTGTCCTGCTCTAAAAACAGTATGAACTCGTTACATGCCATTCATAAAATAATTGTTTTGTAGCACTTGACTTTTTATAGTTAGACTCGTATCATCAAGGCTACTGTCTTCACATGAAACGATATGTCATGATAAATCATATTTAACGACTGTAATGCTAACAGCGTGGAATAATACGCAGAACCTTTCACCTATCTCTAAAATCCAGGTTATAGGACAAACGCGGCATTAAAAAAGCCCAGATTTCTCTGAGCCATATCACATTAATAAATTTTTGCAAATACGCATTTTTATTAAATGCGGTATTGATATTTCTATAAGTCTATTGACGTTTCATCTAAAAGAAAGTCCTCTACTCCAATATATAAAATACCATCATCATATCGAGGTACAATGTTATTTCTTACTATCACCATTTTTTGAAAGGAATCTCCAGTTCTTCTCAAAGATTCTGTTTCCCGCATTTGTTTTTCTTTTGTATCCACATTAAGTGCTGATTGAATATAGTATCTATTACTTCCTCTATTAATAATAAAATCAACTTCTAAGTTCTTTCTGACTGTTTTTTTGTTCTCATTTTTATAATTATATTCTACGACACCAACATCTACATTTAGCCCTCTCATTCGCAGTTCATTGTATATTACATTTTCCATAATGTGTGATTGTTCATTCTGCCTAAAATTTAGTCTTGCATTTCTCAGGCCAATATCGGAAAAATAATATTTATATGGAGATGAAATATACTTCCTCCCTTTCACATCAAATCTCCTGGCTTTTTCTATTAAGAAAGCATCAATGAAGTAATCCAAGTAATTACTAACTGTAAATTGAGATATCTTTATATTCTTTTCTGACATAAAGGTACTAGCTAACTTGGTTGGGTTAGATAAAGAACCAATGGATGAAGATATGATATCCAGCAAATCATCTATTATAGACACATCTTTCAAGATTTTATGACGCTCTACCACATCTTTAATATAAGTGCTTGTAAAAATATTCTTTAAATATTTGATCTTTTCTTCATGATTTTTAAGTTGCACAGATATAGGCATACCACCGTATAAACAATATTCATCGAAAGCCTTTCCTTTATCTCCATCATAGCATGAATAAAATTCAGCAAATGAAAATGGATAGACTCTTATCTCATCGCCACGATCTCGAAATTGTGTTAACACATCTGACGAAAGCATCCTGGAATTGCTCCCTGTAATATATACATCGACATTGGAGATTTTCATAAGACCCAATACAAGATCTACAAAGGATATCTTTGAGTTACCATTTTTCAGATATGGGTTTGAAATTTCTTCTACAAATTGAATTTCATCGATAAAAATATAATATCGTAATACATTATCCCGAATTTTTTCTCTTAGAAAATCACCTAATTCTATGGGATTTCTATATTGCGCATTCTTCAAACTATCAAGAGCAATCATGATAATCTGATTTTCATTTATCCCAATAGACAGTAAATATTTTCGATACAATTCAAATAAAAGATATGATTTCCCACATCTTCTAACGCCTGTAATGATCTTTACTCTTCCATTATCTTTTTTATCTATTAATTGCTTCAAATATCTTGGTCTTTCTACTTCCATTTCACGCCTCCATTTAATGATATAGTATAAATACGCACTTTTGTTAAATCTATTTTTATTATAACATTTTATTCTATACATTAAAGATACTTTTAAAACAAATGCATATTTATTTACTACCTTAAATGTAAGCGATAGAAATCTCGTATCATTTGGGGGGAAGTGGTAACAGAAATTCCTTTTCTTTTCTGACATCCGTTGCGGTATGTGCCTTTTGTCTACTCAACTGTATTTCTAGTCTCATATGCACACAAAAATAAGGGGTTCCAGCCATAATTACATCTTATTTCCTAGTATGTAAGAACACTAAAACCCCTTATTTTGCTATGGTCTATCCTTATTTACTTTTCCCCGGTATCATCAAGGCCACTGTCTCCACATGCATGGTCTGGGGGAACATGTCCACCGGCTGGATTTCTTTGATTTCGTAGCCTTCCGATTTTAAAATCTTCGCATCTCTGGCAAAGGTGGCGGGATTGCAAGAAACGTAGACGATGCGCTTGGGATTCATGCCTGCCGCCGCCTTCAACACTTCTTCGCTGCAGCCTGCTCTGACGGGATCCATGACGATCACATCGGGAACCAGCCCTTGCCGGTAAAGCTGCGGCATGAGTTTTCCCGCGTCGGCCGCGTAAAATTCCGTATTTCCCATATGGTTCTTTTTCGCATTCTTTTTGGCGTCTTCTATGGCGGGCTTTACGATTTCTATACCGATGACCCGCTTTGCCTTTTTCGCCAGGCAGAGGGAAATGGTGCCTGTGCCGCAGTAGGCGTCTATGACAGTTTCTCCACCTTTCAGATCGGCGTATGCCAATGCTTTCTCATAGAGAATTTCCGCCTGCTCTTTATGTACCTGAAAGAAGGAGTACGGGGATACTTCAAATCGCAGTCCGCAAAGAGAGGCGGTGAGCGTTTCTCTGCCCCAGAGGTGTCGGATTTTCGCGCCCAGTATCGTATTTCCCGGCTTGGACTGGATATTGTGCCAGAGAGAAACGACTTCGGGCAGTTCCTTTTTTATTTCTTCTACCCACCGCTCTTCTTCCGGAAGGGTTTCGGAAGCGGTCACAAGGACAGCCATTATCTTTCCGCCATCGCCCACGCGCCCCATTACATGGCGCAGGCTTCCTTTCCGTGTCTTTTCATCATAGACGGAAATCCCGTACTTCTCTATAAACCGCCGGGCAAACCGAAGCAGGCGGTTATTTTCTTCTTTCTGGATAGCACAGGAGGAAACCGCCGGTAGCAGCCGAGCGCCGCTTTCCCCTTTACAAGGCCTGCCGGTACGGCCATTTTATTTCTGTACGCGAAAGGATGCGCCGCCGGAAGCACGGGCCTCACCAATTTCCCCGATTCGCCGGCGATACGCTCTATCACATCTTTTACACGGCGGTATTTCATATCGAGCTGCCCTTCATAGGTGAGATGGGAAAGCTGGCAGCCGCCGCAATTCTCATAAACGGGACATTCCGGCACCATGCGGAAAGGAGATTCCTGCTCTATGGAAAGCAGTTCCCCCAGGGCATAAGATTTTTTCAGCAGAGTGATTTCCGCGGTGACCGTTTCTCCGGGAAGCGCCCCGGGAACAAATACGGTGAACCCGTCCATACTCCCGATCCCTTCTCCATGAACACCCAGATCCCTGATTGCCACCGTGTATGCTTCATGGATTCTGACCTGTGCCTGATCGTATTTCATACCGGCGTCTCCTGATTTCCTGTTTTTCATAATGCCAGATCCGCCACTTCCCTATACCTGTATCCAATCCGATGTACGGCGTCTTCCGCCTTGTCCCTGTCCGCTGTCCGATGGACAAATATGACGTATTCATCACATTCCACATCTATAAAGCCCAGCTGAAATCCTTTCCTGCGCAGGGCATTGTCATAGTCGGCAAAAACAGAAGGGGCGGAAATTGACTTGTTTCCATATGTTCTGAAATCCGGCAGGTCGGCAGACACGCCGAAATTTTTTGTAAGCGCGCTTTCGATCCGCCATTCCAGGGTTTCCACCTCCTGCTTCCAATCAAGCCCCATCAGAAAAAAAATATGAGCTTCCTCATCCATGTACTCCATCACATAGAACAGCGTGCTGCCATACTCCCCATCTTCTCCCGCACCTGAATAGTCTTTCAATGTCTCAAAAAAAGATGCCAGCTTCTTCTGCGTTTCTTCCGTCAGACAAAGTTCTGCCAGCGTCGTATACCCTTTTCTTTCCGTTTCCGAAACAAGAGGATAGTCTTCCTCTGTCCAGATTTCTTCCTGCACTTCCATCCGCACCGGATCCGGTTTGACCAGCCGCCTCGACCAGGGAAGTCCGGTGAAGGTGCTTTTCAGATACAAGTATATCAGCGTCCCTCCGCCGATCAGCACCCACTTCGCTTTGGGAAATCCGATGGTGAACCAGACCGCAAAAGCAAAACACCACGCGATAATAAGGACGGCATAAAATATTTTTTCTCTTCGTGCAATCCGATGGTACTCTTCTTCTGTCATGATTCCCTCCATGCTCTGTCTATAATCGGCCTTATCCGCTGCGGCTGCTTTCCTGATCCTGACTTTTACTCCATTCCATTATACATGAGGAATGAAATATAAAAAACGCGTACCAATGCACCAGTAAAACCTTTCTCCCGGCAATCTTCCCCGGATCCATAAAGCGAAAAAGAATGGCCGCATCTTTTCAGGCACGGCATATCAAGTCAAAAACTTCTCACCGCTCTTTACAAAAAGAATGTCTTTCTTCTATTTCCGCCAAAAGTGTTCTCAGCCGTATTTTTACGGCTCCCGTATTTGTTCCCTGATCCAGGCTGAGCACCGTATAGAATTTTCCTTTTTCTTTCAGTTTCTTTTCCACTTCATCTGCTGCCTCTCTATCCAAGCCGCAGCTGACGGAACGCAGCGCTACGAGTTCCAAACCGTGTTCTCGGATCACTCTTTCGCAGGCTTTCCACAGCAGGTAAGAGGATGACCGGGCTCCGCCCAGCAGGCGGTCTTTCTCAAGAAGTGCAAGTCCTTCCCCGGACAACACTGCCGCACCTAAAGTCTCTGCCATGTAAGGAACACCTTTGTGGATCTGCACATCTCCATGGAAAGGTCTTCCGGTGAGTACAATCCCTGTCTTGTGATTCTCCTTTATCCACAAAAGCGCTTTTTCCGTTTCTTTTTTATATTCGTTTTCATACCGTGCTAATCTTTCATATCCCGCTTCTACTGCTTTTTCTATATCCTCTTCCGAAAATTGCGGCAGTCTCCTTACAAGCACTTTTCCCAGTCTTTTCATACCGAACTCCGGAAGCGTGGGATGAAGATAGGGAATTTTGGCTTTCGCAATTTGTTTTTTCATAAATTTTGCCAATACATGGCCGTAGAGTGCATGCCGTTTTTCATCGGTAAACGAATTGTGCCACACTCTTGTATGTGCGGGGAACCAGATCATATCCGGTTCCCGCCGGATCAGATTTTGCAGATGCCCATGAGCCAGTATGCAGGGATGACAGTGCACGCGCTGCGGAATGGTCATCGCCGCCTGTCTCGCATCTTCTTCATTCCATTCTGATGTCATTACACGATATCCGAGGCTATTCCAAAATCCCGCCCAAAAAGGAAAATCCGACCACATATCCAAAGCGGCGGGTACCCCTACGATTCCCCTGCACTTCCCTTCAGGCGCTTCTTTTTTAAATACATGATCTTTGATCCACTGGTACACATCCGGACAGGATGTCTTATTTCTTTCTCCGGTCAGTATGATTTCTCCCGTTCCGCATCGATTTCCCGTCACAAAAATTTCACCGCCGGAAAAACGGCGCACACTGACAGCGCAATGATTGCCGCAGCCGGGGCAGGTCCGGTTTTCCGTTTCCATACGGAACGCTTTTATTTCCGCAGCGCCTGGCAGGGAAGAAGCATGCTGTTCTCCAAATTGATCTTTGGCTTTAAGTGCCATTCCATAGGCACCCATGAGGCCCGCAATATCCGGACGGATGACTTCCTTTCCCGTCAGACGTTCAAAAGCGCGGAGTACCGCGTCATTATAAAAGGTACCGCCTTCCGCCACGATATGATCCCCCAGCTCTTCAGCGGACTCCAGCTGAATGACGCTGAAGAGCGCATTTTTGACCACCGATACGGAAAGCGCCGCCGCAAGATCTGCCAATCCCACACCGCGGTTCTGCACCTTTTTCACATAAGAATTCATAATAACCGTACAGTGCCTTCCCAGATCGGGCATCTTCTCTGCCAATGCCGCCTGCCTTGCAAATTCCTTAATATCCATGTGAAGATGATCTGCAAAAGATTCCAGAAAAGAACCGCAGCCGGAGGAGCAGACTCCATTTAAAGAAATATGGTCTATCCTTCCATCTTTTAATCGGCAGTACTTCATATCCTGTCCGCCGATATCCAAAAGTGCCGTCACTTCCGGGCAGAAAAATCTGGCAGCCCGAAGATGCGCCATAGTTTCCACTTCCCCTGTATCCAAACAGAAAGCCTTACGGAGAAGTCCTTCCCCATAACCGGTAACTCCGACACCCGCCAGGCGGCACTGAGAAGGCAGCACCTCATACATAGCAAGCAGAATTTCTTTCGCCCGGGAAATCACATTTCCCCGATGACTGCCATACCACTCTCTGAGTATCGCACCATCCTTGTCGATGAGTACAGCCTTTAAAGTCGTCGATCCGGCATCTATGCCCATCCACACAGCCCCGGTATATTCTGACAAAGGATATCGTTTGACCGCGGCAGCGGCATGTCTTTTCACAAAATCTTCATACTCCTGCGGAGAAGAAAAAAGACCTTCCACCATTTCCACAGAAGAAATGGAGTCCGCCCTTTCTTTTTCCATATGCAGTTTCATATTTTTTAGATCGGCCAGTTCCGATTTTTCAGCTGAAACAGCTGCGCCAAAAGCAAGGTAATATTCACTTTGGGGAAGAAGAACCGCATGATCCCCATCAAGAGAAAGCTCTTCCGCAAAACATTTTCTCAGTATCGGAAGGAATGTCAGCGGTCCTCCCAGAAAAGCGACACGTCCTTCTATCGGCCGGCCGTGGGAAAGTCCGGACACGACTTGGGCAACCACGGCATGAAACAGGGATAGTGCCGCATCCGCTTTTTCTGCTCCTTCATTCAGCAGCCCCTGGATATCCGTTTTTGCAAAAACGCCGCATCTTGACGCGACAGGATACACTTTCGTCCCTCTGCCGGCAAGATCATTAAGTCCCATAGTATCTGTTCCCAAAAGCTTTGCCATATGATCCAGAAACGTACCCGTACCGCCGGCACATATCCGATTAACCCGCTGATCCACCACCGGATGCAGATAAGTGATTTTCGCACTTTCCCCGCCAATCTCAATCACTGCATCCACATCTCTGCCAAAACGGGAAAGATAATTCGTCTGTGCATCAATCTCCGGTATAAAGGACATGCCAAAGCGTTCAGCGATGTCCTCTCCCCCCTGTCCGGTCATGCAAAGAAATGCTTCACTTCCTTCATACACAGCCACCAGATCGGTCATCACCCGTTCCACAGTCTCCATCACACGGCAGTCATGATGAATATACTGCCGCCAAAGAATTTTACCGTCGGTGTCTAAAATGATGCATTTCACTGCCGATGCACCTACATCCATTCCGACATGTATATGTTTTCTCATCTTCTCTCCCGTCAACAGCCTTGAAGCACAGTAAACCCTTTCTGTATCTTCATTGTGTGCTCATACAAAATACATCTTTCCCTATTATATACTATGAACTTTTTATTTCTTTCAATGAAAATGAAAATAAGCCATCATGGATCCATCTTTTCCATAATGGCTGTTTTCATTTCTCCTGTCAGAAATTAAACTGCGCGGAAACGGCAAAGGTTCTTGGTGCACCGAGGCCGATATTATTGCCTCCAGCTGCATACCAGTAATCCTTATCCAGCAGGTTATAGCACCATGCGGACAAAGTCACAGGCTGTCTCCCGAAATGGGTATCCCAGGAAACGCCGAGATCTACCAGTGTCTGTCCGCCAATTTTCATCGGCTTTGCATAGCTTGCTGTATTCCTGATCAATGCGGATCCCGTATAACTCAGCCGCCCTATGAAGCGTAAATCATCATTGGGTTTGTATACAAGCGCCAAATCACTGCTCCACTTCGGCAGCGCATCTACTCTTCTTCCGTCATTCAGCCCTTTATAGGTCTTTGTCTGTTTGGCATCCATATAGGACACACCCCATATATAGCTCCATTTTTCTCCTATGCTGCCGGCTGTGGAAAATTCTATTCCCCTGTTCCTCTGCTGACCGTCCAGTTTATACGTTTCTGTTCCGTCAGCATTTGGAACTGCTATTCCATTTGCCTTTTTAATTTCGTAAAAGCTTAAGGTATTTAATACTGTACCGTTCTTAAATTTGAAGCCAAATTCATTTTGTTTCGTTTTAGACGGCGGGATCGTTTCCCCGTGATTGGTATATTTATTTCCAACCGTGCTGCCCGCCGTAAAATGTTCCCCATGGTTCGCATAGAAAGAAAACCGGGGAGTAAATTTATAAATCAGCCCCAATACCGGAGACGCGGCATGAGATTTTATATAACTCTTATTTACATAATTCGTGGTTTCCACTTCATGCCAGTGTACACCAAAGGTAAACATCATCCTTTCATCAGGAGAAGAAATCGTATCCAATACAGCCAAACTGCGCATCATCATTTTCTGGTGGGGTGTAATCGGATCCCATACGATTGTCGGCGCGGGAGATGTATTATTTTCATAAATATTTCCATCTATCTTGTATGTGTTTTCTGCCGACCATACATTATTTCTATCTCTGCTGAACCGTGTCCAATCTACGCCTGCGCTCCATTCATTTTTCCATCTCCCCATCATGAATTTCCCTTTGAATCCGGTTCCAAAGTAGGTGTAATGATGGAATACAGGCGTCTCCTGGTAAGACCCGGTATAGTTGCCCGCCAGATCCTTAAGGGTACGGTTCCCCCATAAATCCTTTGAATAATCTTCCCAGCGCCAGCCGAAATTGGCGAACCATGTCAGATTGCCGTTTAGATACTGCTCATGATTTGCAATAAACGTAGTTTTCATACTTTTCATCAATCCAGCGGGGAGCCAGATGAGTCTTATTTTTCGGCACGGCAGGAATCTGATCCAATTTACCCAAACTAATCGTGTTATTCCGTCCCCATTGTTCATCATAGTCATAACTGAAGAAAATATTGCTCTTGCTCCTTTTTGCCCTATGATCGATATTAATTGCTATATCGCGTTTCTTATCTCGTGTGCCGTCAACCGCCAAATCACCGATGCCGTTCAATGCATTAATACGTACACCCCATTTATCATCTTCTCCGAAACGCTTCCCCCAATCTATAGTTTCCGTGAAATAGGACTTGCTTGCCCAGGAGAGTTCTGCACTGAAATTCGGTTTATCCTGCGCTTTTTTCGTGGTTACGCTGACGGTGCCTCCCACAGAACCCGCCATAAAAATACCAATCCCATTCACACCGATATTCGGACCGCCGAGAATTTCCACCTTATCAAAATAATTGGTAGGCATGGTCATCTGGTGGCTCATGCTGGGCACGCCGTTCATGATCCAGCTGCCGCCTCCGGCCGAGTAGCCACGGATTCTTATATTTGTATCCAGCGACCCGTGAGTGACTGTCACAGAAGGCGACAAAGACAAGGTATCCATCAGACTGCGCTCAGGCTGGGAAAACGTTTCTATAGCCTGTTTGGTAAAAGTCGCCTGCTGGAACGGAACATCGAGCACATCCTTTTTACCCAAAGCCCCCACCTCTTGTTTCGTCCCGATCAGACCCGATGCTATCGGCGCAGACTGCGCATTGTCCGCATCATAGCGTTCCCCAACGACATTGACTTCATCCATCTGCCAGACAGCGGAAGCGTCCATTCCTCCGCACACGGCTGTGGATAAAGCCAACATTATGACTGCCAATAATTTTTGTCTTTTCATCATCGTCATCCTCTTTTCTGTTTTCAATCCGTTTCAAATCCGTTTAGCCCTATTATAAAGTAGAGGGTAACCCGCAGGTCAATACTTAATTAGCAAAATATTATAAATTGGCATAATTTATTTATTGTATCTTTAAACGTCTTCTTATTTTTTATGCTGACGGTAAACAAAAAGCAGGCATATCACCTGCCTGCCACTGTACTGCTATATATCTTCCGGATAAAGTCCGCTGTAAAAAATATTAACGGCATCACCGACACGTACCGCCGGACAACGGATCGTGTAAAAGGGAACGGTATACACCCTTTTATTTAAAACTGCCGGTACCTGCCGAAACGCTGGATGGTCATATAGCCCCTGCAATATATTTTCATCTCTTTCCGGCGCGGACTGGATAAAGATCACGTCCGGCTTTTCCATCATCAGCCTTTCAAAACTGAGAATTTCTGTATTTCCTACATTCTCCACCTCTTTACCAATCACATCGCCGCCAAGCCGAGTCACAATATCTCCGGCAAGAGTGCGGGGCGTATAAATGTAAAGTCCTTTGGAAAGGGAATTGATGATCAGAACTTTCTGTCTCTTCGGCGAATCCTTTACTTTTTCCATTTTAATCTGTAAATCCTTCTGTATCTTCCCTATGATTTCTTCTGCCTTCCGGTTCTTCCCCACGATCTTTCCCACATCGGAAATATATTTCAGCTCATCTTCAATAACATGTTTTTCCGAAAAATCCGCCATATTAGTCAGCGTCATGTATACCGGCACATTTCTTTGGTGCCAGAAATCCCAAGTCCCGACAGAATTGGCTTTCCCTGTAAAATCAAAAAGCCATCCTAAAATAAAATCCGGATTCATGGCAAGCGCCTTTTCCTGCCCGATTGTCCGCGGCACTGTCATAGGCAGCTGCCTGAATAAAATCCGGTTTTCTTCCGTCAGATGTCTTTCGTCATCAATGCCGGTCGCTGCAATGATCTGTTCCCCCGCCCCCAGTTCAAGCAGTGTTTCAATGGAGTTCTGCCAGAGCGCAATAATGCGTGTCGGCGGTTTTTGATAAACAGTGCTGACTTTTTTACCTTCGCTGTTATAATTTTCAATCGTTACAGGAAATTCGGCATTAACAATTTGCGCAGCATGATTTTCTTCCCTCTCCGGCGCAGTATGTATCCCGCATCCGGCAAAAATGGCTGCCATGCCTGTGATCAGAACAGATAAAATCAATTTGCGGTACAAACGCATCACATCCTTCCCCATATATTCACAGCTGCCCTGAACAGTTTTTCCCACTCATTTCCTTTTGAGTCTTTTCTTTCTATTATGCTATTATAAAGCAGCGGGTAACTCCCAAGTCAAACCGGCCAGGAGGTTTTATGAAAAGCGGACGAAAATATCTGACTATACGTAAATTCAGCGAATTGACGCACACCACCGTAGACACACTTAAACACTATGATGAAATCGGACTTTTGACCCCTGCTTATATTGGAGAAAATAAATATCGCTACTATCTTCCCGAGCAATCTCTGATACTGACGCGCATTCTCTTCGGCAAACATGCCGGCATCCCGCTGAAGGAGATCCGGAGTTTTATTCACAGCGGCCATCATACGGACGCTATACAGAAGTATAATGAAATCATAAATGACCTGCGGGCCCGCGGAAAAGAAACCGAGGCCATAGTCAGCACCATAGATAATCTTCGTTATTATTACAGCTTATCTGAAAAACATCCTCCCAGAACTCTATTTTCCCTTTACCTTCCGGAATGGTTCATTCTCTTTTCCGAAAAATCAAAAATCGACGCCGCCCATGAATCCTCTTCTTCCGATATCGCGAACAATCTCTTTTTAGTAGGATTTAACGGGCAGAAATGGCCACATTACCTCTTAGGCGCCCTTCTTCCCGAAGAGAATATAAAGACCAGGAATTTCTCTGAAACGAAATATTTCCTGAAAATAGATACACCCCAGCTGTATGACAAAGCAAAAATACGATTCGTCCCTAATGGAGAATGGCTCTGTATGCTCTTTTACAGCAAAGGAAAAGGGCTTTCTGAAAATCTCGGTTTCTACCTGGATACTCTTGAAAAAGAAAAGATATCCGTCAGCGGCGATATATTTATCATGGATGTGGTAAACAGCCTGATTACTTCCAATCCCGACAATTACTGCACGATGATCTACGCACTCAAGGAACGGCAGACCCATGAACAATTCTGACAGCACAAAGATCTTTATCTCCCTCAAACTGATCCCGCAGCGGCGGGACGGCACATTCTTCCCTTTCGTCCACTTCCAGGAAGCATGTTATATCTTTTTGCAAAAACTGTATCCGCTTTTTCAAAACAGTAAAAACCCGGAAGACATCCACCCCCTGCTGGGCGAAATACTTCTTATCCTGTCCGCCGATACGGAAAAAGATTGCCTTCACGCGCTGGATTTGTTTTCTTCATGCAGGCAGATCCTGGAGCTATGCAACGAAATATGCCGGCAGGCAGACTGGAATTTTTCTCTTGACCTTGCGATTGCTGCCGATGCGGGAAGAGCAGAAAAACTCATCATTCCGGGATCCGGCCCGTTTCCGGACGCCGTTGCCTGGACAGGAATCCATGAAGAAAGAGCCTCCCGTATCAGCCACGCCATGGAAAAGGGAGTCCATAAAGATACCCTGATCACCCACTCTTTTTATAAACACCTGCCTGAAAAAGCAAAAGAGAAATACGCCACCCTTTACTATCTCCACCATATCTGCTGCTATGCCGAATAATAAAAAAAGTAAAGTGCCTCTTCCAAAACACACTTTACTCTTTTATTTTATATTCGATTCATCTCGTCTAAGGTAAGGGCAAAACTGCCGGCAAAGTGTTCCAGAAACCAGTCCACTTCTTTCAGGTGCAGATTTTTTAATTTATTTTCCGTTGTGCGGAAAGCCTCCTCAAATTCGCTGTTCCCCGCCTGTATTTCTTCGGCGCATTTCAGGTATGCCGACAACGTGTCCGCCGCTTTCGCCAGCGGCCATAAAGGATCGTTCTCCATGTCCAGAATATAGGGGCGGTAGGTGTCTTTCAATTCGTCGGGAAGCGTTTCCAAAAGGCGTCTTCTTGCTTTATCTTCTATCTCTTTATATTTGTCATGCAGATCCTCTGTGAAATATTTCACGGGAGTGGGCATGTCGCCTGTAAAGACTTCTCCCGCATCATGATAAACGGCCAACATGGCGCAATGCTCCGCATCGCAGGGTTCATGAAAAATTTTTTCACGGATCACTGCAAGTCCGTGGGCAATCATGACGGTCTGCAAGGTATGCTCCGCGTCATTTTCCGGAAAGGAATTCCGCATAAGTCCCCAGCGCTGTATATATTTCATTCTTGCGAGGTACGCAAAAAAAGTGTGCATTATTATCCTCCATGTGTCTTACAGAACCAGAAATGACGAACCGGGCCGCTCCCCTGTCCGATGGTTTCGTCTTTTGCCGCTTCGATAGCGCCGGTGAGGTATGCTTTTGCTTCCGCAGTAGCCACCGGCAGTGTTTTTCCTTCCGCCAGTTTGACGGCGAGCGCTGCGGAAAGCGTGCAGCCCGTACCGTGGGTGTTTTTCGTTTTAATCCGCTTTCCTTCATAACGATAAAATTGTTTCCCGTCAAAAAGGATATCTACCGCATCATAAACCAGGTGCCCGCCTTTCACAAGAACCGCACGGCAGCTGTATTCCATTATTCTTTCCGCCGCGTTTTCCATATCCTTTTCCGTTTTTATTTCCAGTCCTGACAATACTTTCGCTTCGGGAATGTTTGGCGTGATAAGATCCGCTTCAGGAATCAAAATATCTTTATACGTTTCAATGGCTTCTTTTTCCAAAAGAATAGCGCCTGTGGTGGCAACCATGACAGGATCAACGACAATTGCCGGTCCTTTGTGTCCGCGGAGAAATTCCGCCACTGCCGAAACGATGGCAGGGGTGCTGAGCATGCCCGTTTTGACTCCGTCCGGAGGAATATCGCTGTATACCGCTTCCAGCTGGGCGGTCACCATCTCCACGGGAGTATTCACCACCATGGAAACACCAGTCGTATTTTGCGCGGTGAGTGTGCAGATGCAGCTCATGCCATAGGCGCCAAGAGCAGCAAAGGTTTTTAAATCCGCCTGTATTCCCGCACCGCCGGAGGAGTCTGAACCAGCAACAGTAAGTAGTTTCTTCATCAGTCTTCCTTTTTCAATTTTTTCAAAGCCGGAGTGAAATAGGCAATGAGTTTTCCCTGTTTCCACGCCATATCATAGTCAACAACGGAGATAGATGCCAAATCGGGCTGAATGCCCGCCCCTGCCGCTTCAAGAAGGTAGGACTGGAGGAAAGGATGGTGTCCCACTAAGGCCAGCGGTCCTCCGTCCGTTATGAGATGATTCTCAATCCGCCTGAAATCCCCCTGTAAAAGTTCTTCCGTCAGGTGGAGCCCTTCGGCAAAACATTCTTCCGATAAGATCCTCGCCGTCTGGCGGGTACGCATGAAAGGGCTTGCGAAAATGCGGAGCGGCCGGTCTTTCAAAAATCGGGCAAGCATGCGCGATGTGGTCCGCACCTGTTTCTTTCCTTCTTTTGTCAGCCGTCTTTCTCTGTTCGGCACATCTTCTGTCTGGGGAACAGCTTCCCCATGCCGCATAAGAATTAAGTACATCGCTGCCTCCTTATTCCGATTTATTATCTGATTCTTTACCATTCTTATCCATATCAGCAGCGGTAAAGAATCTTTTTTCATTATACTGGTCTTTTTCGTCTTTGCTGGTCGCGTATTTCACAGATAAATTTTTCCCGACGGTTGTAAATATCTGTTCCACAGGCCCGCCATTGGCAAGAACTCTGGAAATAGCAGCACGTCCGTCCTTCACCCTGACAAGTGCCGTAATTTCATTCTTCATGGCTGTTTTTGTTTTTCCATTGTCTTCAGGCACCTGTACCCGTTCGGAAAGTTCCACGACGGACAGTTTCTTCAGCTGCTCCGGCGCCATGTACATGCGGTCCGCCGGAAAATTGAAATATACGGTGCCGTCCATGATGCGGAGTGCCCGCGTTTTGATATAGTTTCCAGGCGGCTGGGTAAGCTGGGCATGATCAAGAATAAGCGCTCCCTTCTGCCCCTTACTGATCACCAGGTAAATCGTTTCCCCCGTTTCCGGTTCCCGCTCTCCTTCCCACTTCGTTTCCGTTATGGGTACGTTCACCGCTATGTAATTTCTGTCGTAAAAATCCCCTTGAAATTCAATCGCCGCCGGCACCTCATATTCTTCTCCGTCAAGAAGGGTGGAACGGTAATCCGCCCTTGTCCATACCAAAAAGGCAAGTTCAAAAATAGCAGTGATCAGGACGAGAAGCAAACTGTACTTTCTATTCACGGCGCTCCCCTCCTTCCTCCGTTTTCCTTTCCGGCAGATCGGACAAGAACGCCGATTGATCCGCAGGTGCTGCCGGCTGCCGATCCCGTCGTACAGTCTTCCTTCCCGGTTTCCGCCTTATCTTCTTCACGGCATGGGGAAGGAAAGTCAGGCAGCACACAATGATAGCAGCCGCGCCGATAACGAGGAAAAATATTCCTCTTTGTCCGAAGGAAAGCGCCGCATCAAGGACACGCACAGCACCTGCCGCAGCCAGAAGACATCCGCCGACCCATTTCAGCAGGTTGGAATCGCTCCGGTATCCCCTCCCGATAACTGCCACGGCAAGAAACGCGGCAAAGATGGATACAAAGATGGCAGAAGACACACCGGTTGTTTCAAAAACGGCAAGGGATGCCGCCACAAGCATAATAAAAGGCGTAAGACCTCCGAGAGCAGCCAGCCGGTCCCGTTTGATACCCATCCGGGTAAGCAGGACAGCGTCAATGGCAAGAATGACAAAAAACAAAATCCATAAGGTCCAATTTCCCGAAATGCCTTTCCACACGGAACTCCAGGAGCCCTCCAGCAGAACGCCGAACACGGCCGCGCCGCCAAAGAGGCGAAGTGCTTCCGCCGCCGCGCCCCAGGAAGAAAGCATGCTGCCTGCCATCCAGGTAAGCGCTGCTGCAAGGGCAAAAAACATCGTCTGCCATAAAAGGTTGGACGCAGTCCAGTAAATAAGGAGAAGTACGCAGACCGCCCAAAACCATGAGTAACAGACGACCGCTTTATGACGCCGTTCTCCCAGAAGCCGCACCAGGAGAGGAAGCGCCAAAACAAGAAACACCCATGCCGCCGCTTCCGGCCATCCCCGGTACGGTGATAAACGGTACACAAGAACAGACGACGCCATATAGACCATACCGAGTCCTGCTGTAGGAAACGCCCAGCTCATCAGAAGAAGGAATACGCAGGACACCGCCGCGAGAACAAACCAATCCCCCGACAGCTTGAAAGACTCATTTACCATCCATACGGCGCACAAGACCGACACGCCATGAAAAACACCGGCCGCCTCCCGAATAACATCAGGCACACGGTGGCGGTAAGGAACGGAAGGAAGAAGGGAAGACAGATCTTTTCCTTTATTTCCCGCCGCAGTACTTTCTTCAATCCTATTTTCGCCGATTCCGTTTACAGCAGAAGCCGTCTCCCCTGTTTCTCCGGAAAGCGGCTCTGCTGTGTTTTCAGCTTCTTCTAAGCGGACGCTTTCTGTCGGAATTCGATCCATCACAGGACGATCCTGCCACAAAATCGCCGCAATAATAAGAATGGACAGCACCAAAGGCACAAGAGCCATCATAAACTGCTCATCCTGAGAAAGACCGTTCCATACACCGGCGCAGATGAAAATCAGACCAGTGAGGAAACATACGGCAGCCAGCACAAAAAGCCCTTCGCCATGAGAATGGCGTTGTTCATTCCTGTATAAAGAAATAAGAGAATCTCCCGCTTCACGGGTAATAATTTCTTCCTTCACCCAACGGGGTACTTCCTTTTTCAGCCATTTAAAGTGAGTCATAACTTAACTCCCGCCTGTCAATAAAAAAGCAGTGATGAAAAGAATTTCGTTTCCACCACCGCCGAGTCTTAAATTATTTTACGATAAGCACGGGATACTTGCCCCGGCTTACGATATAGCTGGAAACCGATCCCATGAAAATGCCCTTCAGCGGACCGAGTCCCCTGCTTCCCATGACGATGAGGTCGCACCCTTTATCTTCAGCAATACTGAGAATGACCGGTCCGGGCGAACCGATTTCAAAAACCGTTTCATGCGCCACACCTTCAGGAACCATAGCGGCAGCTTCTTTCAAATCGCGGCGGCACTGCGCTTCCAGATCTTCTGAAAGCTTGGAAGTAAGGCAGCCTTCCGCAATGGATACCTGGTCAAAATTGCTCATGGCGGAAACCATATTGCACACAGACACGATGTAAAGCTTCGTACCCTCGCCTGCAGCCGCCAGATCCACAGCTTGCGCCATCGCCTTTTTCGCGTGGGCAGAACCGTCATAAGGAACAAGAATATTCTTATACTTCAACATAGAAATCCCGCCTCTCTTTTCTTTTGAAGGATTTTATTTTTTTCATTATACCATGAATATTCCTGACTGCGTATTTCTTTTTATTCATTTCTCTTATAAAGAAAATACATCAGACTCCGGTTTCCGGTCTGTGCTGTGATAAGGAATAATTTTTCTGAAATGATTTTTCCCGGCAAGTTCCCACATTTCCCTTTCCGTCATATGGTTCGGCCAGAGGACAAGTTCCACCCTGCCGCTTTCATAATAATCTTTCGCTTTGCCGTAGCCATGGATGCTGCCTGTCATGAGCAGTGAAAGTTCAGGGTGCCGCTCAATGAGTTTCCTGTTCTCTGACCGCGACAACTGGGCATCGGTAAGGAAATAAACCCCATTGTCATGAATCGTTTTTCCGTCCCATAAAGAAAACGTTTCATTGGGAAGGGCAAGCACTTCCCGGCGGGCGAAGTATTTCCTCCGCCCCAGACGCAGCCATTCGTCATAAAGTCCGGGAGCCATATGCACGGGAATCTCCATACTTCCTTTATTACGGAAATATGCCGCGATGGAAAGCCCCCTGCCGAAATGCGGCACAGGAAGAAGAAGCGGTTTCCCCCGCCACACCAATTCCAAAATTTTATCAAGAACCGACCGGCGCATATCTGCCCCCGTACGATCGCCCGGATATGCTGCATCAAGGACGGCTACATCCGCCGTTTTCCCTTCCGCATCATCACAGACATAAAAAGGGTCATCGCTTCGGTAATCCCCCGAAAAGAACAATTTTTTCCCTTCACAGGAAATATCGTACCACACGGAACCGGCACAATGGCCGCTCCGCCCCCAGCGGAAACTGAAATCCCGTTCCAATTCCAGTTCGGGCGCTGTCGAATCAAGAATCATCGTGTTCCCCGGTTTTTCTTTCATCTGCCGGTATGTCTGGTTCGTCAGAAGCACGGATCCCGCAAAGCCGAGAGACTCGAAATATCCGATCGCCCCCGTATGATCCCGGTGCGAATGGGTGATGAAAAGGTATTCTGCTCTTGCAACCTGCTCCGCTGTGAGATCAGGTACCCGGTCCAGTCCGTCCGTCGAAGTTCCCGCATCCACGATAAAAGCGTGGCGCCCTCCTTCAACAAAAAAGCAGCTGCGTCCGAAATCACCGCAGCCGCCTGCAATTGTTATCTGCATATCCATCTCCATTGACGTTATTCTTCAGTTAATCACCACGCATGGCTGCACCCAATATACCATATTTCAAAAAAAGCCGCAAAACTATCTTGAGCCTGCCGCGATAAGGGCGCAGATCACACCGGCAATGGCAAAAATGATGTATGCCGCGCGTTCATAATTAAAACCGCCGCTTTCTTCATCAGCATCACTGCGCGTTTCTTCTTTCATCATGGGCGCTTTTATTCTTTCGTGAATTGCCGGCGGAATCAGGCCGCTGTAAAAACGGTTCAGATACCTGATGTACCCGTTCATTTCTCTGGTAAAAAACCAAAAGGAGGGCGCCGATAAAGATATTTCATTCCGTATGGCGATCGTGGAAAGGCATTCGTCAACGATACATTTCATAACCCGTTCCGGCGTGTCTTCCCTTTCTTCATACCTCCGTGAGATACTGTCAAAAAGTTCGATAGTTTTCCGCATGCCGCGCTCATCATAGCGTCTCCGCAGATCAGGCGGCAGAAACTTTCGTTCCGCGCCATGGCCGGGTGCTGTTTCCCGTTCCATAAACAGGGAGAATTTCTTTTCCACTTTTTCAAAACCGCAGAACAAATCCAAGAGCGGCGCATAGGTTTCTGCATATCCGGCAAGGACATACTTCGCCACATAGATACGGAGCAGGATATAATCCGTAAGGAAAGCGGCCGCCTTCGGCTTCTCCGCCTGGCCCATATCCATACGGTTCACTTCGAGGAATCGGATAAATACGCGGTGGATGCTGTAGCTTCCCTCCGGCTCGGTCGTATAGGAAAAGAAAGCGCGCCGGGCCGCCCGGACACCCATGCTTTCAAGATATTCTTTTCTTCCCACGATCCGCCTCCTCTTTTACCGCGTGCCATCAGCAGCGGATTACCGCCGGTTTTCAATTTTTCCGCCGCTGAACCGCCGATTCCTTTCCCCGGGAACCATGCGGGAGAGATTCTTCCGTACAGCGCTTCCCGCTTCAATTCACCAGGGGAGAATGGGGAGACCTCTCTTCTTTTCTGTATTCATCAGCAAGCGCTTCCAAAAAGGACGCCACATCCCCCTCATGGAAATCAGAAATGCCATAAACGGCACATACCGCGCCGGCAAGCATTTCCTTTGTTTCTTCGTGGGGCAGCGTCGTATTGATTTCCAATTCTACCGTGCTTCCATTGTCTACAGCAGTAATTAAAACGGTCTCTTCTTTATTTTTCATCATACACCTCGCTGACTTCATCGTACAAAAAAAGAGAGTTCCCCGCAAGAAAAATATTTTTCTGCGCCTCTCTTATAAATTCTTTCTTGCCGTATGGTTCCACCCCTTATTTGTGAGTATCTCCGCGTCTTTTCCAAGAAATGCTTTTGCCGCGTACCGATCCCCTGCCAGCTGCCAGCGGAACCATGCCGTCACATAAGCGTCCGCTTCGGCCTGCACATGGCTGTGGTCCGCATGGGAACGCCGTCCCATGACCATCGCTGTCTTTGCCTTTTGAAATATCTTCTCCATATCCGGAAGCGGTGTAATGAGACGGTCATCCAGCCTGTCGCCGCTCACCATGAACCACGGCACATTGACCGCAGAAGCGTCATACTTCCAGCTGTTCATTTTTAATTTGTCCGCAAATGATTCCGTCACCGCCGAAACAGTGACGACCGTTTTAAAACGTCCGCCGCCTTTTCGGAATAAAATCGTTTTCACCGCGCCGACGCCTCCCTGGGAGTGGCCACCGATCCCCAGATTTTCCTCATCAATCTTTTGAAAAAACACGCTTTTTCTGTCCGCCGCCAGCTTGTCCATGAGTTCCAGTCCCCATTCCGCCGAGTACCCGAGTCCCGTATTCTTGTCCGTATTGCCCACGACAATAAAGCCCCAGCTGGCAAGATGTTCAAAAATCGGCTCATCAAGATCACAGGTCGAGGTCGTCCCGTTCAAGAGAAATACCATGGGCCATTTCCTGTTTTCCGTTTCCAGCCGTTTCGGATACCACACGCGGTAAGTATAATTTCCGTACTGTTCTTCTTTTCTTGAAACGGTCTTCTTTGCCACTTCGTATATACCGAGGCTGCGGTAGCGCTGTTCAATCTTCCCCCGATCCGCCGTCGTTATCCAGTATTCATCAGTAATGGCCGTTGCCGCGTCCGCCATGGAAAAAGAAAGGAGCCATACCCATACATATAAAATTATCTGCAGTTGTTTCTTTATCTTTTCCATATCCGCATTATACCAAAAATGAATAAACAATTAAATTTTATTCTTTGAAACGAACCACGAACAGGAACCGGCACCCATTACTTCGCCAGAGAAAGAAATTCTTTGCGCAAATCCCCGTCTGTCCTGAACCGTCCGGATGCGGAAATCGTCCTTGTAAGCGTCCCCGGTTTTCTGATCCCCCGTGCCGTCATACAGGAATGCTCCCCTTCCAAAAGAACGATCACATCCCCGGCACCGGTAATCCGTTCCATGATATCCCGTATATCCGCTCCTATCCGTTCCTGGATCTGAAGACGTTTAGAGACGGCATCGGCGATGCGGGCAATTTTTGACAGTCCGATGATGCGCCCTCTGGGAATATATCCCACAGCTGCCTTCATATTGTACATGAGGGCGATATGGTGCTCGCAATGGGAAAAGAGGGAAATATCTTTCACCACCACCATGTCACTTTCAGGAGAAGAAAATGTCTTATCGAAAGCGCGGGCGATTTCTTCATTGGGCACTGCCGCATAGGCCAGCTGCTCGGCCACCATTTCCGCAAAGCGGCGGGGCGTTTCCAAAAGTCCTTCTCTTTCGGGATCTTCCCCGACTGCTTCTATAATCAGGCGCGCTGCCTGTTCCAATTTTTTCTGATCCATTTCAGACCCCTCTCCTGTCCGGCTCCCAGATAATCTTATGGAGCTGTACCTGCACGCAGACTTCTGCCAGTTTTTCTTTTCTCACATATTCGACCAATTCACGCGGCTCTATTTTCCCCCACACGGGACTCACCTCAAACTTCGGACCGCCCCGGGGAAAATACTTCATAATGATTTCCTTCATATCCTCCAAATCCGTTTTCGAGGAGACGACGAATTTCAGAACATCCTCCTCCGTCAATTCCTTTAAGTTCGGCAGCCGCATGAAAGACTTCATTCCGCTGTCTGTGCATTTGTAATCCATCGTATAAAAAAGATTTGGGGAACGGTGCGCCAAAAGCGGAACTGCTCCGTTCGTTTCTATATTAATTTCATAATCCTCTTCCCCGAGGATGTCGCAGATTTCCTGCAGCGGATGAAGCAGCGGTTCTCCTCCCGTAAAAGTAATCCGCTTCCAGGGATAGGAACGGATACGACCTAAGAGTTCCTCTTTCGTAAGGAATTCTTCCGCGTCAGACTCTTTTAAAGCATACGCCGTATCGCAGTATGTACAGCGGATATTGCAGCCGGCAAACCGGACGAATACCGCCATATACCCTGTCCGTTTTCCTTCGCCCTCAATGCTGTCAAATATTTCCGCCACGGGAAACTTATTTTTCATATACCGCTACATTTCCTTCCGTTTCCTGCACCGCCACACGGATACAGTGGGGAATGCGGTCGCAAAGCCATTTCGCCATATTTTCTGCCGTGGGGTTCAAGCCTTCCATGATATCGTTAGCGCACCGGTGGTCAAAAAGATTAACGATATCCTTAATCTTCGTGAAATCTACCACCATGCCGTTTTCATCAAGCGTATCATTCTGCACGGTGACAGTCACGATCCAGTTGTGCCCGTGCATTGAAGTGCACTTGCTTTCATAGTTCAGACGCAGGAAGTGCGCTCCGCTGATTTCCATTCTTTTCGTTACTGTAAACATATTATCCTTTCCCTCCGTTCCACGGGTCTTCCACCCCGTTTTCAGCAAACGCTTTCGCCCTGTCTATGCAGGTCCCGCATTCGCCGCAAGGCGTGTCTCCCCCCTCATAACAGCTCCATGTCAGTTCATAAGGCGTTCCCAGTTTCAGCCCTTCCGCCACGACGCCGGTTTTATTTTTATCGGCAAAAGGAAAAACCAGATGCACCTTGCCGTATGTGCCGACAGCAACCGCTTCCCCCATGGCTTTCAGAAACCGGGGCGAGCAGTCGGCATACGCTTCTCCCGCCGCATCATCTCCATGGGCGCCGACATAAATATCCGTCTCTTCCTCTTCATAAATGCCGGCTGCCAGACTTGCCGCTACAGAAATCATGAGGCCGTTCCGAAAAGGAACATACGTAGATACCTTTCCTGCCCCCTTTTCCGCAATCTGCTCACCGTAACTTTTGTGTACAATACGCTCCGTCGAATGGGACAAAAGAGAACAATTGGAATACTGCATGATCTGCGCCAGATCAAATTCATAATGAGGCACATGGTAATATGCCGCCACCGCTCTTGCGGCATCTAATTCCTTTTTATGCTTCTGTCCATAAAAAATAGAAGCAGTGCTGACATTCTCTGCTCCCAGTGCATTTACAGCCACGGAGAGACAAGTCGTCGAGTCCACACCGCCGCTGGATAATATAATTGCTTTTTTCATGTTTCCTCCCGTTTTTTATAGTTGGTGCTCAGAATGGACAACTGCCGGAACAAATTTCCGTTTCGTTTATTAATAGATCAACTCATTATAGCACAGGACAGAAATAAGACAAATAAATATAGTATAATAAAGCTGTATTATTAAAAAGGAGGCACTATGAAGGGCGGAGACGCGGACGAATTTATCGATTATCTCATGGACGGCGGCGCCAGTGTACGCCACAAAGGATATGTCTACCATTTTTCAGGACTTGTGTACCATCCCGGCCAGCAGAGGTGGCGGGTGAGCATAGAGAAATACCGCTGGACAAAAGAACCGTTTGAAGATTTCATGGATCTCGTCTATCATTACGCATCTGATGAGGAAGAAGACTGCATCAACCACCTCACCGAAGACATCCTTTGGGACGGGAAATCTTTCTACCAGCTGGAAAAAGCTCTCACCTGGATCGACTGGTAAGAACCTCCCCAGTCATCATCTGACAGCCCCATCAGCGCCTCTTCATCCATGCGGTAAAAGAACCGCCGAGGTACGCACGGCAATGCCGGTGCTAAATCAACAGTATAAATCATACGGGACTGCAAAAAATTGAATCATGTGCTATAATTGATTTGTCCTTTTCAGGGACTGGTTTTCATGGGGACGTAGCTCAGCTGGGAGAGCGTACGGTTCGCATCCGTAAGGTCGAGAGTTCAATCCTCTTCGTCTCCACCATGCCCTTTGGGGCCAGGCAAAACAGAAGCAGGCTTGCCGCAGCAGGTCTGCTTTTTTTATTAATGTATTTCAACTGCACCCGTACGCTGCCGCGGAAACCGCCCCGCAGGAAATACCGCAGCGCAAAATATATTTCGCAGACTATTTTTTCCGCTTGACATCTGCCGAAAGAAAATGCTATAGTAGGCACAACTTAATCACAGGCAATGAGAAGAAGAGTAAGCAAAACGAATGTCAAAGAGAGCTTCCGCAAGGTGAAAGGAAGTACAGGAAGTTTGCCGAACATGGTCTTTGAGCCGGATATGCCGAATCATTAAGCAGTCCGGGCGCTCCCGTTACAGAGCTGCGGTATCAGGATTTCCCTCGTACCTACAGAGGTTTGCACGGTGACGCGCAAATGAACTTGGGTGGTAACACGATCTTTCGTCCCTTATTGGACGGAAGATTTTTTATTACAATTTTTTAAGCAAGAACGTCAAAGGAGGAATTTTTCATGAAATTCAAAAAGACAATCATCGCATCCGTCGCCGCATTGGCACTCACAGGTTTTATCACAGGCTGCGGCGAGGAGAAAAAAGCGGCGGCTCCCGCTCCGAAAGACAGCAAGGCGGTCACTCTCAAAGTGGGCGTGTCTCCCGTCCCCCACGCTGAAATTCTCGGCGCCGTAAAAGATAAGCTTGCCAAAGAAGGTGTCAATGTGGAAATCATCGAATTTACCGATTATGTACAGCCGAACCTGGCGCTGAACGACAAAAACCTTGACGCGAACTACTTCCAGCACAAACCGTACCTGGATGAATTCGCCCGGTCAAGAAATCTGAAACTCGTTTCCGCAGGAGCGATCCATCTGGAACCGATGTCCATCTTCTCCAAAAAGATTAAAGACTTGAAAGATCTTCCCGACGGCGCCCGTGTAGCTATCCCGAACGATCCCACAAACGGTGGCCGCGCGCTCCTCGTGCTCCAGTCTGCGGGGCTCATCAAGCTCCGTGACGGCGCACCCATCACAGCTACACCGCAGGACATCACAGAAAACAAAAAGAATCTTCAATTCTCTGAACTGGAGGCGCCACAGCTCCCCCGCTCGCTGGAAGACGCTGATATTTCCGTTATCAATATCAATTTTGCCCTGGAAGCAAAACTGAATCCGAAAGATGCCATCTTCACCGAAAGCAGCGATTCCCCATACGCAAACATTGTCGCTGTCCGTGAAGGAGATGAAACCCGCCCTGAAATCAAAAAACTGATCGAAGCCCTTACCAGCCAGGAATCCAAAGATTTCATCGAGAAGAAATACAACGGCGCCATCAAAGCCGCTTTCTGATTAAACAAAAGAAGATTTCAAGATAAAGGACCTCTTCTGCCGGACAAACCAAATACCCGGTAAAAGAGGTCCTTTTCATACCAGAAGAAAGTCCGCATCATACATCGGTCTCCTGATGTCTGCCTTTCTGTTATCTTTCATCCCGCATTTTACTTCTGTCATCTGCCGCACGATTCGTAGTTTCCCAGAATTTTAAAATAACTGCACATGGAAGACAGTCCCTCCAGTGTCCGCGTATTTGATGGATTTTTCAGCGAACCCATGACATCGATGTGGAAGAAATACTCAAAAGGTTTCCCTTCGAGCGGACGGGATTCCAGATGGGTCATATTCATACCGCCGTAGAAAAAGTATCCCAGCACATGGTAGAGTGCACCCGGTTCATGCCTGACGGAAATGGCAAGAGTGATCTTATCCGCTTTATCGGATATTTCCATTTTCGGTGCGATGATGAAGAAACGGGTGTAATTGTTTTCATTAAAAAAGATATTTTCTTTCAGTACGGAAAGCCCATACAGCTTCGCCGCCGTCCGGCTTGCTACGGCCGCCTGATTTTTCTTTCCATCCTTTGAAACACGTTCCGCGCTTTGGGATGTGGAAAAATAAGGTTTCAATTTCCAATCCCGATGTTCATTGAAAAAAGGACGGCACTGGGCAAATCCCTGGGGATGGGAGTAGACCGTATCGATATCTTCCATTTCCGCTCCCGGCAGTCCCAGCAGGTGGTGCTCGATTTTTACCAGTTCTTCACCGACGACGGCGCAGCCGCAGCCCCTGATAAGGTCATAGACTTCTGTAATCCCCCCGGTGGAGGAGTTTTCAATGGGGACAACGCCGTAATCAATCATTCCTCCCGCAACGGCTTTCGTCACATCTTCAAAGAGGGAGAAATATATTTCTTCCCGCTCCCACTTACCGAAGTGCCGTTCCATGGCCTCATAGGTATAGGAGCCTTTCGCGCCGTAACAGCCGACGCGGATCCGTTTTCCCATAGTTTCTCCTATATCCATTTTCTCAATTTCACAAGCAGACCTTTTTCCTTTTTCTCCTCCGGCGTTGGACGCTCTACAGTGCGGACCACCCGTTTTTCCATTTCTTCCCGCCGCTTCCGCGCTTCTGTCGATTCAAAAGGGACGGGCCGTGTAAAAGCGGGCGGCATACGCAGGCTGGGCGGCGCCATGATTTTCGGCACAGTAAATTTCGGCACCTCTTTCAAGCTGCCGGCTTCCTCACGTCCCCAAGGGACATAATGGTATGCGCCGGCAGAAGGGTCGGGCACGTTCCGTTCCGCGATATACTTCGCCCCATTAAAGGGAACGCCGCGGAGACGTTCCAGCAATTGCGCCGCCATGACCTGCGGGGAGAAATAAGAGAACGGCAGTCTCGGCGCCATGCGCGCAACAGAAGAAAGAAATGCCGCCTTCACTTCCTCCGCCGTCATGTTCTCCCTGTGGCGCACCTCATCTAAAAGAAGGATCATTCCCTTTTGGGTAGGAAATAAGTTTTCATAAGGAATAACGGTATTTCTATTCCCCATCCCCGACATATCCAGGAAGAAGACAAGGAACAGGCAGGAGAGCGCCTTATCCCCCGCTTCCGCACGAAGATGGAAGTTTGCCATGACATAGTACAGGTTGCGCAGCTTCGACCATTCTCCCGCCATGGTATAGATGGAGACCTTCTGCTGAAAAGCGCGCTCCAGTATATCCCTGGCGGAACAGGGATTCCCTTTCAGAGCCAGAGCAGAACGGGACTCGCCGATTTCTCCTTCCGTAAGTCCGTAGTTTTCACGAACATTCAGGACATACGCCATATGGCGTCCCACCTCGGTACGCCCCTTAGGTTCCAGCACGTATACTTTCGGTACAGCGTGGTTATAATTTTTTTCAGGAACTTCATGGATTACACGCCGGACAAGTTCTGTATGCGATCCTTCACCGAAGAGGCCGTATCGTTTAAGGAAATCGGAAAGCGCCTTATCGGGAAGCATATTCACCGTTTCCCGGGGAGTGCTTTCGCGGATCCAGCCGTCAGCATAGAGGCGGTCCAGACAGAGATCGGCGTCGCTGCCGTAAGTGGCATACAGATAAGACGGCATCTTTGCATGCACCGGTTTGCCGTCAAAATAATCCAGTATGAGTATCTCGCGTACAGAAAGACCCACTCGTCCCGCCTCCTTCTCATCATACTTTATTTTTTAGTATAGCAAAACAAAAGTATGATTAAAAGTCATAAACACAAATTACAGGAAAATTTTTGTCCCTGCACCTAAATTCCGAAAAGCGCTTTTTATCTTATCCCATATCCGGCATCCGGAATTTAATTTCCGCCCTTCGATACTAAACGCCCACGTGCGTCCCCACGGCACTGAAAACGGGAAGCAGGACGGAAAATATGATTGCCGCTGTTACAAGACCTACAAAAAGCAAAAGAGAAGGTTCCAGAATCTTTCTGAATCCTGTCAGTTTCCTTTTCGTTTCCTCTGTCATAAGATGAGCGCTCCGCTCCAGAAAGAGAGGAAGCCGCCCGCTTTCCATTCCTACATGGATCATACGGGCAAGGGCGGTATCGCCAAAGGATCTTTCCATGCTCTGGGCAAAATCGCCGCCCCTCTCTATATCCTTTTTTATTTTCAGCAATTCTTCTTTTACGGCGCCGTTATCCGTTATGTCCGCTATATCAGCAAGGGCGTCGGACAAGGTTTTCCCGCTTTTCAAAAGTGCCGACAGGGCAAGCGTCACACGGATGAGGTACAGCCTCCGGATAAAAGGGAAGCGGAAAAGAAACGCATCTGTACTTCTTTTTCCCCGTTCACTTCGTAACCAGACGACACCGCCGACTGCACCCAAGAGAAGTTCAACAAGAAAATAAAACCCTTTTTCCTGTAAGAACAGGCCCAGAGCAAGCGCCGCCCTCGTCACCGCCGGAAGCGGTATGTCGAGGGCGTCAAAAAGCGCGGCAAAGGACGGCAGTATGACAGTAAGGATCAATGCAAATACAAGAAAGGAAAAGAAGAGAACAAAAACAGGATAGGAAAGAGCCGACTTCATACCGGCAATAAATTCTTCTTCCTTGCGATAGCACGCGGCGGCCAGGCGGAGCTGTTCCGGAATCGTTCCCGACAGCTCGCCTACCTGCAGAAGGGCCGTAAAAAAAGGCGGAAACGCACGGGATCCCGCAAAACTTTCCGCAATGGAGTGCCCTGCTTCGATGGTCGCCTTGATCTCGCCCAGAAGAATCTTTTCTTTCCCGCTCCGGCCGCCGCCAAGGATGTCCAAAGTTTCGGTTACGGGAATCCCCGCGGAAAGAAGTGATTCCCATTCTTCAGCCAAATCGGCGAGACGGCGTCTTTTGAAAAGGGACACTTTTTTCTTTTCTCCCGTTTTTCTGATGGTCATCGGGTGCAGCCCGCGGCTTCTGAGTTCATCCGCTGCTTCTCTTTTGCCGGCAGCCGCCACTCTTCCTTCCTCTACTTCTCCGCTGTCAGCGTACGCTTTATAAAGGAACTCCATTTTACTCTCCCGCCAAATGCAAAAGTTCTTCTCGTTCTTTTTCTGTCACACCCTTTACCTTGTATACCGCCTGGCGCAGAGTGCGCATGTCATTCACACCCGTTTCCATATAGGACAGGACCTGTGCTTCTTTTCCTTCGCGGATGAGGTTCGCCACAGCAGGGGTATTTGTCAGAATTTCACGGAGCAGTACAGTTTTAGTTCCCATCCGCCAAAGTCTTTGCGCCGACACGCAGCGGAGGACGGAAGAAATAATCAGGCGCACTTCGTTTTGTTCTTCCGCCGGAAATACATGGACCATGCGGCCGACGGCCTCCAGAGCGCGCCCGTTGTGGAGCGTCCCCAAAACGAGATGCCCTGTTTCTGCCGCGGTAAGCGCCGCCGCTATGGTTTCCCTGTCCCGCATTTCCCCTACGGCAATGACATCGGGATCCTCGCGGAGAGATTCGCGGACGCCTTCGGCAAAACTTACCGCGTCACGACCGATTTCCCGCTGGCGGACAAGGGATTTCCCCGCGGAAAGGACATATTCCACAGGATCTTCCAAGGTCACGATGTGACGCGCTTTTTCCTTGCCGATTCCTTCCAGTACTCTTGCCATGGTGGTGCTTTTCCCGCTTCCTGTGGGGCCTGAAAAAAGGACAAGGCCGGAGGATAATTTTGCAATCTTCTCAAACCATTTTTCATCAGGATCTTTTTCCACACGGTCAAGCACGGGCAGCACACGGAGCGCCGCGCAGTCTTTTCCGCCCGCCCGGTACAGATGGAGGCGGAACCGATTTTCTCCTATGGAAAAAGAAGTATCGCATGCACCCTTTTCTTCATACACTTTTCGTTTATCCGGTGAAAGGCAGGAATGGAAAAGCATATCAAAAAAACTTTTCTCCGCTCTTTCTTCCAATTCTTTAAGTCCGCCATATTCACGGACAATAACCCTTCCGCCTTCCGTAAGATGGATATCTGTAGCCTCCGGGTAAAGGGCCAGCCACTGTTCAATATGTTTCATAGTCACTCCCATAAGAGCGCCGCTTCCTCAGGCGGGACGGCGCCGCTTTCCATTAACCGCAAAAGGGATTCCTTCAGGGAATACTGTCCCTGTTTTTTCATACATCCTGAAAACTCTTCGGCTGCCGCGTTTTCATGAAGCAGCCGCCGTTCCTCTTTTCCTATTTCCAACATTTCAAAAACACCGGTCCGCCCGTCTGCGCCTTTCCCCCTGCAATGGTCACAGCCCTTTGCCATGTATGCCCGTCTCCCGATAAACGCTTCAGGAAACAACTTTTCTTCCGCCATTTCTCTTGTAATGACCATTTCCTTCCGGCAGGCGGGACAGAGTTTTTTCACAAGCCTTTGAGAAATGATGAGGGACAGCGACGCGGAAAGCAGGTACGGCGGAATGCCCATATCTGTCAGGCGGGCAGGCGCCGATACGGCATCGTTCGTATGAAGCGTAGACAGGACAAGATGTCCCGTAAGAGCGGCATGTACGGCAATTTCCGCCGTTTCCCGGTCGCGTATTTCCCCGATCATCACCACATCGGGATCCTGCCGCACAAGAGAGCGGAGGCCTTTTTCAAAAGTAAGGCCCGCTTTTTCATTCACTTCCACCTGGGTGATTCCCGGTATGCGGTACTCCACGGGATCTTCCACGGAAATCACGCTGATTTCAGGACGGCACACCAGTTTCAGCGCCGCGTAGAGCGTTGATGTTTTCCCGCTTCCCGTAGGACCGGTAGTAAGAATCATGCCGCTTTTCTTCCCGATTTTTGTGCGGAATATTTTCTTCTGCAAGGGAAGCATACCGAGTTCATTCTTTTCAATGAAATCCACCTGCCCCGATAAAATCCGTATGACGATCGTTTCCCCGTAAACCGAGGGCATCACGGAAAGACGGAAATCCGTATTTCTTTCATCCCTGATTTCCGAAAAACTTCCGTCCTGGGGAATACGGTTTTCCCCCACGTCCATACCGCCCAGGACTTTGGCTCGCACCGACAGTCCCGCTGCCATATCCGGGGGCAGCCGGTACCTTTCTGTAAGAGTTCCGTCAATGCGGAACCGGACAAGGACAAATTCACGGCACGGTTCCAGATGGACATCGCTCGCCTTTTCCGAAACGGCGGCCTGCAGAATTCTCCGCATGGCAATTTCCGCATTGGCCGCCCGCAGTATTTCCATAATTTCTCCCTTCCGCAGGAAAAGCCCGCGGCCGGTTTCCCACCGCAAGCCTTTCTTTTTACACCTGCATAATGCGCATGATATTCGTAGCAGAAGATTTCCGCCGGTTTATTTCCCCCTGCCTGACCCCTGCTGCGATGACACAAAGACTGCCTTCACGGAGAACGTTTTTATTTTTCAAAACGGCAGCGGACTGATGGAAAATGTCACCAGCAGATGCCAGCTGCTCCGCATAAACAGGATAAACACCCCAGAAAAGCATCATCTGCCGTACTGTCGTTTGATTGGAGGAAAGAGCATACACTTCGCAATCGGGGCGGTACTTGGACAGAAGGAGCGCGGTATTTCCCGTCATCGTCGGTGTGACAATCGCCTCCGCCTTCAATTCATGAGCTGCCGTCACCGCCGCGCGGCAGGTGGTATTTGATATGCTGTCATAAAGGTCCCTGTCCATGTCACGGTAGCGGAAAAGATGATGTTCCTGGAACTGCTCGGTATATTCCGCAATGGATGCCATCATGGACAGTGCTTCCACAGGATACTTGCCGCTTGCCGTTTCACCGGAGAGCATAATGGCGTCCGTACCGTCGTCGATGGCATTGGCCACATCCGTCACTTCCGCGCGGGTGGGACGGGGATTACGGATCATGGAGTCCAGCATCTGCGTCGCCGTAATGACAGGCTTCCCCTCATAACTGCTCTTCCTGATCATTTCTTTCTGGAGCCGGGGCAGTGTTTTCGGATCCACTTCTACGCCCAGATCTCCGCGGGCAATCATGATTCCATCGGCAGCTTCCACAATCTCTTCAAAATTGTCCACACCTTCCCGCGATTCAATCTTTGCAATGATCTTCATGGGCGAATGCAGGCTGTCAATAATTTCACGGATTTCCCGTATCCCCTTCGCGTCGCGGATGAAAGACGCCGCCACGAAATCAAAACCGTTTTCAATGCCGAAAAGGATATCTTCTTTATCTTTTTCCGTAATGCCGGGCAGCTTTAAAGAAATATCGGGAATGTTCACTCCTTTCCTTTCACCCAGTATACCGCCGTTTTTCACACGGCAGAACACACGGTTCTCTTCCACGTTTTCCACGATCAGTTCGATGAGCCCGTCATCAATAAGAATACGGTGCCCTGCTTTGATATCTTCCGTCAGTTCCCTGTAATTGATGAATCCTTCTTCCCCGTTTCCAAGACGCTC
>ENA-OPAV01000314-OPAV01000314.1-human-gut-metagenome-genome-assembly--contig:-NODE-314-length-41228-cov-3.783110_pt1 | contig 41228 bp, 34 predicted proteins | sample MGYA00241056_ERZ501428 | MGnify/ENA primary metagenome ERZ501428 (study PRJEB25962, sample SAMEA2042621) | human gut metagenome | biome: human gut; feature: human-associated habitat; material: faeces... | reverse complement strand
CCGCCGCTACTATCCCCACGAGCTGCTGCTGCGCTTTCTGCGGGAGCGGCTGGCGGAGGCGGAGGGGCCGCTGCGCCGGGAGATCTATGACCGGGCGGGCCGGTGGTACCGGGACAACGGCATGACGCGGGCGGCGGTGGACTGCTTTTTCCGGGCGGAGGACGACGAGGGCATCCTGTCGTGCCGGCTGGTGGGCCTGATCGGCGAGCATTTCGGAGACGTGAGCTATACCGCGCTGGCGCGGACGGTGCAGCGGCGGTATCCGATGAGCCTGCTGCGGCTGTGCTACGCGCTGTACGGCGGGTGCGAATTTGCGGAGTTTGCCCGGCAGATGGCCCGGATACGGGGGCTGCTGGAGGACTGCGGGAGCCACTGCCTGGGGGAGTGGGAGCTGCTGGACGCGCTGGAGTTTTTCCCGGATCTGGACGGCATGGACGGAGCCTATGCCCGGGCGGAGAAGCTGCTGACCCACGACTCGGAGCTGTTTATCCCGGAGGAGCCGTTCTTCTTCGGGTGCGCGTCCATGTGGTACCTGTTTTACGCGGAGCCGGGGCAGATGATGGCCACGGCGGACCGGCTGGCGCAGGTGCTCAAGCGCTATAACCGGCTGACAAACGGACATGCCGCCGGGGCGGCGGAGATCTATCGGGGCGAGGCGTACTCCGTACAGGGGCGGTTCGAGGAATCGGACATCCAGGCCTATCAGGCGGCGTTCCTGTCGGAGCAGGCGCAGAACGCCTCGGCCACCTACGGCGCGGCGCTGCTGCTGGGCATCAACGCCATCTACCGCTCGGACATGGCGGGGCTGCAGAGGGCGGTGGACTATCTGGAGAACAAGGCGCAGAGCTACGCCTTTCTGCAGGGCACCTGCATCGGACGCTATATGGTGGAGACGGTGCGGGGCTATCTGCTGGGGCTGATGATGGAGACGGGACGCTCCGCCCTGTGGACGCAGGGAGGGGCGGACGCGCTGGCCGATCTGACGTTCACCAATTTCATGATCAAGACCTGCCGCATCACCGACCTGCTGCTGAAAAAGGAGTACCAGCGGGCCATCGCCTCGGTGGAGGCATCGCTGGAGCTGGACGCCCGGCTCATCTCCGCCGCGGCGCGGAACTTCATGTACTGCGGGCTGGCGCTGTGCTATCTGGCTACGGGGCGGCTGGGCAGGGCCGCGGAGTGGCTGGACCGGTCGCTGACCATGGCGGAGCAGGACAAGAACTACTCGTTCATCGCCTGCTTCCGCAAGTACTTTCAGGTGCTGTTCCTGATGCCGTCCATCGCGGCGCGGCACGGGGAGGCCATCCGGGAGATCCGGGCGCTGGCCATCCACTATACCCGTGCCGACGAGAGCCGCATTTTCGCCATGCTGGACGATGTGCCGGAGCTGAAGGAGACGCTGACCGACCGGGAGCGGGAGGTGGCCCAGCTGGCTGCCGGGGGCATGCGCAACAGCGAGATCGCGGAGACGCTGCACATCTCGGAGAACACGGTGAAGCACCACCTGAAGAACGCCTTCCAGAAAATGAACATCGACCGGCGCAGCCGTCTGATCGAGATGCTGCGCTGAGGTGAAATACTACCCGAAAGGGTGATGTGGCACGCATGCCTTTCTGCTACAATAGGGACTGTAAAATCTTTACAGGACTCCCGGAGAGAGAAGAAAGGAGATGCACCATGAAGAAACGGCTTCTTTCCCTGCTGATGGCGGTGCTGATGACGGCGCTGCTGCTGCCGGCGGAGGCATTGGCCATCACAGGCGGAGACGTGCGCCCGGTGTATATGAGCGCGGCGCCGGTCACCATCACAAAGGAGGGGATCGACAGCGGTTCGCAGATCTACTCCATGAAGATGCAGAACGGCAAGCTGGTGATGTTCATCGCCACCAGCGGCCCGCACATGGGCAAGTCTGTGACCAACTCCGACCGGGGCTATACCGCCACGGGGGATTCCTTCAGCAGGGGCGTGTATGAGCAGGCACGCTTCACCATACAGACCGGGCGGGAGCAGAAGCCGCTGACCATCCGCTCCATGGAGGTGATCGACCCCAAGGAGGAGCCGCAGCTGGCCGGTGTCGGCATGGACATGGTACCCATGGAAAACGCGCTGACCATCAAGTACACCTTCAGCGGCGACGGGCTGTCCGACCAGTTCCTGTGCTACATCAGCTACTACTTTGTGGAGCTGGCGGCCGGTGTGACGGACGGCACCATCGAGAGCTTCGTGCAGGACGCGGACGGCAGGACCTACGCCCTGGTGGCCCAGGCCTCCTGGGGACTGGGCATGGTCACGGAGACCACCATGCCGGCGGAGTTCATGTTCCGCTGGTTCCAGGACTACCACGGCTTTTCCCGCATGGGACACGCCAGGGCGGACGCAGCGGCCCATGTGTACATGAGCCGCACCTATGAGGCGCTGGACGGGCGCATCACCGCCAAGGCCACGGACATCACCGCCGGGCTGGGACGTACCGGCACCAACGGCACCTTCGGCAAGGGCGACATCGCGGAGGTCTACTCCGACAGCTACGGTGTGGACAACCCCTTTGTGCTGGCGGATGTGGACCGCATGAGCGGCATCAATGACGTATGGACGCCGGTGTACATGACCTACGACGCGGCGGCGGATACGCTGACCGCCGAGGGCGATACGGAGGCCATGGGCGGGCGCAGCGGCAGAAGCGCCATGAATGCCCTGCAGATATGGGGCTTCCGGGATGTCTACACCAAGAAGGAGGCGGCGGACATCTCCAAGGTGGAGTTCACCAAGCCGGATCAGGTGACCATCCCCCAGGACGCCAACCGGCTGGGGCTGTATGAGACGGACAAGGGCTTCGCGGCGGCACCCATCACCGACAGTGCGCGGGAGGAGGTCCTGAAAAAGCAGTACGGCGACCCAGTGTACACGCTGTGCGGCAATTTTGAGACGATGTCCGACAAGGACGGAAAATACTATGAATACACCGACGGCAAGGCGGCGCTGACCGCCACCATCACGGCGGTGTGGGGCAGCGGGGAGCACTTCCGCGTCCGGGTGGATGAGAACGGCATTGTTACGGCTTTCGACACCACGGCCAAGGTGCGGTACAGCACGCCGCGTTTCCAGCTGTACAATCCGGTCAATGACGCCGCGGCGCCGGCGAAGCTGACATTCGAGAACGGCTGCCTGATGCTGGGGATGGATCCCGGCAAAAACGCGGTGCTGGTGTTCATCGACATCCCGCAGGTCAGCAGCCTCATCGACGCGGCGCAGATCAAGGCCAACGGCGATCTGGTGCTGACCGGCAGGATGGGACTGGATCTGGTGCTGAACTGTAGCCCGGATAAGCTGGTGACGCTGGAGGCGCTGGGCTACACGCCCAAGAAGGAGCAGGACGGCAGCATCTCCTTCGTGCAGGAGGGCATCCGGGCCAGCGGCAAGATCGACACGGCGTCCCTTGTGGGGCTGGAGCTGGCGGAGCTGGAGGCGTCCATCAATACGTTCGACGGTGAGGAGGAGTACGACTTCTCGCTGGAGCTCAACGCCTTTGATCTGTTTGAGACACAGGCGGAGCTGCAGCTCAAGCGGCTGAACAACGGACGGCTGGCACCCAACAATCTGTACTTCCGGCTGGCCTTCGGCGGCGGTATCCCCATCGTGCCGCCGGTGCCGACCTCCTTTATCAAGGGCGGAGGCGGCGGCTTCTACGGCCTGGCGGACACCATCAACGGCGACTTTATCGCCATCCCGCCCATCCGGCTGAAGATGTCGGTGAAGGGCGACTATGTCAAGGTCATCGAGGGATGGGCCAACGTCACCGTCGGCCCCAGCTATCTGGAGTTCGCCGGTACGGATATGACCATCGCCAAGATGGACTTTATCGAGAATTTCAATATGTATCTCAGACTGGTGGGCGAGAAGCGCACCTATCAGGGCATAGCCTATACGGGACTGCGTGCAGGCGGCGGTATGGGGATCACCCTCAACGCGCCCAGCGGCGACAACAGCATCTTTGAGGTGGAGGGCAGCGCCGAGGCCAGCGTGTTCGGCGGTCTGGACAGCTATACCGAGCCGAAGAACGCCTACGTCCAGCTGGACAGCCGCGGCAGCATCGGCGCGACGGTCAAGATCCCCAAGAAGCTGGGCAGCCTGAACTTCCGGCGGCTGGGCGGCAAGGTGCTGGCCGGCACCACGGTGGACTTCATCCTGGGTGCGCAGACATCCATCCCCGTGGGCAGCAATGCGGGCGGCAGCGCCCAGGAGGTGCTGGGGAACATCACCCGGAGCGCATGGAACAACCTGAGCGTCTACGGCGGTGTGTCCAAGAAGGGAACGCTGCTGTTCCTCAGCTACCGCATCTACTACATCCTGCCGGATCACTTCGGCGGCGCCATCAACCTGCGGTGGAAGAAGGACAACTGGACGCTGGAGGAGGAGATCGAGAAGAACAACTGGTATCTCAGCGGCAGGAGCAGCACCCAGACGTGGTCGATGCAGGTGGCTGACTGCATGGATGCGGAGACCGGTGAGCAGGTGGGCATCGCTGTGGTGGAGGCCAGCGTCTACGGGGTCGGGGCCGACAGCGTGGTGCGGATGGCTGCTGCCCGGCAGAACGGCAGGTATACGGAGACCATCCGGTACACCGCGGAGACCGGCGCCGAGGGCAGCCTGGGCATCGTCATCACGCCGAAGAACGCCTCCGTGGCGGAGCTGAAGAAGGATCTGGGGCTCTACAATGTGGCGGACGATACCCGCATCACGCTGATCGACGCGGGGGATGATCCCAACAGCATCCCCGCAGGCGCCAACATGACGGAGGTAGAGGTGGACGACGGAAACGGGGGGACCGTCGTCGGGCTGCTGATCGACCTGGGGGCCGACGGTGCGGCCGAGCACCAGTGGCGGATCGAGGCGGGCTGCGACTTTGCGTGGCAGATGATCGCCTCCGCACCGCTGACCGGGCTGACGGCGCTGGATGTGGCGGGCCAGACGGCCAGCGTCGGCATAGCCGGTCCGCAGGCGGGCAAGACCTACGCTGTCCGGTATTATCTGGATACGGAGAGCGACCGCAGCGGCGAGAACTACTTCCTGGGCATGACGACAGAGGCGCCGTACAGCTTTGCCATCCCCGCCAGCGGCGTGCTGGCACCCACCGGCAGCTACTACGTCACCGCTGTGCTGGTGGAGAAGGTGGACTTTGTTACCGAGGAGGGGGAGAACGAGTCCTCCTGGATCACGGTGGATACGCAGACCTCCGGGACGGCGGTGCGCTACCGCAATGAGCAGCAGCCGGACGCGCCCGTGGATGTCACGCTGGCGGCCACCGGCAACGAGACGCTGACAGCCGAGTGGCGCGCGGTGGACGGCGCGGACGGCTACCGGGTGACGCTGTACTATCAGGAGAACGGCAGCTGGAAGCAGGCCGGTGCGTCCTATGTGCTGGACAACGCGGACTTTGATGCCGGCAGCGACATCGCGGCGGCGTCCCGCTCCGGCGGCAGACTGGCGCTGCGCATGGCACCCACCGTGGGCGGCAGAAATGTCACCGTTACAGGCAGCGAGAACGCGCCGGTGGTCAGCACCAGCGGCGGCGTGTCCGACGCGGCGCCCGCCAACACCGGCTACTATGTGAGCGTGGAGGCCTTCCGGGCGGAGACGGCGGCCGGTGCGCCCGGAGACGTGCGCTACTTCAGCCAGGCGGGAAGCTCCGCGGAGACGAGACTGCCGGCGTACACCGCGCCGCGGGTCACAGTGACCACGGACAGCGGCCAGACGGTCAGCCTGGACGGCAGCAGCGGCTATGACAGCCTGCTGTGGAACCGGCTGCCCTCCGATGTGCTGTTCACCGTGGAGGGCGATGACGCGGAGAGCATTGCCGTTACGGCGGAGCAGGGCGGCGGCAGGTTCGATGTCAGCGGCGGCAGCGGATACTGGGAGGTCCGTGCCGGCGACGCCGACGCGGCAGCGCTCATCGAAAGCGGCGGGCGCGTCCTGCTGGCCGTACAGTCCGGGCCCTCCGGAATGGATACCACGGAGTACTATCTGCGGCTGATGCTGGACGATGTGCCGCCGGTCATCACGCTGGATGCCGTCAATGTCCGGGCCGATATGACCACCGGCGCTTACACCGTGTCGGGTCGGACGGAGCCGGGACTGACCGTCATCATGGGGGATGAGGACGGTGCGATCCTGCGGGGCACGGCGGATATGCAGGGACGGTTCACCTTCAAGGGCACGCTGCCGGCCAGCATGGAGGACAGCTTCGACGCCAACGGCGAACCCGTGACCGTGCGGAACGGATTCCGGGCGCTGGTGGCGGAGGTCACGGCGCAGGATGAGGCCGGCAATACCGGCATTGCGCCGGTGCTGATCTCCGCCAGACCGGAGGTCAAGACCAACGACCCCGATGACGGCGGCTCCGGCGGTTCCGGCGGTGCGGGCGGCGGAACATCCTCGTCCACCGGCGATCCCGGCGTGGTGCTGTATGCCGCTGCCGCGCTGATGAGCCTTGCCGGCTCCGCGGTGCTGACGGGACGGAAAAAGCGGCGCTGAGAAAAGCACAGGCATATAAAAGGCGGTCCCGTCGGGGACCGCCTTTTGTGTGAAAGGACAGGCGGGCCGGGGCCGCGCCTGTCCTTTCATCTATTAGGAGAGAGGGAGGATCGTATGCAGAGGGGATCAGCCGGCCAGGACCTTGCCCAGCTCACGGCAGGCGGCCACCGCCGCGCCATCCGGGGCTTCGCAGCAGGTGACGCTGTCGCAGGCCAGGGAGATGCCGGCGTTGCCGCAGTCGGTCTCCCAGTCGCGCATCCACTGGCCGTCGCCCCAGCCGTAGGAACCGAACAGCGCCACGCGCTTGCCGCCGATGGTGTTCTTGCAGCCGTCGAACATGGGCTGGAAGTCCATCTCCTCCAGCACCTCGGAGCCCATGGCGGGGCAGCCGAAGGCAATGGCGCCGAAACCGCTGAGGGCGGCGGGCTGCACCTGTTCCGGGGTCAGCAGAGTGACCTCGGCGCCGGCCTCCTTCATGCCCTCCGCCACGGCGTTGGCCATGGCCTCCGTGTTGCCGGTGCCGCTCCAGTAAATGACAGCAGTTTTCATGGTCGAAATTCCTTTCTTGTTGTGATTTTGGTTAGAGTAATCTAACCATCGCACGGTAAAAAAGCTGTCACCAGACAGCACTGAACGGCATAGGTTAAATAACTCTAACTGAATACTACCACAGAACGGGGCGTGTGTCAATAGGGGATCGAGAGGAGCGGAGACAGTTTTTCAGGAAGAAACAGGAAAGAGACAAGGGGGCGGCGTGCGGGATGGCAGAAAAGCAGCGCTCTGCGCACCTTTCGGTGCGGAGAGCGCTGTCTGCGGTGTGACAGGCGTCACTTGACGATCTGGTTCTCCGCCGCGCCGAAGATGTCGGCCCAGGCGGCGTCCACCTTTTTGCCCTCGCCGAGGAACCAGTCGGATTCACCGGCGGCATCCAGTTCCGTGTCGGGCGTCTGACCCAGGATCAGCAGCGCCACATAGTTCCCGTTGACGAAAAGACGGGCCTGGCCCACCTGGGCCTGGTTCATGCTGTACAGGTCGCTGTAATCCCGCACCTGCTCGTACCGCTCCTGCAGCAGGGCGGCGGCGTCCTGCGCGTAGCCGTCCTGAACACGCAGCACCACGGCGGTGCTGGGGTCAATGCTGCTGCTGGAGTAGCTCTCCGAGGCCCAGCTGTCGATGCGGGACATGTCCAGACCGTAATAGTTGGTCATCCAGTCCTCATCGTCGGCGGTGTCGCAGCCGTAGGTGTCGCCCAGGGCGGCCTTCAGCCGGTCCAGCACCTCCGGAGCCGTCAGGTCCACGTCCCCGGTATCGGGCTTCTGCTGGCCGCAGGCGGCCAGAGACAGCACCATCACAAAAGCAAGAAAGCTGACAAATAAGCGTTTCATGGTAAAAACCTCCGTTGTATAGTACATGGGTGTTCCGCCGCGCGCTTGACGGAACACTCTTTAGAGGAGCGCCGGGCGGAAAAGGTTCCATAGGGCGAAAAATTTTTTGTGGGGAGGAAGTGTCCCGATTTCGGGACAGCGGCTCTGGTAAAGTGGGGGCATCAAGGCAAAGGAGGAACATGTATGACCGCTATTTCCGTGATCTGCACCATGTGCGGCGCCGCCGCACTGTCCAAGGGCATCCTGAAGGCCATCGAGTATATCGGACGGTGAATGCCCGTTGACAAGTGCTTTCCCATTCTATATAATATTTTTCACAGAAAATTACAATATATCCCTGTGAATAGAAACGCCGTATATAATATGCGTTATCAGAACGGGAAAGGGGAGTGCCTATGGATATTTTTGCGAAATGCTATGAGCCGTCGCTGGCGGGAGAGCTGAAGGAGAAGGGGGTATACCCCTATTTCCACGCCCTCCAGTCCCGGCAGGACGTGGAGGTCATGATGGAGGGTAAGCGCCGCATCATGCTGGGCTCCAACAACTATCTGGGTCTGACCACCGATCCGGCGGTGGTAGAGGCCGGCATCAAGGCGCTGGAAAAATACGGAACCGGCTGCTCCGGCTCCCGGTTCCTCAACGGCACGCTGGAGATGCATCTGGAGCTGGAGGACGCGCTGGCGAAATTCCTGCGCAAGCCCGGCGTGGTCACCTTCGGCACCGGGTTCCAGTCCAACGTGGGCATCATCTCCGCGCTGGTGGGACGGCATGACTATGTGATCTGCGACCGGGAGAACCACGCCAGCATCTACGCCGGGTGCCAGATGTCCTACGGCAAGATGCTGCGCTACCGCCACAGCGACATGGCGGAGCTGGAGAAGTGTTTGCAGCGGGTGCCGGAGTCGGCGGGGGCGCTGGTCGTCACCGACGGCGTGTTCTCCATGGGCGGCGACATCGCCAAGCTGCCGGAGATCTGCGCGCTGGCGGAAAAGTACGGCGCCCGGGTGATGGTGGACGATGCCCACGGTCTGGGCGTGCTGGGCGAGGGCGGCCGCGGTACCGCCAGCTATTTCGGGCTGGAGGACAAGGTGGACGTGTACATGGGCACATTCTCCAAGTCGCTGGCGTCGCTGGGCGGCTACATGGCCGCATCGGCGGAGGTGGCGGAGTATGTGCGCCACGCCTCCCGGCCCTTTATCTTCTCGGCGTCCATCCCGCCGGCCAACTGCGCCACGGCGCTGGCGGCGCTGCACATGCTGGAGCAGCACCCGGAGCTGCCGGAGCGGCTGCGCAGTCTGAGCATGTACGCGCGGAAGGGCATGACGGAGCGGGGACTGACCATCCGGCCCTCGGCGCTGGAGGCACCCACGCCCATCATCCCCATCTATACCTACGAGACGTACCGCACGCTGCAGGCGGCGGCGGAGATCTATGACCGGGGCGTGTATGTGAACCCCACGCTGCCGCCGGCCACGCCGGAGGGCGAGGCGCTGCTGCGCACCAGCTATATGGCCACCCACACGGAGGCCCTGCTGGACGAGGCCATGGACATCATCGGCGAGGTGATGGCACATGTCTGAGAAGAAGGTGGCCATCGTCACCGGCGGCACCTCCGGCATCGGACGGGCCACCGCGCTGGCGCTGCAGGACGCGGGCTGCACGGTGTATGAGCTGTCCCGGCGGGCCGAGGGCGTGGAGGGGCTGCACCACATCGCCGCCGACGTGACGAAGGAGGAGACGGTCCGCGCCGCTGTGGCGGAGGTCATGGCCCGGGAGGGACGCATCGACATTCTGGTGAACAACGCGGGCTTCGGTATCTCCGGCGCGGTGGAGTTCACCGATACGGAGGACGCCAAGGCACTGTTCGATGTGAATTTCTTCGGTATGGTGAACATGAACCGGGTCGTGGTGCCCATCATGCGCGGGGCGGGCCGGGGGCGCATCGTGAACCTCAGCTCCGTGGCGGCGCCGGTGCCCATCCCGTTCCAGACGTACTACTCCGCCACCAAGGCGGCGGTGAACGCCTACACCATGGCGCTGGCCAACGAGCTGCGGCCCTTCGGCGTGACGGTATGCGCCGTCATGCCCGGCGACATCCACACCGGCTTCACGGCGGCGCGCCGGAAGATCGGCGAGGGAGACGACATCTATCAGGGGCGCATCAGCCGCTCCGTGGCCCGGATGGAGCACGACGAGGAGACGGGCATGGATCCCGGCAGGGCCGGCGGGTACATCGCAAAGGTGGCGCTGCGGGAGGGCAGCCGCCATCCGCTGTACGCCATCCGGTTCGACTACAAATTCTTCGCGTTTCTGGCGAAGGTGCTGCCGGCACGGTTTTTGAACTGGCTCATCTATCTGCTGTACGGGAAATAAGCAAAAAAGTACCGCACCCCACTGGGGTGCGGTACTTTTTTGCTTTTACAGGAAACGGCACAGCAGGATGGGGAACAGGACGGCGGGCATCATGTTCAGGATGCGCAGCTTCGTCAGACCCAGGATGTTCAGGCCGATGCCGATGATCAGCAGGGAGCCGGTGAACGTGATCTCCGCCAGCACCGTATCGGTGAGCAGGGGGGCCACCAGAGAGGCCAGCAGGGCCAGCAGACCCTCCACCAGCAGGACGCTGGCGCCGGAGAAGGCCACGCCGATGCCCAATGAGCCGGCGAAGGCGATGGCCGCCGTGCCGTCGATGATGGACTTGGCCAGCAGGACGGTGTGGTCATTTTTCAGACCGCTGTCCAGTGCGCCCATAACGGCCATGGCACCCACGGCAAATACCAGAGAGCCGGTGACGAAGCCCTCGGTGATGCGGCCAAGGCCGCCGAAGCGCTTCTGGAGCCAGCTGCCCAGACGCTCCACCGCCGTTTCGATGTTCAGCAGCTCGCCGATGATGGTGCCCAGCACCAGCGACAGGATGGGGATGAGCTGGTTGTTGCTGGCGCCGAGGCCGGACACGCCGATGCCGATGGAGATGAGGGCCGTGGCGGCCAGCACCGTCTCCTTCATGCGCTGGGGCATCAGCTTGCCGCCGAAGGTGCCCACCAGACCGCCGGCCACGATGGCCGCGCCGTTGATGAGTGCGCCGGTGAGGATCATGGGATCAGACCTCCTCCGCTGATAAGGTCGCGGACCACAACGCTGCCCATCAGCAGCCCCGCAGTGGCGGGCACCCACGCCACACTGGCGGGGACGGAGCGCCGTCCGGGAGGGGGCGCCTCCAGCTGCTGTGTCTCGGCGGGCTGCTCCGGGCTGAACACCACCTTCAGGTGGTGGATGTCCCGGGCGCGCAGCTCCTTGCGCATGACGCGGGCCAGCGGGCAGCCGGAGGTTTTGGAGATGTCCGTCACCTGCAGCAGCGTGGGGTCCAGCTTGTTGCCGGTGCCCAGCGCCGTCAGAATGGGGATGCGGCGCAGGCGGGCCTGCTGGATGAGGTCCAGCTTGCAGCTGACCAGGTCGATGGCGTCCACGATGTAGTCGTAGTGCGCGGTGAAAAAGTCGTTGCGGTGGGCGGCGTCGTAGGTGGCGCAGATGGGGTGTACCCGCAGAGCGGAATTGATATCCGCGCAGCGCCGGGCGGCCACTTCCGCCTTGGGCTGGCCCACGGTGGAGTGCAGGGCGTAGAGCTGGCGGTTGATGTTGGTAAGGGACAGGGTGTCCTGATCCACCAGCGTCAGCTCGCCCACGCCGCTGCGGGCCAGACACTCGGCGGCGTAGCTCCCCACGCCGCCAAGGCCGAACACGATGACATGGCAGCGGGAGAGGGTATCCAGCGCGTCAGCGCCCAGCAGCATCTGCGTGCGCAGGAACGCTTCGTTCATGGTATCAGCCCACGCTGCTCATGCCGTCCAGCAGCTGGGCGTCGGCAGAGGTCTTCAGAGACTCCAGCCAGGCGGCATAGTCGCTGCTGACCAGCGCGCCCTCCACGGAGACCTGCCAGGCGGGGATGTCCTCGCCCACGAAGTACATGACGTGGTAGCCGGTGTAGCTGCCCTCGTTGTAGACGATGCCGGTGTCGCCGGCCTTGCGGGAGGCGTCGAAGCACCAGTCGTTGAACTCGGAGACCATCTGGCCCTTGAGGACCTTGGTGTACAGGCCGCCGGCGGTGTTGGAGCCGCTGTCATCGCTGAGCTCGTTGGCCAGCTGGGCAAAGGCGTCCTCGGTGGCGCCGTTGGCCTGCCACTGGGCCAGAGCATCCTCGGCCTTGGCCTTGGCGGCGTCCTTCAGCGCCTGCAGATCGGCGTCATACGTCTCGGAATCCTTATCCAGAGAGGAGGTATCCACCCGGAACAGGATGTGGCGCACGTCCACGGAGTTATACTCCTCGCGGCCGCAGGAGTGGAACACCACCACATAGCTGTTGGGGTCGTCGGTGACCACAGCACCCTCGCCGGCGGTGCGGGCGGCGTCAAAGACCCAGGCGCTCATGGCGGAGCCGTTGTTGGAGCCGGCATCCGTGCTGCCGTAGGTGCCCAGATCCTCGTAATCCTTGGAGATGGCCAGCAGCGTCTCGCCGTTCTGATAGCGCTCCAGCGCGGCAGCGGCGGCTTCGGCAGCAGCGGCCTTGGCGGCGGCGGACTCCTCCTCCGTGGGCTGGACGGTGTTGCCGTCGGCATCGGTGGTGGAGGCGGCGCTGCCCTTGAAGTAGATATACTCGTAGTTGGCTACGTCAAAGTCGGAGGGGTCCTCCTGATACCGCTGCTCCAGCTGGTCAGTGGTATAGGTCAGTTCGTCCTGATACTCCTGCTTGTAGTGGTTGGCGACCTCCTCCATGGTCAGCATGCTCTCGAACACGGAGGGGGTCATGCCCTGACCGTACACGGCCTTCAGGTAGGCCTTGAGGGAGTAGCCCTGGGACTTGACGGCGGACTTGATGGAATCCAGAGCGTCCTGCACCTCGGCACGGGTCTCGTCATCGGCGCCGTGGCCGTTGGCCTCGGCCTCCTTGGCGGCCATGACGTTGGTGGACAGCTGCTCGATGGCGTAGTCACGCAGGAACTGGTCCCAGGTGATGTCGCCCTCGTCAGTGACCTGCAGCAGCAGCTTGGCGGTGTCGTTCAGGTTCTGCTGATCCAGGGGCGTGCTGGTGTCCAGGCCGTAGTAGCCGGCGTTGACGATGCTGTTGCGCAGGCCCTGATAGTAGTAGTTCACCTGGGCCGCGGAGTAGTTCTCACCGTCGATGGTGACGGCATCGGGGTCGCGGTAGAACACGCCTGCGTTCACCAGCAGCAGCACCACGGCCACCACCACGAACAGCACGGCGATGCCGCCGTACAGACGGTTGGCCTTGCGCTGTGCGGCTTTTTCCTCCGCCTCGCGGATGGCCTTGGGGTCCTTGATGCCCTGGCTGGCCAGATCCTGACGGTTCTTCTTTTCTCTTGATGCGCTCATTTGCTTCATTCCTCTCAAAAACGGGCATAATACGCCCTTGGTGATAAAATGCCTGATTATTATACAGGATTGCGGCACGTTCTGCAAGGGGCAAGTGCCGGTAATTTATGAACAATCCGGAAAGAAACGGCGGCTGCGGACGGGAAAAGCGGGCCGGCGCCGCTGGCGGCGCACCTTTTTGATAAGAAAAGCGCCCCTCCGCCAAAAGGCGGAGGGGCGCTCAGCGATGGGCAGCGGCCGCGTTATAACCTGCACAGCTCGCAGGTGGGTCGTCTCCAACTGACTTTACTGCTTCCAACTTCCAGCTGCGGAAGGCAGCCGGGAGGCCTGCAAACCATCTGTTGATCCGACGTCCCCTATAACCAATGTCAGGATAAAAAAGACCGCTGCCCATCGCTGAGGGCGGACGCACGGCGGCGTCCGCTTATCTTTTTATAGTGTAGCAACTCCGGCCGTCGGATAAAGGCGGAAACGGGAGAGGGGCATGACCAATTTTTCTCAGTTGCCGTCGTCCTCGTCGTCCATGAGCTGCTCCATGAACAGGTCGTAGACCTTGTCCAGCTCCTCGTCGCTGTCCAGCGTGCTCAGCAGCTCCTCGCCGTTTTCGGTGATGGACTTGAGGATCACCAGACCGAAATCCTCCGCCTTCGCCTCGTCGGCCTCATCCTCCACCGTGGGGAAAAATGCCATGTATGTCTGACCGTCCACCTCGATGGCGTCCACATACTCCAGTTCGATCTCGTTGCCGTCCTCATCGGTCAGCGTGATGAAGTTGGGGCCAAAATCCTCGCTCATGGGAAAACCTCCTTCGTCATGGTACCATCACTATAACGGTTTTCGCGGAAAAAAGCAAGCGCGGCTGACGCGATATTTCCGGCTGTATGGGACTGAAAATGCGCGGAAACGGATAAAATGAGTGGATTGGCACCGCGAAAGAGATGATTTTTCCGGAAATAGCAGTTTTTCAGGAGTTGACAGGCATGGTAAAATAATCCGTATAGTGGGTTTTTATAGGATTTTCCCGCGAAAGTCCTGACCACGCAAGTATCAGAGAAAGGAAGGTGCCCTGTGATGGAAAGACGCAGACACAGACAGGCGCCGGAGCATTCCGACCGGACGCAGCAGAGCGCCAGACACATAGACAATGACCGAAAGGAGCGCGCGCCCCGGCGGCGCAGCGGCTGGCAGAAGGCGGGACGCATCATCGGCACACTGCTGCTGGTGTTCGTGCTGACCGGCGCCATCTTTGCAGGTATTTTCTCCGCCTATATCAACAGCAGCATGCGGGGGAAGGTAGAGGTCTATCTGGACGAATTCGAGACGAAGGTCTCCACGGAGCTGTATTATCAGGAGCCGGAGAGCGGCGAATGGGTCATGTACCAGACGCTGTTCATGGACGCGGAGAACCGCATCTGGGCCAATCTGGACCAGATCCCCAAAAACCTCCAGAAAGCGGTGGTGGCCATTGAGGACAAGCGGTTCAACACCCACAAGGGCGTGGACTGGCACGGCACCGCCCGCGCCATCCTCAGCACCCTGTTCGGCGGCAATGTGCAGGGCGGCTCCACCATCACCCAGCAGCTGGTGAAGAACGTCACCGGCGACAACCAGAACACCGTCAAGCGTAAGGTGACGGAGATCTACCGGGCGCTGGATCTGGAGAAGCGCTATGAAAAGGACGAGATCCTGGAGGCCTACCTCAACGAGGTGTACTTCGGCCACAGCTGCTACGGCGTGGTGACGGCGTCCTTGACGTATTTCGATAAGGATGTGTCGGAGCTGTCGCTGGCGGAGTGTGCCAGCCTGGTGGCCATCACCAACAACCCCTCGCTGTACGACCCCATGGAGGCCAGCTGGAGCCGGGAGAACAACCGGGAGCGTCAGCTGCTGGTGCTGGGCGCCATGCTGGATCAGGGGAAGATCAGCCAGGAGGAATATGACGCGGCCAAGGCCGAGGACATCGTGTTCGCCAACGGCTACACCATCTCGGGCAAATATGTGGGCAGCGATCCCAGCAAGGGGGACGATAACAGCGGCGATACGGCGGGCACCGGCGATACCGGAGACGGCAGCACCGGCGATACCGGCGAGCAGCTGCCCTCCGACGATGCGGAGAACAAGCCCCGCAAGTCCAGCCAGTCCTATTTCACCGACGCGGTCATCGACGACGTGGCCGCCGCGCTGGTGGAGAAGTACGGCCTGACCGATGTTACCGATCCCCAGACCGGCGAGGTGACCACCGCGTTCGAGCAGGGCGTCAACATGGTGTACGGCAAGGGCTATAAGATCTACACCACGCAGAATCCCAACTACCAGGCCATCGCCGAGAAGGTCTGCTCCGATACGGCCAACCTGCCGTATACCACTACCTATACCAACGGCTACGGTGAGCAGGAGACGGAGCAGCTGCAGGTGGGCATGACCATCGTGGACCCCTACACCGGCTATGTGGTGGCCATGGTGGGCGGCGCCGGCGTCAAGGAGGGCGCCCGCGTCTGGAACTGGGCCACCAGCGCACGGCAGTGCGGTTCGGCCATCAAGCCCATCTCCGTGTACGCGCCGGCACTGGATGACGGCACCATCAACGGCGCGTCCGCCATCGACGACTATCCGGTGATGGTGCTGAACGACACGGCCTATCCCAAGAACGCCAACGGGCGCTACATGGGTCTGACGCCGCTGCACACGGCCATCGCGCGGTCCACCAATACCTGCGCCGTCCGGGTGGTGCAGGAGTACGGCACCGGCAAGGCCTACGACTTCATGACCAACCGGCTGGGCTTTACCACTCTGACGTTCCAGGATTCCCAGCAGGTGGGCAATATGGGCCTGGGCGGCCTTGACCGGGGCGTTACCACCGAGGAGATGGCGGCGGCCTTCGGCGCTTTCGCCAACGAGGGCGTGTACACCGCGCCCCGCACCTTCACCCGTGTGGAGGATCCCGACGGCAACGTGATCATCGAGAACGAGGCCAAGTCCTCCGTGGCCATGAAGGACACCACCGCAGCGCTGATGAACAGCCTCCTGCAGGAGGTGGTCAGTGCCGGTACCGGCTACGAGGGCCGGATCAGCGGGATGCATGTGGCAGGCAAGACCGGTACCACCAACAACGATCAGGACCGGTACTTTGTGGGCTATACCCCGTATTACAGCTGCGCCGTGTGGGTGGGCTACGCCCACAACCAGCGGATCGTGGCCAGCGGCAACCCCGCCGCCTCCATGTGGCAGAAGGTGATGAGCCGCATCCACGAGGGACTGGCGGATAAGGACTTCTTCAGCTGCTCCGGGCTGACACACGTGCCCGTCTGCGCTGACAGCGGCATGCTGGCAACGGACAGCTGCGCCGAGGACTGCCGCGGCAGCCGGGTGTATTCGGCACTGGTGGCGGCGGACAACGCGCCGTCGGCCTACTGCACCATGCACACCAGCCCCATCTATACCGTGAGCTTCGAGGACGAGAACGGCAATATCACCATGGCCAGCGGCTCCAAGCTGGACTACACCCGGCAGCGGCTGGAGGGCTTCGAGGACATCGAGGCGGAGGACGACTTCATGCTGGTGGATGGCTGGAGCGGTTTCTTCGGCGACGATGACGACTGGTGGGGCGGCCTGTTCGGGAGAGACGATACCTCCGACGATACCGCTGGTGACACCACCGGCGGAGACACCACCACCGACAGCACCGACAGCGAGGACATCCGCACCAGCTGGTGGGATTGACCGGCGGTCAGGCGCAGACCCCTGAGAATCGCATAAAAAGACCTCCCCGGCTACGGCCGGGGAGGTCTTTTTATGCGGTATGTTACTTGGCGGCGCTGCGGGCGGCCTCACGGCCGGCGCGGAACGCCTTCAGGTTCAGCTCTTTGACCTTGGCGGGCACCGTCTCGGCCACGATCTGCTCCCAGTCGATATCGGGGCAGCCCAGGGAGTCGCACATGGCGCCGAACAGCACCACGTTCATGCACTTGGGGTTGCCCAGCTCAATGGCGATATCGCTGGCGGGCACGGCGATGGTCTTGAAATTCCGGGCCATGGCCTCGATGCAGCCCTCGGGATAGGCCTCGGCACCGGAGGCGATGGTGGTGGACTTGATGGCGTAGTCATTGATGACGGCCACGCCGTCAGGGTTCAGGAACTCCGCGTAGCGGACGGCTTCCATCTTCTCCAGCGCCACCATGATGTCGGCCTCGCCCTTGCCGAACACGGGGCCGTAGACCTTCTTGCCCCAGCGGACCTGGGTGGACACGCTGCCGCCGCGCTGGGCCATGCCGTGGACCTCACTCTGCTTGACATCATAACCGGCCTTCATAAAACCGTTGGACATGATCTTGGAGATCAGGATGGCGCCCTGACCGCCCACACCTACCAACAGGCAGCTTTTCACGTCGTTCATGTTACTTCTCCTCCTTTTCGATGGCATCAAACGGGCAGGCCTGGGCGCAGACGGTGCAGCCCACGCACTGGGTACGGTCGATGAACGCCTTGCCGTTCTCCATGGAGATGGCGGGGCAGCCCACCTTCAGGCAGCTCTTGCAGCTCTTGCACTTGTCGGTGTTGACCACGCACATGCCGGTGTCGTGCTTCACGCGCTTGATCAGCAGGCAGGGACGGCGGGTGACGATGGCGGGGTGCTTGCCCTCGTTGAGTGCGGCAACGGCCTCGTCCACGGTCTTTTTCATAGCCGTCAGGTCCTGGGGATCCACGGTGAAGATGGGGGCGTAGCCATAGGCCTCGAACACCTTCTCCACGCTGATCATGGGGGCCTCCTCGCCCATCAGGGTGAAGCCGGAGCCGGGGTTGTCCTGATGGCCGGTCATGCCGGTGATGCGGTTATCCAGCACGCAGGGGATCATGCGGCCGTTGTTGTAGATGATCTCGGCGGCGCCGGTCATGCCGCTGTGGAAGAACGTGGAGTCGCCCATGACGCCGAACACCACCTTATCGGTGACGCCCTCGCGCTGGAAGGACTTGGCCATGCCCATGCCGGCGGAGAAGCCGCCGCCCATGCAGATGCACACGTCCATGCAGTTCAGCGGAGGCGCAAAGCCCAGGGTATAGCAGCCGATATCGCCGGTGACCACATAGTTCTTGTTCTTGGACAGGGTGTAGAAGAAACCGCGGTGGGGGCAGCCGGGACACAGAGCGGGGGGACGCTTGGCTACCTGCACGTCGGTGATGGTCTTGTAGTTGGGCTTGATGCCCAGCACGCGCTCACGCACCAGCTCGGTGTTCAGCTCGTACAGCTTGCCGGTGAGCTCCTTGCCGACGCAGTCGATGCCGGCGGCCTTGATCTCGTCCTCCATGAACGGATCCAGCTCCTCGATGACGTACAGCTTCTCCACCTTCTTGGCGAAGTCGCGGATCAGGTCCATGGGCAGGGGGTAGGTCAGGCCCAGCTTCAGGAAGGACGTGCCCTCGGGGAACACCTCCTTGGCATACTGGTAGCTGATGGAGGCGGTGATGACGCCCACCTTGCCGTCGCCCAGCTCCACCTTGTTCAGGCCGTTCTCCAGCGCACGGGTGCAGCCGTACTCCGCCAGCTTTACCAGGCGATCCTCCACGATGGGGTGGTTCAGGTAGGCGTTGGCGGGGGCGCAGACGTACTTGCGGGTGTTGCGGGCATAGGCGGGGGCGGTGTGTTCCACGCGCTCGCCGAACTCCACCAGACCCTTGCTGTGACAGACGCGGGTGGTGGTGCGGTACAGCACGGGGGTGTCGAACTCCTCGGAGATCTCGCAGGCGAGACGGACGAAGTCCTTGCACTCCTGGGCGTCGCTGGGCTCCACCATGGCGATCTTGGCGGCCCGGGCATAGTGGCGGTTGTCCTGCTCGTTCTGGGAGGAGTGGCAGGAGGGGTCATCGGCGGTGACGACGACATAAGCGCCGTTGACGCCCATGTATCCGGCGGTGAACAGGGGGTCGGCGGCCACGTTCAGACCCACCATCTTCATGGTGCAGAACGCGCGGGAGCCGGCCACGGACGCGCCGTAGGCCACCTCAGTGGCGACCTTCTCGTTGGGCGCCCACTCGCAGTAGACGTCCTTGCCGTACTGGGGCAGGTTTTCCAGGATCTCCGTGCTGGGCGTTCCGGGGTAAGCGGAACAGACCTTGATACCGGCTTCGTAGACGCCGCGGGCGGTGGCCTCGTTACCGGACATCAGATGTTTCATAGCTTTTTCCACCTTTCTTCTTTCTTATTGCCTTACATATTCCCATTGCATGAAAAACGATTTAATACTGGCCGGCCTCCTGCTGCCCGTGGAGCACCCGCAGGGCGCCCTCGGCCAGGGAGCGCATCTCCTCCTCGCCGGGCAGGCGGATCACCGGGGCGATCTTGCCCACATAGGCGGTGATGTCCTCACAGAAGAAGTCCTCGTAGGCCATGCCGCCGGTGTAGACGATGGCGTCCACGTCGAAGTGCAGCACGGCGGCCATGGAGCCGATGTCCTTGGCCAGCTGGTAGACCAGCGCCTGATAGGCCTCCACGGCCTTGGGGTCGCCCTCCACCACCTTGGCGCAGACCACCCGGAAATCGGTGGTGCCCAGGTAGGACAGCATGCCGGCGCGGCGGCCGAAGGTCTTTTTCACCTCGTCCTTGGTCTTGCCGCTGAAGCAGTAGTTGATGAGCTGGTTCACCGGCAGGCCGCCGCCGCGGTCCATGCCCATGGAGCCTTCGTCCTTGACGTTGCACACATCCACCACGCGGCCGTGCTGGTGGGCGCCTACGCTGACGCCGCCGCCCAGGTGGCAGACGATGAGGTTCACGTCCTCGTAGGCCTTGCCCAGCTCCTTGGCTGCCTTGCGGCCGATGGACTTGTGGTTCAGGGCGTGGAACTGGCACAGGCGGCGGAACTCGGCGAAGCCGGTGTAATGGGCCACCTCGGTCATCTCGTCCACGCAGACGGGGTCCACGAAGAAGGCGGGGATGCCCACCATGTCGCCCAGCTTCTTGGCGAGATACGCGCCCAGGTTGGAGGGATGCTCGCCGTAGGGAGCGGTCTCCACATCGTGCATGACCCTGTCGTTGACGGCGTAGGTGCCGGAGGGGATGGGGCGGTACAGGCCGCCGCGGCCGCACACCGCGTCGAAGTCCGACAGCTTGTAGCCGGCGGCAGTGATGGCGTCCAGAATGGCGGTCTTGCGGTAGTCCGCCTGGTCGATGACGCGGTCAAACTGGTTCAGCTCCTCAGCGGAGTGGTCGATGCCCAGCTTGTACAGCTGCTGGTCCTCGTCGAACACAGCGATCTTCGTGCTGGTGGCACCGGGGTTGATAACTAAGATCTTCATCGGTTCTCTCCTCTATTCGTATTTCTTCCGGGGGAAAGTGTGAAAAATTTCACCGAATCATTTAATGAGCTATTCACATTATGGCACCCCCGCACGCCGATGTCAACGGCGTTTTGGGCATTTCCGAAAAGTTGGCACTTCGCACAAAAAAAGACTGCAAACACTGGGCAAAACAGCATTTGCAGTCCTTGACGGATTCAGTTTTCCGGCTGACGCCAGCCGTCCAGCAGGGCGGCGGCCATCCGCCGGCCGCGGTAGACCAGATCAAAGCCCTGCTCGTAGATGCGCCACTCAAACAGCATGCCGCGGTGGAGGGCTACCAGATCGGCCACCAGCTCCTCCGCGTCGCGCAGGGGGGAGACGCTGCCCTCCCGCTGGCAGGCGGCGGTCAGCTCCCGCAGGACGCGGAAGTAGACGCGGGAGTCATTGTCGCGCAGGATGGCCTGCTCCGGGTATTTCAGACCGTGGATGAAGCTGCGGTACAGGGAGGGGTCCTTGCAGCTGATGTCCAGCGCGCGGCCCACAAAGTCCAGCAGCTTGCTGCGGGCGGAGGTGCCGGTGTCGGACAGGTAATGCTGCTCCAGCACCTCGTATTGGGCGTCCACGCTGCTGGTGACGTGGATGATCAGCTCGTCCTTGCTTTTGAAGTAGTGGTAGATGTTGCCCACGGAGCAGCCGGCGGCCTGGGCGATCTGCTCCACGGACACGTTCTCGAAGCCGTCGCGGTCGAAAAGGTCCAGGGCCACGTTCTGGATACGGGAGCGCATCTCCATTGCCTGCCGTTTGCGGGCGGTCAGCTGTTTTTCCATAGTAACTCCTTTGGAGGTCGTTTTTTCTATCATAACAAGTTTTTGGCGGCAGGTCAAGGCAGGAGAAAGGACTATGCTCGTTAAAGAAAAAACTATCGAAAAAGGGGTTGACAATTTGGGGAAGGGGCGCTATAATCTCACTTGTTCGTGACGCGCGAGTGGTGGAATTGGCAGACTCGCTAGATTCAGGTTCTAGTGTGCATTACGCACGTGCGGGTTCAAGTCCCGCCTCGCGCACCAAAAGAAAAGAGACATCCGAAAGGATGTCTCTTTTCTTTTGGTGCGGTACTTTTGCGGCGCAGAGCGGCTGCCTGCGGGCGGGGGATGGGGGGAGATAAGCTGGCAAAGGAATACGGAGCGCGGAGGGATATCGTGCGGGGCCGAGGCAGGAGGGCGCAAAAAAACACCCCGGAGGGGTGAGACTATTCCTACTTTACCACTGTAAACCGCAGGATGCAAGAGAAAAATGAGGCTTTGCAACTATTTCTCCGTGTTTCTACATATTGACGGCAAAATTCGCGGAAATATTGACATTTCAGCGCATTGACACCCTGTTTCCGGCGGCGTAGGATAGGAGCATATTTTTTAATGGGAGATGGCGGGGATGAAGTATATTTTCGTGACAGGCGGCGTGGTGTCCGGGCTGGGAAAGGGCATCTGCGCCGCGTCGCTGGGCCGGCTGCTGAAGCAGTGCGGCCTGCGGGTGCGCAACCAGAAGTTCGATCCGTATTTCAACGTGGATCCGGGGACCATGAGCCCCTATCAGCACGGGGAGGTGTTCGTCACCGACGACGGCGCGGAGACGGATCTGGATCTGGGACACTATGAGCGCTTCGTGGACGAGGCGCTGGACGGCAACGCCTCCGTGTCCTCGGGCAAGGTGTTCTGGGCGGTGCTGAACCGGGAGCGGCAGGGCGGCTATCTGGGCGGCACGGTGCAGATCATCCCCCATATCACCGACGAGATCAAGCGGCGGGTCTATGCCATGGACGACGGGAACACCGACGTGGTCATCACGGAGATCGGCGGCACGGTGGGTGACATCGAGAGCCAGCCGTTTCTGGAGGCCATCCGGCAGGTGGCGGCGGAAAAGGGTCGGGAGAACGTGCTGTACATCCATGTGCCGCTGATCGTGTCCATCCCCGGCAGCGGGGAACTGAAAAGCAAGCCCACGCAGCACTCCGTCAAGGAGCTGCTGAGCGTGGGCATCCAGCCGGATGTACTGGTGTGCCGTACCGACAGTCCCATCACGGAGGACGTGCGGCGGAAGATCGCCCTGTTCTGCAACGTGGAGGAGGACTGCGTTATCCCCAATGTGACGGCATCCACGCTGTACGAGGTGCCGCTGCTGCTGGAGAAGGAGGGGCTATGCCGGGTGGTATGCCGCAAGCTGGGGCTGGGCGCCGGCGTGCCAGACATGACCCGGTGGCGGGCCATGGTGGAGAAGATCCACGGTGTGCACAAGCGGGTGCAGATCGCGCTGGTGGGCAAGTACACGGAGCTGCACGACGCCTATCTCAGCGTGGCGGAGTCTCTGTTCCACGCGGGCACGGCCTGCGACAGCCATGTGGACATCAAATGGGTGGACTCCCAGACGCTGACGGCGGAGAACATTGAAACGGTGCTGGGGGATTGCAGCGGCATCCTGGTGCCCGGCGGTTTCGGCGACCGGGGCATCGAGGGCATGATCCTGGCGGCGCAGTACGCACGGGAAAACGGCGTACCCTACTTCGGTATCTGCCTGGGCATGCAGATCGCGGTCATCGAGTTCGCCCGCCACGCGGCGGGGTGGGCCGATGCCCACAGCGCCGAGTTTTCCGGCACCACCGCCCATCCGGTCATCGACCTGATGCCCGATCAGGTGGGCATCACTGACAAGGGCGGCACCATGCGGCTGGGGAAGTACCCCTGTGTGCTGGCGGAGGGCTCCCGGGCGCGGGCGGCCTACGGCACGGCGGAGATCTGGGAGCGGCACCGCCACCGGTACGAGTGCAGCAACGAGTTCCGGCCGGAGCTGGAGGCGGCGGGCCTGCGCATGGCGGGCACGTCTCCGGACGGGCGGCTGGTGGAGATCGTGGAGCTGCCGGAGCACCCGTGGTATGTGGGGTGCCAGTTCCATCCGGAGTTCAAGAGCCGGCCTGACCGGCCCCATCCCCTGTTTCAGGGGTTCGTGGCGGCGGCGCTGGCGCGGCAGAAATAAGAAAGAGAGCGGCTGAGCCGCTCTCTTTCTTATTTCTCGTTGACGCGAAGCTCCAGCACGTCGGGCCGGGCGTAGTGGCCCACGCAGTCCAGCTCCATGCGGCTGGCGGGCACCTTCTGCATGTCCAGGTCGGCGTAGATGATGGCCTCTTTGTCCCAGACCGTCTCCGACGCCTCGTGGCCGAAGGGGTCGATGAAGCAGCTGCCGCCGCGGCAGGCGATGTCCGGCAGGGCGGCGATCTCCGCCGCGGCGCTGACCGTCTCGGGGTAGTCCTCCCGGCGGAAGATCAGGTCGGCGTTGATGAAGTAGCAGTGGCCCTCGATGGCGATGTGGCGGATGGTGTTCTGCCACTCGGGGTTGTCGTTGGTGTTGGGGGAGATGTAGAGACTGATGCCCTTCTGGTACAGGGCCACCCGTGCCAGGGGCATGTAGCTCTCCCAGCAGATCAGGTTGGCCATGGGGCCCCAGGGGGTGTCCATGACGGGGAAGTAGTCCCGCTCCGCGTCGCCCCAGACCACCCGCTCGCTGCCGGTGGGCTTCAGTTTCCGGTGGTTCATGGCGCGGCCGTCCGGCGCGATCATCATGTTGGCGTTATAGAGCGTGCCGGTGACGGCATCACGCTCGGAGTAGCCCATGCTGAGGTAGACGCCCAGAGCGGCGGCTTTGTCCATGAGCTGCTGCAGCTCCGGGCCGTCGGCCAGCAGGGAGTTGTCATAGTAGTGTTTCCAGTCCTGACGGCCGTCGGCCTTACGGCTGCCTACGGTGAAGCCGAAGGTCATGCCGTAGGGGTAGCCGGGAAGGAACAGCTCGGGGAACACGATGAGCTCCGCGCCGTTTTGGGCGGCTTCGTCTATAAGGCGCAGGGCCTTTTCCAGAGAACGGACCTGGTCGAACATGACAGGGGTGGCCTGTACGATGGCGGCGCGGCAGGTGTTTTTCAGTTCACGCATGGGGGGCCTCCTTTTGGTGTCAGAGATGGGGGGATTTCCTACATTATAAATAGAGAGGGGCGGAAAGCGCAAGAGGGGTTTCAGGGCCGGTCGCGGCAGGGGAGGTAGGACAGGAAACGGCGGACGGCGGGGGCGGCGTCCTTCGTGCTGCGCAGCGCCAGGCCGATCTCGCGGCAGGCAGGAACGTCCAGCTCACGGGCCGCGATGCGGTAGGGGATGCGGCGGAGGATCAGCTCCGGCAGGATGCTGACGCCCAGACCGCTCTCCACCATGGACATGATGGCGTAGTCGTCCCAGGTGGTGAAGTGTACCCGGGGCGTCAGGCCGCGGCGCTGGAAGATGTCCGATACCTCCGGACGGGCGCCCTTTTCCAGCAGGAGGAAGGGCTCCTGACACAGGGCGGACAGGGGGACCCGTTCCAGCGCCGCCAGCGGGTGCTCCTCCGGCAGAATGGCCAGCAGGCGGTCCTGCGCCAGAGAGACAGTCTCGAAGGAGGGGACGGTGGGGAGACGGAGAAAGCCGCAGTCCACGCGGCCCTGGGCGATCCATGTCTCAATCTCGGTGTAGTCCCCCAGCAGCAGCTCATAGTCGATGCCGGGATAGTCCTGCTGGAAGGCGCGGATGATGTTGGGGAGGCAGTGGGTGGCTACGCTGGAGAATACGCCGATGCGGATGAGGCCCGACTGGACGCCGTGGAGGTCGTCCACCTCCGTTTGCAGGCGGCGGTACTGGTCGCACAGGCTCTTGGCCAGCGGCAGGAGCCGGGAGCCGGCGGAGGTCAGGGAGACACCGGTGCGGCTGCGCTCCAGAAGCGTGACGGACCATTCCGACTCCAGATCCCGGATCATGCGGCTGACACCGGACTGGGAGTAGTGCAGGACATCGGCGGCACGGGTGAAGCTGCCGTACTCCACTGTTTTGACGAATGCCAGATATTTCAGGATATTCATGTCCATGGGCACACCCTCTTTCATTCGGATTTGTGCTGATAATCATATAAAATATTCGCTTTTGGAATACATGCTCTTATGATACGATAAGCGGGAGCATTCCGCAAGAGAAAAGAGGCAGAGTATGAGGAAAGCATACGGGAAATATCTGACGGCGCTGCTGCTGTTCGGATTCAACGGCGTGGTGGCCAGCCGCATCCATCTGAGCAGCTATGAGATCGTGACGCTGCGCTCCGTGCTGGGCGGCGCGCTGCTGCTGGGGCTGTTTCTGGCGGCGGGGCACCGGTTCACGGTGCAGCGGCACAGAAGGGATCTGGCATACATCGCGGTGTCCGGTGCGGCCATGGGAGCGGAGTGGCTGCTGCTGTACGAGGCCTACGACCAGATCGGAGTGGGGCTGGCCATGCTCATCAACTACACCGGACCGGCTATCGTCATCGCCCTGTCGCCGCTGCTGCTGCGGGAGCGCATCACCCCCGCCAGGGTGATGGCGCTGGCGGCAGCGCTGGCAGGCGCGTGCTGCATCAGCGGACAGGCGGCGGCCGCGGGAGTAAGTCCGTGGGGACTGCTGTGCGCCGGACTATCCGCCGTGGGCTATGCGGTGATGGTGCTGGCGGACAAGAAGGCGCAGACGGTGGTGGGACTGGAGAACGCGGTGGTGCAGCTGCTGTGCGCCGCCGTGGTAGTGACGGCATTCACCGTGTGCCGGCAGGGCTTCTCCATGCACATCCCGGCGGGGGACTGGTCGGCTGTTTTGCTGCTGGGGCTGGTGAACACCGGCGTGGGCTGCGGGCTGTATTTCTCCGCCATCGGGCGGCTGCCGGCCCAGTCCGTGGCGGTGTGCGGCTATCTGGAGCCGCTGTTTGCCGTGATGCTGTCGGCACTGCTGCTGCACGAGACCATGACGCCCCTGCAGATCGCGGGCGCGGCGCTGATCATCGGCGGCGCGGTGTACGGCGAGTGCCGTCCGGCGGGAAAGGCGCGGAAAAAGGCGCGGACATAAGAGGAATATCCGGGAAACGCTCCCATGCTGCGGCATGGGGGCGCTTTTTTCATGGGCGGAAAAGAATTTCAGGATGTTCCGGGGAAAGGGCAACTGCGGCGGGCGGGAGCGGGGAAGGTGGGAGGAGGTGACGGCGATGCACGAGGAGAGACGCGCCCGGGGCGACCGGGAGGGCCCGTGGGCCGAGTGCAGCCTGTGCGGCGGCGAGATCGGCTGGGGCGAGCGGTACTACCGGGTGGGCGGCGAAAATGTGTGCCGGCAATGTCTGGCGGACTTTGCCGCCCAGATACTGGCGGCGTATGAGGTGAGAGGGGGAGAGGACATATAGGCAGAAGGAAAAACCTCCCGTGGAGGGAGATGCGGGAGCGGTACGAGGCCGGCGGCATCAGTCTGCGGGCGCTGGCGGCGGAGTACGGCGTGACGGAGCGGGCGGTGAGCCAGCATGCCCGGGACGAGGAGTGGCGCGGCCCGCGGCGGTGGAGCCGGATGCGGGGAACGGCGGCGCAGAGCAGTCTGGCCAGCGTGGCGCGGCAGCTGTACCGGGCGGCCACCTCCGCCGCCGGACGGATGGATCTGGGCGAGGCGGACGTGAAGGAGATCAAGGAGCTGGCGGCGCTCCTGCAGGCGCTGATGGGGCTGGAAAAGGCCATGGAGCCGCCTAAGCCGGCGGAGAAGCAGAAAAAGGAGACGGTGCGGGTGGTGCTGTCCGATGAGGCGGAGGAGCTGAGTCGATGAAGGGGGCGGTGCTGGCACTGGGAACGCCCAACCCGCGGCAGAGGGAGTTCCTGGCGTGCCGGAAGAAGTATATCGCCTTCGGCGGCGCCAGAGGCGGCGGCAAAAGCTGGGCCGTGCGGTGCAAGGCGAAGCTGCTGGCCCTGCGGTATCCGGGCATCCGGCTGCTGCTGGTGCGGCGGAGCCTGCCGGAGCTGGAGAGCAACCATCTGACGTTCCTGCGGCAGGAGCTGGCGGAGGTGGCGGAGTACCGGGCGGGGGAGCACCGGTTCGTGTTCGGCAACGGCAGTATGCTGCAGTTCGGGTACTGCGGGCGGGACGCCGACCTCGACCGGTACCAGGGCGCGGAGTACGATGTCATCTTTCTGGACGAGGCCACCCAGCTGAAGGAGCAGTGGATGCGGCAGATCGCCGCCTGCCTGAGAGGCGTCAACGATCTCCCCAAGCGCATCTACTATACCTGCAACCCCGGCGGGCCGGGGCACGGGTATATCAAGCGGCTGTTCATCGACAGGCGGTATGAGCCGGGGGAGGACCCGGAGGACTACGCTTTCATCCCGGCACGGGTCACGGACAATGCGGTGCTGTTGGAGCGGCAGCCGGAGTACATCCGGCAGCTGGAGGCACTGCCGCCCAAGCTGCGGCGGGCGTGGCTGGAGGGAAAATGGGACGTGCTTGCCGGGCAGGTGTTCCAGGAATTCACCGACGATCCGGCTCACTACGACGACAGGCAGTGGACCCATGTGATACGGGCCTTTGACGTGCCGCGGGAGTGGAACGTGTACCGCAGCTACGACTTCGGCTACGCCAAGCCCTTTTCCTGCGGCTGGTGGGCGGTGGACCACGACGGGTGCGTGTACCGCATCGCGGAGCTGTACGGCTGCACCGGCACGCCGGACGAAGGGGTGCTGTGGACACCGGAGAAGCAGTTCGCGGAGATACGGCGCATCGAGGACGAGCACCCGCTGCTGCGGGGACGGCAGATACAGGGCGTGGCGGATCCGGCCATCTGGGACGCCAGCCGGGGCGAGAGCATCTATGAGACGGCGCTGAAGCACCGCATTTTCTTCGTGAAGGGGGACAACCGGCGCATCGCCGGGTGGATGCAGATGCACTACCGGATGAGCTTCGACGCGGAGGGATACCCCATGCTGTATGTGTTCGAGAACTGCCGGGCGTTTATCCGGACGGTGCCGGGGCTGCTGTACAGCCAGACGGCGCCGGAGGATGTGGACACCAGTCAGGAGGACCATGTGGCCGACGAGAGCCGGTATTTCTGCATGACGCGGCCCATCGCGCCGGTGCGGACGGAGAGCCGGGCGATCGCCGACGATCCGCTGGAGCTGCGGACGGGGCGGTTCGGCAGCTGGGGCGGCGTGAGAAGAATATGAGAGGGCGCTGCACCGGCGCATGCAACAAAGCGGCGGGCGCGGACAGAGACAGTAACAAGGAAAGGAAGGTGCGACATGGAACAGGAGGTCATGCGGCCCAAAATCGGCACGCAGGAGGTGCTCCGCGCGGCGGAGATCCTGCGGAAGTACCGGCAGGGCAAGGAGAATCTGGACAAGCGCATCATCGACAACGAGCAGTTCTGGAAGCTGCGGCACTGGGAGCAGATGGAAAAGGCCGGGGAGGGCGGTAATCCCGCCGACCCGCAGCCGGCCAGCGGATGGCTGGTGAACTGCATCCTGTCCAAGCACGCGGACGCCATGGACAGCTATCCCGAGCCCACGGTGCTGCCGCGGGAGCCGGACGACCGGGAGGAGGCGGAGAAGCTGACCCGCATCCTGCCGGTGATCCTGAAGAACAACCGGTTCAAGAGGGAGTACGCCAAGGCGTGGTGGAACAAGCTGAAGTCCGGCTGCGCCGTGTACGGCGTGTTCTGGGACGACAGAAAGCTCCACGGGCTGGGGGACATCGACATCCGCAGCATGGATGTGCTGAACCTGTTCTGGGAGCCGGGGGTGCAGGACATCCAGGCGTCGGAGAACTTCTTCTCCGTGGAGCTGGTGCCCGACCACCGGCTGCTGCGGGAGTATCCCCAGCTGGAGGGAAAGCTGGGACGGGGCGGCGCGGCCCAGGTGAGCCGCTACCTCTACGACGACAGGGTGGACACCTCCGGCCAGTCGCTGGTGGTGGACTGGTACTACCGCACGGAGGAGGGCGGGCACCCGGTATTGCAGTACTGCAAGTTCGTGGGGGAGACGGTGCTGTACGCCACGGAGAACGATCCGGCCTGCGCCGGGAGGGGTTGGTACGACCACGGACAGTACCCCTTCGTGTTCGACGTGCTGTTCCCGGAGGAGGGGACGCCCTGCGGCTACGGCTATGTGGATCTGTGCAAGTCGGCGCAGAAGCAGATCGACCTGATGAACCAGGCCATTCTGAAAAACACACTGGCGGCCACCACGCCCCGGTTCTTCATCCGCTCCGACGGGGCGGTGAACGAGGAGGAGTACGCCGACTGGACAAGGCCCTTCGTCCACACCAACGGCAATCTGGGGGCGGACTCCATCGCGCCCATCCGGGTGCCCACGCTGGACAGCGTGTATGTGGCCATTTTGCAGAACAAGGTGGCGGAGATGAAGGAGACAGCGGGCAACCGGGACGTTATGGGCGGCGGCACTGCCGGCGGCGTCACGGCGGCCACGGCCATCGCGGCCCTGCAGGAGGCGGGCGGCAAGCTGTCACGCAACATGATCGACGACGGATACGAGGCGTTCTCCCAGGTGCTGACGCTGTGCATCGAGCTGGTGCGGCAGTTTTACAGCATGCCCCGGCAGTTCCGGCTGCTGGGACGGGGCGCGGAGCAGGAGTTCCGGATGTACGACAACGGCGGCATGCAGCCCCGGCTGATGGAAATGGGCGGCTACCGAGTGCCGGAGTTCGATCTGGAGATCGCGGCGCAGGACGAGACGCCCTATAAGACCATGGAGTACAACCAGCTGGCTTTGCAGTTGTTCCAGATGGGCTTCTTCCGGGCGGACATGGCCGAGCAGGCCCTGCGGTGCCTGGATCTGATGGAGTTCAAGAACAAGGACCAGCTGGCGGCGGTGATCCGGCAGGGGCAGCAGCGGACGCGGCAGGTGACGTGGCTGCAGGAACAGCTGCTGACGGCGCTGCGGCTGCTGGATGCCCGGCAGGGCACACAGCTGGCGGAGGCGCTGGCGCGGGAGATGGAGGCCGACGGCGGCGAGATGCCGGAAGTCAGCGGACTGCGGACGCCGGACGCAGGCAGCGGTGTGCTGGACGCCGTGCAGCGGCAGCGCAAAAGATCGCAGGAGGCGGTGAGGCCCCGATGATCCGGGTGCGGTTCGACGGAGCGCAGGTGACGGTCAGCGGGCACGCGGGGTACGCGCCGGCGGGCGGGGGCATCGTGTGCGCCGCCGTGTCGGCGCTGGTGTATGCGCTGGCGGGGTATCTGGAGGAGACGGGACAGGCGGAGCGGGTGGATATCCGGAAGGGCTTCGCGGACATCCGGGGCGCCGGGGAATGCGGCGCGGCGCTGGCGCTGGTACGGTGCGGCGTGGAGCAGCTGGCAAAGGCGTATCCCGGGTGCGTGGAGATAGCGGGGTCGTGACCTACCACGGGAAGGAGAGGCTATGAGGCAGCTTTGGAGAGACTGGCAGATATTTGCGGAGGAGGCAGACGGTCAGGAGACGGGCGCAGCGGAAGGCGGGCAGGCGGCTCCCGACGCCGGGGAGCAGGACGATTTCGCAGAGCTGATCCGGGGAAGGTACAAGGCGCAGTTTGATGCCCGCGTACAGAAGATCCTGGACGGACGGCTGCGGGGCCTGCGGCAGGAGAACGCCCGGCTGCGCCGGGAGACGGAGGAGCGCCGACAGGCACAGGCCGGGGCGCTGCTGCGGTTGCAGGCGGAGGAGGGGCGCATCCGGCAGGTGTACCCGGACTTCGACTGGCAGCGGGAGCTGGCGTCGCCGCAGTTCGGAAAACTGGTGACGGCGGGGGTGGACGGTCAGACCGCCTATGAGATCGTGCACCGGCAGGAGCTTCTGAAGGCGGCCATGCACTACGCGGCGGCACAGACCCGCAGCGAGATGGCGCGCGCCATCGCCTCCGGCGGAGAACCGGGGCGGCAGCCGCACCGTGACCCGCAGCGATCCCAGGAGCCTGACCAGCCGGGAGCTGGCAGCGATCCGCAGGCGGGTGCAGGACGGGGAGAAGATACGATTCTGAAAAACAGGGAGGAAAAGAACATGGAGAAAATGAATTTGCAGATGTTCGCGGGGGAGATGAATACCCAGACCACCGGCGGCCTCAGCGCCGAGATGAAGACCTACTACGGCATGGAGCTGCTGGAAAACGCACGGCCCCAGCTGGTACACAACCAGTTCGCGGCCACCAAGGGCCTGCCCGCAGGCGGCGGCAAGACTGTGGAGTGGCGTAAGTTCGGCGCCTTTGATAAGGCGCTGACGCCGCTGACCGAGGGCGTGACCCCCGACGGCAGCGGTATCTCCGTCAGCTACATCACCAAGGAGCTGGCGCAGTACGGCGACTACACCACCGTGTCCGACATGCTGGATCTGACGGCCATCGATGACGTGGTTCTGGAGATCACCGACCGCCACGGCGCCAATATGGGCCTGACGCTGGACACCGTGACCCGCAACGAGATCCAGCAGGGCAACCAGGTCATCTATGCGCCCGGGAAGAACAGCGACGGCACCGCTGCCGCCGTGGTGAGCCGCTACGCGCTGGACAGCGGCTGCAAGATGACCAGCGAGCTGGTGGCCAAGGCCGCCACCCAGCTGAAGAAGATGAACGCGCCCACCTTTGACGGCAAGTATGTGTGCATCATCCACCCCAGCGTGGCCTTCGACCTGCGCCAGGACGAGGCGTGGGTCGCCGCGCACCAGTATGCCGCCGCCACGGAGCTGTTTTCCGGCGAGATCGGCGAGCTGCACGGCGTGCGCTTTGTGGAGACCACCGAGGCCAAGATCTACCGAGGCGATGATCTGGCCCAGAACGCCCGCACCCTGACGGTCAGCGGCGCGGTGAACGGCAATACCGAGGTGAGCTTCACCGGCGGCACCGTGGAGGCCGACGCGCTGACGGGCCGCTATGTGCTCATCGGCGGCAAGCGGGTGAAGGTGGCGTCCAACACCGCGTCCAAGCTGGTGCTGGAGGAGGCCGTCACCGCCGCCGACAAGGCGGTGATCTATCCCGGCGAGGGCGGCAAGGACGGCTGTGCCGTGTACGGCTGCCTGTTCCTGGGCAAGGGCGCCTACGGCGTGGTGGATCTCAGCGAGGGCACGGAGGTCATCGTGAAGCCCTGCGGCTCCTCCGGCACCGCCGACCCGCTGGATCAGCGCTCCAGCGTGGGCTGGAAGGGCGTCCATGCCGCCGCCATCCTGTACGATGAGTACATGGTGCGCGTGGAGTGCGGCTCCAGCTATTCCGGCGAGGACAAGGCCAACTGATCCGGCGGCGGGGCGCACAGGCCCCGCCCTGCGGGAGAGGTGAAGGGGTACCGGCAGGACGGGGTCAACAGCCCCGTCCTGCCGGGAAGAGCGGTGAAAGTTTGAAAGGAGAAAGGCGTTATGAACGAGAAGATGGTGAGCATTTTCCTGCCCCGCGGCAGAAAGAATGAGGAGAACTTCGTGATCGTGTCCGTCAACGGGCGGAGCTGGAAGATCATGAAGGGCGTGCAGGTGCAGGTGCCCGGTTATGTGGCGGAGGTGCTGGAGAACAGCCGCATGATGGCCGAGACGGCCCGCCGCTATGTGGACGAGCGGGCCAACTGAGGTGACGGGCATGGACAGGCTGACGGCGGGGCAGCTGCTGGGCAGAGTGGACGCTCTGCTGCCCAATCAGTACAGCAGGGCGGAGAAAATGCAGTGGCTTGCCCAGGCGGAGGGATTCGTGCTGCGGGAGGTGCGGCAGGCGGAGGGTGCGCTGCCGGAGGTGACGGAGGAATACGTCCTGACGGCGGAGCCCCCCTACGACGAGCTGTACCGCCACTATGTGGAGGCGCAGATCCACTATGCCAACGGGGAGACGTCGCGGTACAACAACGCGGCGGCCCAGTGGAACAACGCCTTTCTGACGTACAAGGACTACTGCTGCCGCAGCGCGGTGCCCCGCCGCGGCACGGCGGCGCTGCACCTGTTTTAAGGGAGGTGAGGGGATGTTTTTTCCCAAGCTGACGGCAGCACCCCAGCAGCGCCGCACGGTGGACCGGTTCCTGGGACTGGACCGGCGGGCGGGCAGCGCCATGGGGAGCTTTCAGAACATGGAGAACCTGTGGGCCGGGGGATACCCGGCACTGGAGACAAGGCCTGCCCGGGGGACCGCCGCGGCGCTGAAAGCGCCCCACGGCCTGGTGTGCCGGGACGCACCGGTGTGGGTGGACGGCACGGCGCTGTACGTCAACGGCGACAGGACGGGGCTTGTACTGACGGACGGCGACAAGCAGCTGGTGAGCATGGGCGCGTACCTGCTGATCTGGCCGGACAAGAAGTACATCAACACCCAGGATCTCACGGAGTTCGGCGGGCTGGAGAACCGCACCGTCACTACGGGAGAGGTGACGGTCTCGCTGTGCAGGAGCAGCGGCGAAGAGCTGGGCAGCTACTCCATCGGCGGGGAGGCCCCCGCTTCGCCGGGCACCGGCAGCCTGTGGATGGACACGGCGGACGGGGAGCCGGTGCTGAAGCGGTACGACGGCAGCTCGTGGCTGGAGGTGGAGGACGTATGCACCAAGGCGGCGTCCGCCGGCATCGGACGGGGGTTCCGGGCCGGGGACGGCGTGACCGTGGCGGGCTGTGAGACAGAGGGGCTGGACGGGCTCCACGTTCTGCAGGCGGTGGACGACGACTGGATCGTGGTGCCGGTGATGTGCCGGACGGTGGGCAGCCAGACGGCGGCGGTGACGGTGACGCGCAGCGTACCGGACATGGACTTTGTGGTGGAGCAGGGCAACCGGCTGTGGGGATGCAAGTACGGCATTGTCAACGGGGAGCCGGTGAACGAGATCTACGCCAGCAGGCTGGGGGATTTCCGGAACTGGAACAGCTTTGCGGGGCTGAGCACAGACAGCTATGCGGCATCTCGCGGCTCCGACGGGGCGTTCACCGGCGCGGCGGCGTGTCTGGGCGGCGTCATTTTCTTCAAGGAGGACTGCCTGGAGCGGGTGTATCCCAGCGCGTCAGGCGCCCACCAGATCGTGACGGTGCGGTGCCCCGGCGTGAAAAAAGGGTGCGGCGGCAGCGCGGCGCTGGTGGACGGGACGCTGTTCTATGTGGGCGTCAGCGGGGTGTATGCCTTTGACGGCAGCATGCCGTCCTGCGTGTCGCAGCCGCTGGGCAGCGTGCGGTATGAGAGCGCCGTGGCTGCCGGGTGGAACGGGCAGTACTGGCTGGCGGCCCGGGATGATGCCGGGCAGCGGCATGTGCTGGTGTACGATACGGCTCACGGCCTGTGGCACCGGCAGGATGATGCAGACATCATGGCCTTCGCCGTGTGCGGCGGGACGCTGTACGCCGCAGTGCGCGGCGGCACGCTGCTGGATCTCACCGGCGGCAGCGGCGAGACGGAGGAGACGGTGCGGTGGATGGCGGAGACAGGGGAACTGGGCCTGTCGGCACCGGAGAACATGTACCTGACGCGGCTGGAGCTGCGGGTGCAGCCTGAAACGCGGGCGCGGCTGGAGGCACTGGCCAGCTATGACGGCGGGCGGCGCTGGGAGAAGCTGGGCGAGGTCATCGGAGGCGACGGGCAGACCCGGGGCTATCTGCTGCACCTGCGGCCCCGGCGGTGCCGGCAGCTGCGGCTGCGGCTGAAGGGCACGGGACGGTGCCGGGTGTACAGCCTGTCGGCAGTGTATGAGAAGGGAAGTGACGGCCCGTGACCACGCTTCCCATGCCCGCCTGTCCGGCGGGGAGCCTGCAGCAGCAGGTGATGCAGCAGTACTCCTATCTGTTCCAGATGGCGCAGCAGCTGAACCTGGCGCTGGAGCAGATGGATCAGACGGAACACGGCGCGGTGCGGGCCGGGACGGCTTCCGGCGGTGCGGCCGGCGGCACGAGGCAGGCGGACGGACAGTACCAGAAGCTGCGGAGCATGATCGTCAAGACGGCGGATATGGTGAAGCACTCCACGGAGGAACTGACGGCGCGGCTGAACGAGGAGTATGTGGCGGTGTCGGATTTCGGCAGCTATGTGGCGTCCCTCAGCGCGTATCTGGAGGCGAACCCGGAGGCCGTCACCCAGTATTACAGCTTTTTCTCCGACCTGAAGGCCGATGTGGAGGCGGTGGACGCCGCGTTCCACCATTACAAGGTGGACACGGAGGGATATATCCGCACGGGCATCGTCAGCTACGATGGGGCGGTACCGGTGTACGGCGTGGCGGTGGGGCAGGATCTGGTGTGCCGGGAGGTGGACGGCGAGCAGGTGGTGGAGCAGAACAACTTCCGGGCGGTGTTCACCGCCACGCGGCTGTCATTCTGGCAGGACGCCACGGAGGTGGCCTATGTGTCCAACAACCGGCTGTATATCACCAATATCACGGTGCTGGGCGGCATCGCCATAGGAGACTGGAGCGTGGAGGCGGCGGAGAGCGGTCTTGCGTTCCGGTGGATCGGAGGGTAAGGAATGAGCATCACACTGGATACGGTGAACTGGGGCAGCGCGCCCAGCATCGGCGTTACGTTCTCCTATGACAGCCAGCGGTCCGGGCAGGACATGCGCTACCGCATCTGCGCATCGCTGGCACCGGTGACGGGAGGCTCCTATTTCGGATATCCCATCTATATCTCGCTGTATCTGGACGGGGACTGCGCCGTCAGCGGCGACACGGTGAAGGCGGCGTCGCCCGACCGGTGGAGCAGCGGTATCGAGTACGACAGCGGGTGGATCACGGTGTCCGGCAAGAGCAGCGGCACCACGGACCTGACGGTGCGGCTGTACAGCGGCTCCGGCTCCAGCCGCGACCAGCGGTACAGCTATGCGCTGGACGTGGAGCCGGGCAGCTCGGCGGAGGATTTCAGGCTGGCAGCGGGCGACGCCACCATCGGGCAGACGGGGACGCTGACGGTGACGAAGCCGGGCAGCGGCTACACGTTCCGGTTCTCCTACACCTTCGGCAGCGCCTCCGGTACGCTGGGCAGCACGTCGCTGAAGCTGGTCAGCAGCACGGCGGGCAAGGCGGTGTACCAGTGGACGGTACCTGACGCGCTGGCGAACCAGATCCCCAACGCGCTGTGGGGCGTGGGCACCATGACCATGGACATCTATGACGGCGGAAACTATGTGGGCAGCGTGCAGGCGTCGTTCACCGCCTATGTGCCGGATTCCATGCGGCCCACGGCCACCCTGCAGGTGACGGTGGTCAACGACAATGCGGCGGTGAAGGGCTGGGGCCTGTGTGTCCAGGGCCTGAGCCGTCTGCAGTACACCGTGAAGGCCGCCGGCACCGGCGGCGCATCGGTGAAGGCGTGCCGGTTCAGCTTTGCGGGCCAGACGGTGACAGGCACCTCCGGCACCACGGCGCTCATCGGCAGCGCAGGCAGCCTGAAACCGTCGGTGACGGTGACGGACAGCCGCGGACGGTCGGCCACGGTGACGGGCAGTGCCGTGCAGGTGTGCGCCTATCACCAGCCGGTGATCTCGGCCAGCGCCGTGACGCGGTGTGACGCGGACGGCAATGCCGCGGACAGCGGCGCGTATCTGAAGGTGCGGTGCGCGGCGTCCTGTGCCGCCGTGGAGAACCGGAACGCCGTGCAGGTGCGGGCGCGCTACCGCACCATGGGCGGCAGCTGGAGCGGCTATACGACCCTGACCAGCGGTGTGGAGAAGCTGCTGGGGGGCGGTCTGGCGGCTGCGGCATCCTATGAGGTGGAGCTGTCCGCCGTGGACACGGTGGGCAGCGTGCGCACGGTGCGGTACACGGCGGCCACGTCCCAGGTGACGCTGCACCTGCGCAGCGGCGGCAAGGGCGCGGCCTTCGGCAAGTACAGCCAGCGGGAGGCGCTGGAGTGCGCGTGGCCGGCGGTGTTCTACGGCGATGCGGAGGTCAGCGGTGAACTGACGCTGGGCGGAAAGACGCTGGCGGACGTGCTGTGGCCGGTGGGTGCTGTACGGCTGACGGCGGAGGCGGTGCCGCCGCTGCCCGCACCGGAGGGCGCGGCATGGGAGAGCGTGGACACCGGCATCGAGGGGCTGTACGCATGGCGCAGGACCACATGAGGAGAAAGGACGGAACGAATGGCATCGACGTATAAGATGGTGGCATACGGCTCGCAGGGCGACGCGGTGCGCCAGCTGCAGAGCGAGCTGAACAGGCACGGCTATCAGCTGGATGAGGACGGCATTTTCGGGAAGAAAACAAGAGCCGCCGTGCGGGATTATCAGAAAAAGAATAGCCTGCGGCTGGACGGCATTGCCGGGGATGAGACGTGGGGGAGCCTGATGGCGGCTCCCGCCGCGGCGGCGGAGACGGAGGAGACGGCGGCAGTGCCCGCGGCCAGACCGTCGGCAAAGACGGCGCAGGCGCTGGCCAGGCTGGAGCAGGGCTATACGCCCTCGGAGGATGTGACGGCGGCGCAGGCCTACCGCGACAGCGTGGCGGCACTGCGGCCCGACGCATACGCCTCCGCCTACGAGCAGCAGCTGGCGGCGCTGTACCAGGAGCTTGCGGGGCGGCAGCCGTTTTCCTATGACCCGGAGACGGACAGCGCCTTTGCCCGGTACGCCCGGATGTACCAGCAGAAGGGACGCGCCGCCATGGAGGACACCATGGGGCAGGCGGCGGCGCTCACCGGCGGGTACGGCTCCAGCTACGCGGAGAACGCGGGACAGCAGGCCTACGGGCAGTACATGCAGGAGCTGATGGCACTGCTGCCCCAGTTTCAGGAGCGGGCGCAGGCGGCCTACGACAAGGAGGGACAGGCACTGCGGGAGCGGTATGACCTGCTGGATAAGCAGGAGAAGGCGGACTACGACCGCTGGCAGGACGGCATGTCCGAATGGGAAAAGCAGCTGTCGCTGGCGCAGGAGCAGTACGACAGCGCCAGCCAGCAGGACCGGAAGCTGTACGAGACGCTGCTGGATCACTACCGCAGCATGGCCCAGCAGGAGCAGAAGCTGTCGGCCTCCGGTGCGGAGGTGGACAGCGGCGAGACGGCAGCCTCCGGCGGCGAGTCCCTCAGCTCCACGGCGGCGGACAGTCTGTACCGGGCCATGGGGAACTATCTCAAAAAGGGCAGGACCAGAGAGGCGGCGGCACTGCTGGAGCAGTACAGGAGCCGCATGACGCCGGCGCAGAAAAAGAGCTTTTCCGGACTGTTCGGCAGCTATGGGCAGACGGCGGTACTGTGACCGGCGGGGAAAAACTGTTGCATTCGCGGGCGGGGTATGGTAACATATCCTCGGCGCAAAGGTGCGGGACGGCGAGCGCGCTGTCCCGCATTTTTTTGATAGACGCCCCTGAAAGGAGAACAAAATGGAGAAAAAGGGACATTTTTTGCGTAAAACAGCGGGTCTGCTGGCCCTGGTGATGGTGCTGACGCTGTGCGCGGCGGGCTGCGGTCAGAAGCCGGTGCAGCCGGACCAGCCAGATGAATCGGATCCGGGCGTCACGGATGCGGAGAAGCCCACGGATGTGGTGCTGATCCAGCCGGACGATGTGGAGGTGCCGGTGGACTTTGAGACGGCACAGAAGGCGTGGCCAGACGTCTACGCCTACATTAAGATCCCAGGTGCCAGCAATATGGCCATCCGGGAGGGCAACTTCCTGGTACAGCGGCCCGGCAATGATAACTATTATCTGAACCGAGACCTGGATGGCAAGGACAACAAGGCCGGTACGCTGTATACCCAGGCCAGCGTCAACAAGCCGGATATGAGCGACCCTGTGACGGTGATCTACGGTCACAACATGCGCAACGGCACCATGCTGGGCGGCCTGCTGAACTACGCTAACGCCATGAGCTTCGGCGACGACACCGTGGTGGAGATCTATCAGCCGGGACGAAAGATGACCTACCGCATTTTCGCGGCCATCCCCTACGACGACAGCCTGATCCTGGGATGCCATGACTTCACGGATGAGCAGGTGTTCAACGACTTCTTCGCGGCGCTGGGCAAGGCAGCCACGGATAAGAATTATACCAGTGCGGATGAGAAAAACGCATTTTGCCCATTCCTTGGCAGTGTGCATGTGAACAGCAGCGACCTGCCTGCGGCGGGGGACAAGGTTATCATCCTGTCCACCTGTATTGGAAATGATGACTACCGCTATCTGATGATGGCCAAGCTGGTGGAGGACTCCAGCGAGCCGCTGAAGATGACCCGTGAGGAGGCCGAGAAGGCCGGTCTGGCCGATAAGATCATCGGCGTGGAGAAGGACAGCGATGCGGCGGCCGCAAACGGCGCCGATGCGTCCGGAACGGACAGCACCAAGACGGATACCACCAAGACAGATACCAACAAAAAGGGCAACTGAATGAAAAGCGCCTCTCCCGCCATGCGGGAGAGGCGCTTTTGCGTGTGTTACAGGGACTCCGGGAGCGTGAACCGCGTCCACGGCTCTGCCGCCGGGGGCGGGCAGGAGAACGTCATGTCCGCGCCGGTCTGGGGGTGGGCGAAGGACAGGCGGTACGACCACAGGGCGATGGGCCAGGGGGCATCGGAAACGCCGTACTTGCGGTCGCCGGACAGGGGCAGGCCCCGGGAGGCGAACTGCACGCGGATCTGGTGGGTGCGGCCGGTGTGGAGGCGGACACGCACCAGCGTCAGGCCGTCGGCGCTGTCCACGGTGTCGTAGGACAGCCGGGCCTCCCGCGTGTCCGGAGAGGGGGCGTTCGCCACATAGGTCAGCCGGTGCTGGAGGTCCCGGGCCAGCAGGTCCGTCAGCGTATCGGCGGGCTGGGGCGGTGTGCCGCACAGGACGGCCAGATATTCCTTGGTGAAGCGGCGGCCGCGTAGCTGCTGGGACAGCAGGGAGGCGGCCATGCGGCTGCGGGCAAAGACCATGACGCCGGACACCTGGGCGTCCAGCCGGTGGACGGTGCGGATGCAGTCGGTGTGCAGCCGGGCCCGGAGCAGCTCCGGCATGCCGCCCGGTTCATCGGTGGACAGCACGCCGGCGGGCTTGACGGCCACCACGATCCGCGGGTCCTCGTAGAGAATTTCCAACAGCGTCACCTCCTTCGTGGGGTCAGTATAGCATAAGGCGGCGGAGGATGCAAATTCTGCTTGACAAGAGAGGTCTAATACGTTAGACTGAGCGCAAGAGGACTAATGGAGTAGACCTGCGGAAGGAGGAGATGCGGTTGGAAACGCCGAAGATATTTGACAGTGAGCTGCGGCTGTGCGAGATACTGTGGGAGCATCAGCCGGTGAAAAGCAGCGAGCTGGCGCACCTGTGTGCCGAGAAGCTGGGGTGGAAGAAGTCCACCACCTATACGGTGATCAAGCGTCTGACGGAGCGGGGCGTCGTGAAAACGGAGGACGCGGTGGTGACGGCGCTGGTGTCCCGGGACGAGGTGCAGCGGGCGGAGAGCCGCGCGTTCGTGGAGCGGAATTTCAGCGGGAGCCTGCCGGGCTTTTTGAACGCCTTTGTAGGCGGGCGCGGACTGTCGGCGGAGGAAGCGGAGGAGCTGCGGCGCATGATCGCCGCCTTTGAGGAGAAGCACGATGAGTGATATTTTTCTGCGGATCGTGGAGTTGTCGTGGCAGGCGGGTGTGCTGGCGCTGGTAGTGATGGCGGCGCGGCTGGTGCTGCGGCGGGCGCCCAAGTGGGCGATATGCATGCTGTGGGCGCTGGTGGCGGTGCGGTTGGTGCTGCCATTCTCCCTGCAAAGCCCGGTGAGCCTTCAGGCGGAGCAAAGCCCCGTGACGGCGGCGCTGTATGAGCTGCCCCAGACCCGGACAGCGGCGGCGGACGTGTCCGTTCTGCCAGCGGCACCGACGGAGCCGCTGCCTGCCACGACGCCGGCGGAGCCGGTGACGGCGCAGACGGCGGGACAGG
>ENA-OPAV01000312-OPAV01000312.1-human-gut-metagenome-genome-assembly--contig:-NODE-312-length-41402-cov-3.389944_pt1 | contig 41402 bp, 37 predicted proteins | sample MGYA00241056_ERZ501428 | MGnify/ENA primary metagenome ERZ501428 (study PRJEB25962, sample SAMEA2042621) | human gut metagenome | biome: human gut; feature: human-associated habitat; material: faeces... | reverse complement strand
TGTATAAAATTTTCAAAGTTCATCAATTTCTGCTTGACTTTTTATTTGCAGACTATATTGTGTTTTCTGAAAATCCTTCCGATGCTATTTTGCATCTCATTTTTCTGATCGTTCTTCGTAATCAGAACATCAATCTGTCTGGGTTTCGTCCCCAGATTATATTCCCTTTGTATCTGCAGGCTGCACTGCTCTTTTTCCTCCATTGCTTTTAAAGCTGCGAAAAAAGCCGGGTGCCACTGCAGCGCTCTCTTCCGTCCCATTTACGTGCTCCCTTTCGTCTCTGTTTCTCTGAGGGCGGCACGCTTCCGTTCTGCGCTCCTGCATCCCCCACAGCTGTATGTTCATTCCTGTAATAATGGCGAGATGCCAGAACTGTTACAAATGTTTTAGAGTTATTTTGATGATATCATATTCTTTTTGAAGTGTCAATTATATTTTATGACAATTAAAATTCTTTTCATATTTCTCTTTTTGATTATAATCCCATTTATCCGGCAACACACCGGACAGGACCAGGTGAACCGGAAAGAGTACGGCGCCTCTATACATTCCGTCCCGGTTTACACCCGAAAATCCGCCAGCAGCATCGGAAGCATCCTCTGCGAATAGCTGCGCAAAGAGTATTCGCCGCCCGATATGCACCAATCGTAAAGGAAGGAGCGCTCGCAGAGCGCATAAATTTTTACAATTTCTCCCGCCGAAACATCCGAACGGAGTTCTCCCCGTTCCTGCCCCTCCGATATGATCTGGCGAAGCAGCCGGTAATACAGACGATTGCGGTCAAGCAGCGATTTTTCACCGCGCGTAATGAGCTGCGTTGACAAAAGCCTCGCCAGCAGGTCAATGGAAATGCTGTCCTCTATCATCGTGAACAATTCATTATTTAAGTAAATCAGCTTTTCAAAGCTGCCCATGCTGTCATCCATCTGATCCAGCAGCTCCTCGTATTTTTCGTCAAACAGGTATGCCAGCGTGCTTAAAAGAGCGTCCTTGCCGCTGAAGTAATGATAGAAGGAGCCTTTCGAGGTCTGTGCTGCCCGGATAATTTCATCAACTGTGGTATCCTCATACCCCTGCTCATAGAAAAGCTTCCATGCCGCCGCTATGATTTTTCCTTTCGTGTTTCTCGTCTGTGTCTTTCGCATAATATCCCCCGTCTCTTTCTTTTCATTATGCCAAAAATCGGCGCAATGTCAATCATCTTCACGCCCGGATTGACATTTTCTTTTTTCGATGCATAACAAAAACAGGGCATATGGTGTTTGCAAAATCGGAACCACTGCAGGTCACTCCCATTTACTATATAAAAAGCAGTTCCGGAGCAACTCTCCGGAACCGCCTTTTTTACTTCTTCTGCAGGTATACCGCCACCGCTTTCCAGTTTCCCTGCGGACGGTAATGCAGCTTCCCATCTTTTACCAGCACCGTTTCCGGTGTGTCAGAATAAATATCCGCCACATGCTGCGGCGCGCCCTCCGGCAGCGCCAACTCGATTTCCTGCGGATAAGCTCCGCCGAAGGTATGGATCAAGGCATAAGCGTCTCCGTTCCGGCCCACACGCACGATGCCCTGCCAGCCCTCCGGATGGCGGATACGCGCGATCTGCGGGCTGAGGTGATAGGTCTGCCCATGTTTGATGATCGGCGCAATTTTGCGGTAAAACGCCATGCCGCGCCCGATAACCTCCCACTGCTCTTCGTTTAAATCTGCGACGTCCCCGGAAATACACATCCTGCCAAGGAAGGTATTCGCTACGGAGTAGGCAATTCGCTTTAAGCTATCGCTCTCACGGATGACCGCCCATATCTGGCTCTGGCGCGGAAGGATCGCCCGATGCAGATTTGCCGCAATGATCGGAATCTCCGCACACTCGTGCGCGTCGGAGAAGGAAGACATCGCCGTTGCCGCCAGAAAGCCCGGTTCGAGGCGGTGTCCGCCGGACGCGCAGTTTTCCAGGATGATGCCCGGCACTTCCCGCTTCACCTCTTCAAAGAACGCCATCGTCTCTTCCATGTTCCGGCGCAGTCCCTCTCCGAGAGAATCCTCGTGGTCGCATCCGATGCCGATCGTATCGTTGTAATCCACCTTCATGTATGCAAAATCATATTTTTTCAGCGTCCCGATCACGCGTTCCCGCAGATAATCCTTCACCCACGGATCGGACATATCCCAGAAACGGCGGCGGCTCGTTGTCAGCGGCGCTCCGTCCCGTTTCAGAAGGTGCTCTGTCTTGTGAAAAGCCTCGGACGCATGACCGACATTTTCAATCTCAAACCAGATACCGGGCCTCATGCCTGCCTCGCGGATCGCCGCGGTCGTTTTGCCAAGCCCCTCCGGGAAAAGCGTTTTTGACGGAATGTAGTCTCCCATACTGATATCCCACGGTACGCCGTCCGCCTTATACCAGCCGCAGTCGATCACGAAATATTCAAATCCTTTCCCCCTGATAGCGTTCAGGATCCTGCTGATATTTTCATGGGACGGGCATCCCCAGGTCGTGCAGTATTCATTAAACATGATCGGCAGACTCTGCTCACACTCCGGCGCCGCACCCGCCGCTTTTTCCCCCGCTTCCACAAGTCGCTGGCACAGATCATCAAGCAGCTCTGTATGCGCCGTCGTCAGGATCGCCGTCGGAGCCGAAAAGCTTTCGCCCGGACGAAGCGTTTTCATCCAGTGCCCAAACTCCCGGTCCGCAATTCCGCCGCTGACCGCAATGTTCTCATCAACGCGATAGATTTCCATCTGCCAGGACGCCGGGCAGGAAAGCTGCGCTCCCCAGAACACGTGATTTTGGGTATCCTCCACAGCGAGGAACGGGAAATAGTGATCCACCGGCATCGATCCGATCTGCCCGAAGCGCTCGCAGCGCACGGAATCCATGTTCCATGAGGTCTCCAGCTGAAGCTCCTCCATAGTCTGCGACAGCAGCCGTCCCTCCTGGCTCCAGCGCGACTGCAGCCGGTGTACGGTAATATCTCCGCTGCAATCCCCCGGCAGATACGGTGAGATCCCCGTGAGTGAAAAGCTTGAAAACAGCTCCAATGTAACCGCATGGTCGCTCTTATTTTCATACGTACAGTTCACGCGTATAAAACGGTCGCCCTCCTCCCAGCCTGCCGTATGGATCGCCTGACAGCCGCGCGCGTCCTCCAGCACCGTGTCTACGAAATGCTTCACGCCCTCTGACCTTAAAGTCTGCTCCTTTAAGGTCAGATTCATCGTGCTCTCAGAGCCGCGCAGCGTATTTCCCGGCGCATAACAGCCTTTATACATGTCCCCCGTCAGCTTTACCTGCACAAGCGGATCAAGCGCCGCCTTTTTTTCCGGATGCTCCGGCGCCGGAACAGATGCCGGATACAGTATCAGTCCGACATGTCTCTGCTCATCCGTCTCATAGCGCAGAACCATATCCCCGAAACGATATTCTTTCCTTCTTTCCATAACCTACCCTTTCACCGCTCCTACGGTCATTCCTTTGATAAAATATTTCTGCAGCGACATAAACAGAATCGCGATCGGCACTACCGATATGACGATTGCCGCCATCGCCGTCGTATAATCACTCGTCTGCGCAGAAAACAGCGAGGAAATTGCAACCGTCAGCGTCTTTAGCTGCTTTTTGCTGACATAGAGGCTTGCCAGCAGATAATCGTTCCAGATCTGAAATGCCTGCATAATAATCAGCGTTGCCATCGCCGGCTTCAGCAGCGGAAGCACGATAGAAAAATACGTGCGGTAAACGGAGCAGCCGTCTATGCGTGCCGATTCCTCCAGTTCGATCGGTACCGTGCTCATAAAGCTCGTCATCAGAAAGACGCCAAACGAAATTCCCGTCGCTATGTACATAAATATGATTCCGTATCTGGTATTTGTCAGGTTCAGCTTATAGCCGATCGTGTAAATCGGCAGGAACAGCGCCTGATACGGGATCAGAATGCCTACGATAAAGTAAACATAGCAGAATTTGAAAAATTTATGCCTGCACCGCGCGATCGCCCAGGCAGTCACGCCGCACAGAAGTGCAAGCACAAAAACGCTGATTGCCGTATACAGCAGCGTATTCACAAACGTCGTCTGCATATTCAGCTTGTCGAACGCTTTCACATAATTATCCAGATTCCACTCCTTCGGCAGCGCCAGCGGGCTCTCCAGATACAGCTCCTTTTTCGTCTTAAAAGAATAATTCAGGATAACAAATAATGGAAAAACATAAATGAGCGCAACAATTGTCATGATGATCTGCACGACCGGACTTCCTTTTTTCGTGCTGACCTCTTCCCGCTCTTTTTCCCTGCGCCCTGCGCGCGCGCCCTTTTTCATCGCTTCCGCGCTCTTTTTGCTCATACCTGCACCTCCTTCTTTCTGAGACCCTTCACCTGTATCATCGCAACCATCAGAAGCACAACAACCAGCGTGACCGTCATTGCAGAGCCGTAACCATACTGTCTGCCGTTAATTGCGGTCGTATAGGTCTGATAAATAATGGAGGTGGAGGCTCTTCCCGGACCTCCTTTTGTAGAAGATACCAGAAGGTCGTATACCTTCAGCGAACCGGTCGTGATACCGACCACGCAGATCGTGATCGCCGGAGCCAGCATCGGGATCGTCACATGGAAGAAGCGCTGCACCGCGTTCGCGCCGTCCACCTTTGCCGCCTCGTGCAGATCTCCCGGAACAGACTGAAGGCCCGCCAGATAGATCAGCATCCAGTAGCCTACCCACTGCCAGTTATTCGCGATCAGCAGACCGCCAAGCACCGTTTTGCTGTCTCCAAATAAAAGGAAGTTAATATTCGTTCCCAGCCACTCGTTGATCTCCGGCAGCACATTGGAAAACATTTTCAGCCAGATAAAACCAACGATGATCGCGCTGATCAGACACGGTACAAAAAGCGCCGTCCGGTATACCTTCTGCCAGCGGATACCGCTGTCAAGCGCAACCGCAAACAGCAGAGCCAGCACATTCTGGATAATCGTATTGCCGATAGTAAATTTGATCGTGAACCACCAGGCGTCTATAAATTCCTTATCCTTAAACAAGTTTACATAATTTTTCAATCCCACGAACGTTTTTTCCGCCGACATTCCATCCCAGCTCGTCACCGAATAACGCAGCGATAAAAACAGCGGAACGATCAGACCGATCGTAAAGATAATAAGTCCCGGAATTACCAGAACAAGATACTGGCGAAACAATTTTTTCTCCATAATTCCGTCCTTTCCTGGCACAAAAAGGGTTGCTGCAAAACTGCAGCAGCCCTTTTCATTCCATCACTGTTTAGTTTGCGCTGCTTGCATCCACTCTTGCATCGGAAGCCGCCAGTGCATCTTCAAAGGTTGCATCACCCTGCAGCCATGCTGCAATGTCTTTTGCGTTTTCTTCCTGGAAACCGCCCCATACGAGCTGGTTGTTTCCAAGCGTTACGTCAACGATCATTCCCTCGGAAGCATATTTGTCGATATCCTCCTGGCTCGGATTTGCAAAAGTCGGCGTTACGTCTTTGAGCATGGCAGCCGTCTTCGTATAATCATAGATCTCTACCGCCAGCTCCTTGTCTGTGGTCAGAACCTCCAGAACCTTGTTTACCGCATCCTGATGTTCTGTAGACGCGCTGGTCATAATCGTGATATTCGGCTCGAAGATCAGCTTGGAATCGCCCGTCTGGTTCGGGAACGGGAAGATACCAAAGTTGAAGTTTTCGTCGATATCAAGGAAATTCTGGATAGACCAGGAACCGGAAACCTTCATAGCCGCTTCGCCGAGCACCATCTTCGCATCGCAGTCTGTCTGCTCAAGGGAGAAGGTATTCTCAAAGGTGTTGTCGAAGATCAGCTTGTTATACTGATAAGCTGTCTGAGCCGCTTCGCTGTCTGAGAAGCTTACCTCGCCTGCGCGGAACTTATCACCCCAGGTCGGATCATTGTTAAATACGTCGTTCATCATAAACTGCATCGTTACGTTGCCGATCGACCAGGTATCTACCATATGGCTTGCAAACGGCGTGATTCCCTTTGCATTGCAGTCGTCGATGATCGCCTGAAGATCTTCCTGCGTTTTCGGCACTTCCCAGCCGTTTTCCGCAAACATATCTTTGTTATAGTAAACGCCCTGGTACAGTGCGTTGTAAACAAGTCCATACGTCTTTCCGTCAATTGTAACGTTCTCTCTCGCCGCGTCGAGACCTGCATCCAGATATTCCGCGCCGATCTCCGCCAGAATCCCCTGCGGCGCATAAGTAGCAACATCCTGTGCTTTTCCGATCATAATATCCGGAAGCCCGGACTGCATATACTGCTGCATCTTCGGCTGGAAGTCATTGCCCCAGTCAACACATTCCCATTCCAGCGTGATATTCGGGTACTTCTCCGCGAGCGCCTCGTCGATCATATCTTCGATTCCGGCGTCTGTCGTAGACTGCCCTGCCAGCACCGTCAGCGTGACCGGCTCGTCCTCTGCCGCCGCTGCAAGTCCAAGTGCGGAAACTGCTGCCGCCGTAAGCGCAAGTGTGTACCACATGTTCTTTTTCATAATGAAAGCCCTCCTTTTTTACATCTTTCCGATGTCCGTTTTTAAGATATCTCCATTATAGTCATTCCGAAAAAAGATCACTAGGACAAATCTGGAAAAAACAGTTGGCTCATTTTGAAATTTGTAGTTGCACAAGCTATCCCTGTCATTTCGCAAGCTCCGCGCGGTAATCCCGCGGGCTTTTTCCGGTGATCTTGCGGAATACCCGGTTAAAATAAGTATAATCGTCGTATCCTGTCAAAAAGGCGATCTCCGTAAGGCTTTTTTCCGGTTCCTTCATATATCCCTGTGCGCGCCGGATACGCGTTTTGGCGATATAGAGCATAACGTTTTCCCCGGTCTCCTGCCGGAACAGGCGCGAAAAATACGTATTCTCCACATGGAACTGTTCCGCAAGAGAAGAAAGCGTCAGCTCCTCAAAAAAATGCTCGTCGATATATGCCGCCGCCTGCTTTACCAGTCCTCTTGTCGTATCCGGCACCGTCCCCTGACGGATGGACATCACAAAATCAACCGCTTCCTCCATCACCTCGCACAGATATGCGGCGTCCAGCTGCTCCACCACCTTATCGGCAAGATCCGCCAGATTTTCCATTGCAACGGCGTCCGCCGCGCTCATATCGGCGACAAACTCATTCTGGATCATATTTAAAATTTTTCGGACGGTCTGACGCGCCTCAAGATAGCTCCACTCGTTTTGCACAGCCTCCGTCTCGATCACTCTGCGCAGATATCTTTTTGCCTCCTGCGGCTGGTTTTTGCGGAGCATCTGCTTCAGCTCCTGTATCTGCGCATCCCCGAACCGTGTTTCGATCTTCTGCTCCTGTATTTCATTTCTCTCCCGGCAGAACAGTATCTGATTCTCTCTTAAAAATCTTCTGGTCACCAGGCAGGCGATCGCCTGCGTATAAGCGCGGTGCAGGCTGTCCAGGGAATACGACTGCTCGCTGACGGCGACCGTGACCGGCGCCTGCGTGATTCTGCCAAAATGCGCCGCGATCCTTCCGGCGAGCGAACTCATCTCCCCGATTTCCGCCTCCGTCACGATCAAAAACTCATTTGAGCGGTAGATGTGATTAAACACAAATATATTCTTCTCTTCGCCCGCCATTTCGCGCAAACGCTTCTTTACCTTCCACGACAACAGATTTTGATCATACTGACAGGCTTCCGTCAGCTCCCGCATATTATGGATTTTTATCAGCATCAGGCTTGCCGCCGCAAAATCAAGCTTACTGTTCATCGTGATATTCGGTGTGAACGGCACCTCCTGTTTTTCCAGCAGGCGGCTGAATTCCCTGTCCTGCAGAAGAGACGCCGCTTTCTGCAGCTCCAGACTCCGGCTCTGTTTTTCACTGATCTTCTCCAGAGCTTTTGACAGCGCGTGAATCAGATCGATCTTGCTGACCGGCTTCAGCAGATAATTGACCGAACCGGCAAGAAAAGATTCCTTTACATAATCAAAATCATCGTATCCGCTGATAACAAACGTGATGACCTCCGGATAGCGTTCCTGCACAATCTGCAGAAGCTTCACGCCATCAATGTACGGCATATTAATATCTGTGATCAAAATATCCGGCGTTTCCTCCTCCATTTTTCGCAGCACATCCTCTCCGTCGCACGCCGGCGGAAGGCAGATCAGCGAATATTCCTCCCACCGCAGCATCCGGCAGAGCTTTTCCCGCGTCCAGTATTCATCATCTGCGATCAGCACCTTGTATTTTCTGCTTTCCATAACTCTACCTCATCCATCTTTCTGCGCGGAATGACAAGGTATACCCTTGTTCCCTTTCCTTCCTCGCTTTCGATCGTCACCCCGTAAGCCTCTCCATACAGCATTTTCATGCGGGAATCTATATTGGAAAGACCGATCGACGTTTCCTGCTCCGTATGCGGCTGCAGCAGCTCCTCCATCCGCTGTGGACGAATGCCGACGCCATTGTCCTCCACAACGATCCGCAGATTTTCCTCCCATTTGTGTGCACGGACAGTTACCCGTTTTTCTCCGCGCGCATTTTTCAGTCCATGCGTAAGCGCGTTTTCCACAAGCGGCTGGATAGATATCCGCGGCAGAGTATCCTGCAGGATATCCTCCTCCACATCAAAAACATATGCTACGGTTCCCTGCATACGGACATTCATTACATAAATATAGTTTTTCAGATGCGCGATCTCCCTGGCGACTGTGGAAAAAGGATTTTTCATATCCAGGCTGTAGCGAAAAATATTGGATAGCGACTGACTGAGCGCGCCGACCTCCGGACAATCTGAAAGCTCGGCAATACTGCTCATCGTATCCAGCGTATTGTACAGAAAATGCGGATTGATCTGCGCCTGCAGCGCCTTGTATTCCGCGCGGTTTACCATCAGCTTCGCCTCGTACTCCCGCGCGATCAGCCCTTCGATGCGGTCGAGCATCTCATTGAAGGTCCGTCCAAGCTGTCCGATCTCGTCCTCCGGCAGATTTGTCATGCGGAGCTGCGTCTCTCCGCCCTTGATGCGCACCATCGTCTCCGTCATTTTTTCAAGCTGCCGTGTCAGACCGCGCGAAATCGGATAAGAAAACAAAACCGCCGCTGCGCTCATCGCGATCCCGATCATAAGCAGATACCGCGTCAGCGTCCGCTGGTTTTTCTCAAGCAGGCTCTGCGGCATCAGCGCATAGCTTCCGATATTGTATTTATCCTGCTGCACACGGAAGAATACCTGATTTTCACGCTCCGTTATCGCCTCTTCCTCTGCTGATTCCGCCATAATTTCTGAGGAAGCACTCTCAAAATTCGCCTGCTGTGTCTCCGAAAGCTCTCCGGTCGCCGTGATCGCACGGTCTCCCAGGGGCTGGATCCATACATAGCCTTCCCCGCCCTCTGTATATTTCTTCATTAAATAGCGCAGCGCCTTTTCATCGGTATCGCAGACGGCATAGCCGATCACCTGACGGTTGTGGTAAAGCTTTACCGCAAAGCGTGCAATATCCTTTTGCCGGTATACGTTGTAATAGCTGCTCACCAGCATGATTGAGTCATCCGACGCTACATAATCCTTTACCTTCTGCGCATTTGTATCCTGCGTTTCGTCATAAATGTCCGCCGGATAGGTATGCTTCGGCGTCATGGCCTTGCGGTAAGTACTGATGATCTCGTGGTCTGCAGTGTATAAATAAAGCGCAAGAACACTCAGGGAAGTGTCAAAATTTTCATTCCCGATATTATATGCCAGCCGGTTCCATTTCTCACGCAGCGTCTCCACTGACACACCCTTTCGCAGATCTGAAATAAAACCGCTCTGATTATAAAGACGCAGCAGTCCGTTTTCTATCGACCGCGCATAGCTCTCAATCTCATTCTGCATATTTTCCATCAGACGTAAGTTTTCTTCTTTTGCCTCCCGGTAGATCAGCGTAGAAGACGTCCGAAGATATAAAACCGTCTGCAGGATCAGCGCCGACAGGGAAATTCCCAGGCACAATGCCAGTATCTTCCCGCGCATACGCATGCTTTTCCTCTTTCCTCCCATATCCTTTCCCCCGCACTTCTCATTCTGTCTTATAGTTTACCAAACCGCGGCGGAAATTGGTATATGGAATTGTAAAAAAGCCTTCTCTGCCGTACAGATGACAGAAAAGGCTTCTTTCTATTTTTCTATTTTTTATTTTATCTTTTTCATACACACCATATAGGAATCGTAATTGCACGCCGGTTTGGGCAGCACCAGCCCGCCCTGCATGAGCGCCGCGCCGGTATACGTTTCTTTGCCGACCTCATAGAGCGCGTCTTTTTGCAGCCCTTTGCATTTCACGCGCAGCGGCTTCGGGTTTGCATGTAAATCGGTAAATACCACGCTCAGCGAAGCGCATGTTTTATCCTGCGACACATAGCTCCAAGCCGTAAAATCACGGTTTTCAAACGGCGAGCTCAGGCGGTAGTAATCGCCCTGCCGGAAAAGCTCGCTGTATTCATTATAAATCGCGATCTGTCTGCGCGCCTCCTGTTTATCCTCCTCGGACAGCAGGCTTAAATCCAGCTCGTAGCCGAACGACCCCTGCATCGCACAGATTCCACGCGTCTGAAACGGCGTGACGCGTCCGTTCTGATGGTTCGGGCACACCGAAACATGAGCGGCAACCGCCGACATCGGGTAGCCGAAGGAGGTTCCATAGTGTATCCGCAGACGCTCGATCGCATCCGTATTGTCACTGCACCAGATCTGCGGCGCGTAGTAAAGCATTCCGGCATCAAATCTTCCGCCGCCTCCGTTGCAGCCCTCCAGAAGAACGTCCGGGTATCGCGTAATCAAATACTCCTGGAGCTCGTACAGCCCCAGCACATAGAGATGACGGATCGCTCCCTGGGAAAGCTGCGGGTTTGCATTGCTGTAAATATTATCAATACTGCGGTTGATATCCCATTTTATATAGGAAATGTCGGCGCTCTGCATCACCCGGTCAATGCATTCCTTCAGATATTCCAGCACCTCCCGGTTTGACAGATCCAGCGCAAGCTGGTTTCTGCCGCGCCCCGGCTGCCTTCCCGGAATAGTCAGCGCCCATTCCGGATGCGCACGGTAGAGGTCGCTGTCCTCGGAAACCATCTCCGGCTCTATCCAGATGCCGAATTTCAGTCCCAGCTTCTTTATTTCCTCCACAAGCTCTCTCAGGCTGCAGCCAAGCTTCTTTTCATTCACATACCAGTCGCCAAGCCCGGAATTGTCGTCGTCGCGCTTTCCAAACCAGCCGTCGTCCAGCACCATCATATCCAGACCAAGGTCCGCCGCCTGCCGTGCTATCGCCAGCAGCTTTTCCGCGTTGAAATCGAAGTATGTCGCTTCCCAGTTATTTACCAGAGCCGGGCGCTTTTTGTTTTTCCACGGGCTGCGTATCAGACAGTCAAAATAAGCCCGCTGCAGACACTGCGACAGATCCGTCAGCCCGTCCGGCGTGTAGGAAAGCGCCGTCTCCGGCGTATAAAAGCACTCCTGCGGCTGCAGCGTCCAGGAAAATTCGTCGTCGGAAAGTCCGCAAACAAGACGCAGGCTGTCAAACTGATCGCGCTCCATCTGAATGCGGAAGCAGCCGCTGTATAAAAGCGAAACTCCATAGCAGCCGCCGGCATCCTCCGTCGCGCCCTTCTCACAAAGGATCACGAACGGATTGTGCTGGTGACTGGAAGTTCCCCGTCCGCTGCCAATCTCCGTGATGCCGTGCGGAAGCGCTCTGCGCTCCGCCTGCCGCTCGCCCGCGTGCTTTCCGTGAAAATGAAGCAGCTCCAATTCTTCGTGCGGAAAGTCTATTGACATGCCCATCATACGTTTCAGCTCCACCGGAGCCGTGCCCCGGTTTTCCACCGCCGCAGCACGGGTGATCACATTTTTCTCTGCAAACACCCCGTAAAAAAGCTTTACATAAATCTCTTCATATAAATCCTTCAGCGTGATCTCCAACGTCTGCACATCGCTCTCCTGACCGGCAAACATCGCCGGGAGCTGCGGCAGCGCATATTTTCCATCGTAAATCTTGTGCGAGACATACCGCAGATCCAGCGCCGGAACCATTCCTGCCCTGCCCGCCTTCATCGCAGACACGCGGAAATCGCCGTTCCCGTAAACCGCATACTCCAGCGGATAGTAATCCATCGAGTAGGTGCGCTCATTCACATCGCCCGGCTGCCCGGAAAAGCCGTGATCCTCCGGAACGATCAGATAAGAAAAATCACTTTCATCAGCAGGTGCGCCGTAGTACGTGTGCAAAAGCACGCCGTGATCATCTACCTTCATCTGGTAAGCGCTCTTTGCCGTCTGGAGTGTAAACGTTTTTGCCTGCTCATTGTATAAAATCGCCATATCCTATGCCTCTCCTTCTCTGCCTGTCCGACTCATCCTTCTATGATATACTTTATGATGCCTGCGGATTGCGACGCGCAGCTAGTCCTTTAGGGCTCTATGCTACGCCCTCCCGCAATCCTACTTTACTTTTTTCAGCCAGAAGAATCCATTTCCGGGAACCTTCACCGCCGATGCCGTCACATTCTTCCCGGTCACCAGATCCCGGTATTCTCCGTCTGTTTCCTCGATCCAGGCGGTCTTTTCAAATTCGCTGAAGTTAAAAAGCCCTATCAGCTTTTCCCCCGCATATCTGCGCACAATACAAATTACCGCCTGCTCGCCGGTCTCCAATGTATAAAAATCCGCCGTCGAAGTAAATACCGCCTCCTCACTGCGGATTTTCTCCAGTTTCTGCAGTCCGTGGAATATACGCTCCGAGACCGTGCCGGTCTGCTCTATCTCGTCAACCAGCTCCCAGCGGAATTTTCCGCGGTGAACGTAACGGGAATCCGGCGCCTTTTCCGGAACCTCCCTGTATGCGTAATCGTTGGTCTGGCCCACCTCGTCGCCGCTGTAGAGCATCGGAATGCCGGACTGTGTAAACATAAACGCATGAAGCATCAGATCCCGCTGGATCGCATACGTCATCTGTTCGTCATCCTGCTCGAAGCCCGCCTTCTCCACACCGCACATGGAAGCCGCCGTTCCGCAGAAGCGCGCGTCCCCCGTCACCGGGTCCGCATTATAAAGCTCGCCGCGGCTGTAGCTGCCCGCCGCCTTCCCGGTAAAAAAGTCGTTAATATACTGCTTGTGGGACCGTTCCTCCATGCCCCACCACTGCAGCGTTGCGTAATCCAGCCCCCAGCCGATGTCGTCATGGCAGCGGAGGTAATTCAAAAATACATATTCCTTCGGAAGCTGTGCCAGAATATCCATCTGCCGCTTCAGAAGGCGGGTATCTCTGGTCGCCAGCGAATTCCACATGGTCGCCATCGTGGTCACATTATACAGCATGTGGCATTCCGGCTTCTCCACTGTTCCAAAATACGGAGACACCTTGGACGGCTCCATCACCACCTCGCCCAGCAGCAGCACGCCGGGGCAGACAATCTCGCCGATTATACGCATCATGCGCACAATGGTGTGGACCTGTGGAAGATTACGGCAGTCCGTACCCAACTGCTTCCAGATATATGGTACCGCATCAATGCGTATCACGTCAATTCCAACATTGGCAAAAAACAGGAAATTATACATCATTTCGTTGAAAACCCGCGGATTGCGGTAATTCAGGTCCCACTGATACGGGTAAAAGGTCGTCATGACGTAATGACCGATTTCCGGCAGCCAGGTAAAGTTGCCGGGCGCCGTTGTCGGGAACACCTGCGGCACCGTCCGCTCGTACTGCTCCGGGATGCTGTAGTTATCATAGAAGAAGTAGCGGCTCATATATTCGCCCTCGCCCTTTCGCGCGCGCACCGCCCACTCATGATCCTCTGACGTATGGTTCATCACAAAATCCATACACACACTCATCTGCTTTTTGTGGCATGCCTCCGTCACCGTCTCCAGATCCTCCATGGTGCCAAGCTCCGGCTGCACCTTTCGGAAATCCGCCACCGCATAGCCGCCGTCCGAGCGGTCCTTCGGGCTCTCCAGCAGCGGCATCAGATGAATATAATTTACGCCGCACTCCTTTAGATAATCAAGCTTTTGGCGGACACCCTGCAGATTGTCGGCAAAATTATCCACGTACAGCATCATGCCCATCATATCGTTCTGTTTAAACCATTCCGGATTTTTCTCGCGCCGGCGGTCCATTTCCTTCAGACTCTCGCGCCGCTCCAGATAAAACCGGTGCATCTGTCCGCACAGCTCGTCGAACATCCAGTCGTTCTGATATAATTCCATATAGAGCCATTTCAGCTCGTCCAAATTCTTCCGAAAACGCTTCTGATATTCTGCTTCCTCAAAAGCAAGCCTGTTTTTCTCTTTCTGCGTTTGCATGGTTCTCCTCCTTACGGCTTCCAGGTACAGATCCTGCCCGTTCCCTTTCCGCCCTTAATCACAATTTTCCCGCACAGAACATCCAAATCCGTCTCATAGTACACATTCATCGTCCCGTGATTCGCATAAATTTCCAGGATTCCCCGGTCGATCAGAATATGGATATCCTCGATTTTCTCCGGCAGCGGTGTCCGCTCCTCCCCGCAGAAAATCATTTTATCGCGGATAGCCATCTCCTGTCCGAAAAACTGCATGGAAATACTTTTCGCATCTGTCGGCTCCAGAATGATCTCGGTCACGGCGTCCCTCTCCATCTCCAGAACAAAGCCGTCATCTCCAAGCGCAAATTCTGCCGCCGTCTCTTTCGTCTCCTCGTATTCGCGCACCGGAAGCAGCGAAAGCAAAATTTTTCCGTTCCGTTTCACCAGACTCAGCTCGCGCCCAAGCCCCATCATACCGGTATAAAGCTTCCCGGCGTTGTGGGTGCGCAGCCACGGAACGCTGATCACGCGGTCTTCCACGCCGCTGTAGGTCTGCGCCGCGTAGGGCAGATTCGTAATGTACGCCCTGTGCTGCACGCCATCTGTCCGGAATTTATAGCCGTCAAACTGTCCCAGATAATAAAAGCCGTCAGCGCTTGTAAACACCCAGATGGATTCGTCCCCGCACGCCAGCCGGAAAAGATCGGGGCACTCCCACGCATCGGCAAGGTCGATGCTGTCCGTCATCTCCCAGTCCTTCAGATTTTCCGAGCGGAAAAAGCCAAATTTATTCTCACAGAGCCAGAGTACCATGATATAGGCGCCCGTCTCCTCATGCCAGAAGATTTTCGGGTCCCGGCTGTCCGGCTCGATCACGCCGATCGCCTCCTTCGGAAGCTTGACAAGCGTCTCGCCGCCGTCCGTGCTGTAAGCAATGCGCTGCGTGAACAGCTTATCCTTACTCCACCGGTTTCCCCCGCCTGCCGCCGTGTAGTAAAACAGCAGCGCTTCCTTCGGCAGATCCAGCATTCCCCGCTCGTTGACAAGACCGCAGCCGGAATACATCGTGCCGTTTTCATCCGGGTACAGCGCCTCTTCTTTCTGCGTAAAGTGAAGCAGATCCTCCGAAACTGCGTGTCCCCACGACATGTTCTGCCAGCGCGTATTCATCGGATTGTACTGAAAAAACAGGTGGTACCTGCCGTCGTGATACACCAGACCGTTCGGATCGTTGATCCACCCTCTCTGCGCCGTGAAATGAATCAGCGGTCTTACCAGCGGCTCCTGCGCGTCGCTGTCGGCCTGCACAAGCTCCTCAAAAAACGCTTCGGAAAAATCGCCCCGCAGAGCCAGCTCATGTCCCCGGTATTTTTCTACATTCAGATAGCTGTAATAATCGCATTTCCCGTCCGTTTCCTTCTGGTTTACCGGCACCTGAAATTCAAACAGCTTCTCCTCACCGCAAAAAATCTCCAGGAGCTCCTCCTGCCTTCCGGCATACACCGGGATCCCCAGGTATTTCTGATTTATTTTTATGCCATATTCCATATTCTGTCCTCCGTGAAGCAGCCTGTTTTTGCCGCCAGTTTTTTCTTTGATTATAACGCAAAACTGCATTTTATGGAATAAAAAACGCAGCGGGAATGCAGCAACACACTCCCCACTGCGTCATAAAATCCTTTAGCCCTTCACTGCACCGGATGTTACACCTTCTACAATATATCTCTGAAGGAACAGGTACAGAACCAGGATCGGCAGCATCGCCAGAAGCAGGGCGGCCATTACAAGCCCCATGTCGGTAGAATACGTACCATAGAAAGCCTGTGTTGCAATCGGGATTGTATACAGTTCCTTACGTCCAAGTACAAGGCTCGGAAGCAGATAGTCATTCCAGAACGCCATCGCGTCAATGATCGCAACGGTCGCAATGGTCGGTTTCAGCAGCGGAAATACAATTCTCCAATAGGTCTGCCATCTTGTACAGCCGTCGATCAGCGCAGCCTCCTCCAGCTCCAGCGGAATGTTGGTGCGGATCGCCCCGTGGAACATAAAGGTCGCCATCGAGAGCGAGAAGCCTACGTGCATCAGAATCAGTGTGATGCGGCTGTTCAGCACCCCGAAAATACCTCCGTAAAGGGATACCAGCGGGATCATCAGTACCTGGAACGGAATAACCATGGAAGCGATCATTCCGGAAAACAGGATGTTGCATGCCTTCCAGTTGTTGCGCACGATGACGAAGGATGCCATGGAGGACACCAGCAGCGTCAGCACGGTGGAAACAGAGGTAACCAGCAGCGAATTACCGAACACGGTAGTGAAATTCATCTTTTTCATCGCTTCCGGGAAATTCGCTAATGTGAATCCGTGCGCACCGATCAGCGCCAGAGGATTCGAGGTAATATCCGCCTTCGTTTTAAATACGTTAATTACTACCAGAAGGAACGGGAAGATAAAAATAAACAGTAAAACTGCAAGTACGATCATCATGACTGCATGAGAAATTTTCTTATTGCGCGCAGCTTTCTTATTCTCGTCCATTATGCTTCCACCTCCCCTTTCTTACCAACATAAACCTGCGTCACACCTACGATCGCGCAGACAATGAACAGGATTAACGCCTCCGCCTGACCAACGCCGTAGTTCTTGTATGTAAACGCCTGGTTGTACACGTGCATTGCGCCCATTACCGACGAGTTGAACGGTTCGCCCTTTGTCAGGGACAGGTTCACATCGTAAACCATGAAGCAGCGGGTGATCGTGAGGAACAGACACTGCACGAAGGATGAACGCATCAGCGGGATCGTAACGTTGAGCGTCGCCTGCGTCTTGGTGCAGCCGTCGATTTGCGCCGCTTCCATAAGGCTCTTGGAAACGCTCATAAAACCCGCTACATAGATCAGCATCATGTATCCGGCGTACTGCCATACCGATACGATGATGAGACATGCCATCGCTCCGTTCGTCGTCGACAGCCACGAGGTGGAAAGCGCCCCGATGGAAAGCGACTGTCCAAGCGCTACCAGCGCACGGTTGAATACGAATTTCCAGATGTAACCAAGTACGATACCGCCGATAAGGTTCGGGATGAAGAAACCGGCACGGAAGAAGTTCTGTCCCTTGATTCCGCTCGTCACAAGGTATGCAAGGAAAAATGCCACAATGTTAACAGAAACAACTGCGATTACCGAATAGATCAGCGTCCTTCCGAGCGCCTGCCAGTATGCCGTATCCTGGAATGCCGCGATATAGTTTGCAAAGCCCACAAACGGTTTCGCCTTAGAAACGCCGTCCCAGCTTGTGAAGGTCAGATACAGACCATATACGAACGGAAGCAGCACAACCGCGATAAACAGGATGGTCGCCGGACCGGCAAACATAATATACTGCCGGATTTTGTATGACATGGTATTTCTTTTCATGTTCTCTCTCCTCCTTTTATCTGCCCTGAAGGCCCCGCCTCAGCGGACACGCAGGCTGTATGCCCGCATGTTCACTTTCAGCCGTTTCCCCGCATAAGCAGATTCTCTTATCTTTCTACAGGAGTAGTAGATTTCCAGTAGTTTTCAAGCTCAGCCGCAAAGCCTGCACGGTCGCTCTGACCTGCCAGATATTTCTGGAAGGAAGCTCCGCAGAGAGAGAAGTGGTCGTCCGGCAGATAGTCGTAGTTGCCGATGAGCGCGTCTGCGTCAACAAATTCCTTTACGGAACGTCCCAGCGGATCTGCTACCTCAAGCGTAATGTTGGAGTAAGCCGGAACCAGTGCGCAGTCATTAACCAGGAAGCTCTGTCCTTCTTCGTCGTATACCAGCCAGTTGAGGAAATCCTTTGCAGCCTGGCGCTGTTCGTCGCTGGTGTTGTCAGAGGAATCAATAAAGAAGTATTTGGAACCGCCGCCAACGAGCATTGCATTCTTTCCGTCCTCCGTATTCTGCGGAACCGGCATCATGCCCATGTTCTCTGTGTAATCATAAGCGTTGATAACAGCCCAGTCCCAGTTGCCGCCGAACATGAACGCGATCTCGCCTTCCGCCAGCTTCTGCTCCGTCACCTCACGCTCTGCCGCGATCGCAGAATCCTTTGCGTAGTTGTAAGCCATCAGTGTGTCAAACGTATCCATCATGGAGTTGAATTTCTCGTTGTTGATCAGATCTGCAGTGCCTGCGTAGAGAGAATCAACGAACGCGTTTACATCCTCCTGCTGCTCATAGATTTCTGCAAGATAGTGTCCGCCGAGAGACCAGTCCTCCTTCATGATGCCGACCGGAGACTCCATGCCGCCCGCTACCAGCGTATCCAGCAGTCCCTTGAAGGCATCCAGCGTTGCGTAATCCTCCGGGTTGAAGGTCTCGCCTGTGATCGCCTCGATCGCATCCGCATTGTAGATAATGCCGCGCGCCTCTACGCATACCGGGAAACCATTAATCTGACCGTTTACACCGATCGCATAGTTGGTGTCCTTCACCCAGTCCTGATCGCTCAGGTCAATCGCATGCTCTGCGCCCAGAGAGTAGACATCCTTTGCGTCTACCATTGCCAGCGTGTACGGATCCTCCGACGCGTATCTGGTTGCCATGTGAGCGGAAACGGTATCGCTGGAGTAGTAAACCTCGATGTCCACGCCTGCCTGCTCGCCGTACTCTGCAGCTTTCTCTTCAAGCTGGCTCTGGATCTCCATCTTGGAGTTGAAGATCGTGATAGATACATCCGCCGCCGCTGCCGGTACGGAACCTACTGCCGCCATGGAAGCCGCCATAACCGTTGCCATTGCCAAAGATACTTTTCTTTTCATTTTGTAATCCTCCTTTAGATTTTCTGTTTGTTTTTTGATGGTCATATCTTATCACAACCTTGCCCGATATGTCAACCGTTTGTCATAATAATTTTGCCTTCATTTTGCATTTTCAGTACATATTCACGAAATCGCTTTCTCCTTTTTGTATAATATTACCATTTAAATTGTCAAAACATTGGTTCTCGCAGGATGTTTCCTGTTTCCACAAATGTTTATCGGATGTTATGTTTTCCAGGAAATCCTGAGGGATTTCACAGGAAACAGGAAAAGCCGTCCATAAGACGACTTTTCGTTATTCTTTCCTTTATTTAATCAGTCCGGCAGCTTCCGGCAGCGCCATAGAAATGGACGGAATATAGGTGACCAGCAGCAGGGCGACGAGAATTACGCCGAAATAAGGCAGCAGTTCTCTGATTACCTGCTCAATCTTTATACCACCCACCTTACAACCGGTAAACAGAATAGAACCGACCGGCGGTGTAATGGTGCCAATACAAAGATTCATGCTGACCATAATGCCAAACTGCACCGGATGCATGCCAAAAGTCTGGCAAATCGGAAGGAAAATAGGAGTAAAAATAAGTACCGCCGGCGTAGGATCCATGAAGGTCCCCACCACCAGTAAAATCACATTCATCAGCATCAGTATCACATACTTATTATCTGTCATCGAGAGAAGCCCGCCTGCAATAATATCCGGCAAACCGGTAAATGCCATCACCCACGACATAATTGAGGATAACCCAATCATCAACGTGATAATACCCGTCATTTTGGCGGAAGCGAGTATAATGCGCGGCAAATCTCCGATTGTGAATCCCTTATAGATTAATCCCAGTATAGCATCATAAGCTACGGCCACCGCGCTTGCCTCGGTAGCGGTGAATGCTCCGCACAGAATGCCGCCAATGATAATAATAATAAGCAGCAGACTCGGAATCGCATCCAGAACCGCCTTTAGTGCCATCCTGGCAGTTACCGTTTCTTTGATTACGTATCCCCGCCTTCTGGCAGTGATGCCCGCAAGCACCATAACAGCCGCTCCCCACAGGATACCGGGCAGATACCCGCCCATGAACAGCGCCGCAACAGAAACACTGCCTGCAACGGTGGAATACACAATCATCAGGTTGGACGGCGGTATCAACATTCCGGTGGGCGCAGAGGCAATGTTGACCACCGTGCTGTAGGCGTCGTCATAGCCTTCCTTTTTCTCCATAGGACCGATTACTCCGCCCATAGCAGCGGCACCGGAACCGGAAATTGCACCAAACATCATGTTTCCGATAACATTTGTCTGTGCCAGCGCGCCGGGCATCCTTCCCGCGATGACCTTTGCCACATTCACCAGACGCTCCGCGATGCCGCCGTTATTCATCAAATTCCCCGCCAGTATAAAGAACGGAATCGCAATCAGCGAAAACGAGTTGGCGCCCGCAAAAAGCCGCTGGGCACTGGTTGTAAAAGAAACGTCGGCGGGCAACATACAGAGCATCGCCACGGCGCTTGACAATCCCACCGATACGCTGATGGAAACACCCATAGCCAGCATGACGACCAGCAGTACAACCATGACAATGGCAGTTTGAACAGCAAGGGACATATCAGGCACTCTCCTTTCTTCTCCCAAGTTCCTCTGCAATATTGCACATGCAGTAGAACACAGTAATTACTCCACAGACAGGAATAATGGCATAAACGATTCCCATAGGAATATGCAGGCTGGAATCAAGGGAAACCATCTGCATGGCGGCAATTCTGCTTCCACCGTATATCATCACACAGCCGGCAAACAGAATCGTCAGCGCCTCGATCCCAATGCTGACAGTCGTTTTCACACCGCCGCGCAGCTTATCATTGAGCGCCGATATGTACATATGCTCCCGGCTTCCAAAGGCATACGTTGCAGTGACCAGAACCAGCCAGACAAACAGATACCGTGTCAGCGCTTCGCTGAAAGTGCTGGGATTGTTCAGCATATAGCGTGCTACCACCTGCCACAATACCAGTAGTACCATGACCGCGATCAGCAGCACCGAAAAAATCTCTACCAGCTTGTTGATGGCGTTTCGCAATCGTTTCATCCCCCGTTCTCCTCCCTTGCTTTAATCTCCATGATCCGGTCATATACCTCGCGTGTCATATCGGAACGGCCGGCAATCGACTCCAGAAGCGGCGCACACCTGTCCCGGAAAGCTTCTGCATCAGACTCCACGAACGTAACCCCCTGCTTTTCCAGCGTGCTTTTCGCCTGCTCAATATTTACGTCCCAGGCTGCAAATTCCACTTCCATCGATTCCTTTATCAGCTCATCGAAAATCCGGCGGGTTTCAGGATCCATCTTATCAAGAAAATCTTTATTAGCAATTACCACATCCGTCATAACCAGATGGTTCGTATAGCTAAAATAAGGCGAAACCTCATAATGCTTGAAATTGTCGTAAACTACCTCTGAGTTTTCACCGCCTTCGATGACGTGCTGCTGCACCGCCGCATAGACCTCGCTCTGCGCCATCGGGATTCCGACGCCGCCCATCATATTCATCATCTGGATGTAGACCTCCGAATCCTGCACACGTATTTTATAACCCTTCAGGTCCTCCGGCGTGACAACAGGCTTATCCGTATAGATATGGCGTGCGCCCGAGGTATACAGACTGACAATTTCAAAGTTAAATTTATCTGTCGTTGTAAACAGTGAGTCGAATACGCCTTCGCGGGCAGCCGTCTCCATCTGTTCCAGATCGTCATAAAGATAGGGCGCAGCGATGATTGCAAAATCCTCATTGTAGCTTTCCGGCACCGAAACCGGCACCACAGCCAGCTGCAGCGCTCCGGTGCGGATCATCTCTGTCACGGGTCCCTGGTCGCCCAGAACTGCATTGGGATAAATCTGCACTTCATATCGTCCATCCGTAGCCTCTTCAAACTTTTCGCCAAAATCAGCGAGTGCAATATATTCGGCATGTGTTTCCGGCTGGTTGAAAGCCACACGGATAATCTGCGTCTTTTCTTCCTCCTCATTTATCATACCGCATCCGGTCAGCAGAGCCACCCCCAGCGCCGCCTGCAGGACCAGAACATGTTTTATCTTCATGATAGGCTCCTCCTTTGTCTTGCAGACCCTTCCATCACATTGCCAGGACCTGGTTCCATTTTTCCTCCGCTACCGGAATGCCGTTCTCCAGGTTATCCCGGCGGCTGCGGTGCTCACCCATACCGGGACAGCGTACCTCTCCGCCTTCCTCCACCGGTTCACTGCTCATCACATCAGCCGCGATCGCATTTACGATACTGTCTGTCACAGACGCATCCTGGAATTTCGACGGGTCGATGGCAATCATGATCTGGGTCAGACCAATTTCATCCCCAAATGTGCCGATTTTGGCAACAGAATTTGCATTTGTGAGAACCGTCGCAATCATATCCAGCAGAATCGAAAGACCGCTGCCCTTCCAGTATCCAATCGGAAGCATACGGCAGGTACGTTCAATCGCCGCCGGATCGGTGGTAAGCCTGCCTTCCTCATCATAACCGCCTGCCACCGGAAGCTTTTTCCCTGCCAGACGGGTTGTTTCCAGCTTTCCATAGCTGAACTGGCTGAGCGCGCAGTCCACCATGATATGCTCTCCGTCAGATTTCGGCACCGCCAGGATCAACGGATTGTTGCCGATGTGATTATCCTTTGCACCCCACGCCGGCATGTTCGGGCAGGTATTCGACCAGCAGATGCCTATGCAGCCGGCGTCCGCCGCCTGCCAGCCGTATGTGCCTCCGCGCATCCAGTGATTATTATTGCCAAGCGCCACCATGCCGATGCCGAACTGCTTCGCCAGGGAAACGGCACGATCCATCGCCCGTTTCGCGTTCAGCGGGCCAAAGCCGCGCTGACCATCCCAGCGTTCCATCGCGCCAAAGCTCGCAGTGCAGACTGCTTCTGCCTTCGGATCAATCCCGCCCTTGCGCAGATAGTCTACCACCACCGGAAAACGGTTTAGTCCATGACTGAAAACGCCCGCCAGAGAATTCTGCGCAAAAATCTCCGCGGAGTCATGCGCCTTGTCCTGGGTAAATCCATATTTTTTCAGTACACGCTCAAATTCTGATAACATTGTTTCATAAGGTACACGCATAAATTTTCCTCCCTCTCCGACACCGTTTACAGGCTGTCTACACGAATTTTTAATACAATTTTCTTCACTTCCTCCGGCCCGTTCATCATACAGCAGGGGCGATGAACGTCTTCCGGAAAAAATACTGCATAGCATCCGTCTGTCATAGGCAGCATGATTTCATGATCATCCTCCCGCTCCTGATAAAACAGCACGGCATTCGAATCCAGATTGTCCTCCAGGACAGCGCCGTCCCCGCAGTCCGGATAAAACCCGATCAGTTCGTGCCCATGAACCATATACTGCACATCAATATAGTCTCTGTGGACCTCCGGACGCTTTGTGTTCTTCGGACCAGTGGTCACCTCATTAATCTGCAGAATCAGCCTGTCCCCCTCCAACGGATATTTTCCATGATGCAAATTTGTTACATCTGTAGTGCGCAGGATTTCCAGCGCCTTGCGGATAACAGACGTATAGGCTGTTTCCGTTTCCTTTGCATGAATGTTTCCGTATATCATTGTTTTCCTCCTTGTTTTGCAATCGGTTGCAATTCGATCTGGTACTATATTAACAGTATATTTTGCCAATTTCAATCCGTATAATAGCCAAATTTTCGGTATTTATTTTGTGGAAAACTACTAATTTATTATCTTTGTATGTCATTTATCTGCAACCGGTTGCTTTTTCTGAAAAAGAAAAAGAATGCGCTATGCGCATTCTCCCTTCAGGCGCTTTCGCGTCTGATAATCTCTGTAAAAAGCATCAGCTTCTGATTCACCGTTCTGCCATCCAGTACATCCAGCAGCATACGGGCAGCCGATAAACTAACCTGCGCCATCTTGTTATCCAGCGTAGTCAACGCCGGCGTACAAAGCTGACCATAAAGCGTATTATCGATGCCTATCAGAGAAACCTGCCCAGGCACTGCGATCCCTCGCTTCTGCAGCTCCTGCAGACATCCGATCGCCAGTAAATCCGTGGCGCAGATAATCCCGTCCACCTCCGGCACCGACTCAAGAAGCCGGCAGGTTCCCTGGCGCCCGCGTCTGATAGAGCCGCCCGGACTGGTATCCGCATCCGGTGCTGTAAAAATGTAATCTTCCCCCGCCTCCAGACCACAGCGGAGCAGTCCCGTGCAGAATCCCCTCTGTTTTTTTATATTGGAAGGAGTCGTCACGTCCATCAGATATACCAGCCGTCTGCAGCCTTTTTCGACCAGCATCTTTACGCATTCCTCTGTCCCGCGTTCCTCATCAATCAGGACACTGTAAACATTTGGCAAATCCATTTCACCGTTCACCAGCATAACCGGAATATCTGCCAGACAACGCTCCAGACTCCGGCGCACTTCGTCATTCGCAAACATGGAACCAATCAGAATGACGCCTTCCACACGCCGCTGCTCCAGAATCTGAATATACTTCGCCTTGCTGGAGGAGTCCGGTCCCGTGCTGAAGGTAATGCAGGTATATCCCCGCCGTGTCATCTCCTGTTCAATCACGTATGCCGATTCTGTGTGGTGTGAAACGCGGATATCTTCAATCAAAATGCCAATAAACCGCGTTGCCTGCGTCGCAAGCCCTCTGGCGGCAATATCCGGCGTATAATCATACTCTTCCAGCAGCTTCTGAATACGCCTGCGGGTTTCTTCCCTGATTCCCGGCTTATGATTGATAACCCGTGAGACTGTACTGGCAGATACCCCTGCCTCCCGTGCAATATCATAAATCGTCACGCGTATTCCCCCTTTTCATTTTCTGCACCTATTCTATTATAGCAGGCAGCTTCAAAAAGGGCAAGCTGCACCGTTTTCATCGTGCTTTTACGTACTTTCTCTTATCACCAAACTCACCGGGAAGACACTTCTTGCCGGGACCATCTCGCCTGCCGCAGAACGCACCACCGCCGAAATGGCCGCCTCCGCCATCTCCTTCACCGGCTGACGGATCGTCGTGATGCCGGGCGACATCAGGGACGCGATCATCACATCATCGTACCCGACGATCTTCATCTGCCCCGGAACCTCCATGTTTCTCTCGCAGCATACCTTAATCGCCTGCGCCGCGATCACGTCTGAGCTGGCGAAAATACCGTCCGTGTGCGGATACTGCTCCAGTGCACTTCTGATAACCGGATAATAGTTCATATCATCATAAAATGCCTGCCCCGGGTCGACCGCATAATGCTCGACGCCGTGCCGCCTGCACACCTCCTCAAAAGCTGCCTTTCTGCTGTCCGCGGGCATTGGCTGCTCATTGACGCCGCCGATATGCAGCAGGCACTTACACCCCCTGCCGATCAGATGCTCCGCCGCCAGCACGCCGCCGCTGTAGTTGTCGCATTCGATGCCGGCAGTGCCCGCATCCAGAAAACGCTCAATTGTAATCAGCGGAAATCCGAGATTTTTGAATTTCTCCGTGCTGAAGGAACCGCTGCACAGGATCACTCCCGCCACCCGGTTGCTCTTGCACGCCTCTATGTATTCCTCCTCTTTTTCCTCCTTTTCTTTGGAATTGAAAAGAAGTATCCGGTACTGACTGTTATACGCCGCCTGCTCCAGATTGCTGATCACCTTTGAGAAAAACGGATGAACAATGTGCGGAACGATCACGCCGATGGTATTGCTTTTCTGCTTGGAAAGCGAACGCGCCATCTCGTTCGGCTGATAATTCAGCCTCTTCATCACATCGTATACCTTTTCTCTTGTCTGCCCGCTGATATACCCCCTGTTGTTGAGCACTCTTGACACGGTGCCGACGGTCAGCCCCGCCTCCCGCGCAACATCCTTTAAAGTCGCCACTGTTTCACCTTCTCTGTCGTTTTCTTTCCTTAAATATACCATTTTTCCGACAATGTGTCAACCGCTAAACATATTAAGGACAGCCTGCCCATAACAGCCCTGTCAAGGCGCTCTGTTAAGACTACTCTTCCGGCACCGGCTCCATCAGGCGCATACCCAGCGCGCTCGTAACAGGCAGGGAAAATATAATGGTTCGCGCCTTGCTCTCCAGCCCCGCTTCGTCCATAATCGCCCGCATCACGCTGTTTTTATCGACGCTTTTCACCACAATAAGCACGATTTCCTTTTCCTCCGCCAGAGATACGCCGAGGAACTTCTTTGCACCCTCCATTCCGGTTCCCTTGGCGTGAACCACGGTTCCGCCGCCCGCGCCCGCACCGCGCGCCGCATCCATGACAAGCTCCGTGTACCCCTGGTTTGAAATGGCAATCAGAAGTTCGTATTTTGTATCCTTCAAGCTGCTCTCCTCCCCCTTCACAAAATTCTGGCGCTCCGTCAGAAACCGGAGCTGTTTTTCCCCTCCGATGCTGCTCACCGGGATGATAAAGACAATTCCCGTACCGGGCACTTCAATATTCAGCTTCTCGCGCAGCCCCTTTTTTACATCACCCCAGGTTTCACGCGTAACCAACGAAATCAACACTACCTTTGTCGATTCCTCCAGACCAAAATAATCCAGGATCTCACCGGCGGCGGTTCCCCGCGCCATCATCCACATTATCACGCTGATGCCCTGCTGCCCGTAGAACTCCGAAATTTTCTTCACCTTATATTTATTTAAAACAGATACCATCATATACAGTTCGCTCATATTTTCCTCCCACGCCCGGCACACATCCGGCAGCTTCCTTCACACCGGATGCCATACTCACACAGCTTTCGTCTGTGCCGTTACAGTTCGATAATCGCATCGTCGTCCAGCTCTCCCGTCTCTGCGATCTCCGGCTGTTTCGCTGTAAGGTGTGAGAACAGTCCGAGGAGCTGGATGGTAATCGGCGGCGTCATCGCTACCATCGCCACTACGCCAAAAGCGTCCGTGACAAGATTTCCGCCAAGCGCAATGCAGGCGCCCTGCGCCAGCGGCAGCAGAAAGGTAGCTGTCATCGGTCCCGACGCCACGCCGCCGGAGTCAAATGCTATCGCCGTGTAGATTTTCGGAACAAAAAAGGAAATCCCCAGCGCGATCGCATATCCCGGAATCACAAACCACAAAATGGAAATACCGGTAAGCACACGTATCATGGCAATCCCGACGGATACCGATACCCCAATGGAAAGAGCGGTTCCCATTGTCCCCGCCGAAATCATGCCGTCCGTAATCTCCTCCACCTGCTTATTCAGCACGTAGACCGCCGGCTCGGCGCGCACGATAAAGAAGCCAATCAGCATACCGATCGGCACCAGGATCCAGGGATGATTCAGGCTCGCCAGCACCTGCCCCAGATAATTTCCGGCAGGCATAAAGCCCACATTCGCTCCCGTGAGAAACAGCACCAGCCCGATATATGTATAGACAAGCCCGACAAGAATCCTCACCAGATTTTTCTTTGACAGCTTCAGAAACAGAATCTGGAAAATTCCGAAGAATACCACGATCGGCAGCACCGACAGGGCAATCTCCCGGAAATATTCCGGAAAGCCCTCGCCGAACAGCGCCCACAGCTCCTTCGAATCCGCAATTTCCGGGATTTCCTGCAGCGCATAAGCGCCCTCCTGCGGATGATAAATCATGCCAAGCAGCAGCACCGCAATAATCGGTCCCACCGAGCAGAGCGAAACCAGACCAAAGCTGTCGTCCGCCGCATGGCGGTCACTCCGGATGGAAGCGATGCCGACGCCGAGCGCCATGATAAAGGGCACGGTCATCGGTCCCGTCGTCACACCGCCGGAGTCAAATGCAATGCTCTGGAAGCTCTCCGGCACAAAAAATACCAGCACGAAAACCATCAGATATAACACAATCAGCATCCGGGAAAGCTCAATGCCGAACAGCATACGCAGAATTGCCGCCACAAGTAGCAGTCCGACACCGCACGCCACCGCTATAATCAGCACCATATTCGGCACCGACGGCACCTGCTGCGCAAGCACCTGCAGATCCGGCTCCGATATGGTAATGACAAAGCCGAGCAGGAATGCGATCACAACAACCATCCCCAGCTTCTGCGTCTTTGCCATACACACACCCATACGTTCACCCATCGGCGACATGGCAAGCTCCGCACCAAGCGTAAAAAACATCATCCCGATAATGACCAGAATAGAACCTATTAAAAAACAAAGGAGAATGCTTGGGGAAATCGGCGTAATAGTAAACGACAGTATCAGCACGATTGCAACAATCGGCATAACCGCCTGCAGCGCTTCCTTCAGCTTCTCCTTTAATTTTTCCTTTAGCTTTTCTCTCGTACCCGGTGTATACAGCAATCGGCACTTCCTCCCCGCACAAATCTTTATACCATCCCAGTATACCGGAAAACTTTTTTCAAGACAAGCGTTATCCCCATAAAAAAAGTATTAACTTTTCTGTGCAGACGCTATAGGAGCAGATTCGCGATCAGTCCCAGTACGAGCAGGTGCAGCGGATAAAAGGCGTAGAATACGTATTTGGAGAATTTGTCTTTGCGCACGCCGTTGTAGCACCAGATAGGATAGAAAGAGAGCGGTCCGGTGACATACAAAAGGCTCACGATCGCGCCGAGTATCATTTTCAGCACGTTTTTCGTGTAGAAAATATAGAAGATCGCCACAAGCAGCACCATGCAGAGTCCATACGCCGAACGGAACAACGTCACCCAGGCGACCGCGCACAGCACGATGAGCGCCTGCAGGAATCCGCCCGCCGCGCCGCCTTTCTCTTTTCCCATGCGCAGGAAGTAGAGCATCAGCAGGCAGATGCACATTGTCACCAGCGCATTCTGGGACGACCAGTCGATGACCTTCTGGCTGACAGCGTAGTCGTAGGGTATCTCACTGAGCAGCGCAAAGATGACCATGCCAAGCAAATAATTGCGATAGCTGGAGGTATTTAAAAAGCCCTCCACCAGCAGAAACGCAAACACCGGCACCGCCAGTCCTCCTATAAGCTGCAGGACGGAGCCGACGCCTGCCTGCGTCATCAGCGCGGAGTCCGCCGCCATCGCCTGCGACAGCTCCTCCTGCGTATAGCTGCCCAGATGAATGATTCCGTTCTGCACGATCGTGATCCCGATCGTCTGCAGCAGCATTGCCGCGCAGGCAAACATTTTCAGCCCAAAGGACGTTATCTCCGGCGTCTTCCAGACTACGTTTCTTCTTCCTGTCATACCAGCCATTTCCTGTTCTTCTCCTTTCCCGTTCTGCCCGGCAGCATTTCCCTTTTGCCGCCGAACGCTTTCTTCCGTTTTGTTTTCCGTGCGAAAGCCTGCACTTTCGTCCGTTTTTCCTGTGAAAACCGGCAGGCGCTCCGTCTGCTTTTCGCTCAAATTCCGGCAGACTGCCTTCCGCTCTCCTTTTACACTCCTGCGGTCTCCCCGTCGTCCCCGGCATTCTGCGCAAAGCCGCGGATTACCTCCAGCGCCGGAAGCGCATTTCCATCGTAATCAAAGAGCGCCTGATTCGCCCACTCGTTTCCGCCGGGACCTTTCTCTCCCATATAGGCGCATGCCTTTTCCGTCGCCCAGCCGCTTCCCGGCACCGGGATCCACGCCGGTTCCCAGTAGAAAAATCCCCTGCCGCGACCGTCCGGCACCTCGCGGATAAGCCTTAAAATGTCTCTCATAAAGTCCGCCTGCCCCTGCTCCGTCATCTGGTAAGCAATCTTTTCCGCCAGCTCTTTCCGCGTGGCCATGCCCTTGCGCTGCGCGTCAGGCAGCTTTTCATATTCCTTGTAGTCCTCCATCGTATGTCCCATGGACACCTCAGCGACGATCAGATCCTTGCCGTAGCGCCGCGCGATGTCGTTCATATTTTCCCGCAGCATTTCCATCGTCCCGTGCCAGAACGGATAGTAGGAAAGCCCGATATACGTGAAGTCCTCCCCGCCCTCCGCAAAATACCGGTCGAACCAGTTCCGGTAAAGCGCATTGTTTCCGCCATTATCCAGATGGAGCATCACCGGAAGCCCCGGAGCTGTTTCGTGCACCGCACGGATGCCTGCATTGATAAACCTTACAATATTCTTAAAGTCCGGCACTCTGCCGTAAGGCCAGAGCAGTCCGTTTGTCAGCTCATTACCGACCGCAACCATCTGCGGCAGGATATCCTCCTTCCCACAGTGCTGCAGCACCTCCGCGGTGTAATCATACACCGCCGCGGTAAGCTCATCCTCGTTCATGCCCTGCCACGCCTTCGGCGGGATCTGCTTTCCGGGGTCCGCCCAGAAATCGCTGTAATGGAAATCCAGCAGCCAGCCGATTCCCTTTTCCTTCGCGCGCTTTGCCAGCGCAAGTGTCGTCTCTATATCATTGCCGCCCGCCCCGTAGGAATTCCCGTCCTCATCAAACGGATCGTTCCACAGGCGCAGCCGCACCATATTCATCCCATGATCCTTCAAAATATCCATCGCATCCCGGCAGACACTCTTCTCAAAAAATTTTCCGCCGCAGCGCTCCACCTCCAACAGGGTGGACAGATCCATACCTGTTATCCATTTTTCCATAATTATACCTCACAAGCAAAATACCGTGCAAGCCTGTACTCTCACGCAGACCTGCACGGTTGTTACTGTTCACTTCGTTTACAGTAACCTATTCAGTGCCTTTCTGGTTACGATAAAAATCCATTTACAATCAGCTTCGCTAATGGGATCTTACACTCACGAATCACTTTCTTACGACCTCGGCAGCAAGTGCTTCGGTCTGTGCCAGACAGATTCTAAAAGTTTTCAAAATCCTCTTCAGTAAATCTTGTCATCATATCGCCGTACCTGAAACGCGCCATCTGATTCTTTGCCAGGACGTCCTCCTCCGTGCCTCTGTACTGGCAGCGCAGGCAGTAATACTCTTTTTTGTCCTTGTCGTAAAACATATCGAGGTCCAGGTCACGCACAAAGCACGACGGACAACGGTAATTTAATTTGCCTTTTCCAGATTGAGCCATGTCGTGAAGACCTCCTTGTCAGCTAATTTTCCGTTGTACCCAATAGTAAACATCGGGCTGAACGCATATCCTTCTTTGAAATAGCCTTCCTTTTCCCTGCCCTCGCAGTTCATGGAAACCACCGTGTCGATCGGCGGGAGCGTGCAGCTTACCTTCTCGGCCGCCGCCATGGAAACCTCGCGGCACTTATACTCGTAAGCAAGCGTTTCTTTTTCCCCGTCCTTTTCGACCGCCAGCGTCAGGCTGCTCATGTCCTCCGTGTACTCGGTCGTTCCGTAGCAGCCGACCATGTACTCGTTGATCGTCACCTCTGCCGTCGGATCGCTCATCTCCAGCACGCGGCGCTCGATCTTGATGGTGCCCGCTGCCTCGATAAACGTCATCACCGTCTGCAGCTTCACGGTCAGATCCGCAAACTCGATATCCACCGGATCGAGCGTCAGCACGCGGTTTTTGCCCTCCTGTGAAAAATGCGCCTTTGTGCGGCACAGGCAGAGGTCGACTTCCTCACCGTTGTGGCAGATTTTTGCGCTGCGCACGGTTCCCTCGCCGGCATAATGTGTGAAGTAGCCCGCACGGTACTTTTCCTGGATGAGAAACGGATAGCTCGCATCCTGGATATGCGGCGTGCCGATGCCTACCGGCCAGTTGAGCTTCGCCGCATACGGACGCAGATCGACGATCGCGCCGCCCTGGTCCATATTTACGCCCACACGCATGTACGGGTCGCAGTACCAGAACACCTGCTTCTTGCTTCCGTACAGAATATCTCTCCACAGCGCGCACTCCGGCTCCGTGTAGCTCTTCTTCTGACGGTAGAAATCCGCGAACTCGCTCATCGTCATATCGATCAGCTTGCCCTCTTTTTTCAGCTTTCCGTAGTACGCGCAGCCCTCCTCGTAGGATTTCAGCAGCAGCTCGTACGGCGCCTCCCAGCGTCCCATCTTGTTCATCCAGCCCGGTCCCACAAACATCATATTGTAAGCATAGCCATTGTTAAATTTCGCCTGGTAGCGGAACTGATCGATGAGATTGTAAAGATACGGGAACTCCCATGTCTCAGTGTCATAGATCATACCGCGCAGAACGTTCTGCGGGTGCGTGCCGAAATTGGAGCCGTTGCCGTCGTAGCAGGCGATCAGATCGCGGCTTAAATGCGGGATCGCCACCACGCCGGAATCCTCCTCCTCATTTGCCGCCGGTGCGTGCGTGTTCTGCTTCGACGGGATCCACGGCGCCCAGGGACCGCCGTCCATAAAGGTGTACCAGCTATTGTTGCAGGTATGATATGCCTTCGGGCCTTCCTCCCAGCAGGTTGCCACCTCACATTTTACGGAAGGGTACTGCTCCTTGATATAATTTGTCAGCTCCGCATCCATATAGTAGGAACCGGTCGATTCCGGATAAAAACCAAAACGCTCATAAAACTTCCCAAAGACGTCCTTTACGATCGCCTTCTTGTCCTCCATCGAGAACATCCAGATGCAGAAATCCTTTGTTTTGTACTTCTCGCGGAATTCCTTGCACGGAAGCCCCAGAAGCGACAGCGCGATCTCATCACCGTATTTCTCATGATGCTCCTTTGCAAGCGCCACCGCCTCGTCGTTGAAAAGGCTGGCATATGTCATCTGGATCGTTGTTTTCAAACCGTTTTTGTGCGCGCATTCCTGCTGTGTCTTAAAAATATCGAGACTTTCCGTGAGCAGCGCCTTGCGCCCGATATCCTCCGCCTGTCCGTGCCCGGTTACTTTCTCCGCATACTCCGGCACCATCTCCGGACGGTGGATAATATTTACAACAAACTGTTCCATAATAGATAATTTCCTTTCGTGTTCCTTTTTTTAGCCCTTTACAGCGCCGCCCGTGATACCCTCTACATAGAATTTCTGCATAATCATGAACAGAATTGAGATCGGGATGGATACCAGCACGCCGCCTGCGCAGAACATGGTAAAGTAGCTGTTGATAAGGCTCTTATCCAGCATCTTATAAAGACCGATCGCAACAGTATACTTCTCCGAGATACCCGCGTTCAGGATCATCTTCGCATAAACGAAGTCCATCCACGGAACCAGGAAGCTGCTGATAACCGTATAAACAATGATCGGACGGCTCATCGGAATGACGATCTGCCAGAAAATACGCGCCTCGCTGCATCCGTCAATGCGCGCCGCCTCGCAGAGCGCACGCGGAACCGTGTCGAAAAAGCCCTTCGCGATCAGATAGCCCAGACCGGCAGAACCAGAATATACCATGATCAGTCCGGCATAGCTGTTGGTCAGATTAAAGCTCTTCAAGGTGAAGTACACCGCGATCATCGCCAGCATACCCGGAAACAGATTTAAAATAACGAAGAAATTCATCAGCGGCTTGCGCGCCTTGAAGCGCATCACCGACATCGCATATGCCACCATCAGCACAAACGCTGTGGAAATGACGCAGGTAACGCACGCGATGATAAAGGTGTTCATAAACCACTGCGGGAACTGCGCCACCGTATCCGGCTGGAACAGCTTGACGTAGTGGATAACGCTCCACTCCTTCGGGAAAAAGGTGCTGGTGTTCATTCCGGAGTAGGAACTAAACGATGTGCAGACAAGCCACACGATCGGAATCAGCCAGATGAACGCCAGAACCGCGATCAGTAAATTGTGGAGTACAATAGATGATGTACGATTTCCTTTCATCTTTTTCATTATTGATAGTCCTCCTCCTTTCCGTTTCCTACCATGCGGTTAAAGGCTGCCAGCGTGAATACCGCACAGATGATAAATACGATGATACCGATCGCCGATGCCATCTTGTAGTTGTAGTAATCCTGCGTTAATCGGAACAGCCAGGTTACCAGAAGGTCGACCTCCTTTGCCTGCGAATTTGCCATCGCCTGATTGGTGGTCGTGTATACATCCTGCGTCAGCAGGTAGATTACATTGAAGTTGTTGATGTTCTTTACAAAGTCCGTAACCAGCGCCGGTCCCGTGACGAATAGCATGTACGGCATCGTGATCTTGCGGAAGATCTGGAACGGCTTTGCGCCGTCCACGCGCGCACTCTCAAGCTGGTCCGCCGGAAGGTTCATCAGCACGCCGGTTGCGATCAGCATCTGATACGGTACGCCGATCCAGATGTTGATGAGAATGATCATCACGTGCGCCCAGCCCGGAGCCGACAGGAACGGGATGTAGCTGGTCGAAACCAGACCGATATCACGCAAAAAACCGGTCAGACCGATGTTCGCACAGATCGTATTGACGATACCGCCGTTTGAGAAGAAGTTTCGAACGAGCAGCAGCGATACGAACTGCGGCACGGCAATTGTGATGATAAACAGAAGACGCCAGAATTTCGGCGCTTTTGTCTTTTTGCTGTTCAGAAGCAGAGACAGCAGGATACCGCCGATGTAGGTGGTGAAGGTTGCAAAGAATGCCCATACCAGCGTCCATCCGAGTACGCGCACGAAAGCGTAGCTGAAGGTGCTGGTGAGACCGCCGCCGCCAAACAGACTCAAAAAGTTTGTAAATCCTACCCAGCTAAACAGCTCTGTGGGCGGCATATGCTGCTGATCGTAATTCGTGAATGCCACGAAGATCAAAAGCAAAATCGGGATTGCCGTAAATACCACGATACCGAGCACCGGAAGGGTGAGCAGGGTGATATGGAATTTCTCTTCAATATAAGAGTGCAGATCCTCTTTAAAGGTGTTGATGTGCTCGCCCGTTTCCTCCATCATCTGAAGCTTGTAGGCGTTCACAATATTTCTCATCCAGACAACAATGAATGCTCCCCAGACTACAAAGCTGAACAGGGAAAACAGCAGGATCTGGAAAGAGTTATCGTAGTCGTTAAATTCACTCTTCATGGTCTGCATATTGAAGACCTTTTCCATCTTTACCGTTCCCAGTGTTCCGAATTTCGGCACATACTGCATTGCAAACGTAAGGGTAAATGCGATCACAGCAACCTCAAGGATTGTCATGATGATCGCCTTCACATACTGCTTGCGGCGCGCATAGCCTGCCCCCATCCACAGTGCAGACAGCTTTACAAACGCATCACCCTTTGCAAATGCCGTTCCAAATTCGGAGAAGTAATTGCCAATTGCTTTGAAGAAACCGCCGACTGCCGCGGCAGCTCCCTTTTTCTCACTTGCCATAATGACTTCCTCCCGAAAAAAGAGCCACTGCGAGCATACGCCCTGTTGCGCGGGCGTGGTGTCTCGCAGCAGCCCATGTCTGTTCTTTCCTGATTATTTTACGCCGTGCCGCCGTGCGCTTCTCGCAAATCCTACGGCTTTGCTCGCACGCGGGCTTACGCCCTATGAAGCCCCTGACCTCCCAGTCCGTCTGCATGCACGGACTGTTCTGCCAGTGTCTTCGCACGGCTTAATGCCTTCGCGCTTACTCGATCGGAGCGGTTACACCTTCCACGAGGGTATCCAGTGCTGCCTGGATGCCTGCGTCGTCGTCAGCTTTCAGTGTGCCCTGTGCGATCAGCTCGCCGAAGGTCTGTGCCGGATCCCAGTACTTTCCGCCAACTTTCTGTGTCTTACCGAACTCAGCCTGCTCTGCAAGCGCTGCAATTGCTACGTTTTCTTTTACAGCATCGGAATTGATGATGTTGTTGTTGCTCGGACCGCTCTCGCGCTGGTCGAAGAACTTCTGCTGAGATGTCTCGTTTGTGATGAAGTCAGCCAGAAGAACTGCCCATCCTGCGTTCTCCGCATAGCCGTTTACGCCAACAAACTTATAGCCGGCTACAGAACCCTGCTGAACCTGCGCATCGCCAACCGTGAAGGTCGGGAGCTTGGTTGCCGCATAGCCGTCGCCGAATGCTTCCTGTGCAGTGATGCTGTCCCATGTTCCGGAAACTGCTGCGCAGAGACCGCCTGCTGCAAGCTGGTTGGAGATATCGCCGTCAGCGATTGCCATGAATGCCGGGCTGGATGCGATGCTCAGCATACCCTTTACAACATCAACACCTGTGTAGCCGTCAGCACTTGTGCCGTTCCAGTCGATCGCGGTGGTTCCATCCTCATTCAGATCGGTTGTGAAGCCTGCGCCGTAGAAGAAGGAAGCGTTATACCAGCCGGATGCCAGCGTCATGCCAACCTTTTTGCCTGCCGCTTCCGCTGCCGCAAGAAGACTGTCCCAGGATGCAACGTCCTCTTCGGACAGCACGCTGGAATCATAGTACAGGAAGTAGCCGTTGTCCGCTGCGCGCGGGAAAGCATAGAGTTTTCCGTCTACGGTTGCTGCCTCGATGGAACCTGCAACGTTTGCAGCCTTTACGTCATCCAGCGTCTTTCCTGCCATGGTGAGCGCTTCTGCATACTCATCCAGGTCGATCAGCGCGCCTGCGTTTACCAGATCATAGATCTGGTCGCTTGCGAAGGAATATACATCCGCAGCCGCCTCTACGTCTGTCAGAATAGTATCCTTTGCGGTAGATTCAGATTCTACGCCGATCTGGATGTCGAAGGTGACATCCGGATATGCCGCCTTAAATTCCTCTACCAGTTCGCCGAGAAGAGTCTGATCCTCCTCTGCTCCCCACAGGGTAAGTGTGATGGTTTCCTCTGCATTTACGAGTACGGCTGAAGACAGAACTGTCGCAGCAGCAAGGGTAGATGCTAATACTTTTTTGAGCTTCATGTTAATCCTCCTTTAAATATGTTTTGTAGGGTTGTTGCGCAATTTGCGCAACCGTTTGCTCGTATCTTTAGTATATACCCTCTTCTTTTTCTAGTCAATTATTACATTTTACCGAAAAATGCCCTTTATTTTTGTATGATTTTAACAGCATTTTTGTTTTGGTGCAACCCATTTGCGCAATCGGTTGCTCATCAAGTAAAAGACATTTCCATATTACTGTTCACAGCAACCTTCGCAAATCCATTTAAAATTCTCTGCGATATGCAAAAAAGTGCAATCAACTGTTGCATTTTCTGATTTTTGCGTTATAATATTTGCATATGGAAGCATAGCTCAGCCGGGATGAGCGTTCGCCTCACACGCGAAAGGTCAGGAGTTCGAGCCTCCTTGCTTCCATTTTTTTATTCCCGCGAGCAATGAGCCAGGTGCCGTGCTTGCAGCGGGGTATTTGATTTAAGCGGGGCATTGGCGCAGCTGGGAGCGCGCCACACTGGCAGTGTGGAGGTCACGGGTTCGAATCCCGTATGCTCCATTTCTCAGAATTGGCATATTTGCAGGAAAAATTGAGAAGAATTTATTCCTGGACAGTTATGTATTCGTGTCGTTTTTTCTTTTTCATTTTCTTCACCTCTTATTGCCCTTGCGGAAAATAAAAGCGGGAATCTGATTTCAGAACAAGAAAGGATGTGACTTTATGCCATTACCAGAAGAAAAACTCTATACTGCTGAAGATTACTGGAATCTCCCGGAGGGACAACGTGCCGAACTCATCGATGGGCAGCTTTACGCTATGGCTCCGCCCAGTTATATTCATCAGAAATTAATCAGTGCTTTTACCGTGATTTTTTCCAATCACATAAAATCCAGCGGCGGTTCCTGCGATGTAATTCCGGCTCCATTTGCAGTAAATTTAAATGCAGATGATAAAACTTATGTAGAACCGGATATCAGCATTATCTGTGATAAAAATAAAATATCAGACCGCGGATGTGAAGGTGCTCCGGATTTTATTATAGAAGTCGTTTCCCCTGGCAGCCGCCGGATGGATTATAATATCAAAAATGCCAAATATGCTGAGGCTGGTGTCCGCGAATACTGGATTGTAGACCCAGCCAAAGAACGTACTACTGTTTATCGATATGAAGAAGATGCCGCTCCCATGATTATTCCTTTTGAGCAGCCGGTTATTGTCGGAATTTACAGTGGCCTCCGGATAACAATATCAGATTTATTAAAATAGACGCATGGCACCGGACAACAGCCGTATTTTGAAAGGAGTACGATTGAAATATGATTATCGGATTTATCATATGGAGTATAGTCGCCGCTGTCTTTTTCGGAATCGGAATCAGCTGCCTCAGGTCAACTGAGGCCGTGGGTTTTTTCACGTTTGTGAATCCGCCGGAAATAAAAGATGTAGCGCATTATAATAAGGCGGTATCTGTATTATGGCTTACAGCGGCAGCTGTATTTGAAATCATTGGTATTCCTGTTTTGTTTTTAGAGCAAAATTCTCCTTTTTTTGTTCTCGTGATATTCGCGGTAATGATTTTGCTCATCGGAATGATGATCACATATCTGAAAATCGAAGCAAAATACAGAAAATAAGCTCTTATCATCAACCTGTTCAGCAAAAAGCCCCGGTGTTCCAGCACCGGGGTTTTTCTATTCTCATTCTGGAGCGGCAGGGCATATAATGTTTTTTCCGCCGAAAGTGACACAGGATGTTCTCCTTACGATAAAAACCTCGGAAGTCGCTGTGAAGTTCGTCGGCAACTACGCCCCTTGTGGACTTACACCACAGACTGACGGCATGCCCGTCATACAAAGGAAGAACGCTTCCAGGTATTATGCCTGAAAGCGTTCTTTTTTCATGGGCCTTTTTCACAGCCCCTTTTATTTTGATACTTACTCTGCCAAAAATTATTCAACAACCAGTGTAAACCGTACCGATGCGAAATTTAACGCACAATTTCTTTCGTTTCTTAATTCAAACGGATATCCGCTCATAAGCGCAATTACTTCGTATTCTCCAGGATTTTGCGGCGCCTTAAATTCTATCAGTCCGCAATTTGTACGCTGGTGTTGATTCTCTGTAAATGCATACGGTTTTCCATTGATGTCCGTTTGCTTCCAGTCTACCAGAAGCAGAAATAAAATATCAGATGAGTCCTCGTAGCCGGAAGCCCGGTAAACCAACGTTACTGTTTCGTCCGGCGCTGCGTCAAGCACATCCGGCGGGAAGTAAACTTCATTATCATCCTTCAACTCCATATCCCGGTTTAACATAATTCCAGAAAACGGAATCTCATAAAATTCAGCTTGCCAGTTATGCTTCAATACAGATTGCTGCTCAGATTGTTTTGACGCCCCTGTCAGGGTAAAATCGGCAGAATAAGAATCTCTTTCTGTCGATACGATACCGGCTTCCGGTGCGCCCGCGGGTCTTTAAACATAGCAACTGTAATCGTGTGTGACTGATTTAAATCAATTTTATTTTCGGGCAGAAAAAATTCTATCGCAAATCCTTCTGTTGCATCGGCCGTAAAATAATATTCTTCATATGTTTCGCCATCAATCTTAAATTCCGATTCTATATAATCCACAAAGATTTTCAGCACATATTCCGCTTTACTTCCGTTTGCAAAATCAAAGATTAAAAACAGACTGTCTTTTTCGCTTTCCAAAAGTACCGTATTATTCAGCGTAGGTTCTTTCCCATTTGAAAGCCCGATGCTCATAATATCGTACCATGAATCTGCCAGTGCCGAAGATTCTTCACGTGCTCGCTGAATTTCCTCCCGAATAAATTCCGGAACATCAGAATTTCCAACAGAATCATCTGCTGATATCGGCGATGACAAGATTAAAAAGCAACATAGAACAAGACTTATCCAACGAAAAAAAAGCGTTTTTTTAGCAAATCCATTCATAAATACTGTTAATTATAAGATTTGCTTAAAGTTCCTGCCACTAAATTACTACTTGAAGTGTGTTTACTCTGCCCTTCGCCTGTATAAGTACAAACGTTGGTAGTAGCATATACATAATTACTGGATGCAGCAGTTGCATTGTATTGCGTAGTCCAACCACTTGTAGCAACTGTTTGTCCATTATTATTTACAGTGCATTGCGCTTTATGAAAATACGCTGTGATGTCTGAATAAGATTTGCAATACATCCCACTGCGATCTCCATACAAAGCGGCGTAAGCATTATATGTAGCAAACGGCGCAACAGCATCAGATCGATGTTCGACAGCTCGCTGAGGCACTACTCCCAGACACATTTCAGAAGCCTGTACTCCAATAGGTGTGCATCCTACTACAAGAGTTAACAAAATAGCTACTAATTTCGAAGTGCGTTTTGTTCTCTTCTTCATAACAATTCTCCTTTCCATATTTGGAAGAATACTATTCACTTCATGATGGTATCCAAAGCATTCTAAAATGTTCATTAGGGAGGAATTTTTATGAATAATTCTTTTGAGCGATATTTACATGATGTCCGTTCTGTTTTTCCTGTTTTTCAAAAATCCGAGCAAAGATTTTTTCAAGATTTTTCATCTGCGATACAGGAATATCAGAACACACATCCAGACTGTACATTCGAAGAATTAAAAGAAAATTTCGGCTCACCAGAAGACATCATTACAGAATATTACGATAATATCGGTTCTGGTGCTTACGTGAAAACTATGCGAAAATCATATTACTTAAAAATTATAACTATAGCTGTCATTATTCTGTCCATGTGTATTGTCTCCCGAATATATTACATATATAAAGAATGGGATAATACGCAAATATCCTCTGAACAGACCATTATTATCTATAATTAAAAAATTTTTATAAGAAGTATAAATGTATGAAATTATTTAAATATTGTTTTCTTACAATTTGTCTGCTTTTTATGTTTTCTCTTCCGTCATCAGCAAATACTGGTAATGTAACTGCAAACACAGGAATTGAATATCTTTCCAATGGTGATTATCTGGAAACTGTCATTACACAAACCTTCTCGACACGTTCTTCTCTAAGTGGAACAAAAACTACAAACTATAAGAACTCCGCCGGTTCTATAATGTGGTCAGTGTCTGTTAATGCAACTTTTTCCTATACATACGGTAAATCATCTTCATGCACAAGTGTCAACGGCAGTTCCGCTTCTTACTCTTCTGCATGGTCTGTTTCCGATGCAACTACCAGCAAAAGCGGAAATCATGCTACCGCGTCAGCAACCGGATACCATTATGTAGCCGGTATATTAACAGACTCTCTTTCCCGCTCTGTCACACTCTATTGCGACAGCTACGGTAATTTATCTTAAAGTCTACTATATATACAAAAAAGGTGCCGCATCCAGAGATTTTTCTCAAATGCGGCACTCTTTTTAAAACCCTTTTATCTCTATTTTTTCCGTCTTTTCTGAAATGACGCTGATATTTTTTCTCTGCGATGTTCCTGTAAACATGTTTCCGTCACAGTCCCTTCGCTTTCTTTACGCACGCTCTCTGCGCCTCGATCACCGCACTGCGCAGCCCTTTCTCTTCGAGCACACGCACCGCCTCGATAGTGGTTCCTGCCGGGGAGCAGACCATGTCCTTTAAAACGCCGGGAT
>ENA-OPAV01000294-OPAV01000294.1-human-gut-metagenome-genome-assembly--contig:-NODE-294-length-42989-cov-10.121186_pt1 | contig 42989 bp, 38 predicted proteins | sample MGYA00241056_ERZ501428 | MGnify/ENA primary metagenome ERZ501428 (study PRJEB25962, sample SAMEA2042621) | human gut metagenome | biome: human gut; feature: human-associated habitat; material: faeces... | reverse complement strand
GTTAGACGGCTGATCAGGATTGCTCGGCTGATCGGGGTTAGACGGCTGATCAGGATTTGTCGGCTGATCGGGATTGCTCGGCTGATCAGGGTTAGACGGCTGATCAGGGTTGCTTGGCTGATCGGGGTTTGTTGGCTGATCAGGGTTGCTTGGCTGATCGGGATTTGTCGGCTGATCGGGGTTTGTCGGCTGATCGGGATTGCTCGGCTGATCAGGGTTTGTCGGCTGATCAGGATTGCTTGGCTGTCCAGGATTAGACGGCTGATCAGGATTGCTCGGCTGATCAGGGTTAGACGGCTGATCAGGATTGCTCGGCTGATCGGGTGTTACATTACCATTGTCGCCATCGTTACCGCCATTATCTCCGCCGCTGTCTTTATCTCCATCGTCGCCGCTGTTATCTTTATCTTCATCATCACCATTATCCTTGCTGCCATCTTCATTGTCGCCGTCATCTTTGTCGTTATCCTTATCGTCGTCCTTGTCATTATCATTGTCAGTATCCTTATCATCTTCCGATGCAGGGGGAACTATATTATTGACAAGTTCTTCGTCGATAGGTGTTGCTCCAAATTCGTTATAGCCGTTGTAATTATTGCAGATGAGTGTACCCTCAAAGTGGTTGCCGCCGCCGTTTGAACCGTTCGTAACGTCGGCATTTGCAGCAATGAGCGAACCCATGTTGCTTCCGATCTCAATATCTGAGGCATCGGGAACATTAAAGATAATGTCCTTATTTGCGGCGCTGCCGTTTTCGAGGTTTGCACCGTTTATCTTCGACTGTGCATTGTTGTTGAGGTTTATGCTGCCCTCGCCAACGATATTGATAAGGCACTTTGAACCTTCGGGAACATCGAAGTTGAAGCAAAGCTGTGTATTGCCTGCGCGCAGAGCGTTGTATTCTTCAACAGTAAGCGTGAAAACATTAAGTGTCGGGTCGCTGCCTGTCATTAAGATCTCGGCAGACCAACTGCCCACCGAAACGGTTCCGTTAGGCGTAAGACCGGCAAGGCTTTTTGAAGTCTGCCCGATCTGATCGAATGTAGCATCAAAATCAACAGCATTATCGGAGTTGTCGGAGTAGCCATTGTCAAACGAACCGCTGACATTTCCGCCGACAACCGCTGTGCCTGCGTGGCAGTTTCCTGCAAGGTTGACATCACCGCCGACAGCAATATTGCCCTTTCTGCTGCCATAGCCAATATCAACATTTCCATGATTATTGGTATAGTTGCCCTTTACAAAGACGTTGTATCCGCCTGCATCACCGAGAGCGGAAACCATTTTTGCGGCAGTCTGCACATCAAGCTGCGAATTTTCATTTGTATGTACATCTCTGGTCGTATCATTATTCTTATCGGTATCACCGTTTTCGACCTCGCCGATACCGTCACTGTTGCTGTCAACATGATATGCCGAACCTGCAGCATCTTCGACCTCGGCAGCGTTAGCCTGAGCAGCTGAACCGCCTGCAAAAAGGCTTGCCGCAAAAGCAAGTGAAGCGACCGATCTCATTATTGCTTTTGTCTTGGAATTTTTATCTGCAAACATACAAATACCTCCGAATACCTTTATAAATGACGTTTGCTTTGATTTATGCTAATGAAATTTATACAAGTATATGCGCTTTATTTAGGTTATTTTAACATATACATTTACAATTGTCAAGAGATTTTCCTTAAAAACTACCATAATTGTATATTGTTTTATATAAAAATTTTATCTGCGAACTCTCTTCGCCATAATGTCCTGATTGAACGCATATTCGACCGCTGTTTCCGCCGAAATAACGCCGTCCGTGAACAGTTTCATCAGTGCACTGTCCATCGTCTGCATATCGGGTTCGGACTGGAGAACGGTGTCGATCTGATGAGTTTTCTGCTCGCGTATCATCGTCTTGACCGCGCTGTTCACCCTCATTATCTCGAACGCAGGAACAAGCTCGCCGCTTATCGACGGAACAAGCTGCTGCGTAACGACTGCACGAAGTACCATTGAAAGCTGAATTCGTATCTGGTGCTGCTGATTTGTCGGGAAAACGTCGATGATACGGTCGATCGTGTTAGCCGCACCGTTCGTATGGAGCGTTGAAAGTACGAGCTGACCCGTTTCCGCAGCCGTCATTGCAATATTTATCGTTTCAAAGTCACGCATTTCGCCGACAAGAATAACATTCGGCGCTTGACGAAGTGCCGCACGGAGCGCATCAACGTAGCTTTCCGTGTCAATGCCTATCTCACGCTGGCTGACGATGCATTTTTCATGCTTGTACAAAAACTCGATCGGGTCTTCTATTGTAATTATATGCCCCGAACGTGTGGAATTGATCTTTTCTATCATACACGAAAGCGTTGTGGACTTGCCGTTTCCTGCCGCACCAGTTACAAGCACGATGCCGTTCTTGTTCTCGGTAAGCTCCATTACACTTTCGGGAATGTGAAGCTTCACCGCATCGGGAAGCTCGAACGGAACGCATCGCAGCACAGCCGAGAACGAACCTCTCTGGTGATAAATATTCGCCCTGAATCTGCCCGTTCCCTTTATCGAAAAGGAAAAATCCATCTCGTTCCGAAGGTCGTCGGGACTGTTTATCTCAATGTGCGCAATGCGGAAGATCTGCATAACAGCGTCCTTTGTGTCCTCGGGCATAAGCACATCGCCGCCCGCGGAAACGATCTTTCCGTCAACCTTGAACGCAAGAGCCGCGCCCGAAACAAGAAATATATCGGAAGCGTTTTTTCCGACCGCTTCTGTAAGAATCTTTTCAATATCCATATTATTCCTCCGAAAAAAGATCTCCGTCCCAAAGCGTGAAGCCGTCCGTTTCTTCCTCACCGCCCGAGGGAACTGTCCTGCTGCTTGTTATCTCGTATTGACCGTCACGTATCGAAATTTTCATAAGTATCTCCTGCCTGTCGCTGACGGGAGTGGAAAAGCTTATCTCTATGCCGTTCGGCGTGAGCGTGTATTCAGCATTTTCTTCGTCAAGCAGGGCTAAAAATTCGGGTTCGCTCAGACTGAAATATTCGTCCGATAAGGCTTTGTATCTTGCCGCCGTCTGCCGAGCCTTTAGGTCGGCTTCATAGTAAGCCGCCGTGTACTCAGCACCCTTAAGGCTGTAATTATGCTCTTTTTTCGCCGCCGAAAGCGAAAGTGCCGCCAGCAGAGCCATTATCAGCACGACGAATATCATCATTATCGAAAGATAGCCCGTTCCGATGCCGCTCGGAAACTTGTTTTTCTCGTTTTTCATCGCAACAAGCCCTCCGAACGTCCCGCAAAACAAATTTTGTACAGTTCTTCGCCGCCCTTTTTCCGAAAACTTATCTCCATTACGGGAACAAGTTCCTCTTCACGGACATTAACCACTGCTTCGTAACCGCCGTATACGGAATAGGTGCAGTTTTCGTCAAGCGGTATAACCGTGACAGCATCGCCGCCGAAATCTGCGCCGAATGCATTTTTTACCGCCTCGGAAGCATCACCCGAAAGTGCAAAGCTTTCCGCCGCAGTCTGACTGCAAAGGCTGATGTGTTCGAGCATATCGCTCTCCTTTGAAATGCCATCCGCCGCCGAAAAGGCTCTGAGGATCACAGCAGAAGCGACCATAAAGAAAAACAGCACGATTATCATTTCAATATAAAACAGACCGAACGGAGTGTTTGGTGTTTTCTTTTTTACGCTCATACCGTACCTCTTTTCTTTATCATTTTATCCTGCAAAGCGTTCGGAAGGATTCACCGTTTTCACTGCGGACGCTCACCGCAAGCAATTCCCCGTCCATTTTGACGGAGAAGTCCCCGACCGTGAAAAGCTGCTCGCCGCTTTCTGCTTTTATTTCCGCATCTTCGGGAAAAAGCCGCTCGTACAGCACACCGTCACGCTCGTATATCAGCGTTGAAAAGCCGCTGTTTTTTATAAGAAGCTCTTTGTCCGAAATAAGTTCAGCGCTTTCGCAGGCGTGAAGCTTGTTGGAAACATATCTCACCGCCGCTGTTGAGTTGAATACCTCGCTGTAGCTGTCGTCAATGCGCTTGTATGCGGAGGCTGCGACCGTTATCATTATCAGGCAGCAGACCGCAAAAATAAGGAACAGCGTCATTCCTGCGGCAGAGCTTACCGTTTCCGCAAGCCGCCTTGTTTGTGGTCTTATCATAGTTATTCCCTCTCAACGACCGTTATCGTCGGACGGATATTCGCCCCGAAATAGTCGTAGCCGACGATGTATTTATCGCTGTTCACCGTTATCCCGTAGTTTTCTTCAAGGTAGGAAAGGCTCGGCGGATATTCGCCCTCTATTGAGTAGCAAAGCACAGCACCGTTCATTATCTCGTCCTCGACCGAGCTGCACTGCTTCTCATGGGCGGCTTCGTCCGCGTTTCCCACCGAAATAAGAAACCATACTATTATTAATGCAAAAAGAACAGTAGAAATTATGTACATTTTTACAGGGTTGCCCGTCCTGCTTTTCCTCATAAAACGCTCCTTATCCAAGCGAAGAAATTATATCCGTCATCGGCAGCATTACCGCAAGAAGCAGCGAGCCTATCATCACTGCTATAATTCCTATCATTATCGGCTCGATGAGCGACACTGCACCGTAAATTCGGCGGTCACACTCGTTACGGCAGCGTTCGCTTATCTTACGCCAAGCCGTTTCAAATGTTCCTGCCTTGTATGCCGAACGAAGCGAATGTGAGTCCATAGGGTTCAGAAATCCCGATTTTTTCACAGCGTCGGCGAAGCCTTCTCCCTCCAGCACAAGCTTCTCGCACTCGTCCAATCTCGCAGAAATGCGCCTGTTTCCGGTAAGTCCTTTCGCAAGTTCAAGCGACTCCTCGGGCGAGATACCGCACTCCGCCATCATGCAAAGCGCACTCGTCACATCAGCCATTGCCACTGCTTCGGAAATTTTTCTCGTGAAAATAAAATTCGTGCCTGCACCGTAAAGAGCCTTTCTCGTCTTTGGAAAAGCCGACAGAAGAGCCGTCACCGCGGCAATTACAAGCACTGCCAGCAGCACTGTCATAAGCACGATGCCAAGCTTATACGCGAAATCAACGCTGCTCTCGGCAGCCGCAGCCGCACTTTCATCAAAGCGGAAGAAGATATCGCGGAACATCGGGATTATCTTCACCACCATTACAATGACAACGACCGTCATCATCGCAAGCAAAAGCAGTGGGTGCAAAAATGCGTTCGTCACCGTGCTTCGTATGTCAGCGCGCTTTTCGTAATACTCCGAAAGCCCTTTCAGCGTGTTTTCGAGCCGTCCCGTTACAAGACCTATCTTGACGGTTTTAACGGCGTAATCGGGGAAAATACCCGACCTTTCCATTGCCGCCGCAAGCGTGATATCATCGTTCATCGCGGTGCAAAGCTGCTCGGCGACCTCTTTGAGCCGCTGATCGTCAGCCTCCTGCGCAAGCGCTTCAAGTCCGTCCGCAAGCGGGATCCCTGCTTCGATCATCATTCCGAGCTGCTCGCAGAAATACGCGACCTCTTCGTTTGTAAGCGGTTTCTGTTTCATATATTTTTCCTCTCAATATCTGTACATTGCGGAATAATTGCTGCTGTCGGAGATGTATTCCCCGATCTTCTTTTTGTCCTTTTGTCCCGAATAGAATGTCGCATCGGCAATGTTATAGCCTTTATTTTTCAGGAAAAGTTCGGGAGTTATCCAACCCGTTTCCTCCGTGTAAATTTCGTTCCAAGCATGGTAAATGTTCTCCTTTGCGTAGCCGACAACAATGCGTGAGGGTATCCCCTGCGAACGGCACATCGCCGTCATCAGCGAAGCATAGTCAAAGCATATCCCCTTGCCGTTTTTCAGCGTTCTGTCAGGGTCGGGAGTGTATCCCGTAAGTCCGTTCTTGACCTTTTTCGCAAGCTCCTTGTCGTAGGAAATGTTATCCGTGACATAGCCGAATATCGCGGCGATCTTATCGACCACACCGCTTTTGTCCGAGTACAGCTGCGAAGCTTTTTTTACGCAGTCGGAGTTTTTGTTGAAGTCTGAGTATTTGTTCGGGTAAAGATACATCTCCGTTTCGCTCTTTATTTTCACGTCAAACGAAGCCTCCGCCGCAAGCGAGTAGCTTTTTCCCGAAAGCTGTTCGTACACTCTTACCGTGTAGTTTCCGCTGCCCATAAGCGGAAAGAATTCCGTTGTTCCGCCGCCCGAAAGGTCATGGTCGTACTGCGTTTTTCCGCATAAAACACGAAGCTTCGCCTTTTCGCTCTTGCCGCTGTAAGCCGCGGCAATGTAGCCGTCGTCGGCGTTGCTGTAGTCGATGAGCGCAGAGTCCGTTTTTACGGCTTTTTTGCCGTTCGCCGACGGCATTTTTATAACAAACGGCTTGATATTCGCTTTCGGGGCGGCGTTCGTTTCCGTTTTTTCCGCATTTCCCGAAAAAGTTATGGTTTCCTCTGTCAGGCTCGGCGAAGTCGTTGTAACAACGGTATTTTCAGCGGTTTCCTCTGTTTCGGCTGATGCTTCCGCTGAAATTTCGGTTTCCAAAGATATTTCCGTTTCGCTTCGCACTTCCGAAGAGGTCTGCAAAGTCGTTTCCGTCGTTTCGGAAGTCGTTTCTTCCGTTTTGGCAGACGTTATTTCGGTTATGCCCGTCAAAACGGTGCTTACTATTCTTGTATCAGCCGTGACCTCGTTTTCAGCAACTCCCGTTTCGTTTTTCGAGCAAGCCGAAAGTGTCAAAGTGCCAAGCAATGCCACGCAAAGTAGGAGCGCCGAAGCGTTATGTATTCTTTTTTTCATCGGCACTCCCCTTTCGTTTTATATCCATAATAATTTTACCATTCCGCTTAAATTTTGTCAACCGATAGAGGAAAAAATGAGAATACGCTAACTGGAATTATTTTAATGCGTAATTCGTAATGCGTAATGCGTAATACTAATTCCAAACCGTTCTATAGACAAAGACGACAGATAGAATAATCCAAGTCAAGGAAGACGACCGCAGGCAGGCTGCCGCCTGTCAAGGGAGTCTGACGCAGAATCGGATTATTATATCCGAGTATTTGTCTATAGGTTGGTCTGGAATTAGTATAATTATTATGGTGTACAAATTTTGGCTGAAACCGTAGTGACGGATATAGTACCAAAAAATTTTTTTGCTCGATATTACATCACCGCTCGAATCGCGAGTTCCGCGAAGAAAACAGAAAGGCGCAATTCACATTTTCGGGCCGCCAAACTGTTATGTTTTGCTTTGCCTTTTCGTGTGAATTGCGCCTTTGGATCTATTGGCTGTTACGCTTTTTATCAAAGCTTTGCCGTAATTTTTACTTTACTGCCGCTTTGAGTTCTTCGACCTTATCTGTCTTTTCCCATGCCACGCCGAGGTCTTCTCTTCCCATGTGTCCGTATGCTGCGAGCTGTCTGTACTGTGGCTTGCGGAGGTCGAGTACCTCAATTATTGCTGCAGGACGGAGATCGAACACTTTACTTACTGCTTCGGAAAGCTTATCGTCGGAAACCTTGCCTGTGCCGAAGCTGTCAACGAGTACGGAAACAGGTTCTGCCTTACCGATAGCATAAGCGATCTCTATCTCGCACTTATCGGCAAGTCCTGCCGCTACGATATTCTTTGCGACATATCTTGCCGCATAAGCTGCGCTTCTGTCTACCTTTGTCGGGTCTTTTCCACTGAAAGCTCCGCCGCCGTGACGGGAATATCCGCCGTAGGTATCAACGATGATCTTTCTGCCCGTAAGACCGCTGTCGCCCTGAGGTCCGCCGATAACGAAGCGTCCTGTCGGGTTTACATAATACTTTGTATCAACGAGGAGTTCCTCGGGAATGATCGGCTTTATAACCTTTTCGATAATGTCAGTGCGGATCTGTTCGAGTGTAACTGCCTCGGAATGTTGTGTGGAAACAACTACTGTATCTACACGAACTGGCTTGTTATCGTCATACTCAACGGTTACCTGAGTTTTTCCGTCCGGACGAAGATAAGGGATAGTGCCGTTCTTTCTTACTTCCGTAAGCTTCTTTGCAAGCTTATGTGCAAGTGAGATAGGCATAGGCATAAGCTCGGGTGTTTCGTTGCAGGCAAATCCGAACATCATACCCTGATCGCCTGCGCCCGTCATAAAGCGGTCGGACTTTTCGCCCTCCTTGTGTTCGAGAGATTCGTCAACGCCAAGTGCGATATCTGCGGACTGCTCGTCAATTGCTGTAAGAACGGAGCAGGTATGACCGTCAAAACCGAACTTTGCACGGTCATAACCGATATCAATGACAACCTGACGTGCGATCTTCGGGATATCAACATAACATTCTGTGGAAATTTCACCCATACAGAGTATCATACCCGTTGTAGTGGCTGTTTCGCAGGCAACTCTGCCCATTGGATCTTCTTTAAGGATAGCATCGAGAACAGCGTCCGAAATCTGGTCGCATATTTTGTCGGGGTGACCTTCAGTTACGGACTCCGATGTAAAAAACTTCTTTGACATTTAAATTCCTCCTTTAAAATAAAAAAAGCACCTGAAAAAACTTTTCAAGCGCAGACGTTAAAGACAAATCTTACTCATCTCTCGGCTTTTCACCGCAGGATTTAGCACCTTTCCTGTCAGAATAACTTCTGCAATTAGGTTGCCGGGCTTCACAGGACCAGTTCCTCCGCCACTCTTGATAAGTTTTCTACATTATATCATATAAAAAGCTTCAAGTCAATAGCAAATCATAAAAATTCACAAAAAAGGTACGCTTTCCGATAAACCGCAAAAAGGAGCGTCCCTTTCGGAACGCCCCATTTTAGTTTACTTTACAGTACCCTGACGAACACCGATGTATGCGGAGCTTCCGCCGATAGCAGCGTTGATCTTCGACTGATAGTCGGTATCCTTAGGATTATAGAGGATATAAACATCGTCCAATGTTCCGTCTGTATCCTGAAGTGTGAGTGGATAAATTGCTTCTGTTTCGGAATTTGTAACAGTCGGTTTTTCTGAATATACAACATAATAGCTGAAATATCCTACGTCTTTGCGGACAACATCGTTTCTCTTTACATAGTCACAGCCGTTTGTCGGGATAACCATATAACGGTTCTCGTTGTTTCCTCTTATCCACTGGATAACTCTGAAGTTGACAGAATCAACAGATGGAAGTGTGCTGTAGACTGTGTAGGTCAGAGCACTCGTATTGCTGTTCATATCCTTTGTCTTGATGTCGTTTGCCTTTGTTTCGTCATATCCGAAAGGAACGAGCATATATCTTGCTGTTGTTTCGACCTTACCTGTTGTGGCATTGGACTTTGAAACCGTCCATGAAAGTATCTCGTCCGAGAATGATGTTGTTGCGGGCTTTTCGGTATAAACGGTGTAATAATCGTATTTTCCCGAATACTTTGCGAATATAGTGTCAACGAATGCAGTGTCGTAGCCGTAAGGCGCAAGAACATATCTTGCCTGAGTTGTTCCGTTGAATACAACGTTCTTAGGAATTACCTGATCGTTTGCGAGCTTCTTCTGAGGAGTTGTATCGTAAACGAGGTTGTAGCTGTAGGAGTTAAGTGCCTTTGCGGCAACGGAGTTTGCGTAAGCAGGGTCATATCCGTAAGGAACAAGCATATAGTAAGCTGTTGTTCCGTTCTGGAAAGCAATGACTGTATCTGTCTGGAGTATCTTTGTTGTCGGCTTTACTGTGAGAAGCTTATAATACTGTGTATCAGCCGTTACCGTTACGGGGATCGTAACGGAAAGCTTGCTGTCAGCCGTCGAATATACCTTGATAGTGCCTGTTTCTGCGCTGTAGCCGTAAACCGTGATAACGAGTGCATTTCTCGAAGTATCGGTCGTTGTCTTTACGCCGAAGCCGAAGAAACTCGAAGAATTGACTTTAAGACCGGAAAGAACGCTTGCGGAAGAAGCATAGACTGTGAACGACTGTGAAGAACCCTCTGCAACGCTTACCGAAGAAACGCTTGACTGGATATTTCCGCTTACGGTCGTATTGTCATTGTCGCCTGTTCCGTCATCGATGATATCATCATCGTCTTCACCGATAACATCAACATCGATGTACTTGTAGACCGACTTGGGATAATTCTTTGCATATACCTTAACTCTTGCCGAGCCTGAGCCGACAGCCTTGAGCGTAAGGTTGATGTAGTTTCCGCTGAACTTCGCACCGGACCATGTCGCCTTTACAACGCTTGAATCTGTAGTGCGTACGGAAAGGCTGTGCGTTCCGAGAGCCTTGATGCGGATCTTTGTTGTGTCGCCGGGTTCAAGCTCAACACTGCTTTGTCCGACAGCGATCTTGCCTGCAACGACATTGACCTTGCATTTGAGCGTAGAAGAATTTACCTTTGCGTAAATGTAGGTCGAACCGACCTTTTTGCCGACTACCTTGCCCTTGCTTGAAACGGTGGCAACATTCTTATTGCCCGTTGTCCATGTTACCTTGCTTGTTGTGCCGCTCACGGAAAGCGTTGTCGAATAGCCCTTTGTGAGCGATATCGACGATCTGTTGAGCTTTACCGAAGCTGCGGACGCAGGAACGACTGCGACCGTAACTATCATCATAAGAGCAAGGAGTGTGCTAAGGAATGATCTAAAAAAGTTTTTACTCATAATCCATACCTCCTGTATTGTTTTTATTGTGGGATCTTACTTTAAGTCTATTTTACCATCGGAGATAATAAAAGTCAATTAAAAAGGAAATACAATAGAATTACAATACGGTTACATTTTAACCCTTGAATTTATATATTGTTATATTGTATTTTTTGATATAAGCCTTCCAGACCTTTTCTGCAGCGGCGGAATCGTTTCTGCCTTCTGTGAGGATAAACCTGAACTCGGAAGTGCCGTTGCCCGTGAATGTGCATTCGTAGGTATATGTCGTGTCGCCGTACTTTGTGGCAGTCGGCATATTGGCATAGACCTTGTTGTAATCATAAACGCCGAAATACATACCGAAATGTGAATTTGAGTATGCTTCATCATATCTGTAAGGAACAAGCAGGTATCTTGTTACCCTTTTGCCGTTATACTTTTCCGATTTGGAAATGATAGTATCGTTCGCAAGCTCCTTTACAGGCTTGCTCTCATATACCGTCCAGTATTCGTATTTTTCCGCTTCCTTTGCGAGGAGCGAAGCGGCGTGTGCAGGGTCAGCGTCCTTTGGTTCGAGGATATAATACTTTGTCCCTCTGCCGTTGTCCGCTTCATAGACGATATCCGTGTTTGTGCGCTTTTTCGGCTCTCTGTTCCATACAACGACATCATATGTGTTGTTCGTGACTGTAACAGGGATATAAATGTTCACTTTTTTGTTTTCGGGGTCATATATCCTGAGATTTCCGCCGCCCTCAACAAAACCGTTTATCTTTACGGTCGCAGAATTGTTGCCGATATTTGTTTCAACATCAAATTTATGCTTGGCGGTAGAAATTATCCTCAGTCTGCCTATCACCGATGACGAAGCTGTTACCTTTACCTCTGCGGTGAGATTTTCATTGACCTCGACCGAGTCGGCGGAAACCGTCACTCCGTCCATAGTGACCTTTTCCGTTGGCTTTCCTTTTCCGACCTTGACATTGATATATCTGTAAATGCTCTTTTCATAGCCCTTTGCGTATATCTTTATCTTTGCCGATCCGTCAGCAACACCCTGAACAGTCACCGAAGTGACATCTCCGTCGAATTTGCCCGAAAGTGATGCCTTTGCAACCGAGCTGTCCGAGCTTTTAACGGCAAGCTCGTGTATGCCTACAGCCTTTACGGAAACAGTGGCCTCTTTTTTCACATCGATCGAAATGCTGTTCGCATTGGCAGAAATGCTTCCTGCCTTGACCGTCACACTGCATTTGAGAACTCTGTCCCCGAACGAAGCGCTTACAGTAGTCGTTCCGACTTCAACACCCGTTACCCTGCCCCTTTTTGACACCTCCGCAACAGACGTGTCAGCGGACGACCATTTGATTTTTTTGTTTGTTCCCATAACTTCCAGCAAAACGGAATATCCTTTTACGATTGAAACCGAGCTTTTGTTAAGCTCTGCATTAGCCGCCGATGACGGTATGACAGCCAGCGACAGCGTCATTATAACAGCCATAAGCAGTCCGAGAAAGGTTCTCACCGATCTTTTGCTCATTATCAAGACCTCCCTTTGCAAAAACGCCGTTCAAAGCAGGACTTTGATCGGCATTTTATCGAATTAGTTTGAATATGCGAACATCTGCACCCAGTAAGTTCCCGATTTTCCAACGCCAAGGCGATTGAAATTCGAGCTGAGGATATTTGCTCTGTGTCCTGCGGAATTCATCCAGCCGTCAACGACCTCTTCAGCCGTGCGGTATCCCCACGCGATATTCTCACCCGCTGCACTGTAGGAATATCCTATATCGTCCATCGCCGTGAAGCATTTTCTTCCATCGGGACGGGTGTGTTCAAAGGATCCCGTGATCTCCTCTGCTCTCACTGCGGCAGCGGAGCAAAGCGTATCATCAAGCACAAGCGGAGAAACTCCTGCCTTTTCGCGCTCGATATTGCAGTAGTATAGCACCTCTTCCGCGAAGCTCATACCGTCCGTAGCGCTGTCGCTCTCATTTTCCGATGCGGAATCCATGGAAACGGAAGCTACATTTGCGAACTCATTTTCCTTAACGCTTTCGACATTTACATCAATATATTTATAAATCGATTTAGGATATTTCTTTGAATATACCTTTACAGTGGTCTCACCTGCGTAAACGCCCTTTATTTTAAGGTTGATGATGTCGCCGTTCCACTTTGAACCCTTGAAGCTTACCGTCGCGATGTTCTCGTTCATCGATTCGGCAGCTATCGAGTGTCCTCCGAGCGCTTTGATCTTCACCTTGACAGTTTCATTCGATTTGAGCGAAACCTCCGATTTGCCGACCGTTATCTTTCCGTTGATGACCTTGACCTTGCATTTGTAGCTTGTTTTTCCGACCTTTGCAACGATGTAGGTCAAACCCGTAGACTTTGCAGTGACCTTGCCCTTGCTTGAAACGGTCGCGACATCATCTGCCATTGACGACCATTTTACGGTCTTTTTCGTTCCCGTAAGCTTCAACGTCGTCGAAGTGCCCGTGATGAGCGTTATCGACTTCTTGCTGAGCTTGACCGAAGCCGCAGACGACGGGATAATTACTGCCGAAACAGCTATCATAAGCGCAAGCATGAGCGAGCTGAACATTTTGATGAATCTTTTCATTTTTCTGCCCCCAAACATCAAATTTCCGCCGAATTTATCGGCTGTTTTATGCCGTTGTTTATTACCGTTTATTATACCATTTGTGAATAATAATGTCAAGCGGACCGGATGATTTTCCCACACATAAGTATGGTCACCTATAAAATCCACCGGCTAAAACCTTAGCACCTCATCTGCTTGCAGATTTTCCGTCATCTTGCACATAAATTTCTTGACATACGACAGTATGCCTGCGAAATTTCTATACAATCTGACGAAAAATCTGACTGCGCATCTGAGGCACTATGGTTTTTAGAGGTGACCATATGACACAAATTTGCTTTTGCGTATTGAATTATCATCAAAAATATGATATAATTGTTATAACTTTTTAATCGGAGGAATCAATATGTCAAAGCTGCTGAACGAACTGAAAAAGATCGGATTTAAAAAATTTCTCGGTCTTACCGCCGCAGGGATTATAAACGCCATCGGAATAACGATGTTTCTCGCCCCCGTGAACCTCTATGACAGCGGAATTTCGGGCACATCGATACTGCTCTCGGGCATAACGCCGCTCTCACTCTCGTTTTTCCTTATAGTCCTGAATGTTCCGCTTTTCCTCTACGGAATGAAAAAGCAGGGCATTACTTTCACTGTATCTGCGATATATGCTGTTATGATATATTCGCTCTCCGCGTGGCTGATAACCGATGTTCTTCCCGTTGATGTCAGCTTTGTTTCGCCGCTCGCAGGCTCGGACCTGCTCCTCTGCTCGCTCTTCGGCGGACTTATTTCGGGAATCGGCAGCGGACTTGCCATTCGCTTCGGCGGTGCAATGGACGGCATTGAAATAATGGCTGTTATCTTTGCAAAGCGTATCGGCATCACGGTAGGCACTTTCGTTATGGGATATAATATCATTCTTTACATAGTCTGCGGAATTATCCTCAAAAGCTGGATACTGCCGCTCTACTCGGTCGTTGCTTATACAGCCGCACTCAAAGCCGTTGACTTCATCGTCGAGGGTATCGACCGTTCAAAATCCGCTTTCGTCATTACGGATAAAGCCGAAGAGGTCAGCAAAGCTCTGTCCGAGGAATTCGGCTGCGGAATAACGCTCATCGGCGCACAGGGTTACTACTCAAAATCACCCAAGACCGTGCTTTACATTGTTGTCAACCGCTTCCAGATAACACGAATGAGAACTATCGTCCAGAACTGCGACCCGAAAGCTTATGTCACCATTTCCGAGGTCGCAGACGTTTTCAAATTCAACACCGCAAAGCCCGAATAAACATATCTTCCCCCGTGGCACTGCATCACGGGGAGATTTTTTTATACCAAACACCAAAAGCGTGACCGTTTGACAGATATCTGCGAAAAAATATACAAAAAAGGCTTCAATATCTTCAGATATTTGCATTGTTAACAGAAAAATAATCTATGGTTTATATTACATACTATGTCTTTCATTGACTTTATCGGCAAGCTTTGATATAATTATATATAGTATAGGATATTTACCTGTTATAATCAAATCTTTTATCCGCGGCATACATCTTTAAAGGAGATAAAGCTGAATCATGTTTAATATTACCGCAGAGTGCATCGCACTTTATGTTTCGCTCATAATCGGAGTTTCCGTATCCCTTAGCATCACAAAATGGAATTATGAAAAAAAGATGTTCGCTGTCTGCTCATTCTGCGTAGCAGCAAGCTCATTTTTCAACATTCTTTCCGCATTCTTTATCAATAATTATGGCATTGTCCCCGTATGGGCAAACTATATCGCGACAATGCTGTACTTTACTTTTCTGCTGTTCACAATAGCTGCATTTTTTGCCTACTTCATTTATATCATCGACCGCGAGGATTCCCCTTGGAAAAAGCATTATACAAAAGCTGTCAAAATACCGCTTTATTTGATGCTCGCCGTTATCTTCACGACCCCATTCACAAAGCTTCTGTTCAGCTTTGACAGCAGCGGCTATGTCCGCGGTCCCATGAACAAGCTGACATACTTTTTTATGATATATATCGCCGTTCTTCTCACGCTCGCGGCTTTCAAAAACGGCAAAAAAACGACCTTACGTGTTAAGACGCTTGTGCTGTTCTTCCCTATCCTCTCGGGCATCGTGATGGTTGTCCAGTTTCTTGAAAACAATATCCTGCTCACGGGAACATCGGCAATAGGTCCGCTTATCCTTATGTTCCTCTTCATCAGCTCCGACCTCATCGATATCGACAGCGACACGGGATTTTTCGGCAGCAAAAGCTTCATCGAATCCGCCGAAAAAAGATTCCGGAAAGGCTCAGAGTTCTGCTGCATCATTGCAGGCATCGATAATAAACAGGAGCTTAAGGATACATTCGGAAGTATGAACCTCCACCGCATCATAACCCTTGCAGCCGCAGGGATCGAGAACGCACTTCCAAGGATAGAAGATTTCCGATATTCCGAAACCAAGTTCGCATTTATCATCGACAAGACCGACCCCGAATATATCCAAAGCATTGTTGACAGGATCGATGCTGCGTTATCAAAGGAATATACCTTTAACAAGAACGAAGTCAATTTCAAGGCAAGCATCGCCGTCGTGAGCTGCCCCGAGCAGGCAAACAACACCGACCGCCTTATCGAGCTTCTCGACTACTGCCTGCAATCAGCCAGAAACAAGAAAGCAAACATCGTTTTTTGCGATGATGACGCTATCCGCCGCATCGGCAGGAAAAAGAAGATCACTGAAATACTGAAGCGTGAGCTTAACTCCGACGACAACAACTTCGAGATCTTCTACCAGCCTATCTATGCCGTTTCCGAGGGCAAATTCCGCACCGCCGAGGCGCTCGTCCGCCTTAACAAGACCGAAATAGGTCCTATCTACCCCGATGAATTTATCCCTATTGCCGAGGAAATGGGTATGATCGTCCGTCTTGGCGATATCGTGCTTGAAAAATCCTGCAAATTCATCTCAGAGCTTATAAAAGATGGCATCGACTTTGACGCGATATCCGTAAACTTCTCCGTTCACCAGATAATGCGCGGCGATATTGTCGAAAAAGTCACGAAAATGGTGCAGAAATACAACATTCCTCCCGAAAAGCTCAGGATCGAGATAACCGAAAGCGTTATCATCGACAACTTCCAGTATGTCAAGAAAATGATGAACAAGCTCGGCGACATCGGCATCAAATTCTATATGGACGACTTCGGAACGGGCTATTCAAACCTCTCAAATATGATAGAGCTGCCGTTTGAATACCTCAAGATCGATAAGTCGCTTGTCCACAGCGCCGAAAAATCGGAAAAGGCTTACTTTATCCTCACCTTTATTTCGCAGGCGTTCATAAAGCAGAATATCAAAATTCTCACAGAGGGCGTTGAGACCGAAAATCAGGAAAAGATCGTCGATACGATCGGCGCTTCCTATATTCAAGGCTTCCGCTTCGCCCGTCCCGTCAACGGCGATACCGCAAAGGAATATTTCCTCGGTATCAGAAACGACGCAATATAAAAATAAGCTGTTTCCGAAAATCTCGGGGACAGCTTTTCGTTAAAAGGAAAAACAATGACTAAAGACCTCACCACGGGCAGCGTTACAAAAACCATGCTGTTTTTCGCCTGTCCGATGATACTCGGAAACCTTTTGCAGCAGCTCTACAATGTCGCCGACTCATTCATCGTCGGAAAATTTATCGGCTCTGATGCGCTCGCAGCAGTCGGCTCGGCTTACTCTCTTATGACGTTCATCACCTCCGTGCTCATCGGACTTTGCATGGGCAGCGGTACGGTATTCTCCGTCTGCTTCGGCAAGGGCGACAGGGCGAAGTTGAAAAACAGTGCCGCTGCATCATTCATTTTCATTGCCGCAGTGACCGTGATAATAAACATTATCGTCTTCGCCGCAGTTGACCCGATCCTGCATATTCTCAATGTCCCCGATGATGTTTATGCGATGATGCGAAGCTATGTCGTAATAGTTTTTGGCGGATTGATATTAGTTTTTCTGTACAATTATTTCGCATTCCTGCTCCGCGCGATAGGAAATTCAGCCGTGCCGCTGTATTTTCTCGGAGCATCGGCGGTGATAAATATTGCGCTCGATATACTGCTCGTTGCGGTTTTCGATATGGGAACGGGCGGAGCTGCGACAGCGACTGTCATTGCACAGGCTGTTTCGGGAGTGGGACTTGGTGCTTATGTGCTGATAAAAGAACCCGAACTTCTGCCGAAAAAGAGTGAGCTTCACATCACCTCTGCGCTTGTGAAAGAAGTCACCCGTCACTCGTTCGCAGCCTCAATACAGCAGTCGGTGATGAACTTCGGAATACTGATGATACAAGGTCTTGTAAACAGCTTCGGAACGGCTGTAATGGCAGCATTTGCGGCTGCGGTCAAGATAGATTCGTTCGCATATATGCCTGCGCAGGAATTCGGCAACGCCTTTTCAATTTTCATCTCACAGAATCATGGCGGCGGAAAGCACGACCGGGTAAAAGAGGGTATGCGCCGCGCGGCTGTAGTTTCGGCGGTGTTCTGTCTGTTCGTTTCGGCAATGATATTCGTGCTTGCAAAATATCTTATGCAGATATTCATTGCCCCGTCCGAAACGGAGATCATCGGAATCGGCATCGGATATCTTCGCATCGAGGGCAGCTTTTACATCGGAATAGGTGTGCTTTTCCTGCTGTACGGCTTTTACCGAGGAATCGAAAAGCCTGAAATGTCGCTTGTTCTTACAATTATTTCACTCGGCACAAGAGTACTGCTCGCGTATGTCCTCTCGCCCGTCTCAGCGATAGGCGTTGTCGGAATATGGTCGTCAATACCGATAGGCTGGTTCCTCGCCGATGCTGTCGGAATACTGTATATGAAAAAAGCGCTCGGAAGCGCGCAAAATAATAAAAACGGCTAATGATCGTATCAGCCGTTTTTTTATTCAAGAGCCTTAAAACCGTGTTCATGGAGCATTATATTTGTATCACTCGCAGTGTAATGCCTCTTTACAGCGAAAATTATCATCGCATCCCGCTCATCCCGTACATAAAGTGAACGCATACATGCGATCTTGAGGAGTTTTTGGATATCACCGTACTCCAGTTTCATTGCCAGTGCTATAGCAAGCAGCTTATCACGGCTCGGCTTGTCCTTGCTGCCCTCAAATATCTGATAAACATATCCTTTGTTAAGCCCCGAAGCTGTAACAATATCGGCGACCGACATATTTTTCGCTCCAAGGAGCTTGTTAAGATGATCCGAAAGCTTTACGCTGACAAAATATTCCGAATTTTTCTTCAGATAATCGTTTATATCCGATATTTCCGAAAGTTCGTTTTCAAGCTTGTCCGTGCTGACTTCGTTCATTATTTCCTCTCCCGTTCAAAAAGTAATCTTTCAGCTTACAATTGATATGTTAACATATAAAAAACACGATTTCAAGGGTTTAAAAAATTTTTATGCCAAAATTGGAAAAATAAGCTGTCAGCAGACCTTTTCAAAACAGTTATAGTGTATAATACAATAGAGTATAATACTAAACACCAATAAAAAACAGGAAAAATCTGCGCCGAAATCCTATATAAACCTGTTAAAAACAGCTACGAGATTATCGGCTTGATTTTTTCCAAATTTTAAATGGTACTTAGTATAAAAATCCGCCGATGTTACAGCAAATATCGGCGGATTTTTTTACGAAAAAAATAAGCTGACAGCATACCCCCTGAGAGATCTTTTGGTGTATAATGTAAAAAATGAATTAGGGGGAACTCTTATGAAAAAAGTTTTATCGGCAGTAATGGTTATTTTTGCAGTAATGGCACTGTCTTCCTGCGCAAAAAGCTATGATGAACAGCAATCGATCGCCACCGCAAACGCCAAGCAGATCTATGTTGCAGTCAACTCTGCGCTTAAAGATGACCCAAATATACAGATAACCAGAGATTATGTTTACAATATGGCGGAAGGAGTTGTAAATGTATCATTTGACGGAACAAATGTAACAGACCTCGGTGAATGGCTCGGTAATAATTACAAGGGCTATTATTATGTTAAGTTAAACCCCGAAAAGCACTCAGTTAAATATGCTTTATGGTCAGACCACAGCATCGACCTTGACTATTACGAATATGTTGAATATACCGATAAGGCATATTTTGACGGAACGGAACACGCCATAGGTTACTATGGCTATTGATGGAGGAACAGAAAATGGCAGTTGTACTTTTTATCGTTTATATGTTTATCGGCATCAAGGGCGTGAATTATTTCAAGACTGAGATACTCGGCATCGTAGCCGAATATGATACGATCGTGGGGCATTTGATAAAACCTGTCGTTTATGGTGTACTGCTCGGCTGGATAGCCGCATCGATATCTTTCCTGCATTGGCTTTTTGTCGGCAGAAACAGATAAATACATAGTCAAAGGGTGCAAACGTCTGCACCCTTTTTATTTTATAACAGCCTGAACCTATTCTTCTCAAACTCAATAAGCCCCTCATCACGAAGCTTGCACAGCTCGTTCGACATTGCGCTGCGGTCTACGGACAGAAAATCCGCAAGCTGCTGACGGTTGAACGGTATGGAAAACGCGCCGCTGTTCTGCCGCTTCGCTTCTTCGGAAAGATAGGCTATCAGCTTTTCGCGTGTTGTGCGGCGCGACATATACCCGAGCTTTCGGACAAGCTTTCGGTTCTTTTCCGAAATCGCGAAAAAAAGATTTTTTACCGCCATTGCGTGAAATTTGCAGCCGTTCGGACATACCGTCAGCAGCTTGCCTATATCAAGGAATATCACGGCGCTGTCCTCGACCGCAAGCACATCATTCATCAGCGGCCCGCTCTCGGGAGCGGCGTAAGCTTCACCGAACATCTCGCCGACACCTACCATACTTATTATACTGCGGTTACCCCAGTAATCGTCACGCTGAATGTGCAGTTCGCCCTTGACGAGCATCATCAGCCGCTCAATGCGCTCGCCCTCGCGCAGAACATACTCACCCTTTTTATATGTGCAAAGCCTCGCCTGCAAACAGCCGAGCATCGCCTCGATATCTTCGTCCGAAGCGCCCGAAAAAAGCTGTGTATTTTTCAGTATGGGAATATATCTCTTCATAAGCATCTCTTTTCCGTTGTAAAAACAACCGACTTGTTGTAAATATTATATTATAATCTTATCAGAAAGTCAAGAAAACCGAACTTTCATTTTTTGAAAACAAGGAGAAAACGAAAATGATAAGAAAGATAATAAAAATAGACGAAGAAAAATGCAACGGCTGCGGACTTTGCGCCGATGCCTGCCACGAGGGTGCTATCGACATTGTTGACGGCAAGGCAAAGCTTATGCGTGAGAATTACTGTGACGGACTTGGCGACTGCCTCCCTGCCTGCCCCGTGAACGCTATCTCTTTCGAGGAGCGCGAAGCGCCTGCTTATGACGAAGCGGCTGTTCTTGCGGCGAAGAAAGCCAAGGAAGCAAAAAAGAGCGGCGTTCTCCCCTGCGGCTGCCCCGGCTCACAGTCAAGAGCTATCAGGCACGAAACAGCACCTGCTCCGACAGCATCTATCCCCGGTCAGCTTTCACAGTGGCCCGTTCAGATAAAGCTTGTTCCCGTTTATGCTCCGTATTTTGACGGCGCAGACGTTCTCGTTGCCGCAGACTGCACGGCTTATGCTTACGGCAGCTTCCACAATGACTTCATCAGAGGCAGAATAACCCTTATCGGCTGTCCGAAGCTTGACGAGGGCGATTACGCCGAAAAGCTTACCGCGATCTTTGCAGGAAATGACATAAAGAGCATTGTCGTTACACGAATGGAAGTCCCCTGCTGCGGCGGCATCGAAAACGCCGTAAAGAGAGCGCTCAACGCCTGCGGAAAGAATATTCCGCTGAAAGTTGTGACTATTTCCGCTGACGGAAGAATACTTAACGGCTGAATTTGATGCAAACTTTTAACAGACACATAGCTTTTTGAACTCACTCATATCGTGTCGGCGTGAAATGGACACAGTGTTTTACCGTTCATTTCACGTAGCTGTTCATATTGCGTCTGCAAACAAATATACTCACTTCGTTCGCATATTTGTTTGCAGAGGATAGTTTGTTTTAGGAAAATAGAATTGGCGCAATTCACATTTTTTAGGTTTACGGAACTGATTTCTCACGTTCTGTTTTACCCTTTTTGATGTGAATTGCGCCTTTTTAGCTGTTAGATATTTCGCTATTGCTGCAAAGCTTTTCGCTGTTAGTTTAAGGAGTTTCGCTTCTGCGGAAGCGACAATGGGACTCCGTCCCCTTGACCCCTGCCACCCTTTAAAAAGCGTGGACGTAAACTTTATGCGCTTCGCGATGTTGACCCTACTTATTGTGGATTTACAGCGGTTAGTTTTGTTATTTTTATTCTCTCGGGGAATTTTTTTGCAAAAACCCTTGACAACGGTTTCCAACCGTGATATACTCAAAACATCATATTTTGAAAGGAGGCGGGCAGAATGTTCGTAAATATCTTAAACACATCAAACTATCATTACGGCATTTTTATGGGAAAAAGAACGCTGCCCGTCCTCGCAGACTAAAATTAGGGTATATAAAAGCGTCCCTGCTGTGCCGAACAGGTACAGTCAGGGGCGCTTTTTTGCGTTCAAACAGAAAGGGGTAACTAATGGCTTACTTTACGCAGACGGAAAAAGAAGAGAAAAAAGATGAGCTTCACAAGGAATACGGCGTTATAAGCAACTGTATCTACATACTGAAAAGGTTCGTCAAATACCGTAAGTCGCTGATATTTTTCCTGCTGACGGGAACATTTGCGGCGGCTTCGATGTCCTATATCTGGAGCTTTATCGGAAAGCTTGTCATCGATATGATACAGACGAGCGCCGGCGGCGGAAACATCGTTCCGCTCATAAAGCTTGTAACGGCAACGAGCCTTGCGGAGCTTTTCATAATGTGGCTCAACACGGTATCATCGACAAAGCTTGGCGTAGGCTTTACCTATATCCGACTTATGATAGTCAAGGAGCGCATTGCGAAAACGCTCGGAATGGATTATGAATCACTTGAAACGCCCGATATGCTCGACCGGCTTCAGAAAGCCAAGCGTGCGACTGACGGCGACTGGGTGGGCGTTCAGGGAATGATGACCTTTATGCAGGTTCTTCTCACGCAGATAATTTCCATTATCATCGCAGTTGTCATTATGACAAGCTTTGATCCGCTCATAATTCTGGTCATTGCTGTGCTGTCCGTTATCCAGTATCTTTACTTTGAATATATCCGCAAAAAGGATAAAAAGGAAATGTGGGACGCGATGATGCCTCACTGGCGAAAGCTTGAATATATGGAAACAGTAACGACCGATTTTTCCTACGCAAAGGATATTCGCCTTTTCGGAATGAAGAATTTCCTCTCAAAAAGACAGCACGAGGTATACGATGAGGAGCTTTCACACTGGATAAAGTCACGCCAATACTGGATATACAACTCGATATTCTCGCACGGAATATCGCTCATTCGTCAGCTTATCATCACGGGCTGGCTCGTTTACGGCGTTATAAAGGACGGACTTTCGATCGGTGATTTCACGCTCTATCTTGCCAGTGCAGGTGCATTTTCCAATGCGGTAAGCCAAGTCCTCTCGGCACTTTCGGGTCTGAGAGAGCGAAGCGCACACACGGACGATTACCGCAGCTTTATGGACATTCCAACGAGCGAGGACAAAGACACTATCCCCGTTCCGAAGTCCGACCGCTATGTTTTCACATTCGAGAATGTTTCGTTCAAATACAAGGGTCAAGACAAGTATGCGCTGAAAAATCTGAATCTGACCCTCGAAGCAGGTGAAAAGCTTGCCGTTGTCGGCTTGAACGGCGCAGGCAAAAGCACGTTTATCAAGCTTCTCCTGCGGCTTTACGATGTCACCGAGGGACGTATCCTTATGAACGGAACGGACATACGCCGATTTAACAGAGCGGAGTATTACCGGCTGTTTTCGCCTGCATTTCAGGACGTGACCGTGTTCGCATTTCCAATGGCGGAGAATGTTTCGATGGACCCTCCCGATGAAACGGACAAAACAAAGGCTGACAAGTGCCTGCGTGAAGCGGGACTTTCCGAAAAGATAGACAGCCTTTCAAAAGGCATCGACACCGAGCTTCTCAAAGTTCTCTATGATGACGGCGTTGACCTTTCAGGCGGCGAAAAGCAGAAGCTTGCCCTTGCAAGAGCGCTTTACAAGGGCAGCGATGTGATAGTTCTTGACGAGCCTACCGCCGCACTTGACGCTCTCGCCGAATACAAGCTTTACAAGAGCTTCAACGGACTTGTCGGCAACAGAACGGCGGTCTATATCTCGCACCGACTTTCCTCAACACGCTTCTGCGACCGAGTTGCGATGTTTAAGGACGGCGAAATGACCGAAACGGGAACTCACGATGAGCTTATGGCGAATAACGGCGATTATGCCGAAATGTTCCGCGTTCAGGCGCAGTATTACATCGAAGACAAGGACATTTTCGACGGCGAAGTGACCGAAGCCGCCGTTGCCGACTGAAAGGAGTGACAGCTTTGAAAGAACTGAAAGAAAAGAAAAAATCTCCCGTTAAGGAGTCGCTCAAATACTGCTTCCGACAGATGAAGCAGTACAAAAGATCGTATCTTCCGCTGTCTGTGCTGAATGTTATAATCGGCGCGGCTATGCCTTTCCCCGAGCTTTTACTCCTGCCTGTTGCTGTCGATGCGCTTATGGCGGAGGAGAAAGATATACCGTTCATCATCACCTGCTTTGCGGTAATGACGGTTTCGTCCATTCTTCTTGCGGCACTGAACAGCGTTCTGACCGTTCATCTTTCCAAATGTGAGGACCTTTTTAACAATGCTTCAAGCACAGAAGTTTCCGCAAGGTGTATGGAGATAGACTTCTCGCTCACCGAGGATAAAGACGCTCTTGACAGCATCAAAAAAGCAAGGGACGGCTTATGGTGGTCGGGCGGAACGCACAACATCGCATCGGCGTTTTTCGCACTTATTTCAAACGTGATAAAGATCGCAGGCGTTATTGCCGTACTTATCATAAATGCGCCCGTACTGCTCATAATCATCGGGATTTTACTTGCACTTACAGCTGTTATCAACTCGAAGAAGAACAAGATAGACATTGAAAATTTCTCCGAGCTTTCGGGAATAAACCGTATCTTCGGACATATCTGCTGGGAAATGGAGGATTTCCGCTGCGGAAAGGACGTTCGTCTTTACAGTGCCGCAGGAATGATGCTCGCCAAAACTTCACAGCAGATAAAGCGACTTTCCGACTACTGGGAAAATATCAACAAACTGAAATTTCCGCTCAATATACTTGACATTATTGTCGGCGTTCTGCGTGATTTCGGAACTTACCTTTACCTCGGGATCCTCGCCGTTACGGGAAAAATAACGATAGGTACTTTCTCTCAGATGCTCAGCGCAGGCGGAACGCTCCACGCATCGATGCAGGCACTTATCCTCGGAATTCAGGATATCGCCAAGCGCAGTAATTATATGTATGAGATAATCAAGTTTATGGACTATCCTCCTGCAATGGAAAAGGGCGACAAAAAGGTCGAAGATCTCAGCGGCGGTCACGTTATCGAGTTCAGAAACGTAAGCTTCAAATATCCTCATACGGATAAATACGTTCTCAACAATGTTTCGCTCACGCTCCGAGCAGGTGAAAAGCTCTCGGTAGTCGGACTTAACGGCGCGGGAAAAACAACCTTCATCAAGCTTTTGTGCCGTCTTTACGATGCCGACAGCGGTGAGATCCTCCTTGACGGCGTGAATATCCGTGACTATGACTACGATGAGTATATGAAGCTTTTCTCGGTAGTTTTCCAAGACTTCAAGCTGCTTGCATTCTCGGCACAGGACAACATTCTCCTCGGCAAAGAGGACAGCGACGAAACGGTCGATGAGCTTTTCCGCAAGACGGGGCTTCTCGACAAGATAAACTCGCTCCCCAAGGGCAAAGATACGATGATGTTCAAGCAGTTCGACAATGACGGCGTTGAGCTTTCGGGCGGCGAACAGCAGAAAATGGCTATCGCCCGTGCGCTTTACAAGAACGCTCCGGTCATAATCCTTGACGAGCCGACAGCGGCGCTTGACCCCGTTGCGGAGTATGAGATTTACCGCCAGTTCGACAGTCTTGTCAACGGCAAAACCGCGGTCTACATTTCGCACCGTCTTTCCTCCTGCAAATTCTGCGACAACATTGCGGTATTCTCGGAGGGAACAGTCAAGGAATACGGCACTCACAGCGAGCTTGTTCACAAGCCGAACGGAATTTACGCCGAGATGTTCAAGGCTCAGGCGCAATACTATGTTTAATGCGTAATTCGTAATGCGTAATGCGTAATTATTATTGCTTTTCCCGAAACATTATGCTAAAATGTATATACCGAAAAAGAGGTGATCTTGCATGAAAAAGTTCAGAACGGCAGGTTCGGTCATTATAATGGCAATTGCGGCTGTGGTCGGATTTTTCATTGGTTCAACATTCCGCGGCTCGGACGGCGGCTTCGGCTGTGCGATACTGCTTGCGCTTATCTCGGGTATTGCCTGCATTGTTTATGCGATAGACAATCGCAAAAATTAAAGATTACATAACACAGCACAAAAACCGCTGCCGTTCAGACGAACCGCAGCGTTTTTTTTGAACTTATACTAATAAATTCAGATAAAATCAAGCCGACAATCTTGTAGCTGTCAAAAACAGCTTTATATTTGGCTTTGGTGCAGACTTTTTCCTTTATTTTATTGGTGTTTAGTATTAATACTAATTCTCGATCAACCTATAGACAAACTCTCGGCTATAATAAGTTCATTCTGCGTCAAGCTCCCTTGTCAGGCGACAGCCTGTCTGCGGTCGCTTTTCTTGACTGAACTTATTCTATCTGTCGATTTTGTCTATAGAACGATCGAGAATTAGTATAAATATGCTTTTTATCCGCTTTGATTTTGTAAATAATGACTATTTTCTCAGAAACTATTGAATTTTATATTAAATTAATGTATAATTTATTACAGTTATATTTATTTTATTTAATCAGTTTGACGTGAAAGGAGGACATACGCCGTGAAAATATTTCCCGGCGAAGAAAATATGTCTGAAAAAAGTTTGAAAAAAAGAATTATTGCAGGTGCTCTTGCGGTTATTTCCGCAACATCGTTCTGCGGCTGTATGGACGAAGACTGGGACGATGATTACGATTATGACGATGACAGCGGTTACTATGAGGAAGATGAGCACAAAACCGGCAGCTCCGCTCCGTCCGACTCATCGTCTTATACGGCAAGAAGCTCCTCGCTCGTTGTCGAAAGCGACGGCGGCATAACCCTCACCCGTAAGCAGAGAGATGCGGAAGTTCCCATGGGCGAGGACGGAACATGGACAGTGTTTGTCTACCTCTGCGGCTCTGACCTTGAAAGCGGAAACGGACTCGGCGTTTCCGATATGGAAGAAATGGTGAACGCAAGCACCTCCGAAAACATCAAATTCGTTGTTCAGACGGGCGGTGCGGCTGAATGGAACGGCTACGGCATCTCCGAAAACAGCCACCAGCGATATGTCATTACGGACGGTGATATCACACTCGTTGACGAAATTTCCGAAACTGGTATGGGTCAGACCTCTACCCTTGCGGATTTTCTAAGCTGGGGCGTTGGCAATTACCCTGCCGCAAAAATGGGACTTGTTTTCTGGAACCACGGCGGCGGAAGCATCACGGGCGTTTGCTTCGATGAAAACAAGGATTACGATTCGCTTTCTCTCGGTGAGATCGACAATGCGCTCACCTACGTTTTCGACAGTATGACCGATAAATTCGAGTTCATCGGCTTCGATGCCTGCCTTATGGCTACGGTCGAAAACGCAAATATGCTCGTTCCTCACGCTCGCTATATGTTCGCTTCGGAAGAGCTTGAACCCGGTTACGGCTGGGACTACACCGCTATCGGACAGTATCTTGACAGCAACCCGAACTGTGACGGCGCTGAACTCGGAAAGGTCGTTGCGGACAGCTTCTACTCCTCCTGCGCAGATGTCTGGTCGGAGGACAGCGCAACATTCTCCATTACCGATCTTTCAAAGATAGACGCTCTTATCGAAGCCGTGAACAATGCAGCCGCTTCTATGAATCAGTCCGCAAATGACCCGTCGGCTCTTGCTTCGATGATAAGAGGAATAAACTCCGCCAAGAATTACGGCGGCAATAATAAGTCCGAGGGCTACACGAATATGGTCGATCTCGGCTCGCTCATTTCGTCCGCTTCGACCGATACTTCGGCAAGGGACGCTGTTCTTGCGGCTATCGATGATGCCGTTGTTTATAATATATACGGCGAAAATGAGATCGGTTCATCGGGACTTTCCACATATTATCCGCTTATGGTGTCGGGTTCGCAGGAGCTTTCCATTTTCAAGGATATCTGCATAAGTCCTTACTATATGGCGTTCGTTGACCGCATCGCATACGGCTCATCGGGCGGCTCGACCTCCGATTACAGCGCCGATGCTTGGCTCTCCGCAGGAACGGAATACTGGGGCAGCAGCGCTGATATGACCCAGTCAAGCAGCTACTGGGATTCATACGATGAACAGTCCGGCGAGGATATGTCCTTCGTCAGCGAAAACAACGGCGAAATATACTTTTCCGAAGAACCGCACATCAATGGGGACGGCTATTATTCGTTCACCTTTGACAGCGGAAGCATCGACAATGTTGAGAGCGTGAACTGCACCGTTTATTATAACGATGATGAATCGAACTGCTTCTATGAGCTTGGCATCGACAATTATGTCTATGTCGATTGGGACAGCGGCTATGTCGAGGATCTCTTTGACGGTCTGTGGTACACTCTTTCCGACGGTCAGCTCCTTGCAATGTACATCGTTGAGGAAAACGAGAACTTTGATATTTACTCCGTACCGGTGCTTCTCAACGGCGAAGCTACCAACCTTAGAATCCGACACGAGATCACCGAGGAAAATGACGGCGATATCACTATCCTCGGCGCATGGGACAGCATCGACAGCAACGGTCAGGCACCGAAGAACATCACCAAGCTCAAAGACGGCGACATCATCGTTCCGCTGTACTATACCTATAACCCTGACGGAAACTATGTCGATATCACGCAGGGCGAGGAGTTCACCTTTGACGGCGATAATTCCGTATATCTCGCTTACCTCCCCGATAACGACTATAACTACAACTTTGAGATAAATGACATCTACGGCAACAGCTATTATACCGATTTCACTATTCTCTCCGTCGAGGACGGCGAAGTGTTCTTCAACTGATAATACCCTCGCAGGCGTTTTTCCCCTGCGAGGGTATTATACTGATTTTTATACTAATTCCAAACCAACCTATAGACAAATACTCGGATATAATAATCCAATTCTGCGTCAGACTCCCTTGACAGGCGGCAGCCTGCCTGCGGTCGTCTTCCTTGACTTGGATTATTCTATCTGTCGTCTTTGTCTATAGAACGGTTTGGAATTAGTATTAAACTGAAAATGTACAAATAATCAAGCAAAAGCTCTGATATATGGGCTTTGCACCGATTTTATGTCTATAGGACGGTCAATAGTCAGTATTATATTAAATAAAAAATAACAATTTTTAAATAAATAACAACAATCTCTGATTCCTCTTGATTTTTTCGTGTAAAGTGGTATAATTATAATATGTAAATGGAAAAAGTTCGGATTTTGTCAGAAAACGGTGAATCTAAAAAGCTGTTCTTTGCCGTCCGAAAAGCTTTTAATAAATATTTTGGGGGTCATTCTATGAAATCGATCAAGCAAAAAATCTTTTTATGCTGCATTCTTCTTGTCGGCATATCACTACTCATTTTAGGTACATTCGCAGGTATTATGACCTATAAAACAACCATCGAAACCCTTAACAAAGATCTGCTCATCTCCACGGAGCTTGCCGCAAACCGCATAAGCTGGGAAATACGTTCCTATGAAAACATTGCGACAGGACTTGGCGTTATCCCGAGCCTTTCCGATGCAAGCGTTTCCGACAATGACAAGAAAGAGATACTCAAGCAAAGCGCAAACGAACACGGACTTGTGTCCTGCAATCTTATTTATGCAGACGGCAGCTCCATTGACGGCAAAAATTACAGCGACAGAGAATATTTCCAGCAGGCAATGCTCGGAAACGCCACTATTTCCGAACCTGTTCTTTCAAAACTGACGAACGAGCTTGTTATCGTTATTGCCGCCCCTGTATGGAAAAACGGCGTTTCCGGCAGCGAAGTCACAGGCTGCGTTCTTATCCAGCCGGATACGGAATTTCTTAACGATATCGTAAGAGAGATCAAACTGAGCGACAACTGCAACGCATACATTATCGACAGCGACGGCGATACGATCGCCGATGTTGACAGTGAAGTTGTAAAAAATGCAGAAAACATTGAGGCTCTCGCCGAATCCGACACAACAGGTAAGACAGGCTATAAAACACTTGCCAAAGTCCATCAGAAAATGAGAAACGGTGAATCGGGCTTTACCAGCTACAAGCTCAACGGCAATCCAAAATTCATTGCATACACGCCTGTTCCCAATACCGATGGCTGGTCGCTCGCTACTTATGCTCCCAAGAGCGACTTTATGGATAATACCTACCGGTCTATCATTTTAACAATAATGGTGCTTGTAGCTGCTTGCATCGTCGCAACTGTTTTTGCAAGAATAGTCGGCAACCATATCGGCAGCTCTATCCGTGTTTGCGCAGAGCGTATTGAAAAATTTGCCGCAGGCGACCTCCAGAGTCCTGTTCCTGTTATCAAGGCTAAGGACGAAACGGGCATCCTTTCCACAGCATCACAGACCGTTGTTTCCAACACAAACAATATCATCAAGGATATCGGCCGTATCCTCGAGGCTATGTCGAAGGGCAATTTTGACATACATACAAGCAAGGGCGAACAGTATTATATCGGCGATTATAAGATACTTCTCCAGTACCTCCGCGATATCAACCATAACCTCAGCGGCACAATGTCGCAGATAAACGAAGCCGCAGATCAGGTTTCCGCAGGTGCGGATCAGGTTTCCTCGGGCGCTCAGGCTCTTTCGCAGGGTGCAACAGAACAGGCTTCTTCCATTGAGGAGCTTGCCGCAACTATCAGCGTTGTTTCCGATAAGATCAATGAAAACGCCGAATATGCTAACAACGCAATGGAAAAGACCAATGACACAAGCAGCAAGATGGCCGATGCCGGCGAGAGAATGAAAGACCTCGTTGCCGCAATGGACGAGATCAGCACAAAGTCCGACGAGATACGCAACATAATCAAAACTATCGAAGACATCGCATTCCAGACAAATATCCTTGCCCTCAATGCCGCTGTTGAAGCCGCAAGAGCAGGCGAAGCAGGCAAGGGCTTTGCGGTCGTTGCCGATGAAGTAAGAAACCTTGCAAGCAAATCCGCCGATGCCGCAAACTCCACAAACTCGCTTATCGAAGCTTCTATCGAAGCTGTTCATAACGGCAGCGAGCTTGTATCGGAATTTGCCAATATCATGAACGGCGTGGAAACCTCTTCGGATGAAGTTACAGCACTCAACAGCAAGATCTCCGCAGCATCGAACGAGGCAGCAGACTCTATCAAGCAGATATCGGTAGGCATCGAGCAGATCTCCTCCGTAGTACAGACTAACTCCGCAACAGCAGAAGAATCCGCCGCAGCCTCGGAAGAGCTTTCGGGACAGGCTTCAATGCTCAAAGAGCTTATGAGTTCCTTTACACTCCGCGAAGAATAAATTTGATACATAACACAAAACGCTGTACAGACCACTCGCCTGTACAGCGTTTTTTATGCAATTATTTTTCCGAAAAACCGCCATATCTCATCTGCGCTGTCAGCCGCCGCACGGACACATACACCCTTTGCGGCATCGGTCGAGGCAAATTCTATCCTTTCACATTCGGGTATGCTCGGTTCTTTGCCGTAAATATACATCATTCCAACGTGTGAACGATCCTCGAAAAATCCCGTTCCCGAAAGCGGAGCTTCACTCGGTACAAGCCGCTGATTATCGAGAAAGCAAAGCTTTTCTCCGATATATACAGCCGTCCTTGAACGGTAGCTTGTGAACTCAAAGCGTTCTTTCATTGCGGTTCTTCCGCAGGAGAGAATGTCGGTCATCGCAAAGCTGCTGTCCTCCTGCAAATGCACCTCGGTACGCGTGTCGAAAATACTTCCGCCGAACGGTATCACGGGACAGGGCATATAAACAAGGCTTCCGCCGCTTTCAACGGTGATCTTTACACGCTGAGATGCTCCGATGCTTTCCGCCTTGAATAGCTTTGTGTAAGACTGCGCCGTAAATTTAAGGCTTGCGCCTGACTTGACGGTAAGCTCGATATCATAATGATCGCCCTCAAGAATACCTGCGCTTGCCGCCATCATCATGACCTCGGTGTGGTCGTCACGGTAAAATGGGTTCGCAATTTTCAGCGGCGAGGTAAATTCCGTGTCGGCAATGACCGTCCGACCGTTTCTGTTCTCGGCGGTAAGTTTTAAGATGCTCATTTTAAGTCCTCAAAAAGGACGTTTTTCTTTATCCAATCGATAACAGCGTCAACGCCGTCAAGGGTCATAAGGTTCGTGAACATAAACGGTCTGTCCCCTCTCATTCGCTTTGAATCGGATGCCATGACTTCAAGGCTCGCACCAACGAGCGGTGCAAGGTCGGTCTTGTTTATAACGAGCAGATCGGAACGTGTAACGCCCGGGCCGCCCTTTCTCGGTATCTTTTCGCCCTGCGCAACATCAATAACGTAGATAGAAGCGTCTGCAAGGTCGGGCGAAAACGTTGCGGATAGGTTGTCGCCGCCGCTTTCGATAAAGATTATCTGAACATCGGGGAAACGTGCAGCCATTTCATCGATAGCTTCAAGATTCATCGAGCAGTCCTCACGGATCGCCGTGTGGGGACAGCCGCCCGTTTCAACGCCGACTATCCTTTCGGGCGGAAGTGCCGAATTTTTTATAAGAAACTCAGCGTCCTCCTTGGTGTAAATATCGTTCGTAACAACGCAGATGCTGTATTCCTCAGACATTTTTCTTGTAAGGCGTTCGATAAGTGCGGTCTTGCCTGAACCAACAGGGCCGCCGACGCCGATCTTTACATAAGCCATTTTAATTCTCCCTATCAAAATATCAAGATATATAAATTCTCGAATAAAGTTTTTCGTGTTCCATTGAACGCAGATCAAAGCCTGCACCGCCGATACCGAGGTCGTCCGTTTCCACTTTCATCGCAAGCTCCGCCGCTTTCGGTATCTCCTCTATCGCCTTCGCAAGAGCCGCCTGACCGTCGATCTGACTTAACGGAACAAGCTTTGCAGCGTGATTTACCATTGACGAAAGCAGGCTGTAGCAGTACATCGCAACGCCGTCATAAACGTCTGCTCCGATATCACGGATAAAAAGTCCGACCGCAACAGGGTGACTTCCGTTCGCTTTACCCTCGGCAATACTTCTGCCATATTCTTCAAGCAGAGGACATTTTCCCATTGCCGCTTCTGTCTTTATCAAACGCCTGCAAAGGTTCCTGCTACCGTTCCGCAGTTCAAAGGGCGACCTTGCTGCCGTAAAAAGCTCATCGAGCAGCAGCGGATCATCTCCGAGCGCCGACCTTGCTGCGAAGCCCGCATCACCCGTCGGAAGCGTGAAAAGATAAGCTTTCAGAAACTCCGAAAGACTGTTTTTGTCCTTGACGATGTTCTTCTGAACGTAGGTCTCCATACCGTTGGAAAGCGTGAACGCACCTATCGGGAACAGCGGATCAAGCGCCTGAACGAGCCGCAGAAACGGCATTTTGTCAATGGTGTTCATGGTGATATTCACCATGGTTGTGTTCATGCTCATGATGTTCGTGTGAATGTTGAGCATTTCCGTGAGCATCGGTGTGAGCGTGACCCTTACATTCGGTGTAGCCCGTGAATTTTTCGTGGGTCTTTACCGCATTGAATCCGAGCTTTTTCAGATACTCAAAAGTCGGTTCATCGTAAGGGCATTTTACATTGTCGTGACCGATAGCAAGCGATAAATGGCGGTTTCCAAGCTCAAAACAGAGCCGTCCCATCTCCTCTATCGAACCAATGCTCACGCTGATAAGGTCGGACGGTGCGATCGTGACAACAACAAGCCTGTTTTCGTCCTCATAGATGATGTCATTCTCGTTGAGCGGCTCGCCGATCCTAATTCCGATATCTTCGCCCGAATCTGTGGTCTTGCGGAGAAGCTTTTTATCACGCTCGAACCAATCGACCGAAACATATTCTATTTTTTTATCGGTCTTGAAAATTTCGTCAAGCTTTCCGATTATTTTTTCCGTTATCATAGGTCTTGCTCCTTAAAATAGGTAGTATTTCTGCGTAAGAGGAAGTTTCTGCGCAGCCTCGCAGGTTATGAGCTTTCCGTCAACGGTGACGCGGTAATTTTCGGGATCGACCTTGATATCGCCCGTTACATCGTTGAAGCGCATATCCTTTTTGCCGATATTACGGCAGTTTTTCACGGGGAGAACTATCCTCTGAAGTCCGAGGCGCTCCTTGATTCCGTTTTCAACAGCCGCACCCGATACGAAGCTTATGCAGCAGCGCTTTACGGCAAGTCCGTTTGCACCGAACATCTTTGTATAAACGACAGGCTGAGGTGTCGGGATAGAAGCGTTCGCATCACCCATTTTTGAAGCGCAGATAAAGCCGCCCTTGATTATCATTTCGGGCTTTACGCCGAACATTGACGGCTTCCAGAGTACAAGATCGGCGAATTTTCCGACCTCGACCGAGCCGACATAATCGGCGATGCCGTGCGTGATCGCAGGATTTATCGTGTATTTTGAAACATAACGCTTTATTCTGAAATTATCGTTACGTTCGCTGTCCTCGGGGAGAGCACCGCGCTGATCTTTCATCTTTGAAGCCGTCTGCCAAGTCCTTGTGATGACCTCGCCGACACGTCCCATTGCCTGCGAGTCGCTCGACATCATACTGAAAATGCCCATATCGTGGAGAACGTCCTCAGCGGCAATGGTTTCGGGACGAATTCTTGAATCGGCGAAAGCAACGTCCTCGGGAACCTTGCTGTCGAGGTGGTGGCAGACCATAAGCATATCAAGATGCTCGTCTATCGTGTTGACGGTGAAAGGCATTGTCGGGTTCGTGGACGAGGGAAGAACATTCGGGAACGCTGCTGCCTTGATAATGTCGGGAGCGTGTCCGCCGCCTGCACCCTCGGTGTGGTAGGTGTGGATAGTTCTGCCGTTTATTGCGGCGAGGGTATCCTCTACAAAGCCGCCCTCGTTGAGCGTGTCGGTGTGGATAGAAACCTGAACATCGTATTTGTCCGCAACGGTCAGAGCCTTGTCGATAACGGACGGAGTTGCGCCCCAGTCCTCGTGTATTTTCAAGCCGCAAGCACCTGCTTCGACCTGCTCGGTGAGGGTCTCGATGCCTGCACTGTTGCCCTTGCCGAGATAGCCGAGGTTCATCGGGTATTCTTCCGAAGCTTCGAGCATTTTTTCAATGTTGAATCTGCCCGGTGAGCAAGTGGTAGCGTTCGTACCGTCGGCAGGACCCGTGCCGCCGCCTATCATCGTTGTAATGCCCGAATAAAGTGCAGTTTCGATCTGCGTCGGGCTGATAAAATGGATATGCGTGTCGATACCGCCTGCGGTGAGGATAAGCCCCTCGCCTGCGATAGCTTCGGTCGATGCGCCGAAAACAAGCGAGGGTGTAACGCCGTCCATAATGTCGGGGTTGCCTGCCTTGCCGATGCCGCAGATCTTTCCGTCCTTTATTCCGATATCAGCCTTGTAGATGCCCGTTGAGTCGATAACGACTGCGCTTGTTATCACCGTGTCGGGACATTCGCTGTCGGGGACGGAGCAGGACTGTCCCATACCGTCACGGAGCGATTTGCCGCCGCCGAATTTTGCTTCTTCGCCGTAAACGCAGTAGTCCTTTTCGACCTCGGCAATGAGCGAAGTATCACCCAGACGAATTCTGTCGCCCGTTGTAGGGCCGTACATATCAGCATACTGCTTTCTTGACATTTTGAACATTTTACTCGCCCTCCCCGAACAAGAAACCTTTTTCCTTAGCCTTTGCGATCGCCTTTGCCTTAACATCGGGATCGTCCATTGCGCCTTGAACAAGATCGTTAAGTCCGAAGCCGACACGCTTTCCGCCGATTGCGATAAGCTTTACACGCTTGCTTTCGCCCGGTTCAAAACGCACTGCTGTTCCGGCAGGGATATCAAGGCGCATACCATAAGCAAGTCCCCGGTTGAATTCGAGTGCCTTGTTGACCTCGAAAAAGTGGAAGTGCGAGCCGACCTGGATAGGTCTGTCGGCTGTATTTGTAACAGTAAGCTCGGAGCTGTCCTTGCCCGAATTTATTTCTATCTCACCGTCCCCGATAAGAATCTCGCCGGGGATAATATTGTTGTTCGGCACGATAGGTTCGTGAACGGTGACAAGCTTCGTTCCGTCGGGGAAAGTCGCTTCAAGCTGAATCTCGTGTATCATTTCGGGTACGCCGTCCATAACATCATCGCAGGTCAGAAGCTGCTTTCCGATGCTCATAAGCTCGGTAACGGTCCTGCCGTCACGGGCAAGTTCGAGCAATTCGGAGGTTATGTAAGCGATAGCCTCGGGATAGTTGAGCTTCAGTCCCCTCGCCATTCGCTGCTTCGCAAGCTCACCTGCGGAGTGTATCATCAATCTTTCCTGCTCTCTCGGTGTAAGATGCATTTTTTCTCATTCCTTTCAGAATATACGCCGAAAATCCGTGCGCAGAATGCGGACGGATAAGCGGTCATTTATTTGTGCATTATAATTTTCTTTACAACGCCGTTCGGATCCTTTACAAGAACAATTACTGTCCATATAACAAGTCCGAGAGCAACGACAGACAAGCCTAAAAATCCGTCATTTATCATAGACATTGTATCGGGTACGAAAAATTCCGCACCCATTTCCATATACTCAACAACAGCGTCAACGAGCCACATCAGCGATGCTCCCCAGTACATACAGCAGAGCGTTCCGATCTTCATTTCGCGAGCCTTGCTGCTTGTGTACCATACAGCCGTTGAAATTACAGCGGCAAAAATAGTTATGAGAAGTGTCATTATTCTGCACTCTCCTTTGCGGTCTTGTCAGCTTTCTTTCTTACTGCTGCTCCGATGCATAAAATTCCTGCCCAGACGGCTGTTACAAGCGCCGCCATTGCAACGCCCGATGTCGCAATTTCGTGCAGCATCACCTGCGTTGTTTCGGGGTCGTTTGCCGCCGTTAAGAACGGGAAAAACGGAACGACTTCGCCGTGCCAGATATGCTCGAATGCAAGCAGAGCAGAACCGCCCCAAAGCATCTTGTTGAGCAGTCCGAGCTTCTCAGAGAATTTGCAGGTGAGTTCCTTCCCCTCGCGTTCAGCCTTACATTCGTGCGAATGAAGGACCTTTTCTGTGATAGTTGTAACGATAGCTTCCGTTACGGGTGCAATAAAGCAAGCCATAAATAATTCCTCCCTGAATTTTATTACTCCGTCATAAGACGGCGTATCTCATTATGATCGTTTTCGTTCCGTTCGCCCTTGAAGACGATAGAACCCTTTTCCATTACATATATCTCCTCCGCATTTTCAAGCACGAAGTCGAGATACTGTTCAACGAGCAGCACCGTGATGCCTTTCCACTCGTTTATTCGGCGTATCGCTGCGCCGATGTCCTGAATGATAGACGGCTGAATACCCTCGGTCGGTTCATCAAGAATGATTATCTTCGGTTCAGCCGCAAGCGCCCTCGCAATTGCCAGCTGCTGCTGCTGACCGCCCGAAAGGTCTCCGCCTTTTCTCTTTGCAAACTTCGGAAGTATCGGAAAAAGCTCATAGAGGTAATCGGGGACTTTTCCCTTTCCTCCGAGTGGCTGCAAGCCAAGCTCGATGTTTTCCTGAACGGTCATCTGCGGAAAGATATCTCTTCCCTGCGGAACATATCCGATGCCGAGCTTTACTCTTTCGTAGGTCGGCATTCTGATAATGTCCTTTCCGTCAAAAATTATCTTTCCGGAGGGAGTTTTTACAAGTCCCATTATGCTTTTGAGTGTCGTGCTTTTGCCAACGCCGTTTCGACCGATAAGACTTACTATCTTTCCTTTCGGAACTTCAAATGAAAGGTCGCTTATGACCTTGCTTTCGCCGTAGCAAGCGTCAATATGTTCAACTTTGAGCATTACTTTTCTCCCCCTCTTCCGAGATAGACCGCCTGAACGGTCTTGTCGGCAAGAACATCGTTTATGTCGCCCTCCATAAGAATTTTTCCCTCGTGGAGGACGGTAACGGTGTCAGCCGCCTGCTTTACAAAGTCCATATCGTGTTCGATCACGATAACGGTGCGTTCATCTTTGATCTTTTTGAGAATTTCGCCCGTGCGGAACGTTTCGGGCTTACCCATTCCTGCCGCAGGCTCGTCAAGCATTATTATCTCAGGCTTCTGAACGAGCTGCATTCCTATTTCGAGCCACTGCTTCTGACCGTGTGCAAGACTTCCTGCACGAACGTCCTTTTTATCGAGAAGTCCGACCTTTTCAAGCACTTCGTCAATGCTTTTCAGCTCCTCCTCGGACGGTTTTCCGAAGATAGAATCCATTATGCCCTTGTGACCCTTGAGCGAAAGTATCATATTGTCAAGCACCGTGAGGTTCACGAAAACGCTCGGCACCTGGAACTTCCTGCCGATGCCCTCGCGGACGATCTTGTACTCTTTCATTCCCGTCAAACGCATCGGCTCTCTGCCCTCAGGGTAATACATAATGTTTCCTGCAGTCGGCTTTGTCTTTGCGCATATTATATCGAGAAGAGTTGTTTTTCCTGCGCCGTTCGGACCGATGAAAAAGTGTATCGTGTGCCTTTTTACATTTGTACGAACGTCCGTCAGAGCGTAAAATCCGTCAAAGCATACGGAAATATTTTTTATTTCAAGTACGTTTTCATTGCTTGTCATACTGTAAACATTCCTTTCATGCTTTTACTTTTTCGGCGGAGGTTTCCGAAGTCTTTGCCTTTTTGTTCTTTCTCGAAGCGATCATCTCGGGGAGCTGATCCTTTACGAATCCAACGATGCCGCCCTTGAAGAAGAGTATCGTTATGCAGAAAACTGCGCCGATGATGTACTGCCAGATCTCAACCATTGCGCCCGAGCTGAGGTTGTATTCGCAAAGGTTGATGAGGAACGCACCGATAACTGCGCCGATGATAGTTCCTCTGCCGCCGATAGCTACCCAGATCACCATTGTGATGGAATAGGATATCGTCATCTGCGACGGTGTGATGCTGCCGTTGAAGTTTACGAAAACTGCGCCTGCAACAGCTGCGATAACAGCGGATAAAACGTAAACGAAGGTCTTGTAGCTGCTAACTCTGTAGCCCGAGAAATACGTCCGGTTCTCGCCGTCCCTTATTGCGATAAGGAGCTTGCCGAATTTTCTTCCTACAAGGAATTTGCAGAGCGCATAAACGCCTATCATTACTGCGAGTGCTACATAGAAAAGCAGGAACATTCTGCTCTTGTTCGATTCGCCCTTGATACTGCCGAAAATAGATTTTATCTCGGTGATGCCGACATTTCCGTTCGTATAAGGCGAAAGTGCGATGAAGATCGAATACGCTGCCCATGTGAGAGCCTGCGAAATAATTGAGAAGTAAACGCCTTTAACTCTGCTCTTGAAGATGAAGTAGCCGATAACGCCCGAAACAACTGCGGGGACAACGATTATCATTATCAGCGAGAGCGGCAGGTTAAGGAACGGTTTCCAGGCGAGCGGAAGCTCCGTAAGTCCGCCCGTGTGCATAAAGTCGGTGATCTTTCCGCCCGTGCTTTGAAGCTTTAAATACATTGCCATTGCGTAGCCGCCGAGTGCGAAGTAAAGTCCGTGACCGAGGCTAAGGATTCCCGTATAGCCCCATATCAGGTCGATGCCCATTGCTGCGATCGCAAAAGCTGTACATTTGCCGAGAAAAAGAACCGTTGAGCTGTTCATAAGTCCTGCGGAATACAGCAGCGGCATAACTGCAAGCACGACCGCTATAACGCCGAAGCAGATATTTGAACCCTGTTTTTTTATAAGCTTGTTCATATCTCATTCTCCTTTGGTTATTCGTCAAGGCTTCTGCTCTTGATAACGAACAGACCCTGCGGACGCTTCTGAAGAAATACAATAACGATAAGAAGCACGATAGCCTTTGCTATTGTAGATGAAGTGTAGTTTTCCGTGAAAATGCTTGCCGAACCGATTATCGTCGAGCCAAGCACCGTTCCCAAAAGCTTTCCTACGCCGCCGAGAACGACTGCCATAAACGAGTTTACGATGTAGCTCTGACCGACCGTTGAATCTATCGAGCCGAGGAGTGCAACGGAGCAGCCTGCAATGCCTGCAAGACCCGAACCGAGTGCGAACGTGATGTTATCGACCTTTCGTGAGTTGATTCCCATACACTGTGCCATCGGTCTGTTCTGCATAACGGCTCTCATCTGCTTGCCGAAGTTCGACTTGTACATTATTACCCAGACGATAAGCAGGCAAAGCAGAACCATAAACATAATGAAGATCCTGTTATAGGAGAAAGTGCAGCCGCCGACCGTTACGCCGCCCTGCAAGAACGACGGTGCGGTAACGTTAACGCCCTGTGTTCCGAAGATGCTTCGTGCCGCCTGCTGTAAGATAAGGCTGATGCCCCAGGTTGCGAGCAGGCTGTCGATCTCTCTGCCGTAAAGCCTCTGAATGACGAATCTTTCAAGCAGACTTCCGAGCAGGAACGCCGTTCCGAATGCAATGGGGATAGATACTATATAGTAAATATCTCTCACGCTTTCGGGAAAAACAGCAGCAAATATCTGCTGTGTAACATAAGTCATATATGCGCCTATCATAACGAATTCGCCGTGCGCCATATTGATAACTCTCATAAGTCCGAATGTGACTGCAAGACCTATCGAGGTCAGCAGGATTATCGAGCTTAAGCTGAGTCCGTTAAACAATGTTGATATGAACTGTGCCATACAGATCGTCCTTTCGTGGGAAATATTTTGAGTACCCGTGTAAAAAAGCGTTTGCCGTTTTCTTACACGGGTACTCAAGCGGATCGCCGTGAACCGCCTAAGTGCCCGGGTTTTAGAACCTGTCTTCATAAGAAATGTGTGCGGATTTTCGAGCATAATTTTGTTGCAGACAAGGCAAAAATCCGCAGGCGGGCTGTCGCCCGGCAAGAATTTTTAACGCAGTCTGCGGCAAAATTTGCCGAAAAGACGTGCGCATATGCTTGTGAAGACAGGTTCTTATTTATTCGATAGGCTGGATTCCTGCTTCAACTGCCCAATCATAGGTCGTAAGATATGGATCGGGGTCAACAGCTGTAGGAGTTGAATAAACTTCGTAGATAAGTCCGTCATCTCTGATCTCGCCGATTCTTACAGGCTTTGTGAGGTGCTGGTTTGTACCGTTGATAGTAACCGTACCCTCGGGAGCGTTGAACGAAATATCTCCGCCCGAAATTGCTTCTTTTACAGCGTCAACATCGAAGCTTCCTGCCTTTTCGCAAGCTGCTTTCCAGAGGTAAACTGCATCGTAAGCTGCTTCAGCAGGGTCGGAGGTTACTCTTGATTCGCCGAACTTAGCCTTGTAAGCTTCAACAAAAGCCTTGTTTTCAGGTGTATCGGTTGTTTCGTAGTAGTTCCATGAAACCATGTGACCCTTGAGGATATCAGCACCGATAGTTGCAACCTCTTCCTCTGCGATAGAGAATGACATTGTAGGATATTCAGCGCTTGTATAGTTCTTTTCAGCCATCTGCTTGAAGAACGAAACGTTGCCCGTGCCGTTAAGTGTGTTGATGATGATCTCCGGCTGTGCAGCTTCGATCTTGGAGATGATAGCTGCGAAATCGGTCTGATCCATGTCAGCATATTCTTCACCGACTACCTCGCCGCCTGCTGCCTTGACCTGCGCTGTGATGATCATATTCGCTGTTCTCGGGAAAACGTAGTCCGAACCGAGGAGGAAGAACTTCTTGTAACCCTTATCGAGAAGATACTCGATTGCGGGAACGATCTGCTGGTTTGGTGCAGCGCCCGTATAAACGATGTTCGGTGACTGCTCCATGCCCTCGTACTGAACGGGATACCAGAGAAGTGCGTTGTAATCCTCGAATACCGGCTTTACAGCCTTTCTGGAAGAAGATGTCCAGCAGCCGAATACTGTTGCGACCTTTTCGCTGTCTATAAGCTTTTCAGCCTTTGTTGCGAAGGTCGAAGGTTCGGAAGCACCGTCCTCTTCAACGTAAACGATCTGCTTTCCGAGAACGCCGCCTGCGGCATTTATCTCATCGATCGCAAGAACCTCCGCATCTCTTACAGCCTTTTCACTGATCGCCATTGAACCTGTCAGCGAGTGAAGAAGTCCGACCTTGACGGTATCATCTCCGCTTGCTGCTGCGGCAGATGTTGTTCCGTCAGAGGAAGAACCGCTGTCCGATGCTGTACTTCCGCAGCCTGCCAATGTCATTGCGAACATTGCCATAGATGCAGCGAGTGCTGCGATCTTTCTTAAACTAACCTTTTTCATAATCATTCTCCTTTTTCCTTTTTTTGCAAATATAAAAAGCCGACACAAAGCATAATTCAACGCTTTGTATCGGCTCCATTGCCGTATTATTTAGATGAGCTTCAAGGCTTCAAGCGCCTTGTCGTTCTCGATCGTACCCTTTTTTTCAAGGATATCATCGCCGAACTTGATTTTCAGGTACTCAATGATAAGCTCTGCACATCTGTCCCTGCCTATTCTTGCGGTATTGAGGGTCATATCATAAAGTACGGGGTTCGTCCAGACCTCGCCGCCCGTGTAGTATTTGTAGTAATCCGCACGGTATCGGTCGGTCTGATAAATGAGCTTGTGAGCTTCGTCCTCGGTAACTCCGAGAAGATTTGTTATCGACTCCACACATTCCTTTCGGGGCGCTTCAACGTAAACACTGACAACATTGTCATAGTCACGAAGAACATGATTTGCGCACTTTCCGATAATGATGCAGGACTGATTTTTTCCAAGCTCCCTAATTATCTTTGCCTGAATATTGTAAAGATTTACGTCGGAAATGAAGCTTTTCTCGGTCGGCTGCACTATCTCATCGGTGTTCGGAGTCCGCATGAGCCTTTTCAGAAGATGATAGCCTCTCAGCTTTTCATCGACCTGAACGAAAAGATCCTTGCTTATTCCGCTGTAGTTTGAAGCCATTGCAAGTATCTGGCTGTCATAACACGGAATACCGAGCTGCTTTGAAAGAGCCATTCCGATATGCTTTCCTCCGCTTCCGAAGCCTCTCGCTATGGTAATAACATAACTGTCCATTTCGGTCGCTCCCCTTTCACTTTCCTTTGTTGTGATTAAATTATAGCACAGCGTTCTTGAATATGCTACATTAATTTACAGATATTTTACCTATATTTTCAGACCTTTTAATTTAATTATGAAATTACGTTAATTCAAAATTTCATTCCGTTCATATTTTGGAACCGTGACCGAATATAAAAAAGCGGTCATTTCAGTCTGTCAAAAAGCTTATTGCATTTATGCAGATTGATAAAAAACGATTTTATGACTTGATTGCTACAAAAACCGCCACTCATATCCAGTCGGGTGCTAAACGCTCGTCGCTTTGCTCCTCACGT